>JAABUR0100008979.1_pt1 | contig 11389 bp, 16 predicted proteins | sample 5560091 | NCBI WGS metagenome assembly JAABUR01 (sample SAMN10711879, study PRJNA513375) | rock metagenome | isolation source: Antarctica rocks | place: Antarctica: Victoria Land, University Valley sud
AGAAGGTCGGCCTGCACCTGATTGGCCCAGACGCCTGATACTCGATCTCGTTCTCGCGGTCGTGGCCGGTGCGCTGATCGGGCTCAGCCTCGGTGCGCTCGGCGGCGGCGGGTCGATCCTGGCCGTCCCGGTGCTCGTCTACGCCCTCGGGCAGAGCCCGGCCCAGGCAACCACAGGCTCGCTGGTGGTTGTCGGCGTGACCGCCCTGACAGGGGCCGTGGCCGCGCACCGCGCCGGCAACGTCCTGCTCGGGCGGGGCGTGGTCTTCGGGGTCGTCGCCGTCGGCGGAGCCGCGGCGGGCGCCTTGGGTGCCGCGCACGTCTCCGAGCAGGTGCTGCTGGCGGCGTTCGCCGTGCTGATGCTCCTCGTCGGCGCGCTGATGGCCGTGCGCCAGCTCGGCCCGGGCACGGCGCAGCCGCACTCGAGGGCCGCGCTGGACGATCCCATCATCACGTTCAGTCCCACCTTCGGGTGCGCCTGCCCACGAGCCCTAAAGGTGCTGGTCGCCGCCACGGTCGTCGGTCTCCTGACCGGGTTCCTCGGGGTGGGCGGCGGCTTCCTCGTCGTCCCCGCCCTGGTGCTCGCGCTGGCGCTGCCCATGGAGTACGCCGTCGGCACCTCCCTGGTGGTCGTCGTGCTCACCAGCGCAGCCGCCCTCGCGGTGCGCGCCGGCTCGGTGGTCCAGCCCGACTGGTGGCTGGTCCTCGCCCTCACCGGTGCCTCGGCAGTGGGCGGCTACGGCGGCGCACGGGTCGCCGACCGCACCGACACCCGCAAGCTCTCAGGCGCCTTCACCGTCCTGGTCCTCGCGGTCGCGGTCTACACCGCGGTCCGCGCCCTGCCCGCCCTGATCTGATCCCCTGTCTCCTCCCCGGAAAGTGACGTCATGACGACGATCGACGAACCGCGCCACCTGTCTCCCGCGCCCCTGGAACCGCCCGCCTCCCGGCCCGGCCCGCTCGGCCGCCTCGGCGTCTGGGTCACCGTCCACGCCCGCCTGACCAGCGTGGTCTGGCTGCTCGTGATCGTCGGCCTCGGCGTTTTCGCGCCGCGCGTCGAGACCGAGCTTTCCGGGACCGGCTGGCAGGCCAACGGGTCCGACTCGGTGGCTGCGCGCGAGCTGGCGCAGGAGCACTTCGGTGGGAACGCCTCGACCGCGATCCAGGTCGTCGTGCACTCCAGCGAAGGCCCGGTCACCGAAGGCGCCGGGAAGGAGGTGCTGGCCCGCGCCGAGACGATCCTCGACCAGGACTCGCGCATCGCCGACATCGTGGAGCCGCAGCCGGGCGCGACCCTGAGCAGGGATGGCGCCACTGCCGTCCTGCTCGCGGGCGCGAAGGCCGACCCCAACGAGATGGTCCGCGTGGCCGACGACGTCAAGGGCCCGCTGCAGGCCCTGTCCACCGCCGCCGTCCAGGTCAACCCGACCGGCGCCTCGCTGCTGTGGTCGGACTTCAACGAGGCGAACCTCGACGCGATGCTGAAGTCGGAGATGTTCTCGTGGCCGGTGACGCTGGCGATCCTGGTCCTCGCCTTCGGCGCGCTCGTGGCGGCCGGGCTGCCTCTCATCCTCACGCTCTTCGGTCTCGTCGCCTCCGCCGGCTCCCTGGTGCTGATCAACCAGTTCGTGCCGGTCTCCATCTGAGCGATGAACTTCGCGATGATGTTCGCCCTGGCCCTGGGCATCGACTACGCGCTCTTCATCGTGGTCCGCTACCGCGCCGCCCGGGCCCGCGAGAACAGCTCGCCCCGCATCGCGATCGCCGAGACCATGGACACCGCAGGCAAGGCGGTGCTGCTCTCGGGAGCCACCGTGCTGATCTCGCTGTCCGCGGTGATGCTCGTGCCGTCGCCCTCGTTCCGTTCTATGGCCGGCGGCATCATGCTCTCGGTCGTCTTCGTCCTCGCAGCGACCCTCACCCTGCTGCCCCTGGTGCTCGCGAAGCTGGACCTGCGCATCAACAGGCTCTCGCTGCCCTGGTCGCGCACCGGTGAGCACCGATCGCCCGGCTTTGCTGCCTGGGGCGAACGCCTCTGGAAGCGCCCGGCCGCGTTCGGCCTCGCCGCCCTGGTCGTCCTGCTCGCGCTCGCCGCCCCGGTCCTCGGCCTGCGGACCGCGATGCCGTCCATCAAGGTCCTGCCCGAGGACGCCAGCGCCCGGATCGGCTACGAACTGGTCCAGGAGAGCTTCGGTTCGGGCGCCCCCGGCGCCCTTACCGTCGTCGTGGACAAGGCCGATGCCAAGGCCGCCTCCGCCGTGATCTCCAAGGACCCCGGGATCAGCGGCGCGATGCCCGCGATGCCGGCGGCCGACGGCCCGTTGTACGCCCTGATCCAGGCTGTGCCCACGGTCGACGCGTCCGACCCGGCCCTGAGCGACACAGTCGACCGGCTGCGCGCCGACCTGCCCTCCTCGGCGTACGTCGGGGGCGCGGCCGTCGAGAACCTGGACCTCAAGACCCAGCTCGACGACTCCACCCCGCTGGTCATCGGCGTGATCCTCGCGCTCGGGTTCCTGCTGTTGCTCGTGGCCCTGCAGGCGCCCTTGATCGCGCTGCTGGGCACGCTGGCGAGCCTGCTGTCGACCGCGGCGGCCTTCGGGGTCGCCCGGCTGGTGTTCCAGGAGGGCTGGGGCGCGGGCTTCATGGGCTTCGAGTCGCAGGGATTCCTCGACGCGTGGGCGCCGGTGTTCTTCTTCGCGATGATCTTCGCGATCGCGATGGACTACACGGTCTTCCTGCTGGCCTCGGCCAAGGAGCACTTCGAGCACTCCGGTGACCCGAAGGAGGCCATGGTCGGCTCGCTGGCCCACTCCGGCCGGGTCATCTTCGCAGCCGGCGCGGTGATGGTCGCGGTGTTCTTCACCTTCGCGCTGTCCGGGCCGCTGCCGCCCAAGGAGATGGGCATCGTGCTCGGCGTCGCCGTCCTGCTCGACGCCTTCTTGGTGCGGCTCGTCCTGCTGCCGGTCCTGCTCCGGCTCACCGGCCGGGCGGCCTGGTGGGCGCCTTCGTGGTTGACCCGCATGCTGCCAAACATCCGTTTCTCACACAGTTGAGCCACCACCGAATGGAGAACCCATGTGCAGACAGGTCACCTGTCGAAAATGTGGCCAGCCCACCTGGGCCGGCTGTGGCCAGCACGTCGACCAGGTCATGGCCGGAGTCCCGAAGGCGCAACGCTGCCCGGGCCACCCCAAGGAACCCGGCACCGGCTTTCTCGCCAAGCTCTTCGGGCGCCGTTAACTCCGGCCAACCCGCACCTGCTTCAGAGGTCGCGGAACGATCCCGCCGGCCTCCTCCCGCACCTGCTCACGGAGCATCCCGGATGTCTCGAGATGTCGCGACCGTGTCGGATATGCATGAACCTCGGACCGCGTCGTGCTGTCCTTGGCTGACACGATCATCTTGATCAGACTCCTGCTGGGCGCGTTCGTCTCCAGCCGGTGGCTGCTGCTAAGCGCCTTCGTCGGCCTCAATCTGCTGCAGTCGAGCATCAGCTGGTTCTGTCCGGCCGCCCTTGTCTTCCACCGCCTCGGAGTCCCCGGTGGCTGCGCCTCCTATAGACCCAACACCACCGCGTAGGCCCGGCTCACCTGATGCGGGTGACGGTCAGTCGCACTGCCGTGCGCAGCCCAACCTCAAAGGTCCACACGCCCCAAATCTGGAATCCGTGGCCGCCGCGGGAAGGATTTGGACCCTTGCCCTCTGGAAAGATCGGGGGCCGATCTTGCACTACCTCAGAACCCGGATCGTCTTGGAAACCTCGGGTTCTTGAGGAGGCTCCTCACTGGCTGGTCCAAACTCTATCGGAACGTCTTGGAACAGTTCCCTGGCGTTTCTGATGACCTTTCGATGACGTGTCGAATCCGAGAGCCGACGAAGTCGAGGCCGCCGCTCCGGTCCGACCGTGTCGAGCCGTCACAGCCCCTCGAAGACACGCCGTCGCGAAACCAGCTTCCCACCGCCCGCATAGATGCATCTGGCGCGGACGCCGAGGAAGTGGGCCAACTGCCGCCCAACCGTCCTTGGTCGCCGGCCGTCCGCACGGTCGGCCAAGGTAGCGGGTTCGGGACTGCGGCGCAGCTCAACAGAAACGCATGTCTATGCGCAACAGATGGCTCCTACCTCGGCTTCTGCGGTGGCTGTCGCGGTGCCGCAGCTGCAGTCGCTGCCCTCGGCCAGTCCGCCCGCGACGGCACTGTCGGCCAAGACCTCGTAGATCTCCCATCGCTCGTTGTCCGGGGTGCTCTCGACCCAGAACTTGTCCTGTTTGGCGTAGCAGCATGTGGTGCCGCGCTCATCGAGGGTGGCGAGGCCATTCTCGGCCAGGCGGTTCTGGAGGGCATCGACAATGTCGACATTGTCGACCCGGCGCCCAGGTGGTTCAGCGAGCCGCCGTGGCCGGGATTCTCGATCAGAACGAGCTTCGGCGGCGGTGCCGCGACGGCGAAGTTCGCGTAGCCGGGGCGCACCTTCGCGGGCTCGGTGGCCAGGAGGCGGCGGTAGAAGTTGATCGAGGCTTCGAGGTTGTCGACGTTGAGGGCGAGCTGGATGCGGGACATGAGGTTCTCCATAAGATTGACGGCTGTCTATGTTTTCGACGTTTGCATGGCGAATAGATGGCTGTCAATATCGACGCATGTCGAAGTCCTTGCTTGAGTTGACCCCGGTCCAGGCGGTCGCGTGCTGTCAGCCGCTGACCAAGGAGCCGCTCTCCGCCGATGCTGCCGCGCGGATCGTGCCGCTGCTGAAGGCGTTGGCAGACCCCGTGCGGCTGCGGCTGCTCTCGCTGGTCGCCTCGCACGCTGACGGAGAGGCATGTGTGTGCGATCTCAACGACGCCTTCGATCTGTCGCAGCCCACGATCAGTCACCACCTCAAGGTGCTGCACGAGTCCGGCCTCCTGGACCGGAGCAAGCGTGGTGTCTGGGTGTACTACCGGGTCCAGTCAGCGGCCCTCGCTGATCTGGGCGCGCTCATCGGCGGAGTGACCGGGTGAGTCTCTCTGAGCCGGCCGTGGTCGTTGATGGCAGCCGGGTCGCGCTTGCACGCCGGTTGGCCGCGGAGTCTGTCGGGACCTGGTTCCTGGTTATGGCGGTTGTCGGGTCTGGCATCGCCGCCCAGCGGCTCTCGCCGAACGACGTCAGCCTTCAACTTCTCGAGAACAGCCTGGTCACCGGCGCCGCACTCGTGGCGCTGATCCTGGCGCTCCAGCCGGTCTCGGCCAGCTTCAACCCGATCGTCACCATCATCGAACGCACGCTGGGGCTCGTGACCACCGCGGAGGCAGCGCTGTCCGTCGCAGCGCAGGTCGTCGGGGGTGCGCTCGGCGCGGTGCTGGCGAACCTGATGTTCGACCTCGACGCCGTCACCGCGTCCAGCCATCACCGGGGTCACCAGCGGGCACCTGCTCGGCGAGGTCGTTGCGACGGCTGGCCTCGTGGCCATCGTGTTCGGCAGCATCCGCGCCGGGCGCTCCGACACCGTCGTCTACCCCGTCGGCGGCTACATCACGGCCGCGTACTGGTTCACCAGCTCCACCAGGTTCGCCAACCCCGCCGTCACACTCTCCCGCACCTTGACCGACACGTTCGCCGGCATCGCACCAGTCTCAGTGCCCGCCTTCGTGGCCATGCAGGCTCTCGGCGGTGCAGTCGGGCTGGGCCTCGTCGTCCTCCTCCACCCATCCGGAAGGCCGCACCGTGACTGACCGTCCGACCGTGCTGTTCGTCTGCGTCCACAACGCGGGCCGCTCTCAGATGGCAGCCGGCTACCTCCAGCACCTCGCCGGCGAGCGCATCGAGGTCCTCTCCGCCGGCTCCCAGCCAGCCGACCAGGTCAACGCCGCAGCCATTGATGCGATGGCCGAAGAAGGCATCGACATCGCGACCGAGCGGCCCAAGCTGCTCACCGACACCGCCGTGCAGACCGCCGACGTCGTCATCACGATGGGCTGCGGTGACGAGTGCCCCTTCTACCCCGGCAAGCGCTACGAGGACTGGGACCTTGACGACCCGGCCGGCCAGGGCCTCGAGGCCGTGCGCCCCATCCGCGACGCGATCAAGCGACGCGTACAGGCCCTCATCGCCCAGCTCGACGCCCAGCAGGCCCTTGCCTGATACCGGCGTGTAGGTCCGTCCCCTGGTCGCGACGGACTGGCCGACTGTCGAAAGCATGTACACCGCCCATGAGCCACGGGACTACGGCGAAGCGCGCACTCGGTGCCCCGACTGCCCGCTCGCCATGTTCCCCGGACTGTGCGCACTCACGGCACGAGCGGCCACTGAACATCAACTGCGTGGCCTCCGGACCTGCCGTGACGCCGTCCAGCCCGTATCGACCGGCCGTACCGACCGGGCCATAGACGCGCGCTCCGACACCAAACCCTTCGAGCGGGTTCAGGTTCGTCAGCGGCTCCCGTTAACCGTGCCAACATCGCGCCGCAGGACCCCACGACTCGACACCGCTACAGCGCCCTGCCGGCCGGATGCGTGTGAATCACGGCGGCGATCACCTTCGGGACCGCCCGAGTCAGGTTGGCCTCCGCGCGGTGCGCTACCTCGTGGGCCTCAAGCACCGACAGGGCAGGGTCGACATCGACCACGGCGTCCGCGTGCAGCTGGTGTCCAGACCATCGCACGCGCAGCCCGGACACGCCCTGCACGCCGTCCGTGCGCGCAAGGGCCTGCTCGCCTTGTTCGACCAGCTCCGGGTCCACTCCGTCCATCAGGCGGGTGAACACGTCCCTTGCGGCCCCTTTGAGTACGGCCAGGATGAGGATGGTGATCAGGAGTCCGATGAGTGGGTCCGCGAGCGGCCACCCCAGCGCGACGCCGCCCGCGCCGGCGACCACCGCGAGCGACGTCAGCCCATCGGTGCGGGCGTGCATGCCGTCCGCGACGAGGGCCGCGGACCCGATCGACTTGCCAACTCGGATTCGGTACATCGCGACGACCTCGTTCCCTACGAACCCGACGACGCCGGCGGCCGCGACCCAGCCGACGTGGTCGACCGGCGCCGGGTGCAGCAGCCTGGCCACGGCCTCCCACCCGGCGAACACGGCCGACGCGGCGATCAAGGCCACGATGAAAACCCCGGCCAGGTCCTCGGCGCGACCGAACCCATAGGTGAACCGACGCGACGGGGGCCGCCGGCTCAGCCAGAACGCGAGCCCGAGGGGGACGGCGGTGAACGCGTCGGAGAAGTTGTGGACCGTGTCCGCCAAGAGCGCTACCGACCCGGACGCCGCCGCGACCAGTCCCTGGAGAACCCCGGTGACCAGCAGCACGACCAGGCTGACCTTCAGTGCACGGATGCCACGTGTGCTCGACTCCAGTGCCTCGTCGACCGAGTCCGCAGGATCGTGGCTGTGCGGCCGAAACACAGAGGCCCACACGCCACGCGCCCCCGTCGCACGTTCGTGACCATGATCGTGATCATGTCCAGGCCCCGCGACAGGTGCGGGCCCTGCGGGAGGTGGTTGAGAACTTGGCTGTGAAGTCACGTCGCAAGCCTATACGTATGAAGATGTGTTCATCTAATCCGTCGGCTAGGATCAGGTCATGGGTCACGGAGTGGACGGGCACGCGAGCGCGGCCGCTGACCTGGACGCCCGTACCGCCAAGAGCGTCGCGACCACAATGCAGGCACTGTCCGCCCCGAGCCGGCTGATGATCTTGGGCCGGCTGCTAAGGGGTCCTGCGACCGTCGGCGAACTGTCGATCGACACCGCCATGGAGCAGTCCGCGGTCTCCCATCAGCTCCGGTTGCTCCGAAACCTCGGGCTCGTCGAAGGTGAGCGCCGCGGCCGCAGCATCGTCTACGCACTGTACGACGACCACGTCGCCGAGCTCCTCGACCAGGCCGTCTTCCACAGCGAGCACCTGCGGCTCGGCGCCGTCGACCAGCAGCCCCAGGTCGGGTAGCCCGCGTGGCGCCAGCTCAGGCATGGAGGTCACGTAGGAGCGAAAGCCCAGGTTCGGTGTCCAACGTCCTACCAACCCGTGTCTTCAGCCCCTGCTGACCAAGTCAGCTGCGGCACACTCTCGGGGTAGACAATGAAGGGTCGACCTTGATGGGCAATGGATATGGAACCGACGGCGACTGGACCATGGGTGGGGCGGCTGGTTCATGATGGCCTGATCCTGATTGTCTGCGTCCTTCTCCTCGTCGGCCTGATCGTGTGGCTGACTCGGGTATTGAGACCGGACGCCGAGGTACGACGTACGGGATCGCAGGCCGCAAGCCGTGCCGGCGAGATACTGGACGAACGGTTCGCCCAAGGCGACATCGACGAAGACGAGTACCTCAAGCGCCAGACCTTGTTGCCCGGCGAGTAGCGCTCACCGGCACACCGGCTGGCGAGTGTCTCGCTACCCGTGGCCGCACGATGTCACCGTGGCCACCGGCCTCGACGGTCCTCAGAGGTGCTGGGCGCGCAGTCGCAGGGCGTTGCTGATGACGCTGACCGAGGACAGGGCCATCGCCGCGGCGGCGATCATGGCCGAGAGCAGCCACCCGAAGACCGGGTAGAAAACCCCTGCTGCGATCGGGATGCCTGCAACGTTGTAGATGAATCCGAAGACCAAGTTCTGCCTGATGTTCGACATCGTCGCCTGGGACAGTTGGCGGGCCCGCACGATGCCCACTAGGTCGCCCTTGAGCAGCGTCACGCCGGCGCTCTCCATCGCCACGTCGGTCCCCGAGCTCATCGCGAGCCCCAGGTCGGCCGCAGCGAAGGCGGGTGCGCCTCAGCCAGCCCAGCGTCTCCCGCCACATGAAGCTCCTCGTCGAGACCAGCCTTGCTACCCGCGAGCAACGCGGCAGGTGGGCCTACTACCGCGTCGTCCCGGCCGTGCTCAGGTCACTCGCGATCGCGATCGCGCTGGGGCCGTACCTGCCCGCTTTAGCGGTGCAGCAAGGTCGCGGCGTACCACTGGTCCGTCCAGACCGGGTCGACCTTGACCGGCGTTCCTGAGCGGGAAGCGTGCAGGATGAGGCGTCGGCCGTCTTGCCAGCGCCCGGTCCAGAGCCCCACGTGGTAGATGCCGCCGCTGCCGTAGAAGGCCATCAGGTCGCCGGGGCGCATGTTTCTCTTGGCCTTGAGACGGTGGAAGTAGCGGGCCTGGTCCCCGGACGCCCGGGGGACTCTGATGCCGGCCTTGCCGTAGGCGAACTGCACGAGACCTGAGCAGTCGAAGCTGTTCGGTCCATCTGCTCCGTACACGTAAGGGTCGCCCTTCTGATTGCGGGCGACCTCCAGCGCGTGGGCGATCTTGCCCTTACGAGGCTCTATGACAGCATGGGCTGATCCAGCACCGGAAAGGGTGATGATGGTCGTCAGGACAAGGGCGACGAGAACGGGGAAGGCCGACAGACGGCGCAAGACAGCGTTAGAACGCATCGAAGAACTCCTCCTCGACGCCTGTGAGGTTAGCTGTCGGGTTAGGGCGAGAAGGTGCCCTGCCGCTGGGAGGCGGCTTCACCCCGAGCATCGCTGCCGGCCGATGATCGGCCGGGCGCTGCGTTGAATGGGTTCCCCACTCCTGCCCTACGAGTTTTCAGTGGTCTGGATGACAAGGTCCAGCGACGACGGTGGGCAGGATTCGGCGTACCCGGCGCTGGCTATGTAGTTGAACATTGAGGGTAAGTGCCGCAGCCAAGCCTGGCAAACCTTGGTGACGGGCAGACTCAGAGACGCTGCCATGGTGAAAAGTTGTGGGCTCAGGGTATGAGAGTCCGAGCCCACAACCGCACTAGTCGCCTAAAGCAGCCCCTTCATGGTGGTGATCTCGGCCTGCTGGGCGTCGATGATGTCTTGGGCCAGAGCCTTGGCGTCGGTGCTCTCGCCGTCAGCCAGCTCGGTCCTGGCCATGTCGATGGCGCCCTCGTGGTGCTCGATCATCATCTCCAGCCACATCTGGTCGAACTCGGCACCGGAGGCTTTGGTTAGCGCTTGCATGTCCTCGGGTGTCATCATCCCGGTCATGCCGCCGTCGCCCATGCTGCTGTGGTCCATACCGCCCATGTCGTCTGCCGACTCATCCCACGACTTCAACCAGCCAGTCATGGTGTCGATCTCCGGCTGTTGGGCGTCTTGGATCTGGTTGGCCAGGTCCACCACGTCAGGACTGGTGGCCTTGGTGACGGCCATCTGAGCCATCTCGATGGCTTGTTCGTGGTGGGCGATCATGCCCTGGGCGAACATCACGTCTGCGTCGTTGTGGCCGGTCGTGGCGGCGGGGGTGGTGTTGTCCGCCGATGTTGAGTCGTTGCTGCCTCCGCAGGCGGTGAGGAGCGCGAGAAGAGCGAATAGAACGAGTGCGCCAAGGCATCGTTGTGTGCGTCGTTGCATGGTGGAACCTTCCGTTGACTAAGTGTGTTTTTGGGTGGCTACGGCCGCTGACAAGCGGCGTGGAAGTGAGCGGGCAGCGCCCTCACGTACGAGACACACAGAGTTGAGTCAACGACGGCGTCAACAGCCACCGGGTGGCGGCAGCTCTTGGGACCATGGACAGCGAGGCCAGCGGAAGCCGGTGGTTGTTGTTGCGCTTCTTGAGCCGTAACGCACCAAGGATCGGCAGCAGCAGACCACCGACGAGGATGGCCACGCACAAGTCGATCATCAGGTGGCTCGACATGGGCGCAGTGGCGATCTCCACGCCAGAGCCGGAGCCGGAGCCGGAGCCCATGGAGTCGTCATTCCCAGTGGTCATGTCACCAGCGGCGCCATGATTATTGGCGGTTCCAGCGTGACTGTCGGTCACGGTCGTAGCCGACACCATCGCCATGTCATGGTCAGCGGTGACTCCGTGCATCAGCAGGACGCCGACCAGGACTCCCAGGGCGAGTAGAAACTGCCTCAACCCGGGTATCTGTGGTCTGCGCTGAACCAGTGACATGGCGGTGTCGGTACCGATCATTTACAGCTGCTTTGCGCGGAGGCGTAGGGCGTTGCTGATGACGCTTACTGAGGAGAGGGCCATGGCGGCGGCGGCGATCATCGGCGAAAGCAGAAGCCCGAACGTGGGGTAGAGGATGCCGGCGGCGATGGGGATTCCGGCGACGTTGTAGATGAACGCGAACACGAGGTTCTGGCGGATGTTGGACATGGTCGCCTGGGAGAGTTGCCGGGCTCGAACGATGCCGGTGAGGTCACCTTTGAGCAGTGTCACTCCGGCGGACTCCATGGCGACGTCGGTGCCGGAGCTCATCGCGAGACCGACGTCTGCGGCGGCGAGGGCGGGTGCGTCGTTGACGCCGTCTCCGGCCATGGCGACGACGCGGCCTTCACCGCGGAGTTGTTTGACGATGTCGCTCTTGTGGTCCGGGAGAACGTCGGCCTCGATGCGGTCGATGCCGAGGCGACGTCCAACGGCTTCAGCGGTGAC
>JAABUR0100008980.1_pt1 | contig 11389 bp, 15 predicted proteins | sample 5560091 | NCBI WGS metagenome assembly JAABUR01 (sample SAMN10711879, study PRJNA513375) | rock metagenome | isolation source: Antarctica rocks | place: Antarctica: Victoria Land, University Valley sud
GCTGCAGCACCATGACATGGTGATGGCCATGACTTGCATTCCTCCTGCCTGCCAGCTTGCTCAGGCTCCTCTATCGCAGTTGAGTGGATGAGTTGCGCCCGTGTCTAAGCAGCTGCGACTGTTTCCGGGCGCAGCTCCATGCAGGGCTACCAGTCAAAAGTGCAGTGCCACAATGCTACGCATGCAGGAATACTGCACGCGATTGCCATGATGTCCTGATGCTGCATGAAACAAAGCAGGGCACAAGCCAGCGGGAACAGGTCTGATACCTTGGCAGCCGCGTGTGCGCTTGTAGCAAACATGCTGGGGCTGCATAAGGGCTTGCAGTCATGCTGTGGGACGGTTGCTGTGCTGCAGCATGTGCTGCGCTGGTGCGAAGGGCAGGGCCTGCTGCGCGGCATCTGCGGCAGAGGGCGCTGAACATATCTGGCACTGCTGTGGCATGGCCTAGACTGCATGAATGCTTGATGCGGCCTCTGCGTGCCTGGAAGTGCACGATGCATGCAAAGCTGGTAGATATCACTGATGACTGCGCACATTTCGCCTGCTCAGCGCTGCTTCTCACGAGCGACCCCAGAACACCGTGACGTTGAAGCGTGTCAACCTACAAATTTTGATATACATATACATATACGGCTTTTGTGAGTGTTTCAAACATGCCCTGAGGTCTGCATGTGGCACTTGCATGCATCATCAGATGCACGCCCTCAATCAGACAAAAAAGCAGCACACGCACAAACACACCACCCATTGCTGTATAGGCCAAACGCGATTCTGTGTACTGATACTTGCATGTTTACAAGCGGCCACAGGCAGTAGCCAGCGCAGTCCGGTGCTGAAGCACACGCCCGGAAGGCACTGGCAGAGACCGGAACAGGCTGATAATAGCCGCTCAGCATGCCACTCAATGTTAAATGGCTGCAAGCCGTTGGTAAGAGCGCCTACCCCTGAAGGTCGCGTATTTCTGCGAGCAGCATGTCACCAATTTGTGCACAGAGCTGCTGGATGCGCTCCGTTCGGCGTGCAGACTCTTCCTCCTCGCTTGGTGAGTGGATGCCGATGGCGAGTTGCTGCTTTTCGGCACGGAGTTCTCCTTGCAGGCATGCACACAGCTCCTTCATGCGCTGTAGCTCGTGTTCATGCTCCTGCCTCAGGCTCTGCAGCTGCATCTCATGTGCGGCTCGCTGCCTCTCTCGCCTGTGCACGGTCACACGCATTTGAGCTCAAGTGATTGGCGCAGTTACTGCGGCATAGCGTGTCAGCTTACACACAAGGGCGCTCTGCAAAGCTGCATGGGCCTCATCAGATTGATGTGCTGCGCGGAGGAAATCATTACATTTGCAACGAAGGTATGGAGGTGCATGCGCGCTCGGGACGCACCATGCACAGTACAGAGACGCTAGGATAGCAGAAGCAGGAGCGTAGAACACCACGAAAGCCAGGATGTGCACAAGGCTTGTGTGCCGCTTTCCCAGGAGGCTGTCCAGTTTCAGTGCAGTCCACCACCACGTCAAACCCCAGAGCGTAAACACAATGGCGGCGGCAAACATGACGCAGCGCTCCCGCAGCTCTTCACGGCTGCGTGACCTGCGCTCTTGCCACGCTGTTGTGACAAGCACTGCTATCAAAGAGGCATCGTGCTGCGTGCCTGCTGGGGACTCACCAGAGGCAGAGACAGCAGCACAGACACGTGGCTGAAAACCACAGTATGTTTGCATAGAGCTGTCCAAGGAGGCTGGTTAAGACGCTGGAAAGCGGCACAGCTATGAGCACTACAAGGCCGCACCACAAGAAGGAGGCGAGCACAAGCCAGTGCCCCTGCACTGCATCTCGAAGGGCCATCTCAGTGAAGCAGCACTTTCTGTTGAGCTCGCTTTACACAAAGCTCAGGGCTCATACCCTATAATGCAAACATCATGCTTGAAACATGTGTTGTTCAGCTTGATCCAAAACACATGCAGTTTGGGTGCGCACAATGCCGCTGTCAGACTGCTGCATCAGGATGCCGCCTGGCCGTGACGCGGTGCAGGCGCAGTATGCCCTGTTCACCTTCCTTGCTGTGCTGATCGTTTGGGGTGTCATGGCGTGGTGGGTCGCCTTCGTCCTGGACCGCCTCCTGAGGAAGCAGTACACATGCACGCTGTTTGATATGGTCTCTCAGCATCTGAAGTGGCCGCAAGCGTGGTGGGTTCCCAGCGCATTTACAGCTTGGTGCCCTAGCGAGATATCTTGGGTGCTTTCTGGTGAAGCTCAGCCACCCCTGCAGTGCCACCGCTCTTCAGCTAAGCGTGTGCTGTCCTGTTGCGAGCAGAGACAACAGTAGCACTGCCAGGTGACTGTGGATGTGAGGCCTACGCGTGTGTGCACGAGCACTCACAGCCATCCTCGCACTGGCCTGAAACATGCTCCGCTCAACATGAAGTTCTGCCGTGACACTCTGCAATATGTGTCCGCCCCGGCTGGTGCAGAGTAGCTGCACTTAACGTCACCCTGCTATGGTGAATGTCGCACAGTGCTGCGGTCATGGACTAGAATGCATGATGCACACTGCGGTCTCTGAGTGCCTGGTATTCCAGGATGCGTGCAAAGCTGCTCTAGACACGGATTTGTGAAGGTCATTGACAACTGCATGTTTGCTCCACAGTCGCAGCCACTTAAGACCATGCATGCAAGTGCACTGCACCATGACTCCCGGCTTTAGGATGTGGATGATGCAACGTCTGCTACAGCAGTAGTCTGCCTTCACTTTGCAGAAAGTTTGCACAGTGTTTATCGGCTACTCCCCTCGGCGCGCCTGATTCAGTGTGAAGTACTTGCACCGGTGTGCTTGAAGAGCATGGGGGTCTTTTATATGGCTGTACAGCCTGACCGCGCAGTATTGGTGAAGCCCTGTATGTGTTGCAGTCAGCGTTTACCAACGCTTCTGAGTGCTTGCGTGAGAGGACCGTGGTGCCGCACCATGTGCAATGGGCTACGTAAAGCGGTGTGTGGTACTGCAGTGTTGCACTAGTAAGCTGAGACGCATGAATGAATGAATGAATGAAGAGCATCACCGGGGGCCCTAACCCAATGGCCCCCTCAGCTGTGTGGTGATAGCCTGTCAGCCAACTAGGGCTGTTTAGGCACAAGTGTCAAGCAAGCAGGCAAGATATCCACGCACTCACAGGTCAAGGGACATTTGGGACCGTTGGGGCAAGGTACAGCTTCAGGCATGCGAGAATAAAACAGGCAACGCCGCAAATGCCTGGCCCTTGCCTTCTTTGAAAAGCCTGAAGGCTTGACACAAGACCCTAGGCCCCTTCCATGCGTGCCAGAGAACAGCGCCAGTGAGACTCCCATGCACGCCCTCCGGTCCCTCTCTGCGCGGCCCTCCTTCGCCGCCTTCAGACTCCCCGCTCGCCGCCTCGTCACTCGCGCAATGGGTGTGGATGTGGAGACCATCAAGCCTGGTGACGGCACCAACTACCCCAAGAAAGGTGCCGCTTCCCTCCAGGCCTTCGCACGGTCTGCTATAATAGCGGCCGCCGCTGTCCTTTGTGCGCCAGGACGGGCGCAGGCAGCTTCCCGGCGCAGGGGGTACCTTGCAAAGGTCCACGTCCATCCTGCATGGCAATGTCCTGTGGGCTGATTTGGTGTTTCGTGTAAGTGGCATACCAAAGTTTGTCATTAGTGCATGACGGACTGCATGAGGTGCACTGCATGTCAATGTCCGTAGCACCCAGGCTGCCTTGCGTAGCAACAAGTGACCAGTACTTAGCGCTAGCGTAAAACTCAAGAGGCCTTTGCTGCTTTGCAAGTGCCATGCACTCAATGTGCCGCCGCCTGCACATGTCCATAGCAGCCTATGATTGCTTGTGAGGGGGGTGCGCGGACTGCGTTCGGGTTTAGAGGCATAGGAGTGGGTGTTCCTGGCCAACACGCAACTCCTGTACACTGTCCCTTGGCCACATGCGCAGGCCAGACGGTGAATGTCCACTACACCGGGACGCTGACCAACGGGAAGAAGTTTGACTCGTCGCGCGACCGCGGCCAGCCGTTCTCCTTCAACCTGGGTCAGGGCCAGGTCATCAAGTGCGCACAACCATTTGAATAGACCGGGTTGCCGGGATGGTTTGGAAGTGTGTTCAAGGCGGGATGAATGCCGAACAGAGCCCTGCATTCCATACAGTGATAGTCACATCCAAGCAGGCGCACGCTCCAGGTGCTGGCAGGAGTTTGCAGTCCCAGTGCGCGCGCACTGGTGCTTGAAGAGGAGAGGGTGAGCAAGTGCTCTCTTTGTCGGTAGCTGTTCAACAAAGCCTGGTGCCGTTATGTGTGCTGCAGGCATGAGCTGCAGCGGTGTGGCGACTGACTTCTGAGGTTTCGGGGCGGCAGGGGCTGGGACGAGGGTGTCGCCAAGATGGTGCGCCTATTTTGCCACCTTGATCAGCAGAGCAGGGCTGGCTGGACCGCTTCCCTGGTCGCATGCGCTTTCCTGCAGGAGGAAGCCTTGTGTTGCTCTGTGCTTCATGCGGCCAGTGTGCGCTTCAGTGCTGTTCGCCGGGGTGGAGCGCCTTGCTTTTGGAAGGGGGTGGTGTGCCATGCTTATGGAAGGGAGCGGGGGCGCGACGAGGCCTGCCTGACGCGCCTCTGGTGCACGGACGCGCAGTCCAAGGGCGAGCAGGCGAAGCTGACGATCTCGCCTGACTACGGCTACGGCGCGAAGGGCGCGGCCGGGGTGCGCTCCGAGCTCACGCATGGTCTGGCTGCGCCTGCTTGGAGCAGGGCCTGCCTGCTTGCTGCAGCGGGGCTGCCCGCATGCGACGCCTGCTGCTCCCAGATATGTGCGGGAGCATGGCAGATGTTGCGCAGGGGCATGGCAGATGCGCGCCCTGAGAGGCGCCGGCGGCGCGCAGGTCATCCCGCCCAACGCGACGCTCCTGTTCGATGTGGAGCTGCTGTCGTTTTCGTAGCCGCGCCCTGGCTGCAGGCTGCGCGCGCACCTGAGAGCGTACCCTGCCACATGCAGTGAGGCCCTGGTGCCTGCATGCAACTCGCTGCTGCAGATACTGCCTTGCGATGCGAAAAAAGCTACCTCGCAAGTTTGCAAGCGGCTTAGGCAAGCAGGCTGCCTGCGCACTCTAGGTCACCTGCTGCTTGGCGATGAAAAGGCTGTAGGAGAAACACGCTATTGAAGCTGGGCAGGGACTTGCAGTGCACTTACAGACTTCAGCGTTTGTCCGAGCAAGGCAACTACCTACCCACCAACAGCGCTCAATGCAGCAGCACTGCTAGAGCGGGCGCAGCCGGCTGCGCGCGCAGACGCTGCCGGCAGCGCGCCCGTCCCACTCGCCACACAGGGCCTGCATGCCTGGCAACCAGCCAACCCCAGACCGGCACTGCTGAATACCGCATCCTCCTGAGCTGGCACCCAGGGCTCAACACAATCCAAAATTGAGGGCAGGCGAAGCGGCGGGGTGCGCGGCTGTCGGGCGCCTATGCTGCGCCTTGCGTGAAGCAGCCTTGCTCGGGGCCCGTGTGCCGCGCAGCAGCATTTCGAGCGCGCGGCGGGAGCACAGACGTCTCGAACGGCTCTGGTGGGCACGCTGCTGCCGGCCCAGGCTCGCTGGCCATGCCTGCCACGCCTGAAAGTTCCCGCACAGGCAGCATATCGTACAGGCATGCAAACTCGGGCGGGCAGGCTGTCCTGCGCCGCCCCTGACCCTTCAGAGTAAACCTAAGATGCGGGCCGCCTGCACTGCGCAAGCAGCACCCCGCCAGTTCTTGACATGCATGCTCACACGCAGACTGGCAAACCCAAGTTCTGTGCCGCTTGTGGGGCCGCCGGCGGCGCAGCGGCGCGCGCGCTTGCCGCCGCCTGGCGCACTCCGGCCCTGGCTAGGTCTGGGGCAGGCTGCGCGGCCGCTCAGGCCGCGGCCAGCGGCGCCGCGAAGACGCGCTCCGCGACGGCGAGCACGTCGTGCAGCAGGCTGTCGGAATCCATGCCGGCCGCGCTGGCAAACGCGCGGCCCTCCGCCTCCAGCGCGCCCCATTGGCAGCTGGCCGCGCGCCGCGGGCTGCGCGGCCCTGCGCCGCCGCGCTCCGTGCCGGCCCGGCCGGCGGCGGGCCCGCACGCGCGCGGCTGGCCGCCGGCGGGCGCGGCCGGGCCGGGCTTGGGGCCGGGGCTCTGGCGCGCGCCGGGCGCCCCGAGCCTGCTAGCGTTGGGGCCCGCCGGGCGGGGCGTGCCGGCGCCCCCAGGCAGCGTGGGCGCCAGCGCCACGCCCACCGCCGCAAAGAACGCTTGCTGCAGGTCCTCCGCGGCAACCGCGGTGGCGCTGCGCGGCGCCGGCTTGCTGAAGTGCAGGGTTGGGGGCGGAGTGGGGCGCGGCGTGCCGGCCACTGCCTGCCGACCGGCGTCCGCGTCGCTGCACGCGCCCGCCGCGGCCCGCTGCCTGCGAGCGGGCGCGTCACCGCGGGCGCACGCGGCCGGCCCAGGCGCCTCCGTCTGCGCCAGCACCGGCGGCAGCGTGCTGACCGGCGACAGGCACGGCGGGCAGGCGTGCGCGGCGGCAGCGCGCGGCGGGCTCAGCGGCGTCGCGCGTGGCGGGCTGAGCGCCAGGTGCGGCGCCATGCTTGGGCCGGCACCGGGCAGCGCACCCAGCGCGAGGCTCGCGCCTGGCGCTGGGCGGGCCGGCATCAGCAGCGCAGAGGTGCTCGGCAAGGCGGCCATGCACGGGTTTGAGCTAGTGCTGCCGTGCGCGCCGCCCAACCCGGCCGTCGCCGCTGGCCCGGCCGCCGCGCCCGCCTTGCCGGCGGCGGCTCCGCCGGCGGCCCAGCTGCGCCGCGCCGCCAGCGCGTCGCGCTGCCGCAGCGACTCCAGGAAGCTCTGCTGCCCGCGGCCGCCGCCGCTCAGGCTGTTACCGGCGCCGGCGCCGGGCGCGGCCGCGCACGCGGTCCCCGCCGTCGGCGGGCCGCCCGCGAGCCGGAAGCCCTCGGCGGGGCGGCATGCCTCAGCCAGCCGGAAGCCCGCCGCCGGCCCCGCAGCAGCCGCGGGGGCGTCCCAGAACGGGTGGGCCGCGCCGGACGCCGCGCTCGGGCTCGCCGGCTGCGTGAGCAGCGTGCGCAGCTCCGCGCACGCATACGCGGCGGCGTCCAAGGCGGTGGGGCTGCCGCCGCTGCGGCAGCCGGCGCCCGCGCCGGCGTGGCCGCCGCCGTGGCCGCCGGCGTATGGCGTGAGGCAGAGCACCGACTCACGCGGCACGATCATCACTGTGGCCGGCGCCTGGCTCAGCGCGCCGGCGCCCGCGCGGCAGTGGCGCGCCAGCTGCGGCGCGGCGGTCCGCGCCGGGGCCGAGCGCAGTCGGCGCCCTGCCGGCGGCCTGGACCATGTCAGCGCAGCGCACGCATGTTGCACTGCCCGCGCAGGTGTGGGGTCGGCAGCCCAATTAACAACCATGCCCGCGCAGCAGACGGCACCACTCACGCTGCGTGAGCGGCTCCACAGCCCCAACTGCTGACCCACTCCAGCCTCAGGGGCCGCGGCGCACCTGGCAAGCTGGGGCGCGTGGCTGCCGCGCGGCCGCTGTCCGTGGAGAGCGCGCGCCGCACGGGCCCGCCGCCGCTGGCCGGCGCCGCGGTCTGCGCGGCCCCGGCGCGCCTTGTTCGTAGCGACTCCAGCGGCTGGCGGTCGCACCTGCGCGCGCCACAGGGACGCTTACCGCAGGCTGGTAGGCGCCAGGAGACGCTGTGTGGCCACGGACGCGCCGCGCATGCGCTCAGCACCACGGGGCGCTCGGCGAGCCGGACGCGCAGTGGCGGCCTGTAGTGGCTGGCTACCCGACTGGAGCTGGCATTACCCACAGTGCCCAGCAGCCTGAGCTGAGCTCAGGCTGCTGGGCAGGCAGCTCAGTGCTCACGGAGCTGCCAGCTCACTGAGCTGCCCAGGCAGCTCACTGAGCTGCATGGGACAGGAGCGGCAACGCCCCATTCACCAGCTGGCTGTGCAGCGCCCAAAGATGACCTCTCTCCCTGTCTGGCTTGCCAAAGGTTGAAAAAAGAGGCTGTCACAGGGCGGCGCGTTGCAGGCCCGCCCGGTGTGCATCACATCCACGCACACCCAAAGGTGCGGCCAGGCGCGCCCCTGCGCTGCCGCACAGGTTCCCACCATGCTCTGCTGACCCGCTCAGGGCGGCGCGCACGCCTGCCGGGCTGCAAATGGCCGCGGTTGAGACTTAGTACACTGGGCTAGCATTGGCTAGGAGGCCATGGCGCGCGCTCTGGGCTGCCGGCGCTGCGTTTGAAAGTGTGTGCAGAGGCTCCAGCGTAGCGCCAGCTGCTGCGTCAGGGTGCGCTGCAGCGGCCCCGTCCGGCCGGCGCACAGCGAAACATCCGCGCGCGCAGCCCATGTGGCCAGGGTGGCGGCGCCCGCACACCTGTCAGCAGCCTCTGCAGCGCTCCACGAGCTGGACTGGCTAAGCTGAAGCGCCGTGGCACGCCTGCCCGCCGCCGGGCTGCGCGGGCGGCTCTCCGGACGCCCGCCGCGCCGATGCGCGCCGAGCGGCTGCGCGCTCCTAAGCCCCGGCGCACGGCTTTTCAGGTGTGTCCGCTGGTGGCCTGTGAGCCCCAGCTGAGGTGCAGCCAGACTGGGCAGCCCTGTAGGACAAGGAGGAGGAGAAGCACCTTGGCAGGTGCCCCTCTCAGACAGTTGGTCCTTTGGTACGACGATTCTGTCACGCACTACTCAGCCCGTTGTGAACCGAAAGTTGAGCCCGCACGCAGACGAACACACCCCCGCAGCGCTCTCGTTCGGGCCAGGCTCCGCATTAAGCGCGTCCCAGAAAGCGGGTACTCGAGCTAGCGCCTCCGCCGCAACCCAGGCGCCTGCTTTGCAACTCAGCGTGCTGCCCTGTCTCATATCGGGGCCAGGTCGCCGACCCCAAGCCCAGCCCGGAGGTCGGGTCGCATCAAATAATTGTGGTAGCCCACACACCTGGGTGGCACCGCTTGAGCCGCAGCCGAACCGAACGCCAGGTCTCGCAGCGCAGCTCTCCCTGCAGTGCTAATTCCGTCCAGGCGCTGCATCAGGCTCTCTCATAGCGACGCTGGCTACGCGGGTGATGCAGAGCCCTCCACCAGTTCCCTGGTTTGCTCGAGACACTGCGCGTGCCCAGGAGCGAGCAAAGGCCTTCTTACTATACACACAAAGTCCAGGCTCTTGGGTTGCCGCAAGGCTGCAGCTCCTAACTGGAGCTGAACTGCACACCTGGACACCCTACTGCCGCAGATTGCCATATTCTCTACTTCATCACATGCGTGCCGGCGTTCCCTTTTAACGTCCGCGCGAGGAAGCGCCACCAGATCCAGGCCCGTGTGCTCCGACAGCCCAACAGAGCAATGGCAGGGCGCCACAGTACGGGTGCGCGCGCGCCACAAGGGACGCCGTCTGCCTGCTGTGTGCTGCGCAGCCCTTGCACACGCGCACGGCATATTGACAGGAGCGCTCGCAGGCAACCACCTGCCGCCGGCGAGGAAGACGCAGGCGGCACCTATGCCAGGCGCGGACGTACAGGTGAGCGCCCAGGATGGCTGTCAGCCAGGGGCGGGTCCCGCCCTGCCGCCACGCTTCGGGCAACCCACGTCCGGCGAGCTGATGCAGGGGCCAGTGCAGGAGGTCCGCGCCCCGGTCGCGCCTGCGGCGCCAGCAACCCCCGACGACCCCGCCAGTGCGGCCGCTTTCGCCGCGCTGAGCAGCACGGTGCGCGCCCTCCCGCCGTGGCCGGAGCCTTCGGTGCAACAACAGCAGCAACCTGAGCAGGCCGGCCAGCAGCCGCGGCGCTGACAGCAGGCAGGCGCTGCTTTTGCGCAGTGGGACACGGGCGGCGCCGTGACCGTGCAGGCGCTACGGAGCTGCCTCGCGGTGCGGTGCCCTGCTTGTGCCCTGGACCTGGGTGCGCATGAGCCCTAGCGTTCGGCGCGCATGAGCCTCATGGGCGTGCCTGCATGCTGCAGGCGTCCCGCTCACTCTCGCCCAGGCTGCTGCTCTGCATACGCTACCGCGCTTGTTCACTTGCGAGCACCTACCTGCAACACAGCACACGGGGCCATGACAGAATGCCGCGTGTCGCGCACCCGCATCTGAGCACGCGTCGTGGGCCAGGCCGCTGCGCGCACAAGTCCTAACCTAGGGTACAGAGCGGGCTGCGCGTGCCGCGCACGCCTCTGCCCGACCATGCCAGCATCAGCCATGTCCGGCCGGGAGGCTGAGCGCCTCGCGACCCGGTCAGCGCGGCCGTACCCTGATGCGCCGACCCGGCATGCAGGAGTTTGGCCTGGCCCTGGACGCGCCCGGGCAGCGCCTGCTGGACGAGGGCGCGGCCGCGCTCGACTACGCCGCCTTCCGGCGCGTGCTGGGCGATGCGGTGTAGGGTAACTAACCCTATGCTGGAAGAGGGGCGCGGCTGCGCTCGGCTGCGCCGCCGTCCGTTTCGCGTGGGGCAACGCGAGATAGAGCGCCTGCGCGGCGCCAGTGCAGCAAAAGCTGATAGGGTTGAGACAAGCTTATACAGAACGCGACGCAGTTGGCTGCGCCGTCTTTGGCGCGCGGTGAATGATGGTGCATGTAATGCGCCCGCACGCTTTGTCACAATTAGCTCGATTGGAAGTGCAGCCATGGCAGTGCAACATGTGCTCCTGCCCACCCCTCGGCATGTCATGAGGCAGGCCTATTATGCGCTAGGCGCGCCCATCCATACCGCACGCCCTGGCGATGCATGCCTCTGTGAGGTGCATGCCACTGTGTGATGCTTCCGCACTGCGTGACAGCAGATACTTGCACCAACAAATGGCAGCCCGGCGTCCTGAGCACCACCAAACTGTGAGGCACGACAGCAGTAGCCACCGCTGCCGCCACCGCTGCCGCCCCGACTCGACCGTAGAGCGTGCCCGCCTCAGCCTGGCCCTCTTTCCCCTGCTTGCTAGACGTGCGCCAGGTTGCGCAGCGCCGCCGCCGCCCTCTCGCGCGCCGTTGCCGAGTCGGCGCATGCACGCATGCGCTCCAGGGCTGCAACACCCCCGCATGCCCTGACAGCCTCCCGACAGCGCTCGCACTCGCCGGTCAAATTGACGAGCGCGGCGGCCGCATGCTCGTGCACAGCAGCAGGACGCGCAGGCGCAGCAGGCCGACCAGCGCCGCCACGCCCCTGCACTCGGCGTCCCTGCTCTGAGCGCTGACAGAGCACAGCTCTAACAGCGCCGCGGCAGCCTGCTCGCGTACAGCAGCAGAGCTGCCGGGCGCCAGCAGGCCGACGAGCGCCGCAACGCCCCCGCACTCCCTCACGCTGTTGCTGTTGTGTGCGTTGCCACTGCACAAGTTGCGCAGTGCCCTGGCAGCATACGCGTGCAGTGCAGCAGA
>JAABUR0100008982.1_pt1 | contig 11387 bp, 9 predicted proteins | sample 5560091 | NCBI WGS metagenome assembly JAABUR01 (sample SAMN10711879, study PRJNA513375) | rock metagenome | isolation source: Antarctica rocks | place: Antarctica: Victoria Land, University Valley sud
CCGGGTCACCGATCCGGGTTTCGGTGTGACGGTAAATCGGACGGCTTTGAGGCTGCTCGGCGGGTTTACCGTCAGCTCGATATTGCGGATAAATGGTGTCGGCCCGGCGCTGGTGTCGCCGACAATGAATGTCGCCCGATCGGATTCAGCAGCGAGTCCACTACCGACGAACGGCGCGGCAAGGGTTACACTTACCAGCAGCGAAACCCATTTTTTCATCATGTTGTAAGACGAATGCAAGCCGAGCAGTCTTTCGGCGAGCGTCGCGGCGCGCACAACGCAATTAGCATTCGCCTGTTGCTGGTCGACCCCGCAATCGGCTACTTCTTGCTCTTGCTGCCCGACTTTTGTGCCGACGATTTCTTGCTGGCCGACTTCGATCCGCCGGCGCGTTTCGGCAGGCTCTTGCGCTTCGTGTGCGCGAGTTCCTCGAGTTCCTTTTTGCTCATCGAGCCGGCCATGCTCCTGGACGCCCCGCGCAACTTCGTGGTCGGCATCTCTCCGCGTTTTGCCGCGAGCGCTGCGCCCGCCGCCATCTGCTGTTTCTTCGATTTCGCTGGCATACTGCATCTTCGGACACGCTGATCCATTCGGCCGTGCAATGGGATAGACATGTACATGCCAGACGTGCACAATGCGCGGCCATGAGCGCCAACCAGGAGATCGATGAAAGAAAGCGGCCCGAACTTACAGTTCGCGGCCTGATTGTCGGAGTCCTGATCACGTTGATCTTCACCGCCGCGAACGTCTACTTCGGGCTGAAGGCGGGACTCACTTTTTCCACCTCGATCCCGGCGGCGGTGATCTCGATGGCAATCCTGCGCAGCTTCCGCAATGCGACCGTGCAGGAGAACAACATCGTGCAAACGGTCGCCTCCGCGGCGGGCACGCTGTCCTCAATTATCTTCGTCCTGCCGGGCCTGATCATGATCGGCTGGTGGACCGAGTTTCCGTTCTGGATCTCGTTCCTGATCTGCGCCCTCGGCGGAATCCTCGGCGTCATGTACTCAATCCCGTTGCGGCGCGCCCTGGTGACAAATTCTGATCTCCCATATCCTGAAGGCGTCGCCTGCGCAGAAGTGCTCAAGGTCGGCAGTGGCGGAGACAAGGAGAATGCTGCGGAGGTCGAACACGGACGTTCTGGTCTGCTCGCCGTGGTCTGGGGAGCAATCGTGGCCGCGGTCTTCGCAATCGTCGTCGCGACGCAAGTGTTCGCTTCCGATGTGGCGCAGACCTTCCGCATCGGCCGGCGCGGCTCGGTTGGCGGTTACGACTTCGCCCTTTCGTTCGCGCTGCTGGCGATCGGACACCTGGTCGGTTTGTCGGTTGGCATCGCCATGCTTATCGGCGCAATCATCGGCTGGGGCTGGCTCGTCCCATATTATTCGGGACTCACTGGCGACCTAACGACTGCCGCCGGCGCACTCGCGCAGGCCACCTGGAGTCGCAAAGTCCGGTTCATCGGGGCGGGTGCGATCGGCGTTTCGGCAATTTGGACACTGCTGAAGCTGGTGAAGCCGGTCGCGAGCGGCCTCGCCGGCGCGATGGCTGCGGCGCGCGCGCGCAAAGCGGGCAAAGCGGATACACTCCCGATCACCGAGCGCGACATTCCGATCGGCATTGTCGGAATTGTGACGCTGCTCTGCATGCTGCCCATCGGCTGGGTCCTGGGCTACTTCGCGACATCGAGCGGACTCGGCGCGCACTTGCCGACGCTCGTGATCGGCGGCGTCGCTTATGTCGTTTTGATGAGCTTCTTCGTTTCGACCGTCTGCGGCTACATGGCCGGTTTGATCGGTTCGTCGAACAGCCCGCTCTCTGGCGTTGGCATTCTCGTGGTCATCGGGGCCGCGCTGCTGCTCGTGCTCGGGGTCAAGCCATACGTCGGACCCGATGCGAGCAAGGCGCTGATGGCGTTCGCGCTCTTCACCACGGCAGTCATCTTCAACGTCGCGGCGATCGCGAACAACAACCTGCAAGACCTCAAGACTGGGCAACTGGTCGATGCGACGCCGTGGAAACAGCAGGTTGCGCTCATCGTCGGTGTGCTCGCCGGCTCAGTGGTGATTCCGCCGGTGCTTAACCTGGTCAATCAGGCGTATGGTTTCCTCGGCGCGCCGGGCGCCGAAATGCGGACCGCGCCGCTGCCTGCACCGCAAGCCGGCCTGATCTCCTCGCTCGCGCAAGGCGTCATCGCCGCGGATATCGATTGGAGTCTGATCGAGATGGGCGCGTTGATCGGCGTCGGCATCATCGTGCTCGACGCAATTCTCGCCCGCTCAACCAAACAGATGCGCGTTCCTCCTCTCGCCGTTGGACTCGGCATTTATCTGCCCACAGCGAGTACGCTCATGATTGTCGTCGGCGCGGTCGCGGGCTGGCTCTTCGACCGCGCGGCGGACCGGACGCGCAAACCGGAAGACACGAAGCAGCTGGGCGTCTTACTCGCGTCGGGACTGATCGTCGGCGAAAGCACCATTGGCGTATTCATCTCGGCCATCGTCGTGTTCTCCGGCGTGGGCGCGCCGCTCGCGCTCGTCGGGGCCGGATACGAAACTGCCGGCAAAATCATTGGCGGCATAGCCTTCGTCGCGACAGCCTTCCTGCTCTACCGATGGATCCTGGGAATGGCGTCCAAGCGCTCCACCTGAAACGTGTGACTCGTTAGGCGCACTCAGATTCCCAATGGCAAACATCGATCTGTCCAACCCGCCTAACGAGTTCCCGGACATCGTCGGCGCTCATCCGACCAACCCGATCCTCGCGAGCTTTCGTCCGTTCATTCCGGCACGCGCGCGGTTGCGCGAGTTGACGCCGCTGCCGCTCATCATCGGCACATTGCTCGGGATGGTCTTCGGCGCGTCGTCGCTCTACCTTGTCCTGAAAGTCGGGCTCACGGTCAGCGCGTCCATTCCTGTCGCGGTCATTTCGATCACGATCTTCCGCCTGCTCTCGAAGCTCGGCCTGCGCGATTCGACCATCCTCGAAAACAACATTGTCCAGACGGCCGGGTCAGCCGGCGAATCAATCGCATTCGGCCTCGGCGTAACGATGCCCGCGATCATGATTCTTGGGTTCGATCTTGAGATCACGCGCGTCATGCTGGTGGCGATCCTCGGCGGGCTCATTGGAATCCTGATGATGATTCCGCTGCGCCGCGCGCTGATCGTACAGCAGCACGGTCATCTCAAGTATCCTGAGGGCACGGCCTGCGCCGAAGTGCTGAAGGCAGCCGCCTCGCCCGAGTCGCGCGATGCCGCGCATGCCGGCGATGCCGTTGCGCGGACCGCAGCAGACGAAGCAGTCAGCGGCGGCAAGATCATCATCGGCGGGTTCGCCATCGGCTTCATCTACTACGGGCTGCTCGAGATCTTCAAAGCGATGAAGGAAATCCCGACGCGAGTTTTCGGGAAGCCATTCGAGGGCGCGTCCATTTCGCTCGAGAACAATCCCGCGCTTCTGGGTGTCGGTTACATCATCGGCTCCCGCATCTCGGGGCTTATGATGGCGGGGGGCGTCTTGTCGTATCTCGTTCTCATTCCCGCGATCAAATTTTTCGGCGCGGCCGGAACCCTGCCGCTCGCGCCGGAAACTGCGCACACGATTGCCGACATGTCGGTCGAGCAGATTCAGAAGGGTTACATTCTTTACATCGGCGCGGGGGCAGTCGCCGCGGCTGGTATCATCAGTCTGTTTCGATCGATCCCGCTCATCTGGCATGGATTGAAAGGCGGCCTCGCGGACCTGCGCGGCTCCAGTGCGGTCCGCGAAAATGTGTCGCGGACCGATCAGGATCTCTCGATGAAGTGGGTGCTCGGCGGGATTATTGCCTTGCTCATCGTCATCATGATTGCGCCGCAATTGAATCTGCGCTTTAACTTGTTAGGCGCGATCCTCATCGTCGCGTTCGGGTTCCTCTTCGTGACCGTTTCGTCGCGTCTGACCGGCGAAGTTGGCTCATCGTCCTGTCCGACCTCGGGGATGATGATCGCGACGCTGTTACTCACCTGCCTAATCTTCCTTATCATCGGTTGGACAGCGCCGCCGTACTTTGTCACCGCCCTCTCGATCGGCGGCATCGTCTGCATCGCGTCCTCCAACGGCGGGACAATTTCACAGGATCTAAAGACAGGTTTCCTAGTCGGCGCGACGCCAAAGTCTCAACAGATCGCGATCCTGATCGGCACGCTTGCGTCGTGCATCATCATCGGTCCGATCCTGATGAAGCTGAATCAGTCCGGCACCGTTTACGTTCCCGTCGCCGGCAACCAGGACTTCGCTTTCCCGTCGAGCTTTCGGGCCGATCCGGCCGATTACCTGGAAGACAACAACGGCCAACCGAAACGCGAACGGTTGTCCGGTGCGCAGGCGGGCGGCGATCCCAACGAGTATTTCGTTTACTACAAAACGAACACGGAAAACGGCCTCGCTGGTCGTTATCTCGTGAACAACGATGGCGTCCCGGTTTACCTCGCCGACCCCGGAATCAACGGCGTCTACGAGAAACGGCCTGACGGCTCGAGCGTGCAAAAGTTCACCGCGCCGAAAGCAACGCTCGTCTCCTACATCATCAAAGGAATCCTCGGCGGACAATTGCCGTGGGGGCTGGTCTTGCTAGGCGTGTTCATCGCCATCGTGCTCGAGCTTTCCGGCGTCTCCGCGCTCGCCTTTGCGGTCGGTGTTTATCTTCCCATCTCCACTTCCGCGCCGATCTACGTCGGCGGAATGGTGCGGTGGCTGGTCGATCGCTACACGCGAGGAAAACACGCCGACGCGCAGCTCACGGAAGATCAGCTCGTCGCTGAGGGCGACAAAAGCAACGGCGTCCTGCTCTCCTCCGGCTACATCGCCGGCGGCACACTCGCAGGCGTGCTCTTCGCCTTCCTCGCCATCCCGATGAAGGACCGGCTCGACAGCTTTGAGAAATGGGCGATCGCGCACAACCCGTTCTTTGACGGGCCGTGGTCGGACACGCTTGCGATGATCCCCTTCGTCGCACTGAGCGTGTTGCTGTATCTCGTCGGCCGCGATGTTCTCATGGCCGGGCGGCGGCGGGCGGCGTCGAAGTAGCGTATTTCCGTCGGCCAACACAGATGGTGCGCGGGGTAAACGTCGCAGCGATGGTGCTCGATGACGGTTTAGTTCAATGATCCCTCGCAAATCTTGCCAGCCGCCTGCTACTCTTCTTGGGTGGATTTGCTCGACGACGGTGCGCCGCCTGCGCCGCCAAAACGGCGCCGCTGGATGCTTTCACCGGCGTTGATCATCAGCGTGCTTCTGCACCTGATCTTCGCCGGCGGTGCGACCTATTACGTCGTCTCGCGTTACACAGCGTCCCGAAAGCTGACGTTCCAGGCCGGCCCGAAATCTCCCAATCCAAGCGAGCGTTCGCTGCAACACCGCGTGCAGGTTGAGAAACGAATGCAAACCCAAAGCCAGCCCGCTGCTGTGCCGAAGCGAGTGTTGACGACCGGTCTCGCGAAGGTGGCGCTACCGCCCATGCCGGAGATCGCCGTCCCGAACACCGGACCCACCACGATGGCGGGATCTGCAGCGCCGGCTGCCGGATTTTCGAGTTCCGCGCCGATGGGCGGCGGAACGATCGGCGGAACGGGCAGTGGATCGGCACTGAGTTTTTTCGGCATCCGAGATGTCAGCACGAGTGTCGTCATCATGATCGATGTCTCCGATTCGATGTTCGGGCGGACGGGAGATTACGACTACAAGTCACGCAAGCTGGTGCGAATCGGGAAAGAGCAACGCTTCCAGCGAGTGCGCGACGAGGCGATCAAGCTGATCCTGGGGCTAACGCCCGCGACGCGCTTCGGCATCGTCCGGTGGTCAGGCGCCGCGTATAGCTGGAAGCCCGAATTGGTAGCGGCATCGGAGGACAACAAACAGGCCGCCATAGCTCACATCCAGAATGACATCGACGTCCACAAAGCGCCGAAGCGCCCTGACCGCCCGGGTGGGACGCGACACGACTACGCGCTCGAAGAAGCTTTCAAGCTAAAGCCCGAGACGATCTATATGCTCACAGACGGCGATGCGAACGGTGATTCGCCAACTCAGCCGGGCAAGAAAATCAGCGCCGACGATCTGTATCGGATCGCGGAGGAGGGCCAGAAAACGCTGTCGAAGAAAGCGAAACTCCACACGATCTATTACGTTACCGCTACAGATAAGCCCGAAGAGGAGAAGATGCTGCGCCAACTCGCGAACCGGAACGGCGGCACGTTGATCAAGGTGACTGCACCGTCTGGCGGCCAATCAACCGGCCTGACAGTGACGGGTGGTGCCACACCCGCGCAGTCGCCAAAACCTCCGGCTCGCAAAGACAAAAAGAGCCGCAAAGCCTGGGGTAGCGGGCATTAGGGCGATATTCGAGGAAGACAGACGACGGCCGGCGGCAACCGGCGGCGACCGGCGGATTATCGCGACAACAGCGCAACGCATCAGTTAGGGCTCTCGCAACGCAGAGCCACATGCGACCGATCGCTTCACGGCGGATCGGCGGGGTCAGCTGCGTCGGCGCAGCTTCCTAGCCGGCGTAACGGCACGCTTTTTCGCGGGAGCAGAGGCAGCGATTCGGATGGTCGCGCAGGCGTCGCTCGGATCCTCGCAGCCGTGCCTCCCTTCCCAATCGGATCGGGCTGCGTTGAGGATTTTCACGTGGTTGCGATACAGCGTCTCCCGCAGCGCCACGACGATGTCGCGCATAGGAACCCGTTTACCCATTGAGGCGAAAGTTTCGAGGGAAACCGTCATACTCCTACTATTGAGCAGGAAGCAGGCCCAGATCGGCCGGCTGCTTGAACGCGCTGCAGCTATCGAGCGTGCAGAGTCCGTTTCCAGATGAGGAACACCGGCAATCCGCTCAACACGATGGCGAACCCGATACCAGCCGTCCAGGGTGCGAGCCATGCCAGATCGACGATCAGCAGAACGCCGAGCGTGATATAAACCATCGGCACAACCGGGTAGCCCCACGTGCGATAAGGGCGCTCGGCGGCCGCGGCTTTACGCCTGAGCACGATCACGGCAGCCACCATGAGGACGTAAAACACAAGATCGGCAGCAATGATGTACTCCAGGAGTTGCGTGTAGACGTTCCCGTAAGTGGACGAACCGTTTGCGGGATCGACGGCAACAGTGCGCGGCAGGGTCAGGAATGCCGCCCAGATTCCCTGCGCGTAGAGCGCGGCCGATGGCGCGTGAAAACGGTTCGTCGCGCCGGCACGGCGGAAAAACAACGCATCAAGCGCCATCGCATAGTAAACCCGCGCGCCAGCGAGAATGAGGCCGTTGTTGCACCCGAACGTGGAAATTAAAATCGCAATCGCCATCAGGATTGTCCCCGGCGCGCCGAGCACCGTATTCATCGCTGCGACCGCGACGCGGTTTTGCGGCGCGTGCTGGATTTCCGGAAGCGAAAGCGTCGCCACGTAGGCGAGGTTCGCCAGCAGATACAGCGTCACGACGATCGCGCAGCCGGCGAGCAAAGACCGCGGGAGATTCCGCCCAGGATCACGCACTTCGCTGCCGGTGAACGTAACGTTGTTCCACGCACTCTGCGCAAAGAGCGGGCCCACCATCGCTTTGCCTAACAACACCATCAGCGCGAACGCTCCTGTGACCCGCAACGCCGGCTCCGCAACTTCGGGCCGCCAGCCGTTCGCCCACGGGTTCCACCAGGACGAGCTATAGACGGCGCTCGTTGCCTTCCAGCCGAGCGTCAGCCCCACGACAATTAGCCCGATCAATGCCGCCGTCTTCGCGAACGTGAAGGTATTCTGCACCAGCTTGCCGAGCTTCAGGCCACGGGTGTTTGTCCACGTCAGGAAAAAGATCAGCAGCACCGCTACGAGCTGTTCTGTCGACAAACTGATCGCATAGCCGCTGCCGATGCGGAGCGGAGGGACAAGGTAGGCATCGGTCGCCACCCTCGGAATTAATACTCCGAGAAATTTTGCAAACGCCACTGCCACGGCCGCGATCGTCCCCGTTTGAATGACGAGAAAGACCGACCACCCATACAGGAATCCTGTCGCCGGGCCGTAAGCCTCCCGCATGAAAACATACGGACCGCCAGCGCGCGGCATCATCGCCGCCAGCTCGGCACAGCAGAGTGCGCCCGTGATCGTTAGCAGACCGGCCAGTGCCCACGCCGCCAGGAGCCAGCCAGGCGAACCAATCAAGCGCGCGGATTCGGCCGAGGTGATGAAAATCCCGGAGCCAATCATCGACCCGACGACAATCATCGTGGCGTCGAGCGGCCCGAGAGCACGAACCAGATTATGCGACTGATTGGTCTCCGGTGCTTGAGTCGAGGAAGATGTCATTCCGGCCCGAAAACTACGCGCCCGGCGCCGCTGCGACGATGCCGGCCTGGTGCAACGCGAGCCGCAATTCGCGCGCAAACTCCACCGCGCCCGGTGTGTCGCCGTGGACACATATCGTGTCCGCGCGCGCTGCTACATCACTGCCGTCGATCGCGCGGACCTTCTCCTCGCGCAGCATGCGAAATACGCGATCCGCCGCCTCTCCAGGATCGTGGAGTAAAGCCTCCGGACGGTCGCGCGGCACGAGCGATCCATCGGGCATGTAATTGCGGTCTGCAAAAACTTCGCGCGCCACGCGGACTTCCCGAGCCTCCGCTGCGCGAGACAACGCGCTCGCATCCGGCGCAAAGATCATCAGCTGCGGATCAACCGCGCAGACTGCTTGCACGATCGCATCGGCGACCGCTTCGTTGCGCGTTGCCATGTTGTAGAGCGCTCCATGAGGCTTCACATGCTGCACATGCATTCCGAGTGACTTCGCTAATGCCGCGAACGCGCCGACCTGATAAACAACGAGTGAGAAGATCTCGTCGCCAGGCAGCGAGAGTTCACGGCGTCCAAAGTTCTCGCAATCGTCAAAGCTCGGATGTGCGCCGACCGCGACCCTGCGCTCGCGGGCGGCGAGGAGCGAGTCGCGCATCATCCTCGCGCTGCCTGCATGAAATCCGCACGCGATGTTTGCGGAAGTGACCAGCGCGAGCAGCGCGTTGTCGTGCTCGGCGCCTTCGCCGAGGTCGGCGTTTAAATCGACCGTGAAGCTCATGCGAATTTCAGAGCGACGCCTGCGCGGAACCAGGCCAGTTCACGTGCGCGCTCGATGAGCAGCGCGTGCGCCTCCGAAAGTGATACCTCAGCAAAACGCACCACATCGGCCGGCGACAGTTGAGCGGCGGCGGGGAGATCGACACTGATCACGTGTGCGATTTTCGGGTAGCCCCCGATCGTTTGGCAATCCCCGAGAAGCACAATCGGTTGCCCGTTCGGCGGGATCTGGATCGTGCCAGGAGCAACAGTTTCCGATACAAGCTCTCCGTCCTCGTGTCGGGAAATACGCGGCCCGTCGAGGCGAACGCCCATTCGATCAGAATCGCCCGTCACCGTAAACGAGCCCTGCACGAGCTCGCTCGTGACAGCGGGATCGAAGCGCACCCAATCCTCGCCGCGGACAATGCGGAGGAATGGATGGTGCGGTTTCGTGCTCGCCCACTCGCTCGGGGCGGACCAGCTCGTGATACGTGACTGTGCGAGCCGCTTCGCCAAATTCGAGGCATTCGTCGTTGGATGACCGAGACGAAGCACATCGCCGTCGACCAGGGGGCGACCATCAAACCCGCCGAACCTACTGCGCAAATCCGTCGCGCGGCTGCCTAGCACGCTCGGCACGTCGATCCCGCCGGAGAGTGCACACCACGCGCGTCCGCCGCCAGCGGGCGCGTTGACGCGCATCTCTTCTCCCGCGCAGACAAGCGCCGCGTGCCCAGCGGCCAGTTTGATGCCGGCAGTTTCCACGTCGAAATCGCCGCCACACCATGCGACAAGTCGGTTTTCCGCAAATTTCAGTCGGGCAGTGCCGAAGGTCATCTCCAGTCCAGCCGCCGTAGGCTCGTTGGCGATCACGAGATTGGCGATCATAAGGGCGTGAGGATCCAATGCGCCGCCTAATGAGACACCGTGCTGCCGGTAACCAACGCGCCCGAGGTCCTGCACCGTCGTGAGCAAACCAGCCCATGCGACGGAAATCGTCATACAGCAGCGCGGTCGAACTCCGCGCGCGTGATCGAGACGAACCGAACGCGGTCGCCGGCACAAAGCCGTGCCGGCGGGTTCGCTGCTGGATCGAACAACGTTATCGGAGTTCGGCCGATCACGCTCCAACCGCCAGGTGACTTGGCAGGATAAATTCCAGTCTGAGCTCCGCCGATTGCGACCGAGCCTGCCGGCACCTCCGTGCGCGGAGTTGCGCGCCTCGGCGTGGAAAGCTCCGGCGGCAGTCCGGTTAAGTACGGAAAGCCCGGCATAAAGCCAACGCACTGGACGCGATACTCGCCCGAAGCGTGGCGGGAAACGACCTTACTTGAGGACAGACCGGTGTGCTGCGCGACCGCTCCGATGTCCCAGCCGAAGTCCGGGTCATAGCAAACCGGCACTTCGTGGACTCGAGACCGCGGACGGGCCCTCCGAAGAGAAAGACGTCGCGGCAATGCTGCACGAATTCGTTGCACCAGCAATTCGAACGGATCGCCACCCGAGACGTCGCGCGGAAGTTTCCCAGGATCAAAGAAAACACCGAGCGACGCGGGAGCCGGCGCGCATTCGATCACGCCGGGGATCGCTGCTGCTTCTATCGCGCGTTGGGCTGCGAGCACCGTGCGAATCGACTCCTCTGGCGCTTTTCCGAAATCGTTGCTGATGCGAACGACCAGGGCCGAATCACCTAGCGGCGTGATTTCCATGCAGCGCCGAAGCGTAGCAGCCATTCCTCCGCGATGGAAGACAGGCTTCCAGCCTGTCCCGGCGGGCGGGCATCTTGCCTGCCGGGTCTGCAGCGACAGGCTGGAAGCCCGTCGGCCGAGACAGGCAGAGATGCCTGTCTTCCACAAGGTGGACCCGCAATGCACTGCTCTACGCCGCAAAGGCAAAACCGTGTCGACATCGCGAGGCTGTTCAGAAAAGCTTCGCGCTCTGCAAGTTTCAGGCACAGCACACACATCGCCGCGAGGCACGCTGCCAAACGCCCGCTCTGCGTTTGTAACCAGCGTGCGGCTTCGGATTTTCCTGCTCTCGTTCGCGCTGCTCTTCTTCGAGCTCCTCTGCATTCGCTGGATTCCCGCATACGTCCGATACCTGAGTTATTTCACTAATTTCATCCTGCTGGCGTCGTTCCTCGGGATGGGACTCGGCATACTCGCCGCGCGTCGGCCGGAATTCAGGTTTCCCTCATTCGGCGTGATGGTGTTGGTGCTGACCGCCGTCGTCGCGATAAACAGGTTCGAGCTGAACATCTCCAGCACTGACGTGCTCTACTTCGGGTCTGGCACCCATGGG
>JAABUR0100008984.1_pt1 | contig 11385 bp, 10 predicted proteins | sample 5560091 | NCBI WGS metagenome assembly JAABUR01 (sample SAMN10711879, study PRJNA513375) | rock metagenome | isolation source: Antarctica rocks | place: Antarctica: Victoria Land, University Valley sud
ATTCGGTAGCTATGGTTATAGGAAAAACAATTCATTTACATAACTCAAGCAAGAAAGATTTTTTAAACAATCAAAGATGGGTGAGACACGAGGTCGCGCATGTAAAGCAATACCTTGAATTAGGTTTATTTCGTTTTTTAGCTTTGTATCTTCTTGAAACTTTTAATAAAGGCTACCAAAACAACCGTTTTGAAGTGGATGCAAGGCAAAAAGAAAAAGATATGTCTATACTTTATGAAGTTTATTTCAGCTAAGGTACAGGTAATACCCAATCAACACTTCCGTAAGCAAGAGTTAATTGCTCTCCGGTATCTATTAAAAGTTCACCATGTTTATTAACTCCGGTAACAACTGCATTAAATATTTCGTTGTTCTTTCTGAGTGTTACAATTTCGCCGGCTTTATAAAGATGGGTTAGGTATTCATCTAAAAGCTGGTCATGTTTTTTGAAGCTTAATTGTTCCCACCGGTAATTAAGGCATTTACAGAGGTCTTTTGCTAAGGAAATTACATCAAATGATTTTCGTGTTATCTGTCTAAGCGATACTGGGTTTGGCAAGTTAGCAGGGAAAAAAGTCTGGTTAATATTTATACCCATTCCGGCAATAGAATGCTTCCATTTTTTTCCCTGTACCAGGTTTTCGATAAGTATGCCTCCTGCCTTTCTGTCTTTCCAATATATATCATTAGGCCATTTAATACTTGTATTGCCAGAAGTATACTTATTAAAAAAATCAAAGCATGCTAAAGCTACAGTTACATTTAAAAGAAATTGATTATCAATATTAAGAAAGGAAGGCTCTAAAACAGAGCTCATAATTATATTTTCTCCAAACCCTGCATTCCATGCCTTGCCGCGTTGTCCTTTGCCAGAGTTTTGGTATTTTGCAAACCACGTTGCTCCATGTTCTGCCATTTGGGCTTGCACTTGCCTCATGGCATAGTTGTTGGTGCTGTCTACTTCACCTAATTGAATAAACGGCTCACCGATGGAGTTTTTTGATCGCAAAGAATTAGTATTTTTGACAAAGATAGATTTACCAGGTAGAAAGATAAATAGCCATAGTGTTTTAAATCAAATAAGGATATCAAAAATATTTACCTATTCTCACTGATAAATCTGCCAATTGCAACTTAAATATAAATGCAGCGTTATTATTAAAACTTACAAACAGTATTATTAATTTAAAGATTCTATTTATTGGAACCACTTTCATTATTATCTATCCGAAAAAAAAGTTCAACAACAAAACTTAACAAAAGCTCCAGGCTTTTTAAAACTATCATAAAATCTATTCAGGAAAAGAAAGGTGAAAATATTGTTTCGCTTGATTTACGTAAAATTCATGAAGCGGTAGCAGACTTTTTTATTATCTGTGAGGCTAGTAACCCTCAGCAGGTAAGAGCTATCGGGGAATTTGTAGAGGAAGAACTTAAGAAAACTTGTAATGAATCTCCTTACAAGCACGAAGGCTACCAGGCGCTGCAGTGGGTACTTATAGATTATGTAAATATAGTAGTACATGTTATGCTTCCTGAACCAAGGAAATTTTACCAGCTTGAAGAAATGTGGAGCGATGCAACAAGAGAGGAGCACGAAGGTTAAGCATTGAAGTTGATATTTTCGAAAAATTAAAAAAAGGAAACTTTCTCACTTACGGAGATGAAGAAATATGGCACAAGAAGATAAAAAGATTAAAAAAGATTTTAGAAACATTCCCGGAATACCTCCAGGCGAGGATAAGCCTGCGCGGAAAGGCCCAAAATTTAGTATCTATTGGATATACGCTATTATTGCAGTGGTACTGATTGGAGCGAATTTATTTAATATGACTGCTGATGCAGTTAAAACAACAGAATTGGAGTTCAGGCAACAAATGCTTGCAAAGGGTGATGTTGAAAAACTCGATCTGATTAAGAATAAGGAATTAGTCAGAGTATATATAAAACCTGAAAGTCTAAGCAAACCTTTCTATATTAATAAACTGAAAAGACCTTCTTCAGGTTTAAGCAAAAGTCCTCAATTTGAATTTACTGTTACTGACTGGGAAAGTTTTAATGCTGGTCAAAACCAGTTCTTCACAGACTCTGCAGCAAACTCACTGGGAATACAAAAGGTTCCTGAAAATGTTACTAATGAAGGGGAATGGTTTGGTCCTATAGCCAATACGCTCGTAACTATTTTACTCTTTGGAGGTTTATGGGTTTTACTTATGCGTAAAATGGGAGGACCGAGCGGCGGCGGTGGTCCCGGAGGAATTTTTAATATAGGAAAATCAAAGGCTACTTTGTTTGAAAAAGGCACACGTGTAAATATAAACTTTGGAGATGTCGCAGGTCTTGATGAAGCCAAAGTAGAAGTAATGGAGATTGTTGATTTCCTTAAAAACCCTAAAAAATATACCGCACTTGGGGGTAAAATACCCAAAGGTGCTTTATTGGTTGGCCCTCCCGGTACGGGTAAAACCTTACTTGCTAAAGCAATGGCAGGTGAGGCACAGGTTCCTTTTTTTAGTTTAAGCGGAAGTGATTTTGTTGAAATGTTTGTAGGTGTAGGTGCCAGTCGTGTACGTGATCTGTTTAAGCAGGCAAGAGAAAAAGCACCTTGTATAATTTTTATTGATGAGATTGATGCAATTGGTCGTGCCCGTGGCAGAAACGCCATTATGAGTAACGACGAAAGGGAAAACACACTCAATCAGTTGCTTGTAGAGATGGATGGTTTTGGTACCGACATTGGTATTATCATTCTTGCAGCTACCAATCGTCCTGATGTTTTGGATAGCGCACTTTTGCGCCCAGGCCGTTTTGACCGGCAGATTTCAATTGACCGACCAGATGTTAAAGGACGCGAAGCGATTTTTAAAGTTCACCTGAAACCGATAAAAATTTCTCAAACGCTCGACATACACAAACTTGCTGAACAAACTCCGGGTTTTGCAGGTGCGGATATTGCTAACGTTTGTAACGAAGCAGCTCTAATTGCAGCCAGGAAAAACAAAGAAGCTGTTGACATGAGCGACTTCCAGGATGCTATTGACCGTGTAATTGGGGGTCTTGAGAAGAAAAATAAAATTATACTTCCTGAAGAGAAAGAGATAATTGCCTATCATGAAGCCGGTCATGCAATTTGCGGATGGTTTCTTGAACATGCCTATCCTTTATTAAAGGTTACGATTGTGCCTCGCGGTACAGCGGCATTGGGATATGCGCAGTATACGCCTAAAGAACAATATTTATATAATACAGACCAGCTATTCGACCAGATCTGTATGACACTTGGCGGTCGTGCTGCAGAAGACATTTTCTTTGGGAAAATTTCTACCGGTGCAAGCAATGACCTGCAGCAGATTACCAAAATAGCTTACTCAATGGTAACTGTTTATGGTATGAACGGAAAGATAGGTAATATCAGCTATTATGATCCCACGCAGGAAAATACCTTTACCAAGCCATATAGTGAGGAAACAGGGAAAATGATAGATGAGGAAGTAAGGCGGCTGATTGCAGAAGCTTATGTAAGCACTAAAAGTCTTTTAACTGAAAAGAGAAGAGAAGTTGAAATATTGGCTAAAGAACTTTTGGAAAAAGAAGTGCTCTTTCAAAGTGATGTAGAAGCTCTGATTGGTAAAAGACCATATGAAGATAAAAAAATCCTCGATGTGGTTCACCAGGAGGCAAATACTGAATTAAGCGCTCCTCCTGAAAAAACCGTGGTTGATACGATAAACAAGATTGATTAATGAAACATCTATGAAAGTTTCATCTTCTAAAGAGAACATTTTAAAAAAAATAAGACAGGCACTGGCAAACCCGGTGCCTGTTCCATTTCCGCAAAGCGAAGGAAATAGCAGTGTTTTTCAGCCTTTACAAAAAGATCTGGAGATAGAATTTGCCGAAAACTTTACAGGTTTGCTTGGCAGGTTTTCTTTTTGCATAGATGAAAAGGAACTTGCCGGTCAACTTCAATATTTAACAGAAGGGAAAAAACTCATTTCCCTATTTTGCAAGGAGAAAGAACTTAAGCAAAAACTGGTAAATCAGGGATTCAATAAATTCACTTCCGCAGACATTGCTGCCTGCGATGCAAGCATTACCGGCTGTGAATTACTAATTGCGAGAACAGGCAGTTTATTAATGAGTTCTGCACAAGCAAGCGGAAGAACAACAAGCGTATATGCACCTGTTCATATTTGTGTTGCTTACACGAGTCAGTTGGTGTACGACATAAAGGAAGGCTTACAAATCTTAAAAGAGAAGTATGCAGGAAAATTGCCGTCTTTAATAACGCTTGCAACAGGGCCCAGTCGAACTGCAGATATTGAAAAAACTTTAGTAGTGGGTGTTCATGGACCAAAAGAAGTGTACGTTTTTTTAGTTGAAGGTTAATTTTATTTTAATAATATCTTTCTGTCTCTTCTTCCTGATACTTTTTAATCTGCTGCTTTTAGTTCTCCTTCTATACCTTTAACAGCATGGAAATTAATATAACTTTCTTGTTTGTGTATGGATCTTTAAGAAGCGGATTTTCTCATCCTGAGCATGAGTACATAAGCAAATATTTTACTTTCATAACTAAGGCCAGGGTAAAAGGTCTTTTATATGATGCAGGAGATTATCCTGCTGCTGTTCCAAATGCTAAAGAAATTTTTATTATAGGTGAATTATACAAAGTAAAAAATAATGCTGATTTTCAGTGGGTGATTAAAGAGTTAGACACTTATGAAGAAGCTGACCTGGAAGAAAGTATAGTGCCATTGTATAAACGTGAACTAACAGAAGTAATATACAATGACACTACAGCAAGGGCCTGGATATATTGGTACAATAGAAGTACAGAAGGAAAAATCCTGATCCCATCCGGCGATGTTACGGATGTTATTGAATTAAAAAGTAAATCTTAACAGGATGGAGGTATCGGCAGATAAAAATATTTATTTCTTGTCTGACTTTCATCTGGGTGCACCCAATCATGCAGACAGTTTATACAGAGAAAAAAAAATTGTAGCTTTTTTAGACAGTATTAAAAACAAGGCGGGGGCTATTTTTATCGTTGGAGATATGTTTGATTTTTGGTTTGAATATAAACATGTCACTCCCAAAGGATATGTTCGTTTACTGGGGAAACTTGCCGAGATAACAGACATGCGCATTCCTGTTCATTTCTTCGTAGGGAACCATGATATGTGGATGCACGACTATTTTAAAAAAGAATTAAACATACAAGTATATTTTGAGCCGAGATCCTTTATATGGAACGGTAAGAAATTTTTTATCGGACATGGTGATGGCTTAGGTCCTGAAGATCATGGGTATAAATTTTTAAAAAAAGTTTTTAGAAATAAAATTTGCCAAAGGTTGTTTGGTTTTTTACACCCATATTTAGGAATTGGTCTCGCCAACTTTTTCAGTCGCACCAGCCGAAAAAACACCGGCAATACAGATGAAGTTTTTTTAGGCGAAGAAAATGAATGGCTGATTATTTTTTCAAGACAGGTTTTGGCAAAGGAACATTATGACTATTTCATTTTTGGCCACCGGCATCTGCCTATGGATATCAAATTATCTGACCATAGTCATTATATAAATTTAGGAGATTGGATAAAATACTTTACTTACGCTGAATTTAACGGTTACGAAACGCAATTAAAGAAATTAAACTGATCATTGAAAAAACTTTCTGCTATACTTATTGCCTGTTTATTTTCCCTTATCATTTATGGGCAGCATGATAGTATTTTAAAGGTTTCAATGGTTCGAAAATTTACCGGTGAAATTAAAGACTTTACCACTGATAATCTTGGTAACATATACTTGCTTAATTCTGCTAATCAAATCAAAAAAGTGAATGAGCGGGGAGATTCAATTGCCGTATATAATGATGTAAGGAGGTATGGAAAAATTAATTCCATTGATGCGACTAACCCACTAAAAGTGTTGGTTTTTTATAAAGATTTCTCTGCTATAGTTGTTTTAGACAGATTATTAAATTCACGCACTGCTATTGACCTGCGCAAACAGAATATTCTACAGGTTTCGGCAGTTGCAAGCAGTTACGACAATAATATCTGGGTATTTGATGAGCTTGACAGCAAACTAAAAAAAATAGATGATAATGGAAATGTATTACTAGAATCAACAGATTTCAGACAAGTCTTTGACTCTGTGCCTTCACCATCAGTTATATTTGACAGGGATGGGCAGTTGTATTTATATGATATAAGAAAGGGACTGCTGGTCTTCGATTATTATGGAGCAAAAAAAAATTATTATCCAATTCTTAATTTTTCAGATGTTGAGGTTATAGATAAAAATACGATTACTGCAAGAGACAGTACTCGCCTTCTGTTGTATAAACCGGCAACACTTCAATTATATTCTTTTTCAGCTTTTAACCGGCACGATAATTTTCAAAAAATTAAATTCAATGGAAATAAAATTTACTGTCTTTCTAAAAACGGAGATCTCGAAATTTACTCTCTCCTTTAACTTCAATTTATCCGGATTTGTGTTAGCCATTTAATTGTTTTCCAACCTATTCTTTACTTTTCCCCTGCAGTTTGCATACTTATACTTAAATTTATTATCAGAAATGCGTTTAAATAAATCCGTAAATACTGCGTTTATTTACTTTTAATATTAATGAGACAATTAAAACCTAACATTGTCGGAATAAATTCAATAAATTACATTTAAGAACGGTTGTTATGAGTAAACATAAAATTATTCCACGCGATATTAGCTGGCTAAGTTTTAATGCCAGGGTCTTGCAGGAAGCCAATGACCAAAGCGTACCCCTCAAGTCAAGGATCAGGTTTCTTGGAATTTTCTCTAACAATCTTGATGAATTTTTCAGGGTACGTGTTGCTACGCTGAAGCGAATGACAATGCTGGGCATAAAAAATATACACCTTGAAGAAAATCCGCTAAAGATATTAGAAGACATCCAGATGATTGTTTTACAACAACAAAATGAATTTAACCGAATCTGGGATGGTATTCGTGAGGAACTTGAAAACGAAAAAATTTTTATCCTTAACGAAAAACAGTTGGATAATGAGCAGCAGCAATTTGTAAAAAAATATTTTGAAGAAGAAGTTCGCAGCAATGTAATTCCGCTGCTGGTTGAGAGCATTCCCCAATTTCCGTACCTGCGGGAAAAGTCTATATACCTGGGAGTTGTTATGCGTAAACATGATAATGCATACGACCAGAAATACGCTTTGATAGAGGTACCAACCAGGGCTTTAGGCAGATTTCTTCAACTCCCTTCAATTAACGGAGAGCGCTACATTATTTTACTTGAAGATGTGATCCGCTTTAATCTTCCTGCTATTTTTACCTATTTTGGCTTTGATCATTTTGACTCTCACATTTTTAAAGTAACAAAAGATGCTGAAATTGATATTGATAATGATCTTTCCACTTCATTGATACAAAAAATAGAGAAGGGCATTAAAAACCGGCGTAAAGGTAAACCGGTGCGCTTCGTGTACGATAAAGAAATGGATGCGGGTTTGCTTGAATATCTGATACGTAAATTAAACCTGTCAAGAAAAGACAATATTATTCCGGGAGGCAGAATACATAATTTCAGACATTTTATGGACTTTCCTGATGTTTTTAATTCAAAAAGTGTCCGGCGAAATGCTATTTTGCATCCGGCTTTTTCACACACTTTACGGGTAACAGATGTTATACTGGAAAGAGATGTAATGTTAAATTTCCCGTATCATTCTTTCAACACTGTTATTGATTTATTGCGTGAGGCAGCAATGGATATACAGGTGACTGTTATTAAAATTACAGCCTATCGTCTCGCCTCCAATTCAAAAATTATAAATGCTCTTATAAATGCAGCCCGTAATGGAAAAGAAGTAGTGGTAATGCTTGAGTTAAGAGCACGGTTTGACGAAGAAGCCAATTTGTATTGGAAAGGAAGACTGGAAGAAGAAGGCGTAAAAGTATTGATAGGTGTAGAAAACCTGAAAATACATGCAAAAATTTGTATTATAAAAAAACGTGTAGCTAACCAAGTCTTTCAATATGGGTTTGTAAGCACTGGTAATTTAAATGAACAGACTGCACGTGTTTACGGAGATCATTGTTTGCTGACAAGCAATCGCCACGTTATGTCTGATATCAATAGGATATTCAATTATCTTGAAAATCCAAAATCAGGAAATGAGTCATTGAAGCTGTGTCAAACCCTTATAGTTTGTCCAACAAATATGCGGCATGAGATAAACGGACTGATTAACAGGGAAATAAAAAATGCAAAATCAAAAAAACCTGCGGCAATTACTATCAAATTAAATTCTCTTAGCGATACAAATCTGATTGAGAAATTGTATGAAGCAGCTCATGCAGGTGTCGAAGTAAAAATGATAGTGAGAGGAATTTTTTGTGCAGTGGTTGAAAATTCGAAATTCAAAAAACCTATTAAAGCCATCAGTATTATCGATGAATATCTTGAGCATGCAAGGGTAATGATTTTCCATAATGAGGGCAAGGAAAAAGTATATATTTCTTCGGCCGACTGGATGGTGCGTAATCTCGATCATCGTGTTGAAGCAGCTGTACAGGTGACAGATAAAGACATTATTGAAGAGCTAAAAGACATAATATCCATTCAACTGCAGGACGATGTAAAAGCAAGATGGCTTGATAAGGATTTATCTAATAAATATGTTTCTTCTAATGGCGATGGAAAGAGGACAAGATCTCAGATTGAAATTTATAACTATCTGTATAAAAAAACACTACAGTTGAATGAAATTCCTATTGAGACTTAAAACGTAAGATTTGTTATAACAGTAAACTTTTGCATCGAAGCCAATATCAATTGTAATATGAATTTATGACACACAACTCTTCCTTCTATCCAAATTGGTAAGAAAAGTTTTTCATTACCTCTGTCAGTACTTTTACACTGCTAACAGGGAGTGCATTATAAAAAGATGCACGAAATCCACCGACAGAGCGGTGACCCTTCACACCGTAGAGATTTTCTTTTTTACAGGTTTCAAGAAACTGCTTTTCCAACGCGGGATCTTGCATTATGAAAACTGCATTCATTTTACTGCGATCCTCTTTTGCTACTGTTCCTTTAAAAACAGGCAGGTTATCGAGAGTGGAATAAAATAATTCCGCTTTTTCATTATTCCGCTTTTCCAGTCCGCTTACGCCACCCATTTTTTTTATCCATCTTAATGTAAGCATACTGACATAAATAGCAAAGACCGGCGGAGTGTTAAGCATGGATTTATTTTCGATATGATTTCGATAATCAAGAATAGTGGGAATTTTACGACTTACTTTTCCAAGTATCTTTTTATCAACAACCAAAAGATTTACACCTGCAATTCCAACGTTTTTCTGTGCGCCTGCATATATCAGCGAAAATCTGTTAAAATTCATTTGGCGGCTTAGAATATCGCTGCTCATATCAGCAACAAGGGGAACCTCAGTTTCAGGAAAATCGTGCCATTGCGTACCTTCAACAGTATTGTTGGTTGTATAATGTAAATACACTGCTTCTGCAGGCACTGTAAACTCTTTTAGCAGATACGTATGGTTTTTATCTTTAGAAGAAGCTACTACATCAACATTTCCAAAAAGCTTAGCTTCTTTAATTGCCTTGCTTCCCCAAATGCCATTGTCAATATATGCAGCAGTTTTACCATCATCCAATAAATTGTATGGCACTTGCATAAACTGGGTGCTTGCACCTCCATGTAAAAATAAAACTTCATGGTCTGAATCTAACTGCATTAATTCTTTGACTAGTAAAACTGCCTCATTCAAAACTTCTTCGAATAAAGGTGTGCGATGACCAATTTCAAGAATTGATAAACCGCTGTTATTAAAATTCAAAAGGGCGTCACTCGCCTGCTGAAAAACTTCAGACGGAAGTATACTTGGTCCTGCATTAAAATTATGTACCATTGTAAAAATTGAAGTGCAAAGTAAATGAAAGGTATTAAAAGTTCAATCCTAACTTTAGATGGCAGTTGACATTGAAGTTTTTCATTCAACCATTTCTTATTCTAAAAATTCTTTTGTGACCTAAGCACTTAATTTAAATTCTTATAAAAAAATACCACATTGCCTAGCTCCTCAAGAAAAACATACAACCTTATGGAACTTCGCGAAACTATTCTTGCTGAACATTCCAAAGCGCAAACTAATGTAATTATCAAATGGGTAGGAAACTCACAGGAACGTTTCGACGCCCTTTTTAATTTATTTCTTACTGATGAGTACCGGGTTGTGCAACGAGCTGCCTGGCCTTTGAGTTATTGCGTCATTGAGCATCCTCAATTAATCAAAAAGCATTTTAAGGAACTTATAACTAATTTGCATACTCCACAGTTATCAGATGCAGTTAAAAGAAATACTGTACGGCTATTACAACATATAGAGATTCCCGAAGAATTTCATGGAGAAATTCTGAACTTATGCTTTGACTACATTGCCTCCCCGTCGGAAGCTGCGGCAGTTAAGGCCTTTGCACTGACGGTATTGCAAAATCTTGCTCAATATTATCCGGAGATTAAGGATGAAGTAAAGATTATTATTGAAGATAGATGGGAAGCAGAAACACCGGCATTCAGATCAAGAGCAAAAAAATTTATGGCAGCCTCAAATCTAAAATTGTTTTAGTTGAAAGCATTCAAAAACTAAAAGACACTAAGGCTTTTATATATAGTGAAAATAGCGTGAAATATCTATAATAAGTGTATTCTCACAAGACCATATTCTCTTTCAACGTACTCTTCTCAGGATAATCGGTATTAAAATGCAAACCACGGCTTTCTTTTCTGAAAGAAGCTCCCTTTACAATAAGGTAGCCAACACTTATCAAGTTGCGTAATTCACATAATTGAGGAGAAACTTTGGTAGAACGATACAAATCTTCTGTTTCATCAAATAATAAATCCAGTCTTTTTGATGCCCTTGATAACCGGACATTGGTACGAACAATACCAACATAATCGCTCATTATCTGCTGCAGTTCTTTCAGGCTTTGTGTTATCAAAATCATTTCCTTTGGTTCTCTCGTACCTTCCGCATTCCAATCAGGAATATTGTTGCCGCCCCAGCTAATTCCCTGAGACAAATAACTTTCCATCTCTTCAAATCTTTGTATTGAGTTAAGGTAAGCCCGGTGACCAAAAACCATAGCTTCAAGCAAGCTATTGCTTGCTAAGCGGTTGGCTCCATGCAATCCTGTACTTGCACATTCGCCGCAGGCGTATAAATTTTTAATTGATGTCCTGGCAAATTCATCTGTTTTAATACCTCCGCAGCTATAATGTGCAGCAGGCGCTACCGGTATCATATCTTTTGCAACATCAATTCCTATACTTAGACATTTTTCAT
>JAABUR0100008987.1_pt1 | contig 11381 bp, 8 predicted proteins | sample 5560091 | NCBI WGS metagenome assembly JAABUR01 (sample SAMN10711879, study PRJNA513375) | rock metagenome | isolation source: Antarctica rocks | place: Antarctica: Victoria Land, University Valley sud
GGATCATGCCATTGTACCATATTCAGAGGCTACTGCTCCACCACTCGAAGCAGTACCGGGTAATAATAGAGCCGTCAAACTCGGCTCGACCACACTCAGCGCAGGCGGCCCAGCCGTAACCTTTGCTGGAAGTACGTTTTCTGTGCTTTCAGGCGGCGGCGGTGTGATGATTGATGGAAATGTTGCTGCAATGCCTAAAATTACAGCGCGTCCATCTTTCTTTACCATAGGTGGTCAAGTATTGGCCATAGATCCCTCCAAAGCTGTCCATGGTTTAGTTACTCTACCGGTTGGAGGAGCAGGGGTTACGATCTCTGGTGCCGTAATGTCGTACGGCCCCTCAGGTCTTCGTGTCGGCTCAACAGCTTATCCACTATTTGAAAAAGTGCCTCAATCGCTTTGGACTGTGGCCGGTCAAGTCATCACGGCATATCCTAGCGAGGTTATCGTTGGATCTGGCACTACCCTTCACCCAGGAGATCCGCCGTTAACGATATCTGGAACAGTCGTGTCTATGGGTCCATCTGGACTTCAGATTGGATCTTCAACCTTCCAAATAGGTATTACAGTACTTTCGTCATCGTTATTCACTGTTGTAGGCAAAACAATCACAGCAAACCCTACGGAAGCCGTTGTTGGCTCCACTACGCTGCACCCCGGTGGCTCAGCAATCACTATCTCAGGGACGGTAATATCTCTAGGCCCGTCTGGCTTAGAGATTGGATCAACAATAATGCCATTAACACCTGCCGCATTGGAGACTGCCCTCGGAAGTCTCATAATGTCGGCTCTTGGTGGCGCGCCGGAAAGTACTACGAGTACCGGACTGAAAAGTGCGGGCAGTAATAGTACGGCTAGATTTACGGGAGGAGGCCAGATAATCAAGGGTGGCTATTGGATCATGGGCGCCATGAGTATCTTGGCAGTTGCTGTTGGAATGCTAGCGTTTGCATTGTAAGTGCAATTAACCAACTTCAGGCATAGCTGTATGTACAGTGTTATCGCAGATGGGAATAAGCAGAAGGATAGATGACGAAAACAGTAACGTCAATTGTCTAAGACTCATTGGTCTGACAGAATTAAGACGAAACAAATGAAGCAGGAGCAGGTGGTTTTAGGCCGTTCACTTTAGCTTTCAATTAGACCCGGCAGGAAATTAGCGTGTGCAGAAAGCTATGGATTCCTTGGCATCGCAATTGTCGCGCCTTCCCCCCCTCAAATTTACTATTGAATTCAGACATTCTTGACATTCTCAAACCTTCAACGCTTTCGCATTAGAAAAATCAATCAAACAGATAAATATGAAGCTGGTTAAACGTCTCAACTCGACAACTACTGATCTTCTGTGCAGCTAGCTATGACAGATTCACTGGCTTCGACCCTTCGCTCGAAGATACTACGTCTTCTGCTTATACATTGAAGTTCCTTCGTCATCGTCGAAGAGATTCACTGTCATCGTAACATCGTTTATACTATGCAAGAGAATCTCTTCATCTATGACTCTCTTTTTAGATCTCAGTTTCAAAGAGCGCTTCTTGAAAGATCTTTTCAGTCGCTAAAGAGTTTCTAATTACATATCTGAAGCAACAGTCATAAGTCATGTCGAAAGAAATGATGTGATTTCTATGAGAGAAATGAGATATACATGTTCATAGTGTTAGAGATCTGTCTAGAGCGAGTCAGATAGAAGTGTTATTTAACTAGAAGATAAATGCTAAGAAAGAAAGATAGCTACAGAAAAGAAGCTGACTACATATGTGTATTTTTCAGTCAACGCTAGACTCAATAGAAACTAGTCAAGATGATGAAGTGAGAATAAATCTGACAAGGCTAGAAGACTGAGTCGAACAAGGCTAAAATCGTGACATTACTCTTCTTCTTCAACAATTCATGTTCACATGAATGTATTTTCTGCTCAATGTTGAAATCATGTCTAGAAACTAATTAGAGTGCATGCGTGACTAGAATGTTTAATCTATAAAGATAGCTATAACTAAGACTTTAAGAATACAGAAGAAAAAAGATACAAAAGACAAGAAGAACACACTTTATATAGTAGTTATTCAGATCAACGCTAGTCTCAAAGAGAACGTGTTGAAACACAAGAAAGATGTTGATTTGAAAGATGTTTGTGACACAAAGAAATGTGTTTGTCATAGAAATCTGTTGATCACTCGTAACACAAAGAAGTGTGTTTATCTAGAAGACAATAGAAGCTGATTAGAAGATGCTAGAAAAGAAAAAAGATGCTGAGTCATATCTGAGTCAAATCTGAATCAGATTTAGGTCAGATCTTGACTAAATCATTGACTAGCTTTAATTAATATGCAGTGAACTCGCTAGCATTCACTGTGAATTGATTAAAATTAAAGCTTTGATCTTATTCAATTCTGACACATTTGTAACATTATTCTCTTCTTCAAAAATTCATGTTCGCATGAATAGAACAAATGAAACGCAAAATTTTTCACTGTTTTTCAATTTAGTGTGACTTGTCTGAATAAAGCTTATGAAATTCAACTAAAACTTCTTTTGAGCTTTCAAATTCTTTCTTATTGACATAGTATTATTCGTCGTTTTGATCTAGTTCTGTTCATTTGATCTTGTATTGTATTTGATCTCAATAGCATCTAGAGTTCAAAATGTCATTTATCTTTCAATGCTCATTATCTTTGATAGTCAAAGATTTAGAAGATTCTGAATGTTATTCTGACAATGAATCATCAGAATTGTTAGAAGTCAGCATAAAGTGAGTCAATATGAATGTCATTTAACTAGAAGATAAATGCTAAGAAAGAAAGATAGCTACAGAAAAGAAGCTGACTACATATATGTGTTTCTCAGTCGACGCTAGACTCAATAGAAACTAGTCAAGATGACGAAGTGAGAATAAATCTGACAAGACTAGAAGACTGAGTCTGACAAGGCTAAAATCGTGACATTATCTCTCTTCTTTGATGATTCATGTTTGCATGAATGTATTTTCTGCTCGACTCAATTGATTGATTGAATTGTTGATTAGCGCGATTTGTTCAAGTATCAAATATGAAAATCATCAATGATCTTCTGAGTGTTCATAAATTCGTCATCATCAGCGTTGTATCAATTGAGATCATTGTCATAGTCATTTTATTTGACTCTATACTGAAGTCATCTTTGATATCGACGAAAATTCAATATATCATCGATTTTTCACTCATCTTCATCGTTTATCACTATTGAATTTGAGAATTCATTCTTTTGATCAGACAAAAGATTATCGATGACAGAGTGAAGCAGATCAGAATGAAATACATTATGAACATACATAGACTCTGATAATTTCAGTTTATATGAAGAGTCGATGAAATCTAAATTGATGAAAGAATTGAGCATTTTGTCATTTAGCTTCTTGAAAGATCTCGCTGTAACGATGTTTCTTTCATTCAGAAACATCTTTGATTCGATCTTGTAATCAACTTCTTTTCTATGCTTATTGACTTGTTTCATTATTTGTTCTCATGTTTTAACTAGCGACTTGTGAGCAAACTTTAGTGTTTTGTTCATATGTTCAGATATATTCTCAACTTTAGTTGTCTGCAAGCGTTCACAAGAACTTTCATATTTGATGACATTGAATTCAAAGCTTATACAAGAATGAAAGTCTTTGTTTAGAAAGAAAGAAATTGAGAAGATGATTGAGAACAAAGCATTATTGTTGATGAACTTGATCATGAATAGTAGCTTAGCTCAGTCATTCTGCATGTACAAACAGAAGAATCAAAGATATTTTTCAACATTCTGATTGACTTGTTCACTTTGATCATTGATCTGAGAATGATAGACTGTGAAGAGTCAAAGATTAATGTTTAGTCTTTTGCAAAGCGACTTTCATAGAATGAAGATAAATTGAAAGTCTTGATTTGAAACAATGAAATTGAGTAAATCATGTATTTGATATATTTACTGAAGCATCAGCTCAGCTGTTTTTTCTGCTGTGATTTTCTCGTCATCAGTGAAGCAAGAAATATAATGTCGTTTCTTTGTCAATCTACATATCACTGTTAGTATGATGTTTTTGTCTTTCAAAAGAGATAAGTTGATGATGAAATTCATGACTATGTTCTTTCATTGCTGTTCAAGTATGAATAGAGAATGTAGTAGTTCATTGAATTTATTTCGAGAAGTCTTTGATCGCTGATAAATGTAGCAGTTTTAAATATATTGATTTATTGTCTTTTACATTGAAGATCAATAGTAGTACTTTCTTATGATCTTCATCATTCTGAGAATTTCAAGATGATCAATAAAAGATTGATCATGAACTTTTCGAATTAACTTTATTTGAAGATGCTCATTAAAGAAAACTTATAGAAGATCACTTCGATATAGTATTTCGTTCTGAACTTGACAATTTCTTAATTTAATATTTTCGTATTGAGCTTCATCTTTTAATATGACTTCACGAAGTAGAATACAATTCTTGTTGATTCTGTTAGCTTCTAGAATCAATTGATAAATCGATTCATCATTCTCTTTCTCTTCTAGATCAGCGATTTTCATTTGATTCAACGTGAGAATCGTAGTTCGCTGATAGCAACATCATTCATTCTGAAGACTTCTAGAAACTGAATCAACTCAACAAGTTAATGCATTGACTTTGATGTTTTGTTTATCTGAACAATACATGATTTTAAAGTTGAAGTCAACGAGCTTTTGTATTTAACGCATTTAACGTCTACTTAGCTCTTTATCTTTCATTAATGACGTTAAAGCTTGATGATCAATAAACATCTTGATGAGTAGTTCAGTCAATTTCAGCTCAGATCATCAATGCTTGAAGATACGAATGATTGCTAGTAATTTCTTGTCATAGATCTCGTAATTGCACTCAGCGAGACTCAGATTCTTGCTGTAGTAAATCATCGAATGCAATGTTTCTTCGTCATCATACTGAGAAAGTATGTCATTGTTGACGTAGTTGAATGAGTTTATTTCAAGAATAGTCTTTTTATTCTGATCAAAATGACGAAGAATAAAAACTTCAGTCATTCATTTCTTCATATGATCAAAGATCATTTGACAAGCTTGATTTCATTCAAATATCATCTCTTTTTGAATTAATTGAATCAGAAAATAAATAATCTTCGAAAAGTTCTTTATAAAACGTTGATAGAAATTGCAGAAGTTGACGAAAAACTGCATCTGAATGAGATTTGTAGAATTAGATCATTCAACTACTGCTTGTACTTTTCTGAGATTCATCTTTAATTCTTCGATGAATAGCAATAGTCTCAGAAAGAAGATCTTCTGAACATAAAACTTGCATTTGTTTATATTCATCTAAAGATCAGTCTCTTGTAGTCTATGTAGAATTAATCGTACGTGTCGCTTATGTTTCTTCAGTGTTTTGCTGTAGATAATAATGTCATCTAGATAGGTTTGACAAAACTGATGAAGATAGTCAAATAGCACGTCGTTCATATAATGTTGATAGAAAGTCGAGTCGTTGATTAATTTGAAAGACATCACGTGATATTTGTAGAAATCAAAAAAGGTGATAAAGATAGTTAAATCTTCGCTGCTTGAATGCATACGCAATTTGTTGAAGATGACAATGATGTTTAATTGAGTCAGATATTTGCTATCTTGAATACAAGCGAGAGTTTCGTCTATTAGCGATAAGAAGTAACGATCTCGTTTGATCAAAGCATTGAGCTTTCTGTAGTTTACACAGAAATGCAAGCTATCATCTTTCTTTTCGACGAATAGTATGAGCGAAGCGTATGAAGCTGAGCTAGAAGATATAAAGTCTTTATTCAGATACTCAATCAGATAATTCTTCATCTTTTGAAGCTTGTAGTTAGACATATGATAGAGATGACTTCAAGAAGATGTTTTCTCATCAATCAACTCAATTTTATGATCGTAGAAGCAATGAGAGAATAGTTGATCAGTTATCGCTCGATTAAACACGTTTAGATAGTTATAATATTTCAAAGAAAGCTTAGCTTTGACTTCTTTCAAGATCTCTTTATATAAAAGCTCTTGTAGATTTACATCTTCGAGTTTATTTCTAACTGTTTTTAGAAGTCGATCGATTTTCGTGATGATGATCATGAAAGTAGTCACATTCAATCGTTTGACTAGTGATTTATATGCTGCAGCCTTTATCATTGCTATGTTCATTGAATTGAAAGACGAAGCGAAGTTGACTGAATTAAATGATTTCACGATTTTACTGAATGAAGATGACTTCTTGCTGAGTTGAGTGATGACAGAAGAGATAAATCTCTTTAGTATTTGAGTAAAGGTTAAACTCTTCTGTTCTATCGCGATTTTCTTGCTCGAAAGAACAGTCGAATGAGCTTTGATAGAAGCTTTGATATAAGCTTTGAAACTAGAAAATTGAAGACGATTGTCTTTTATATCAATAGTCATCTCGATCTTGTTCATTCATGTTTTTTCAAGAATCATCTGATGTTGATTTAATTGAGTGATCAGCATAGAAGCGAAACGTTTCATATGATCTTGAACAGTTAGATTCAAATAAATTGCATGAGTAATGAGCTTTTTTGCATAATGATCATCGAATTCTCTTATTGATTTGAGCTTGATTAAAGATAAAGATTCAATTTGCAAATAATCATAATTCACAAACATTCTGCGCGATTAATTCATCAATGAATGAATAGTCAGCTGCTTCAGTGTTAATCAATGACTTTAATGAGTAACTAATTTCATTGTTAGATAGTACACATTCAATAGTCAAAGATTTCGAAGCAAAGAAGTCATTTGAGCTGCTCATTGTTGAAGAAATTAACACATCTTTCATCACATCTTTAATGAAAGTCACTAGTTTTTTGTCTCATTCTTTCATTTCTCTGTAAATAATTTCTTCTCTTCTTTCAACATGATGATCTTATTGAGACGAGAGATGAATGCACAAGATGTCAAAGTACTAGTCTTCAGCTGAGAGCAGTTCTTTGAAAAATGATTCGATACTTTGCAGTTGAAGCAGATGATTGACATTCTTGATCATTCAGATTCAAGAATGAAAAAAGTAACGAATTAAACATAGCTAGTAGTCGAGATTGAAGCTGATGTCAATGAAGAAACAAAACATTTTTTCGAAGCTGCTATTGATTTGACTGTTCATTGCTCATCACGTAGCTGATAATTGACTTGCTGTTTGTTATTTACATCTTAAAGAAAGATTTTAAGCTTATCAAGTGAGCTAAACTTTATGAGACAAACTGACAATGCATTCTGAAGATGATTATTGATTTTATTCTGAATGTTGTTCATCAGAGTGACATCATCGTAGTTCAGAAAGCTGAATATTTTAGTGAATTCTGAATAGAAAGAGCTGAAGAGCTTGTTGAGCTGCTTTAAAGCAACATATTCATGATGATACTTTCAAATCAGATTCTGATCTTTATAAATTTCTTTCAGATGTTTCAGTAGCTTTGATAGTGATTGATAAAGTGAGAAAGCATTAATATGATGCTTTGCATAAATTTGCTAATCAGCATTGTCTTCTAGTCTGAAAATCACATAGATAATATGAATCTTTTCAATAAAATAATGATTCGCGTTAATATTAAGCTTGTCAGCTATTTTGATGTTTCATGTCTTTCAGATAAAATCATCTGTTTTGATGAAGATGAGTGAATTCAAAAGCTTGATAAACTTGTGATGATTATTTTCATTTTCATTATCAGATAAAGTAGAAGATTCTCGTTGAGAGTGAGCTTTGAAAGTCAAGCTTCATTCAACTTCTTTCTGATTGACTCGTTGCTCAGCTGACTGAGTATCTTGATGAGACATAGATCAATCAGCTTGACGTTGTTTTGCTCTGAAGTTCAATCACTCATCTTGTAACTGATTAATTTTTTTCTCTAGCTCATCATTTTTATCAAAAGCGACTTCTAGTTGTTTTGCTCTTTTTTTGTGATCATCTTGTACAAAAAGTCAGTGTTCATTGAGTTGTAAAATCAAGTCTCACTGACTTCAAAGCTCATTCAGCATATTGATGACTTTGTTAAGTTAATTGCTGACTCAATGAAACAGTTGTTCTTTGATGTTTATGTTTCATGAAATGACAGCTTTCTCAGCTTCAACTGAAGCATTAATGAGTAGAAGTGAAACTTTTTTATTGATAATGCTTTTAAGCAGATGAGTTGTTCAAGACTCAACTGACTTGATATCACATATCATAATGAGAGAAAATAGAAGTTGTTGAGATAAAAGTAGATGAGAAATTGATGTTTTGAATTGATGTTTTTTGATGAGTGAAAATTCAAAGAATCTCTTGTGAATTTCAGATAATAATTGAATGCTTTATTTGAAGAATTTCTTGCAAATAGAATGATGAAAATGAATATAGAATTGAAGAATTTCTTGCAATCTAAAATGATGATGCAAATTTGAAGAATTTCTTGCAAATTTTTCTTACTGAATAGATTATTTCATATCATTTATTCGTTGATAGCAAAGTAGTAAATGATGAGCATTTATCTAATGTTAGAAGTTTGTCTAGAGCGAGTCAGATAGAAATGTCATTTAACTAGAAGATAAATGCTAAGAAAGAAAGATAGCTACAAGAAAGAAGCTGACTACATATGTATGTTTCTCAGTTGATGCTAGACTCAATAGAAACTAGTCAAGATGATGAAGTGAGAATAAATCTGACAAGACTAGAAGACTGAGTCTGACAAGGCTAGAATCATGACACATAAATTCATGATATTCAAAATTAAGTTCTGAAAAAGAGACATTGAAGTGAAAAGAGAGAACAGCATGTCAACATCAAACAGAATGATAAGCTGCAATTAAACTGAATTGTCTCTCTTTCTTCTCTGTGACGATGTAAAGTCTCTTCTTCATCAAATTGAGCAATCTTTGCAGATTAAGCTCTTTTCTCTTGTGATCTCTGAGTTCTAACACGATCTGCAGCATTTGCATCTTCAGCGACTGAAAAGATCTTTCAAAAGACACTTTTCGAACGAAACTGAGATCTAAAGAAAGAGTCATACATGAAGAGATTCTCTTGCATAGTATAAATGATGTTACGATGACAGTGAATCTCTTCGATGATGACGAGAAACTTCAATGTAAAAGCAGAAGACGTAGTATCTTCAAACGAAGGGTTGAAGTCAGTGAAACTGTCATAGCTAGCTACACAGAAGATCAGTAGTTGTCTAGTTGAGATGTTTAACCAGCTTCATATTTACCTATTTGATTGATTTCTTTAACAAAGGCTTGATGATAGCGAGAATATCAAGAATGTCTGAATTCAATAGTAAATTTGAAGGGAGAGCGCGACAATTGCGATGCCAAGAAATTCATAGCTTTTTGCACACGCTAAAATCGGATCCGAAGCGGGACTGGTTGAACTCTATCGAGTTCCTAAATCGTCTTGAAGCAGCGAATCTATATTATGCAGATATTCTTTTTCCATCTGAAAGGCTTTCAAGCGTATCTTGGTATATTTTCTTGAATATGATATCATAGATATCAGGTGACTCGCAACACAAAAGCTAGAATACACGAGCGCTCAACATAAAGTTTTTGTCAACATCGAATCTCTCTAAGATAGTGACTCTTCAGCTTCAAACGATTTGTTACTCTTACCAAAAAAAACTTATGCAGTTTGTAAGAGAACAAACCCCTCGCCAACTCTTCGTATCGTTTCATAAAACCGCATAGACGTAGCAACATTTTCACACGTTCAAACTAAACGTCAACTTATTACCTCGATTTCTAATTATCGACATATGGTCACATCTGAACGACAATCAAACAGAACATGACATCTACCCGAGAGATAGAAGCTTGGGTTATAGAAAATTACCACCAAATCGGCCTCAGCCGTGATGACCAGTTTATTAGGAAGAAATTATTTAAGACGAAATTGATTAAAATACGTCCTGACAGTAGAGGGAAAACACGGCAAGCTGTCAATAAGTAAGAAGCTTTTTCATTGCATATAGAGTCCTTTAACATATTCTTCGTTTGAAAGACTGGTCCGGCATGGTATATTCCTGCCAGGTGGCGAAAATAAGACTTTGCAAACAATTAAAACAACTTTCGAACCTCTTCTACCCCTTACAGGCCGAAAACACGAGCTGCAGCGAATGCGAAAATTCAAAACCCGAACCCCCCTGGCACTAAAGTATCCAATCCTCAATTTTCCGATCCAGGCTTATCTTCCGGCAATTCGAATCCCACTTCGGTACAGAATGTGAACGTAAGAACTGATAGTTTGAGTTGTCTCATGGCCGTACACTAATCAAGTGAAAGTCCCCGCACGGCCGTGACGGGCAATCCTCGGAGAGCTCAGCGTATAATTTCGCATTTACACCTACTGTTACTGATTCAGGGAGGAAAATCCTTATACCAAAGAAACCCATTGCAAAAGCACAAGCAGTAATCATGTTTACCTATCGTCGTCTGTCAAGAACGAGACATGTTCTGATGTTGTCCCATAGGCACCATCGAACGGCGACAGCGCTTACCAACATGGACAGAATTACACAATCTTAAATTCAGAGTTCGGTGACGTTATCGTGGACGCCTCTGAGAATTATAGCGGTACTGGAGGCTTAGCGTCATCTCAGAAAGTCAAAGGTACGCATAGGAAGCTCTTACTAGGCCACGTTGCTAATGTAACATAGAACTGCGAGAATTTGTAGATGGGCCTCCTAAGACGAACGCCAAATCGGCCATCAATAGCTCTAGCTCAGTTATGCAGATGACACCTGAATTGAGTGATTAGCTAGGACTACTGCACGTTCGCGAAGATAATGACGCTCTCAGTATAGACATTGCGACTGGTGATGTCAAGAATGCAGTTCGGTTTCCGGCAAAGCTATTAATTGACTACAATAGAAATATTCTACCTCAATAAGGACTGCTCGGAAGCTGCGAGATGAAAGAGTCTGCAGATTCCAACGGATTTCCTGATCCGAGAATCTTCTTGAACATCAACATCCTGTTTTCGGCATTCATTTGTGAAGTTCAGGGGAGTGGGAAGTCGCATTCAACGTCTTGCATCATTGATAAGTGCAGAATATCGCAGTATCAGATCTCTCATGCTCTTTCACTCACGCTTCATGCAGAAAACTGTCTCATCCGCTCTTCGGCATTAGGAGTGCTCCAAAACCCTCTGTCCGCGTCCATACTGACAACTCACAGCCTTCATAACAACAACACTCGCTCAGAGTGCTGAACACGTTAGCAGTGACAATTACCAGATCGAATTCTGCGACCGAGACAATCAAGCCGAGAAAATCCAAGCATACTTACCTCACATCTGGGAAAACATCCAAAAAGTGATCGCAGACGCTGCACTTGGCATTTCCTCTCCATATGGATTTTCGGCCTTGTTCAAAAGCAAC
>JAABUR0100008991.1_pt1 | contig 11376 bp, 20 predicted proteins | sample 5560091 | NCBI WGS metagenome assembly JAABUR01 (sample SAMN10711879, study PRJNA513375) | rock metagenome | isolation source: Antarctica rocks | place: Antarctica: Victoria Land, University Valley sud
CATGGCTACTAGCGCGGCGCAGGCGGCATCGGCGGAGCGACGCTGGCAGCGAGGGTCGGGGGTGGGTAGGGGCGTAGAGCATGTCACACAGCAGCGCAGCGCAGCGCAGGTGACGCTGGCGAAGCGCGTGCCGGCGAGCTCGCTGCAGCTGCAGGAGAGCGAGGTGGCGGACGCGCGGTGGGTGCGCGTGGGCGAGCTGGAGGCGCGCTACCGCCGCGCCGATCCCACGCTCGTGCCCATCGCCGCCGACAGCGAGGCGCGCCGTTCACAAGCCGCATAGCTAGGGTTTCCTTTTGCCTCAGTGAATCTCAACTTACCGGAAGCAGCATGACACAGGACGGGCCTCTAGTTACAGGGAGGTGCTTCTGACCGCTGCCGCGTTGTGCCAAGAGAGTGAGCGGAGAGCAGAGGGAGCAGAATCGTAAGGGTTTGCCTGCTAGTTCTAGCTGTTGCAGAGGTGCGCGGTACACAAGCACAGGCTGCGCTGCTGTGAGCAGGCTCATGTCAGGGTGCTGCGGGAGGCACGCCCGGGGTGCCTGCGCGGAGCGGGGAGGCCATGAGGAACAGTGACACAAACAGGTACTGCTGAATGCAGGCTGTGCGCCGCGCTCGGCTGTGCCGCGCGCGTGTCACGCGCAGCACTGCTACAGATGAGAGCATGCACATGCGTCTGAAGCCTCTCGCCGCTGTGCCGTCAGGCGTTTGCCCGGCGGGCACTGTTCAACTTAGATGTGAACGGTGGGATGTTGCGTGGTTTTGAGTTTCCAAGACAAGGGTCTACCAGTGTGCGCCACAAAGTTAAGAGCCTAGTAGATGACGGCTGAGGACAGGTTCAGTAGGTCAGGTCCAGTGGGTTGGCAGTGAGGCGCGGACGAAGAAGGACTGATGAGTGACTGATTTTGTACAAAAGCCACATGCGCGACGTGTGGGTGCCGGCAGTACTGGCGCCTCTTCCGCATCCTGGACAGCCGCAGTGATGGAGCCGTGTCCGGCGGGCCTGCACGGACTGCAGCAGTCACGTTGCCGGTAAGCTAATCATGCTTGTATGGTTATGGCAAGATGGTACCAAGGCCTTTGCACTGTACTTTTCCGTGTTGTGTGCTGCCCACGTCAGTGAGTCGCGCATCTCAGGATCATGTGAGCAGGTTTGATCGCCTTGGGGTGTCTTTGCTGAGTACAGCGCATGCGCGCGAACAGGGAGGAGTTTCTGTGAATGTTGTGCTACATGAAGAGCGCGCGGAATAAGTGCGTCATGAACCGTTGCCACCCATTCTGTACAGGACCATTTCATAGCGGTGGGACAGGCGCAAGTGCTAGCTTGTCATGCATTTATTGGCTTGCAATGGACACTGCCCCATGTGGCAGCTTTTGTGCAGGCTTCAACTGCACCCGTGCTAAAGCAGTGTCAGGTTCATTATATGCCCTGGCTAATGTCGTGAAGCTATAGGCAGTGCCTGCAAGTGCGTGCGACACTGAGCTGCTAAGCGGTAAAGTGGTTTTAGCATGAAAGACCTGTCATCCGTTGACAGGCATGCGCGTCGTCCGTGCTGGAAAGCGCAACCATGCGGTGGGCCCAGACGTACGGACCAATCTTATCTTGGTGCTTCACAGCGACACGGTCTGCAAGCGTTGCACTGGCGTTGTGGACTCGGCAAACAGTTTTGCCCGGCTACGCATGCATGCAAACAATGAAATGCAAACACAAGCAAGCGCATGGACAGGTTACTGGCATGCGTACCCCGTATACGGTAGGCCTCACACTAAGCAGAGGCTGTAAACGTTCTTTTACAGCACAATGGGCCCTGAAGACAAGGATTGCAGCAAAGAGCGCTAATAAGCACAGCACTTGTCTCAGGTCGTCAGAGCACACCAATGGACCGCCTGTTTGGGGCCCCGGCTCCTGCCCCAGCGCCGGCTGGCGCTGTGGCGGGCCAGCCGGGCGCTGCGGCCCAGCCGGCGCAGCGGACGAACCCGCTGTTCGGCATGCTGCGCATGGCAGTGATGTGGTACATGGTGCGGCAGTTCATGGGCAGCGGCAACAAGCAGAAGGACATGCCGCGCGAGCAGCTGATCATGCCGAAGCTGGCGCGCGGCACGCCGCTGGACATGTCGCTCTACATCTCGGAGCAGCCGGTGTTCAGCGACTTTGGCAGCCGGGAGGCGCTCATCTGGCGCGAGACGGACCTGGAGCTGGGCGTGAGCGGCGAGCGGACGGCCACATACACCTACCGGCCGTCGCAGGTGCGCAGCGGCGTGCGTGCTGGCGCCGCCGGAGTGTCGCTGGCCGTGCCAGGTTTTCCAACGTGCGCATGGCCAGCCAAGCCCGCTGTCTCGCGCTCATGCCCGCTATGTTGCTGAGGCAGGACGCTCTTTGGTCATGTGGCTAGCGGCCCATCTGTTTGCAGCGTGATTGCCCTCTGCTCTCGTCGGCTCCTGTGCCGCCTTCCTCGGCCAGTTTTGGGAACCGGGAGCCTCAGCTGCGCGCGCCTCCTGTATGGTGCGCAGGCGGTGCAGAACAACGGCAGCGTGTACCTGCACGCCTTCTTCGCGCCGACGGGGCTGCCGCTGGACCCCAAGGACCCCGACCATGACGCGCAGACCGTGTTCCAGCGCACCGAAAGCGCGCGCCCCAGGGCCCGCCGCCCCTCCAGCGGCCTTGCTCTCATTGCTGAGCTTTACTTGCTTTCTCATGCGGGCACGGGCATCGCCGACGCTCGGAAGCAGCTCTGCATAGGCGAGCTGCCTCCTGTGAAGTGCTCACGAGCGGCATCGCCCTGCCAGGGATAGCGTTGTCTAGAACCTGGGTCATTGCTGGGCGCCTTCACACCGGCCCTGCCTTGCAGGCGCTCTTAGAATTCTTGCAGGCAGTCGCGTGTTTGCACATGCCCCGCCACTGACGCTGCCGCATGCTTTCCTGGGGCCAGTGCTGAACGTGTACCTGCCGCGGCCGCGCAACAAGACGGGCGTCAACCTGCTGTCGACGGAGGGCGAGCAGCGCGCAGCGCGCGAGCAGGCCGCCGCGGAGGCGGGCCGGCCGCGCGAGATCATCTCGCTGCTCAAGCCCAACGTCACCCTCGCGCTGGTCGACGACGCGACCGTGTACCCCGCGGAGAAGGTCCCCGAGCATGTGCGCGCGGGGGAGGTCTTTGGGGCTCTCTGGTGTCCCTTGGCATCGGTGAACAATGTGACCGCGTACCCAGAGAAGCCTTGCGCATGAATGTGTGCACTAGCCAGGTTCAGGACTTGCAACCTGCGGGCTTAGAAGTTTGTGCTTGTGGGCGATGCGGCCATGTCGCTCGCAGCAAAGGTCCCCACGCATGGCCCCGCGCCGGCTAGGTTGTAGATGTGCGTGCCCTACCTGGCGTTGTGCCAGGGATTGGCTCGTGCCTCCTGGAGGCTGCACAGGGGAAAGGGACATGCAGTCCTATGCGGTGCGTGCGTCAAGTCCGGGCGCTGAGGCCCTACGGTCCAACATGCTGTGCTCGCCTCGCCCCCACGCGCCCTCAGGACTACCGCATCGAGGCACGCATGCGTACGGCGCAGTCTGCGGCATTGCACGCGTGCGCCTTGCACTGTTGTGCAGGCACTTGCAGCCGCCTGCAGGACTGTGCTGTGACCACGGGTCACCTGCGCCGTGGCTCGCGCGCAGGTGAAGCCGCACCTGGACGTGGACTATGGCGACATGACGTACCGGCCGGTCGTGTGGTTTAACGAGTTCTGGCTGCTGCGCGACAAGCTGGTGCCGCTGAACGGCAGTGTGGCGGAGGTGCCGCTGCAGCTGAGCGTGTACCCGCTCGCGCTGTGGAAGTTCACCATCTACCAGCAGATGGAGCAGTCGTTCAACATGCAGGCGCGCCCCTCGCTCGCCCGGCGAGGCCCCGTTTTTGGAGCTGGTCATAGGCAGTGCGGAAGAGCGGCGCGCATGTGGCGCGGGCCGCAGTGCAGGCGGTGTGGTGCGAGCTTCCCGGTGATGCGGCGGGCGCGGCCGCGCCCGCGCGGCGCCGCCTGACGCGCGCCGCGCGGCGCCGCGCGCGCAGAAGACCATGGGCGCGATGGCGGACGGCGAGAGCGACGACTTCAAGCGCATCCTGCTGGAGGGCAACCCGGTGCTGCTGGGCGTGACGTTCGCGGTGTCCATGCTGCACAGCGTGTTTGACATGCTCGCCTTCAAGAACGACATCGGCTTCTGGAAGAACAAGAAGAATGTGGAGGGCCTGTCCGTGCGCACCATCCTCATCAACTGCGTCTGCCAGGCGCGCCCGCGCCGCCGGCCCGGCAGCCCCGCGCGAACCCTGGTGTGCGGCGACGCGCATGGCGTTGCGCTTTGCTTGTCGGCAGGTGGCAGGGCCGCGGTCCTGCAAGCAATGCACTGCAGACAACTTTTGGGAAACTTGCCTGTTACTTTGGAAGATTGTGTGCTGTGGGCGATTGGCTTGACTGTCAGGCCAGCGCAAGGCGATGCCGGCGAGGCCACCAGCGCGGCGGCGCCAGCCCAGCGCCGTCTCGGCGCGCGCCCGGCGGCACGCCCAGGGGTCGGCGGGCCTGACGCGGCGTCGGACTCGCGCGCGCGCGCCAGCTGGTCATCTTCCTGTACCTGCTGGACAACGACACCAGCTACGTCGTGCTCATCAGCAGCGGCGTCGGCCTGCTGATCGAGCTGTGGAAGGTCACGCGCGCGATGAACGTCACCGTCGACCGCAGCCGCGGCTTCCCCTGGGTGCACTTCTCCGACAAGGCCGGCTACGGGTGCGCCGCTCCCGTCCGCGGCGTGCGTACATAGGCTTAGGGTTAGGTTGTGCCTGCTGATCGAGGTGTGAAAGGTCACGCGCGATATGAATGTCACGCTCGACCGCCGCGGCGGCTTCCCTGGGTGCACTTCTCCGACAAGGCCGGCTACGGATGCGCCCCTCCTGTGTGCGGCGTGCGTTTTCAGGGTTAGGGTTAGGCTTGGTGCATAAGGTTGTGTACCATGCGGCATGCGCTTTGACAGTCGCTGCTCCGTGGTCGACACAGTGCCCGGTGGTTTCCGGCCCGGCGGCTGCACGCCAGCGACTGACGCGCGCCGCGGCGCCGCGCCCGCAGCAACACCATGACCAAGCAGTACGACCGCGAGGCGATGCGCTACCTGAGCTGGGCGCTGTACCCGCTGATCGGCTGCTACGCGGTCTACGCGCTGCTGTACGAGACGCACCGCTCCTGGTACTCGTGGGTGCTCAACTCCCTGGTCGGCGCGGTGTACACCTTCGGCTTCATCCTCATGTGCCCGCAGGCAGCGCCCGCCTCAGGCCCACCGCGCCTGATCCCCGACGCCGGGCGGTGTAGCATTAGCACCAGGAGTGTATGCTCACGCTGCAGCGCTTGTGGGAGCAGGCATGCCGGGCAGTGCAACTCAGCATCGAGATGTCTTCCGTGTGTGGGAAACGTCGTGCGCAAGTTAGGATGGTACAGCACTGCTTTCAGTGTAGCTGCCGCTTGTACATGCGCGGCAGCCACGAACCGGCGGAAGAGCACACCCGGCCGTGCCCGATGCATGGGAAGCAGATCAGAGTGCCCCGTGTCACGTGGCCCGTTCAACGGTCTCCCGAATTTGACGGCAGGCCATGGAGGCCCCCCGTCTGTGCGGGGCCCGACTGCGGCCAGCGGGTCGCTGACGCGCGCTGCGCGCGGCCGCACAGCTGCACCCGAACTACAAGCTGACCGGGTGTCGGCCTGCGTGGGCCTCAGTGTGGCCAGCGGGGTGCTGACGTGCGCTGCAGCCAGCGGGGCGCTGACGCGCGCTGCGCGCGGCCGCGCAGCTGTACCTGAACTACAAGCTGAAGAGCGTGGCGCACCTGCCCTGGCGCCAGATGACGTACAAGTTCCTGAACACCATCATCGACGACCTGTTCGCGTTTGTCATCAAGATGCCGCTGCTGCACCGGCTGTCGGTGTTCCGCGACGACCTCGTCTTCCTCGTCTACATCTACCAGCGCTGGATCTACCGCGTGGACCGCAAGCGCGCCAACGAGTTTGGGCGCGCCCCGCGCGCGCACCTGCGCCTAGCGGGCCCCTGCATGGGGCAGCGAGCACACATAGTCGTTCTCCGACTGTGGTTGACTCAAAATCGGTGGCGTAATGCCACAAGCAGCGCGTGCAGCCTTGGATGTCATTTCGCGGACTGCCTCATCAATCTATCTGTGACCTAGTCACAGAAATAATGGGTGAAGTGGAGAGGGCGTGCTCGAGTCAGGATGGCGCCGAACCGTGAAGCGCATGCGCTGACGCCTCGAGCTTGGGGAGATTGTGCTCGCAGACTCACAGAGGGCTTCACATGCCGATTCAACGCGCGTGGCATGATGCCGGCAGTGACCATTACGAGCTTGACATGTCCGCTTGTGATGGAAGCGGTCGTCAGGCAGCGTCAAGGTGGGCCGCCGCCGGCAGGTACGCCGCGGAGGAGGACGAGGCGGACGCGGTCGCGGGGGGCGCCGCGCCCGCGGCCCTGCCGCCCGGCGGCGCTGCTGCGGACGGGGTCGTGGCGATGCCGGCCAGGGCGCCGGCCGCGGGCGCCGCGGGCGCCGCGGGCGCGCCGGACAAGGAGCGCGAGCTCGACGACTCCGTGGATGTCAGCGGCGAGGTGCCCACCCCTCCCGCCCAGACGATGCAGTCCTTGCGCGCTCTACGCGATCCTGCAGCATCATTCGTCATTCAAGCTGTTGGAACAAGCCCTTCAGGACTCGAGCACACTGTCGCTGAACTTCCGCAAGCTAGATGCCCCGGCGTGCCTGACTAGGATGCGGCGCCTCAAGTGCTACATGCGCTGAGAGCACGGGCGCCCCTGCAGGTACAACCAGCGGAAGGCAGCGCGCGCCAGCGGAGGGCAGCGGATGTCGCAGCAGCGCCGGTTGTGGCGGCGGAGGTGAAGAAGGAGAAGTAGCGCGGCGGCTCGGCGGGCTGCCCGCTGTCCGTGGGTGTACACTGCTGCTCTCACATGTGTGCTTGTGCACAGGATATTGGCCTCTGTAAGCATCGTTACGACAAATGTGCCTGCTTCGTCACCCCCATCAGTCCAGCACGAGTGATATGTCATCTTTCAGTCCATCCGTATGGTGGGGCTTGCAGCTACATTGCCTCAGGCTTCCACCGCGAAGTATGTTGAAGAGGTGTGTGGCCCGGTGCAAAAGGGGTTTATGGCAGACCACGGGTCAAAACAACAGCTGCGCTGTGCAACATGGCTGCTCCCTGTGGCTCTGAGAATATAATAGGTATCTGGACACGACGCTCCGTGCGTGTCACGAAACTTGTATCAAAGGCTCTGTAGGGCAGCATGGCCTGAACAGGCACATGTTGACAAGACTGCCAAACCCACACTCCATGCCACCTCACCTATAAACTACATCTGAGCATGACTGCTTGCCAGACTTGGCAGTCCCACTGGTGTGTCCTGCCCTTGCTGAGACGGGACCCTGAAGAAGCCTGCAAATCTGGCATGTCCAAGAGAGACATTCTAAAGTGCATGGCTGCCATGCTGGCAAGCAAGCAAACAGAGTGAACACTTCCTTTCGCCTTGTAAGTGTGGTCGCATCCTTGTTGGGGACGTGCGAGGGCCATATGCGGTCAGCAGACAGCTATCTTGTGCAGCGGGTCAGCGGCACGGGGCCCCATGCTGAGGCGCTTTCATCTGGCCCTGTTCGCGCTGCTCACCGCCGAGGCAGCCCTCCAGCAGCACCTGAAGGGCACGATCGTCATGTTCAGGGTGAGGCGACTGCTGTTCTGGACGGGTCCCTGTCGTGCCCTGCCTCGCACATGCAGCCCTGCAACGCGGACGCGCGCGCCTGGGCCAGAGCGCCGCGGACGTGCCCTTGGCAGCCGCCTTTTGCGCTGACGACGCTGGCGCAGCAGCGCGCCTGGCGGAGCGCTTGGGCCTGCCGCATGCGTGCCACATGCCGGGTGTGCTGCCCCTCCGTAGCGAGCTGTGGGCTGCTACAGTCGAGCTCTTAGCTGCATGGCAGCACGGATGGATACACAAAGGCATGCCGAGCGCGCTCAAAAGCTGGTTCGTGTGCGCGCCGTCACGGCGGGCGGATGCCTCAGGCGCCTGCGCGCACGTCTACGCCGCCCTCGTCCCCGGTGCGCTGCGCCGCATGCGGTGCCCCCCCGTTGTGTGTCCATGCAGGCTGCGGCGCATGCGCACAGATGAGCAAACGTCTTTCTCAGCCATCACTGCCGCGTGGCAGGCCTGGCGGGGCGCTTCACTGCGGAGCAGGCTGCGCTGCTGGGGCGCTGCTACCTGGGCGGCATCCTGCATGTCGAAGAGGACGTCGAGGCGCGCCCCTGCGCCAGCCCGGCGCATGCGCGCCTTGCACTCTCCGCTCATGGCGCCTTCTGCACTTCAGGTCCGCCGTCTGTGTGCGTTTTGCAAGCTTGGCATCAGACAGTCTCTCACTCCTTCTCACTCGTGCAGCTAGGAATGCACCGCACCGTTGAAAGGTTCCACGCCATGGGAGCTTGTAGCCACCGCGCCGGCACAGAGCAGAATATCTGGGGCAACTGCCGCCCAGACGCTCAGTGCCATGCAAAATGGCAGGCGCATGTTGGCTCTCGCGCGCTTGCGGGGGACCAACCTGCTCACCCGAGCAGCGCCCAGCAGCGCCTGGCTCACCGCCATGTTGAGGCCGCCAGGTATTCAAGGCGGAGGGGAGCGCACCGGAGCCCGCTGCCAGCTCCCCTGATCGGGGCACGGGCCTGCTGGTGGACTCGGCAGGCGCGCGTGCACGCTCCGCTGCCAAGCCCGAGCAGACACGTCCGTGCTGCTAGCAGCCCTCTTGCAGGTCCATTGCCCGCCGCGAAGCATGCAGCAGGGCTCGCCAGGACCCTCGCCAAGCAGGCCGCTGTGCGCACTGTCCGCATATCGCAGGGCGCCGCATGGTCTGCGCGTCACGCCTGCAGCCTTGGATAAGCCCAAGCGGCGCTCGCCCCGCGCGGCAGAGGGCGGCATGACGACGGACCCGAAGCTGCTGGCGCTGGCCGCGCAGCTGGCCGCGGCCGCGGGCTTCGCGGCCAGCGCCCCTGGCGCGCCGCTCGTGGCTGCGCAGGCCGCCGGCAACGCGGGGCCCGCCCCTACAGGCCGCGCCGGCCCAGCAGGCGCGCAGGCCCTGGTGCCGGCGCTGTGGAACCTGGACCGGCTGGACCAGGCGGCGCCGCCGCTCGACGGCCTCTTCAGGCGCGATTGCCCACGCCGCGCTCCTAGCGTGGGACGTGAAGCAGGCGGAGGGGCGCTGCTTGGGGTCCCGCATCCCACCGGAGTCCGTGCGGGCAGGCGGAGCGTGCAGGCCACCGAGCAGTGCGAGGGTTAGGTGAGGGGTTTTGCCGCCGCCTCACAGGGCAGGGCCTTACGTGCCCGCAGGGTTGGCGCCGGTGGCGGGCGCGGCGTGACGGTGTACGCGCTGGACTCGGGCGTGCGCGCGACGCACCAGGAGTTCGTGCCGTGGGGCGGCGGCGCCTCGCGCGCGGCCTACGGGTGCGCGCGCGTGGCCGGGGCGGCGGGCGGGCCGCCGCCCTGCCTGAGGCGCTCTTTCGCGAGGCAGCGGCGCGCGCTGTCGCCCGGGTGCTGGACAGAGGGATCCATTCCTTTATGCGGCGCCTCTCGTGTCATATCAATAAGTGCGCGCCCGGAGCAGTATTGAGGATTTGGGGCAGCGGGGGCGCCGCATCCACGTGCGTTACACATTGTGTGCGTAGCGCCTGCCGCATGAGCCTAAATGCTTCTCAGCCGCCAATGCATGGAGCAGTCAGCCACTCCGCCCGATGCATGCCATGCACTGAAAGTGGCCACCCTCGCCGCGCGCACGTGCCAGGCGCGACATGACGGCGGGGCCGGGCGGCGCGGCGGCCGCGCCGGACTGCGACGGCCATGGCACGCACGTGGCCGCGGTCGCCGTGGGCCGCACGGTGGGCGTCGCCAAGGCGGCCGCGCTGGTAGCGGTGCGCGTGCTGGCCTGCGACGGCAGCGGCAGCGTCGGCGACGTGGTGGCGGGCGCGGGCCTGGCCCGAAATGCGGGGACCTGCGACTTGCACCATGACTAATGCTTTGCTGAGCACCGTGGTAATTGAACTCCTGCGTGAAAATTTTGAGTGGTGAAGGAGGCCCTGCGCCCACGCTTATGTCGTTTAGATGCATCCCTGGACTCAGGAATCCTCCGTTTGAGCGCTCCGCCATGCACCAGGCCTGGAGTGGGTGGCGGCGCATGCGGCGCCGCCGGCGGTGGCCATGCTGTCGCTGGGCGTGCGCGGCGGCGCCTGGAGCCGCGCGCTGGACGCAGCCACCAGCGCGCTCGTGCGCGCCCGCAATGTCACGCTCGTGGTCGCCGCCGGCAACGGGCGCGGCGGCCCGAGCCCGCGACCTGGCCCATGACCTAACCCTAACTCTGTCCCTATCCTTGAAGGTCTCAGGCCCATGCTGTCCTTGGAGGTCTCCTTGTCAGGCAGAGGCCCCGGCAGCGGTGGCAGCGGGCGAGCGGCGCGTCTCAGAGCGCCAGCCGATACCGTGCCTGCTAGCGCCTCAGCATTTGCTTGCGATCACGGGATGTGGCGTGCTGGGAGGCGCCTGAGCAGGTGATCTTGTAGCCGGCCACGAGCCACAGCGTGTGCTGCCCCGCCCTAGCCCTATGCCTGCCAGCCTCCTGCCTGGGTGCCCCTCTCGGCAGCGGCACATGCGGCTCTGCAAGTGCAGCGTGGCGCTGTGGCATGCTGCGCCGGCGACCCTGTGCGTGTCCGAGCCGCCAGGCGCGGCGACGCCTGCCTCTTCGCGCCAGCGGACGCGCGTGACGCGATCACGGTGGCCGCCTCGGACCTCGCGCACAAGTTTGACGGCGAGGCCGCGGGCCAGAGCGACGCGGTCTACCCGGCACGTGGCCCCCTCTGGGGTTGCACCGCAGGGTACAACCAGTTTGCAATGCGGCTGTCCACCATTGTGTGCACTGGTGTCTTCACTGCAAGGCACGGCTGCATGAGAAGCAGGGCCGAGCAGTTTGGGCTCGGGGAGTGCGCGCCGCCCGGGCCGGGCTGCGTTGCAGGGCTTCGGGCGGCAGAGCGATCCTGACGCGCATGCCGCGCCGCAGTACACCAACTCCGGCGCATGCGTCGCCCTCTTCGCGCCCGGCACGGAAATCGCATCGGCATGCGGCGGCGTGCGTGCGCGCCCGCATCCCACCCCTTTATCCAATCCTGGCGCCTCCTGGGCTCGCAGCGGCAGCCGCCCTGAGCCACGCCCGCAGGCGCCCTGCCTGCCCCGTGCACCGCATGCCTGCCGGCAGTCAGCGCAGGCTGCCGCGGCCGTGCTGCCGAGCGGGAGCGGGGCTAGTTTGGCCTCATTCGCGACAAAGTGTCAGGCTGCGC
>JAABUR0100008997.1_pt1 | contig 11369 bp, 8 predicted proteins | sample 5560091 | NCBI WGS metagenome assembly JAABUR01 (sample SAMN10711879, study PRJNA513375) | rock metagenome | isolation source: Antarctica rocks | place: Antarctica: Victoria Land, University Valley sud
GCCCGTCGCTCGCGGGCGTCGAGGGGATTGCGCATGGGTGAGCAGACGGCCTGGTAGACGGCGCTGAGCACCCCGGCGTCCCGGGGGAAGGCGACCTCGCTGAGGTAGGCGTGGTGGACGTCGCCCGACAGCGTGACGATCGTGGCCGGTGCCGCTCCGCGCTCACCCGCTCCGACCGCGCGCTGAATGCGGGCCAGACGCTCGAAGGACTCCTGGAAGGCGGGCCAGTGCTCCAGGTCGACCGCCTGGCGGATCTTCTCTCCGATCTGGGCGGCCTGGCCGCCCCAGGCCCCGCCGCACACGGCCTCGTTCCAGGCCTCCAGGTGATGCATCGCCGGGGCCAGCAGCCAGGGCACCGAGGTCGCTATTAGCAGGTGGTCGAAGCCGCCGGTGGCGTGGTCCTCGACCCACTGCCATTCGTCCTCGTCGAGCATGGAGCGCTTGCCTTCCTCCAGCACCCGGCCACAGCGGGAATCGATCACCACCAGGCGCGTGCGCCCGATGTCGCGGTAATAGCTCCACCGGCTGTAGAAGGCCTCGCGATCGGAGCCGCGCGCGTACTGGCGCAGCACCTTGGAGCCGTCGGTGAGCTTCTGCAGGCGCCCCAGCAGCCCGTCCTCGCGCAGCTCGGCTGGGCTGAGATTGCCGACGTGCTGGTAGATCCAGTAGGACATCAGCCCGCACTCGATGTGGTTGGCCCACCAGTCGGTGGCCCGCATCGCCTCGACCCACGCGGCGGAGGTGTTCCAGTCGTCGTGGATGTCGTGGTCGTCGAAGATCATGGCCGACGACACCGTGGACAACAGCCAGCGCGTGACCGGATCCTTCCAGGACTCGTAGTAGAGCTTGGTGTACTCCTCGAAGTCGAGCGCGATCTCCCCCGGCTCCTCGGAGGTGTCGCGGCGCCCCTCGATGAACTTGCGGGTCTCGGGCGAGACCTCGTCCGCGTAGATCTGGTCGCCCACCCACAGCAGCAGGTCGGGCCAGGTGTCGGGATCCTCGTGGCGCATCCGCAGCGCCTTTGCGCGCAGCGCGTCCACCTCGCGCCCCTCGTCGTCCTCGTCCTTGGTCAGCGTGTAGGGCGGGTCGTTGGGGACGGCCACCCGGCAGGAGCCGAAGAAGATCTTGGGGTGCAGGTCGTCGGCGTAGGTGCGGATGCGGCTGGCCGGGAACTCCGAGTCCTCGAGCGGCCAGACCCGCTCCCCGTCCAGGGCCACCTCGTACTCATAGGTGTGGCCGGGCTCGAGGTCTCCCACGGACACCACGCCGTAGTGGTGGCCCTCCACCTGGAAAGTCGGAGCTGTCTCGCTCAGGACCTCGACTTCGCACGCCGCGCCGGTCTCGACCCAGATCACGGCGCTGGTTGCGTCGACGTAGCGCAGCATGGGTCCCAGCAGCAGTTCGGTCATGAGACGATGACTACTATGTCCCGTGGGTAGTTTGCAAGCACGAGCTCGAGGACGATGGCCGCTCGGGGGGAGAGTGATGCTCGGCGTGCGCAGATGGGGACCACGGGGCGCCCCGGCGGTGCTGGCCCTGCACGGCATCACCGCCAACAGCGGATCGTGGCAGGCGGTGGCGCGCGCCCTGGGCGACGGCGTCCGGTTGATCGTTCCCGACCTGCGCGGCCGGGCCGACAGTGCCGGCCTTCCGGGTCCGTACGGGATCGAGCGCCACGCCGCCGACGCGCTGGCCGTCCTGGAGGCAGAAGGGCTCTCCCGCGCCGTCGTGGCCGGTCACTCCATGGGCGCCTACGTGGCCGCGCGCCTCGCCGCCGACCACCCGGACCGTGTCCGGGCCCTGGTGCTGGTCGACGGCGGGCTCGCGCTGCCGCTTCCAGCCGGCATGGATTCAGGCGACGTGCTCCGGGCGAAGTTCGGCCCGGCGCTCGATCGGCTGTCGATGACCTTTCGCGACCGCGCCGCCCACCGGGCCTTCTGGCGCGAGCACCCGGCCTTCGCCGGCGACGAGGTGGCCGACGCTGACCTGGCCGCCTGGACCGACCACGACCTGGGCGGCGAGGAGCCCGAGCTGCGCTCGCGAGTCCGTGCGGAGGCCGTGCGCACCGACGGCCACGACCTGATCGCCGACGAGGACACGCGCACCGCGCTCGAGCGTGTGACCACGCCGGGCGTGCTGCTGCGGGCCCAGCGCGGGCTGTTGGACGACGAGAACGCGTTCATCCCGGCAGAGCAGGCCCAGGCGTTCTCGCATCCCTCGATCGAGCTGCGCGAGGTCGCGGACACCAACCACTACACGATCGTGCTGGGGGCCGAGGGCGCCCGCGCAACCGCCGGGGCGATACGAGAGGCCGCGGCACCGTACCGCTGAGGCCCAACGCACCACGGGATCGCCGGGTCGCCCGGCCTGCCGGGGAGTCCTTTCAGCGTGACACGCGACGCGCCGCCGCGGAGCCGGTGCCCCACAGGACCGTGGCCACCAGCGTGGCGCCGATCACCGAGCCGGTCAGGCTCAGGAGCAGGTCCCCGAGCGTGTCGGTGTATGCCGTCGCCAGCTCCGGTGAGTCGCGGATGAACGCGACGTACTCCCCGAGCTCCCAGACGATGTGGGTGACCGCGCCGAAGCCGACCACGAGGCCGAAGTGCGCCCATCGCGGCAGCGCCGGCGCGTAGTGCAGCGCCAGGCCGAAGGCCGCGACCCATGGGATCCAGTTGACCACGTGCATCGCGTCGTCGAACCATCCGACCCGGTCGAACAGGTCGAGGGTGTTGCCCGCCGTGTCCAGGAGGAAGGGCAGGACCAGGCACAGGTCCAGTGCGTGCGGGTAGGGTCGGGTGCGGACCCTGGCGCCCAGCGCCCGCCATACCACTGGGACGAGGCCGATCGGGATCCCGTAGGTGATCAGCCGGACATCCGTTGCCTTGCCCTCGAACTGGGGCAGGTCGGGACGCAGAACGGCATAGAGCAGGAGGACGAAGAGCAAGCCCTTCGCAGCGATGTTCGCTACACGCAAGGCGCGCTCTACCACTTGATCACGACGACGAGTCGGAAGCCACCTCTTGCGCGGCCGTCTCGGGAGCCTCGATCTCGCGCTTGAGGATCTTGCCCGTCGGGCCCTTGGGCAGCTCGTCCAGGAACCAGATCTGACGCGGATACTTGTAGGCCGCCACCTCGTTCTTCACGTAGTCGGTGAGGTCGGCGGCGCTCAACTCCTCGCCCTGCTTGAGCACCACGGCCGCGCCCACCTCCTCACCCATCTCGTCGTGGGGCACGCCGACCACGGCCGCCTCCTGGATCGCCGGGTGCTCGTAGAGCACCTCCTCGATCTCGCGCGGATAGACGTTGTAGCCGCCGCGGATGATCATCTCCTTCTTGCGGTCGACGATGAAGAAGAACCCATCCTCGTCCTTCTTGCCCATGTCGCCGGAGAGGAACCAGCCGTCCTTGATCGACTCGGCGGTGGCCTCCTCGCGGTTCCAGTAGCCCTTCATGATGTTGTGCCCCTTGATGGCGATCTCGCCGACCTCGCCCTCGTCCACCTCGTCTCCGTCGTCGTCGACAAGCTTCATCTCGACGCCCTGTATCGGCGTGCCTATCGAGCCCGCCTTGTTCGGCTTGTCCGGGTGGTTGAAGGACGCCACGGGCGAGGTCTCGGAGAGGCCGTAGCCCTCCAGCACGTTGCAGCCGAAGGCCTCCTCGAACTTGCGCATGACCTCCTCGGGCATCGCCGAGCCGCCGGACATGCACACGCGTAGCGAGGAGGTGTCGTAGTCGTCCTTGGTGGAGACGGCGAGCATGGCGTTGTACATCGTGGGTACGCCCTGGAACAGCGTGATCTTGTCCCGCTGGATGATCTCCAGCGCCTTCTCGGGGTCGAAGCGGGGGATCATCGAGATCATCGCCTGGGCGTGGATGCCGGCGTTGAGCGTGCAGGTCTGCCCGAAGGAGTGGAACAGGGGCAGCGCGCCCAGGAGCCGGTCCTCCTTCGAGATCTCACCCAGGTCGTCGGCCGCCACCGTGCAGTTCTTGTACAGGTTCGCGTGGGTGAGCTCGGCGCCCTTGGGCTGGCCCGTGGTGCCCGAGGTGTAGAGGATCACCGCCGTGTCCTGCTGGGCGTCTCTGTCCTCCATCACGTGGAGGGGCTCCTCGACTCCGCCGAGCAGCTGCTCGAACTCGCCGGGCTTGACCAGGATCAACTCGGCCCCGGCATCCTCGGCGCCCTTGGTGGCGGGCTCCTCGAAGTCGTGCCAGGCCACCAGCACCCCGGCCGCCGGGTCCTCGAGGTAGAACTTCACCTCGCGCCCCTTCAGCAGCGGGTTCATCGGCACCACCACGCCCCCGAGGCGCAGCACGGCGTAGTAGACGACCGGGAAGTAGGGGACGTTGGGCAGCATCAGCCCTACGCGGTCGCCCAGGCCCACCCCCCTGTCCTTCAGGACGGCAGCCATCCTGGCGCTGCCCTCCTCGAGCGCGGAGTAGGAGACCTCGATGTCATCGAGCTTGACCGCGATGCCGTCGGGGCTCTCGTCCGCGGCCGTGGTCAGGATGCGGGCCAGGTTCTCGCTCACTGCTCTCCTCCTCGGTCTCTTCCCAGGTGCTCCCAGAACGTAGTGCCCAGAAGCCGCGGACGCGGAACCTCCAGGAGCGCAGCGCGATCATTGATCGCGCGAGCACCGCACGAGGCCCTGCGTAGGAGCGCAGCCGGACCGGCGGTCCGGCGAGCACCGCACGAGGCATGTCCGGCATGCTGCGCCGGTGATCGGAACCCTGATCAACGTCGGCGCCGTGCTGATCGGTTCGGCGGTGGGCACCACGGCGGGATCGCGGCTGCCGGGCGGCCTGCAGCAGCGGGTTCTGGTCGGGCTGGGGCTGATCACCCTGGTGATCGGCGTGGACAACGCGCTGGAGTGGTCCCACACGGACCCCCTCTACGTGCTCGGCGGGGTGTTGGTGGGCGGGCTGGTCGGCGAGGCGATCGGCATCGAGCGCCGGCTGGGGGGGCTGGGCGATCGCGTCCAGCGGGCCGTGTCGGGCGGTGGCCAGTCCCGCGTGTCGGAGGGCTTTGTCACCGCATCGCTGCTCTTCTGCGTGGGTCCGCTGACCGTGCTCGGCTCGATCGAGGACGGCCTGACCGGCGACTACACCCAGCTGGCCACCAAGTCGGCGCTCGACGGCTTCGCCGCGGTGGCCCTGGCCGCCACGCTGGGCTGGGGGGTGGCCCTCTCGGCGGTCACCGTGCTGGTGGTCCAGGGAGCGATCACGCTGGGCGCGGGCGCCTTCGACGACGTGCTGGTGGGAGAGACGCTCTCTGCGCTCACCAGCACGGGCGGCATCCTCATCATCGGGATCTCTCTCAAGCTGATGGATCTCAAGGACGTGAAGGTGGGCAACTTCCTCCCGGCGCTGTTGGTCACGCCGGCGATCGTGGGGATCGCGAATGCTCTCGCCGGATAGGAGGGCGTCCATGTCCTATCCGGCCACGTCGGGGGGACGCTGATGGAGGTGCGCCGGGCCACCGTGCAAGATGCCGCCGAGCTCGCGCGCGGGATGGCGGCGGTGGCCGACGAGGGCCGTTGGCTGGCCACGCCCGCCGGCACGCCCGCGGACTCGCTCGTCGATCGGTTCACGGCGGCGGCGATAGGCGAGGATCACCTGCTGCTCGCCCTGGAAGACGACGAGCGGCTGGTGGGCTGCTTGGGCCTGCATCCCGCCCGCGCGGACGGCGTGCTCGACCTGGGCATGTGGCTGCTGGCTCCGGCCCGAGGGCGGGGCGGTGGGCGGGCGCTGGTCCGCGCCGCGCTGGACCACGCGCAGACCATCGGCGCCCACAAGGTCCAGCTCGAGGTCTTCCCCGACAACGGCCGCGCCATATCCCTCTACTCGGGCTTCGACTTCGAGATAGAGGGCGTGCGGCGCAGCCACTACCGTCGTCCCGACGGCACTCTGCGCTCGGCTGTGATGATGGCGCGGCTCCTCTGAGGAGCCGCCCCCGCCGCCCCTCTCGCGCTTCTATCTCCCCCCGCGCTCGCGCAGCGTCTCGACCGCGATGTCCGGGGTGTCGGTGAACACCCCGTCCACTCCCGCGGCGAAGAACATGTCGAGCTCCTTGAACAGGTTGCCGTAGGCGTTGGGATCGGCCGAGCTGCGCAGCTCGGCCGGCAGGAACTGGTTCTCGGGCCGGAACGTATAGGGGTGCACCAGCAGGCCGGCACGGTGGGCGTCGCGCACGAACGAGGTCGGCGCCTTGGAGCGACCGGCGGCGTCGCGGGGGATGACGTAGTCCTTCGACGGTCCCACGCCGTCGGCGAACTCGGCGATCCTGCTCAGCCCGCCGGCGGTGGCCAGGTCGGCGTAGGTGGTGCCGCGGCCGGTGCGGTCGGCCGGCTTCTTGGTGGGTGCATCCAGCAGGGCCACGAGCGGCACGTCGATCCGCTTGTTCAGGGCCTTCAGGTTCCGGGTCTCGAAGGACTGGACGAACACCTTGGCCTTGCGCCCGTCGAGGTCGTTGGCGCGCAGCGTGCGCACCAGCGGGCCCTCCAGGGCCAGCCCCTCCGAGCGGAAGTAGGTGGGGTGCTTGGTCTCGGGGTAGATCCCGATCTTGCGGTGAAGCTCGCGCGAGAGCCTCTTGGTCAGATCGATCACCTCCTGGAAGGTGGGGACCCTGTAGCGCCCGTCGTAGATCGTGTTGCGCCGGCGCACCTCGGGCAGGCGCTCCTTGGCTCGCAGCGTGCGCAGCTCGGCGAGGGTGAAGTCGTCGGTGAACCAGCCCGTGGTGGTGACCCCGTCGATGGTCTTGGTCGTCTTGCGGCCCGCGAACTCCGGGTGGTCGGCCACGTTGGTGGTGGCGGTGATGTCGGGCTCGTGGCGGGCCACCAGAGCGTGGTCCCTCGTGGACACCAGGTCGGGCTCGACGTAGTCGGCCCCCATGCGGGCGGCCAGCTCGTAGGAGGCGAGCGTGTGCTCCGGCCGGTAGCCCGAGGCGCCGCGGTGGCCGATCACGATCGGATCGGCCTGCCTGGAGCGCTTGGCGTGGTCCTTCTTGGCGGCCGCGGCGGTCGCGGCGGTCGCGCTCAGGGCGAGGGCGAGGACGAGGGCGCAGCCGGCGATCGAGCGGGCGCGCGGGCGGGGAGATCTCATGCCATGGGTTATCTCCTACGCAGGACGGCCGGTGGTGAACAGCGCGTGACTCAGTTGTGCAGCTTCCGTGGTCGGGTCGAGCTGCCGGATCCTGGGGTGCGGCCGTGCCACTCACGGCACGCGAAGCCGTGCGGGGGGTTCCCTGCCGTGAGCGGTTCAGCGGCCGTGCCCCTGACGGCAGGCAAACTCGACGGCATGTCGCGTGCCGTGAGCGGTTCGGTGAGTGTCGCCGAATTGGCGTTCTCCTGGGACAACACGTGCGCCCCATCCCTCCTACCCAGCCGCTGTAAGCGCCGGCTCCCCACAAGCCGTCCCGGCGGTGCCACGGCCCTCGAAGCCGGTCGGGCGCGCGATCAGCCGCCCTTACAACAGCGCCGAGATCGACTGCCCGACGTCATTGACCAGGTCGAACAGCGGCGAGGGCACGATGCCGAAGAAGATCGTGCCCGCCGCGGCAATGATCGCCACCGCGGCCACCTCGGGCTGGGCACCGGCGTCGGCCTCGGGCGACCACCCCGCGACCGGCTTGACGCTGCGTTCCGGCAGCGAGGGCAACTGGATCTCGAAGCGACCCATCCACATGACCGCGATCACCCGCAGGTAGTAGACCAGGGAGATCATCGACCCGACGACGATCGCGATTCCCAGCCAGGCGTAGTCGCCGGCCACGGCCGCATCGATCAGGTAGAACTTTCCGATGAAGCCGGCGGTCGCGGGGAAGCCGGCCAGCGAGAGCATCGCGATGGTCATCGGCCAGGCCAGCCACGGACTCGCGGCGCCCAGGTCGCGCAGCGACTCGAGCCGGTCGCCCGCTTCGGACACGCGCTCGCGCGCGACCACCACGGCGAACGCGGCAACGTTCATCAGCAGGTAGGCGGCCAGGTAGAAGGCGGTGGCCTGCAGCCCGAGCTTGGTGCCGACCACCACGCCGGCCAGCAGGTAGCCGGCCTGGGCCACGCCCGACCAGGCGAGCATCCGCTTGAGCGAGTCCTGGGCGATAGCCCCGAAGTTGCCGATCAGGATCGTGACCGTGGCCAGCACGGCCAGGGCGGGCGCCCACTCGGTCTGCACCGAGGGCAGCGCGTAGTCGAACAGCCGCAGCAGGATGGCGAATGCGGCGACCTTGGTGGCCACGGCCATGAACGCGGTGATGGGGGTGGGGGCGCCCTGGTAGACGTCAGGCGTCCACTGGTGAAACGGCGCCACCGAGGCCTTGAAGGCCAGGCCGGTCGCGACCAGGGCGATGCCGGTGAGCAGCAGCGGGTCGTTGATCGGAATGCTGCCCCCGATCGCCTTGGAGATAGCGTCGAAGTCGGTCGCCCCGGTGGCCCCGTAGATCAGCGCCAGGCCGTAGAGCAGAGTGGCCGAGCCCACCGAGCCGATCACCAGGTACTTGAGCCCGGCCTCCAGCGAGGGGGCCCGCCGGACCTCGGAGGCACACAGCACGTACAGCGGGATCGACAGCAGCTCGATACCGATGAACAGCGTCATCAGGTTCTCGGCGCCGGCCAGGACGACCATGCCCCCGATCGAGCCCAGCAGCAGGCACATGTACTCGCCCGCGCCGGTCTCGCGCACGGCGGCGGCGCGCAGGGAGAGCGCCACCGTGGCCAGGCCGGTCACGTAGAAGAGCAGGGACAGAAACAGCGCCAGCGTGTCGGTGGAAAGCGCGCCCGAGATGATCGGCTTGGTGTCGCCGGGATCCCAGTTGACGATCGTGAGGCCGATCGCCGCGAGAAGGGCGGCTGCGGTCAGAGATGGCACCAGCACCCGCTGCACGAAGCGGCCGGGGAACAGTCCGGCCATCAGCACGATCACCGCCCCGCCGAGCACGGCGAACAGGGGGCCGAGCCCCAGGTAGTCGATCTCGGGCGGCTTCACGGCGGCCAGCAGCACGCTCATGGGGCCGCCTTCGCCTGGGAGTCGCCCCCGTCGATGGCGGCCCTGGCCGGGGCCACCTTGGCCACGGTCGTCTTCTCGCTGCGCTGCAGCATCACCTGCGGGTACACCCCGAGCGCCACGATCACCACGGCCAGCGGGGCGATCATGCCGAAGTCCAGCGCGCCCAGGTCAGGGCGCTCGCCCGGCCCGCCGCGGTTGTGCATGGAGAGCTGGAAGAGGCGGATCATGTAGACCGCGGCGAGCACCACGCCCACGATGGCCACCAGGCCGAAGACGAGCTTGTCCTCGAAGGTGCCGAACAGAATCAGGATCTCGCCTGTGAAGTTGGGCGTGCCGGGCATCGCCAGGGTGGCCAGCGCGACCACCAGGAACAGGGTGGCCAGCACGGGCCCCCGGCTGGCCATCCCCCCCATGCGGACCAGCGTGGGCGACCCGCCGGCGCGGGCGGTGAGCGCGGCGATGATGAAGAACAGGGCCGCGGTGACCAGCGCGTGGTTGACCATCTGCATCAGGGCGCCCTGGGCGCCCTTGTCGTCCAGGCTGAAGATCCCCAGCGTGATGAAGCCCAGCTGGGCTATCGAGGAGTAGGCCACCACCAGCCGCGGCTCGTCCTGCGCGAAGGCCAGGACCGATCCGTACAGGATCGAGAACGCCGCCAGGGCCAGCATCAGATCCTGGAAGTGCTGGGCGGCGTCGGGCAGGATCGGCAGCACGATCCGCAGGAAGCCGTAGACGCCCACCTTGGCCAGCACGCCCGAGAGCAGCACCAGCACGGGGGTGGGGGTGGCCCGATAGGTGTCCACCACCCAGCCGTGGAAGGGAAACAGGGGCGCCTTGACCACGAAGGCGATCGCGAAGAGCAGGAAGATCCACTCCTGCGTGCCGGTCGGAAGCGTGTTCCGCTCCAGGTCGGCGAAGGAGAACGAGATCGAGCCCCCGTCGGGGGTGGACAGCACGCCCAGGGCCACCGCCCCGGCGAGCATCAGCAGCGAGCCGACCAGCGTGAAGATCACGAACTTGGTGGTGGCCCGTACGCGATCGCCCTGTCCCCAGCCACCGATAAGGAAGTAGAACGGCACCAGCATCAGGTCGAAGAAGACGACGAACAGCGCCAGGTCCTGGGCGCAGAAGGCTCCCAGGACCGCCGTCTCGGCCAGCGCGAGATGGAACATGAACAGGCGCGGGCTCTCGTTCACCCGCACGGCGCCCCAGATCGCCGAGGGGACCCACAGCAGGGCGGTCATGGCCACCAGGAAGACGTTCAGCCCGTCGAGCCCGAGCTGATATCGGATCCCCAGCTCGGAGATCCAGTTCTGGTCGGTCACGTACTGCTGGCCGGCCTTTGCCGAGTCGAAGTCAAAGAGCGCGACCACCACGTAGGCGAGCACCGCCACGCTGGCGGCGACCACTACCCAGCGGCCGAGTCGCGCGGGCATGAAAGCCCCCGCCAGGCCCGCGGCCAGCGGCAGAAAGATCACGATCGACAGGTGGATGGGCATCAGATCGACACGACCAGGAAGTAGAGGACCAGAGCGCCCACGCCCATCACCAGCAGCAGAGCGTAGGTCCGCAGCTCACCGGTCTGGATGGAGCGGGCGAGCGAGGTGCCCGCCCGCACGATCCCCACCGTGCCGCCCACCAGGAAGCCCTGCACGAACACGCTCTCCACGACCGTGCGGCCGAAGCGGCCGAGCGTTGCCCCGGGTCGCACGAACGCGGCGTCGAACAGCTCGTCGAAGTACCACTTGTGAAAGAGGAAGGAGTGCACGCCGGCAAAGCGTTCCTGTGTCCTGGCCCGCAGCTCCGGCTTGCGGATGAACACCAGAAAGGCGGCGGCGATGCCGGCGATCGCCAGCACGCCGCCCACCACCAGCCCCGAGACCTCGGCCCCCGTGCTGGGCGCGGTCTCGGCAAACTCCGACTCGGCGAAGGTCGGCTCCATGAAGTGCTCGAGCGTCTCGGTCACGCCGGGGATGCCCACCACGCCGCCGATCACCGCGAGCACGGCCAGCGGAGCCATCGCGGCCTTCATCGGCCACTCCTTCTCGGCCACGTGGTGCTCGGGACCGGGAAAGCCGACCTCGGTGTCCTCCGGCTCACCGGTGGCGGGGTTGTAGTGCTCGCCGTGGTGCAGGTGGCCCCCCTCCAGCTCCTCGGCCTCGGGCACCGCCTTCCCGAAGAACACGCGAAAGACCATCCGAAAGGCGTAGAAAGCGGTGAGCCCCGCCGCCACGTACCCGACCACGCCCAGCACGACATAGCCCCCGCCGCGGTTGATGGTGTAGCTCAGGATCTCGTCCTTGGAGAAGAAGCCCGACATCAGGGGAAAGCCGGCCAGGGCCAGGGCGCCGATCACGAACGTGGCGTAG
>JAABUR0100009005.1_pt1 | contig 11361 bp, 12 predicted proteins | sample 5560091 | NCBI WGS metagenome assembly JAABUR01 (sample SAMN10711879, study PRJNA513375) | rock metagenome | isolation source: Antarctica rocks | place: Antarctica: Victoria Land, University Valley sud
ATAGAGTCCTAGCCATGGACCCGATCCGCAACCCGTATGCCCCCGGCGCCGGCCAGCGACCCCCAGAGCTCGCGGGGCGCGACAGCGAGCTCGAGCAGTTCGCCGTCACCCTCGCCAGGGTGGCAGGTAGGAAACCCGAGCGATCGCTTGTCCTGTCCGGTCTGCGCGGCGTCGGCAAGACCGTCTTGTTGAACGCGCTCCGCAGCCTCGCCGTGCAGCGAGCCTGGGGCACCGGCAAGCTCGAGGGCCGCCCGGACCGGAGCCTGCGCATTCCGATCGCCCAGGCCGTGCACGTGGCCGTGCGCGACCTCGGTCACCGGCACCGTGACCCCGAACGCGTCGATGCCGTCGCCGGGGTGGTCAAGGCGTTTGCGCTGCGGACGGCGATGACCGACCGGAGGGGCCACCGCTGGCAGCCGCCCACCGACGTCGCCGCCGCCAAGGGCCGGGCAGACTCCGGCGACCTTGAGCTGGACCTGGTCGAGCTCTTCTCCGACGCTGCCGAGCTCGCCGCCGACCTGTCCGTCGGCGTTGCCATCTTCATCGACGAGATGCAAGACGTCGCCGCCGACGAGCTGTCGGCATTGTGCGCGGCCTGCCACGAGGTCAGCCAGCAGTCCAGCCCGCTCGTCATCGTCGGCGCCGGCCTGCCGCACCTGCCCACGGCGCTCTCGGCATCCAAGTCGTACGCCGAACGGTTGTTCCACTACCGCCTCGTCGACAGGCTGCCGCGGGCGCAGGCCGACCGTGCCCTGCTTATCCCCGCCTCCACCGAGCACGTCGGCTATGACGCCGCCGCCCTCGACGAGCTCTACCGGCTCACCGACGGCTACCCGTATTTCGTTCAGGCGTACGGCAAGGTCACCTGGGACGCCGCGCCGGACAGCCCGATCTCGCTCCCGGACGTCCTCGAGGCCGCGCCCCTCGCCGAGGCCGAGCTTGCGGTCGGGTTCTTCGGTGCCCGCTTCGACCGGGCGACTCCCGCCGAGCGCGACTACATGCGCGCCATCGCTGATCTGGGAGCTCGCACCCACGACGGTCCGGTCAACACTGCCGAGGTGGCGAGCTCGCTCGGCCGCAAGCCTTCGTCGCTGTCGCCCGCCCGCGACGGACTCATCAAGAAGGGCCTCGTCTTCGCCGAGGAGCGGGGGGTCGTGCGCTTCACGGTCCCGCACTTTGGGAAGTTCTTGCGCACCCAGCGCGACGACAGCACCTCCTGGCCGGGCTAGTCGCTCGAGCACCAGAAACGCCCCGGGGGACCTGGGCTTCGGTACGCTCGCCTCGACAGCAATCCGCGTGCGTTCAGATTGGGGACCGTCCGATGCCATGTCCACGATGCGGGTTGCAGAACCCGCCCGGCACCGCCTCGTGCGGACGATGCGGTCTTGGGCTCGGCCGAGGCGTCCCCGGGCAAGGCGCTCCCGGGCAAGGCGCTCCCGGGCAGTACGGCGGTCCGGCGCAGCGTGGATCCGGCCAGGGTCCGGTTCCGCCGACCGGACAAGGAGTGGCGTCGGCGCAGCCGCAGTGGGCGTACGGCGACCCATCGGCGACCGGGGACCAGACCGCGGTGGTCGGCCGCAGCCAGGAGCAGCAGCGGCAGGGCTACACCGGGCCCGGGGGGTCGCCACCACAGTACGGCCCGGGGGGGTCCCCACCGTACGGCCCCGGACCGGGTGGGTCCTCGGCGTACGGCCCGGGACCGGGTGGGTCCTCGGCGTACGGCGCCGGACAGCAGTCGCCCTACCAGGGCGGGAACGCTGTGCCGGGCACCGGCTGGCCGATGACGACCCCCGGCTCGAAGGTTTCGTCCGGCTCGGGCCCCGGTGCAGGTGCCTCGGTGATCGCGCTCGGGCTCGGCGGGGTGATGGCCCTGGCGTATGCAGTGTGGGCGTTCACCGCCCGTCGCGGCATCTTCGCTGACTTCGCCGACGGCAGCTCTGTGAGCACCGACGACGCCAAGTCGAGTGACACCCTCGACACCGTTTTCCTGGTCCTCGCGGGTCTGGTTGCCCTCGTCGCCCTCGGGTTGTGGATCACCCGGCTGATCCGAGGCACGACCAAGGGCGGCGCCATCGACCTCGCTGGCATCGCGGTGGCTGGGATCGGCCTGCTCATCGTGCTCGTCGGACTGTTCCTCGCCAGCGGGATCGCCGACGCGAACGGCCAGTCCGCGCAGGGTGACAAGGGTGTGACGGCAACCCTCGTCACTGCTGCCGGCTTTGTGCTGCTCGCAGTCGGCCTGTTGATGGGTCTCATGACGGTGCGCGGACCTCGCGCCGGATTTTCCTCTTCGCCGACCGGTGGCTACCCGCAGCAGGGGTACGGGAACTGGTAGACGCGTCGTTTCCAACGACGTTCTTCGGAGGCTCGAGCATGGTGAAGTCCCGCGACGAGGGCTGGCGTGGGGCCAGACGGTTCCGCAGGCCGGTGCTGACGCCGGTGGTTCCCAAGCGGCGACCCGCGGTGACGGCACACCGCGGGGCCAGCGTGTCGAACGCCGAGCACACGCTTGGCGCTTACACGACGGCGCTCGAGTTGGGAGCCGAAGGCATCGAGTGCGACGTACGGCTGACGGCAGACGGTCACCTGGTGTGCGTGCACGACCGGCGCATCGACCGTACGAGCACGGGAACAGGCGCGGTGTCCACGTTTCAGCTCGAACAGCTCGAGGCGCTGGACTGGGCGACGTGGAAGAACCCGTGGGGTGAGTTCGACGACGAAGCGGAGGGCGAGGAGTCCGAAGGGGCGGCGTTCCTCACGCTCGAGCGGTTGCTGGACGTGGTGAAAGACTGGGGCAAGCCCGTCGAGCTTGCCATCGAGACCAAGCACCCGACCCGGTACGCCGGTCTGGTCGAGCGCCGCCTCGTTGAGCTGCTCGACCGCTACGGCTGGGCTCGCCCGCGACGTGGCGCCACCTCACCTGTCCGGATCATGAGCTTTTCGTGGATCAGCCTCCGGCGCTGCCTCGAGATGGCGCCGGGCCTGCCGATGGTGTACCTGATGGAGCGGGTACCGCTGCGCCTGCGTGACGGTTCGTTGCCGCTTGGCGCGAGCGTGGCCGGCCCCTCGATCGACATCGTGCGGGCACATCCCGAGTACGTCGAGAAGGTGCACGCGGCTGGACATGAGGTCGACGTGTGGGTGGTCAACACGACATCAGACATTGCCCTCTGCGCTGGGCTCGGTGTCGACGCCATCATCACCGACAATCCGGCCGATGCGCTCCAGCAACTGACCGGTCGGCGCTGAGGAACCGATAAGACTAGCGTCGGCGATTGCGTCTGACGATGGCCGTTGCACCCGTTGGCCGTACCCGAGCGGCATGGGCGAGACTGTGTCCCCGGGCGACTTCCTCGTCCGGGTGCGACCGCGAGAAGGGCCCCGATGGCTAAGAAGTCACGCAAGGCCGGCATCACGTCTGCTGGTCCGGACGAAGTCGGCCCGCGTCAGCCGTGCCCCTGCGGCTCGGGTCGCCGCTACAAGGCTTGCCACGGCGGTGCCGACAGCGCCCCGCCGTACGTCGTCCGCAGCTTCGAAGGGCTGCCGCAGGAGTGCGACTGGATCGCGCTGCGTGAGTTCGTGCCGGCCGCGCTGGCGCCCGTGACGCTTCGTCGCGACGCGTACGACGGCGCGGCCGAAGGACGCTCGGTGTCAGTCGCCACGCTGCTCCCCGGTCTGGTGCCGGCCATGGCGCGAGAGAACTCCGAGGTGTGGCTGGCCCTGCAGGTCACTCATCAGTCCGGGGACGCCAGTCGTGACTTGGCGGAGGCGCTGCGGCTTGGACTGGCCGCAGAGCCGGGCACCAGCGTGGTGATGCCGACCCTGCCGGGCCCGGGGCTGCGGCTCCAGGAAGTTGTCGACGCCGCCAGCAGCCTTGACGTCACCGTGTTGGAGGGCTTCGACTTCTGGTTCGAAGACGTCGACGAGGTGGACGGCTCGGTCGCGGGCACGCTCGAACAGCTGAACGCGTCGATCGACCCGACCCGCCGGCTGAGGTCCGTCGACGCGGCGTACTGGACGTCGATCGGCACCAAGGAGCACGTCCGCTGGGTGATGCCGCACGAGGAGGACGCCATGCTCACGGCGCTGGCGCGGCTACACGCAGCCGGCGCGGACTCACTCGGCGACGGCACCCGACTGGTGGGCTCGTTTCGGGCGCACGGACTGCTCGTCCCGGTCTGGGACCTTCCCGTCGGTACGGGCGCCGACGCGGTCGAGGCGCCTGCGGTCGCGTTCGCCGAGAGAGTCGGCGAAGCGATCGGGACCAAGCGCGCGCTCAGCCAAGAGGAGCGCTCAGCTCGCAACGGCCTCGCCAACCGGCAGCTGACCATCCGCTGACGTGCGAGCGAATCAAGGTTCCCGAAGCCTGGGTGTCGCCGCGCAATCCTTACCCTCAACGGGATGTATGGACGATCTCCCGTCGACGTCTGGCAGGCCGCATGGATCTGCTCCGGAACAATCGGCTGCCAGCACAGCCGTTCCGCTTGTGTCTGCCGCCGAGGTCGTTCTACACTCAACTACAGCCCGGTCGTTGCTGTATCCCCCGTCAGTAACGGCCGGGTTTTCCATGCGCGCAGGTACTGGTGTCTGAATGAGCGCAGGAAACAGCCTCATCAGGTCGCGTTGGGTACGACGCGATCATCGTCACCTGTGTGCAGGGCCGCGAACTCACCCGGCGTCATGGACGTGACTCTCGAGAAGTCGCGAATGAAGTGCGGTTGATCTGCGTACCCGAGCATCGCCGCTACCTCTGCGAGCGTCGTCGAATGTTCGCGGAGGTGTTCGGCCGCTTCCTGCAGCCTTCGACGCTGGATGAGCCACTTCGGCGTCAGTCCGAGCCGACGGTGCACGAGCCGCTGCAGCGCCCGCTCCGAGAGGACGAACTCGTCACAGACCTGGGCCACCCTGGTGACGTCACCGCTCGCCTCCACGAACGCCACCAGTCGGTTGACGAGCTCGCCCTCGGGATCGATCGGCAGAAACCGCCGCAGTGCGTCGCCGTACGCCTGCATCGCGGCCCGGTGCGCGTCAGTGGAGCAGGGGTCGGTGGCCATTGCGGCACGGACTCGGTCGACCAGTCGCTCCCCGTGGGCACCGAGGACGTCGGTCACGTCGGCGAACCTGTCGGTGTACGAAGCAACGGGTGCCTGTGCGATGAGAAAGCCGGCGGCCGGTGCGCACATCAGCCCGACCGCCCAGCCGTCACCGGTCAGCGGGGTCGTAGACAGACCGGACATGACGCCGTAGAAGCGCGCGTACTCCCGGGAGATCACTATCAGACACACGGGGTACTGCAATACCTTCTGTGGTGCTTCCTGGCCGGGCGGTACCGACCAAATCGGGATCCAGAACCGCTGCAGCAGACCATCGAACTCAGCGCTCGGCTCGTACCGATACATGATGTGCGACGCGTCGCGTGGGTCCTTCAGATGCGCGCGCTCGATCTTGTCCAATCGGGTCGGCGCGGCATCGGTCGGGTCGCTGTCGGGTTTCATCAATACCTAGGGTGCCGCACCACCTACGTTTCAGACTATGAACAGCACAGCGACGCTGTATGAGACAGCCCACCGACCTCTGATCGCCGTCCTCGATGCCGTGCCTGCAGAGAGCTGGACACAGCCATCACCTTGTGATGGTTGGTCTGCCGGCGACGTCGTTAGGCACCTGATCGAGACGCAGCGCGAGTTCCTCACCGGCCACGACATCGACCTGGGCGAGACCCCAGACATCGACACAGATCCAGCAGCTGCATGGCGTGACCACGCGAAGCGCATCGACGAGACGATCGGCGACGACTCCCTGATCGCGACCGAGTACGACGGTCACTTCGGCCCGACCACGGTCGGCGCCACCTTCGAGCAGTTCTACATCTGGGACATGCTCGTGCACCGATGGGACATCGCCTGGTCGGTCGGTGCGGACGCCGGACTCTCCGACCCCGAGCTCGACCGGATCGAGAGTGGCGCGGACAGCTTCGGCGACGCGCTCTACATGGACGGCATTTGCAGGCCGGGCATCGACGTATCCGCAAACACTGACCGCGAGGCACGCCTCCTCGCCCGACTCGGGAGAAGGGCCTGACGGTTCCCACGCTTTGACCACATCGTCTCATGCCGTTGCGGAGCGCTGACGGGAAGCGCCAGGCCCGCATGTCACCTCGGGCCGGACAGCTCAGGGGTGGTGAGCGAGAGGGTCGCGTAGAACCGGACATGACATGCACCGTGGTCCGCCTCGGCCGGAGCCGAGCTCGGATCCTTTGATCGCGACCACGTCGATGCCGGCGTCGATCAGACGTTGGTTCGTCTCGACGTTGCGTTCGTAGGCGACCGCCACCCGCGGCGCGATCGCCAATGTGTTGTTGCCGTCGTCCCACTGCTCGCGCTCGGCGGTGACCGGGTCGAGGCCGGTGTAGATCTGGCGGAGGGTGTCGATGCCCATCGCCTTGGCTGCAGCCACCAGGAACGGCTCGCCCTGCGCCACCGAAAGCTGGAGCCGCGCCGGATCTTCGTGGGGCTCGACGCAGGTGATGGCGTGCGCGCGCAGCGAGTCCGCCACCTTCGGGTACATCACCATCGCGTCCACGTCGACCATCGTGCAGACCGTGTCCAGGTGCATGGTCGCCCGCTCCTGGGCGATGGGCACGGCCAGCACGGTATGGGCGATCCCCTCGGCGAAGACCTGCCGCGCAAACCACTCGACACCCGCTGGCGTCGTACGCTCGCCTGCACCGACGGCGATCACACCAGGCGCAAGCAGCAGCACGTCACCACCCTCGACGTGCTCACGCTCCCAGCCGTGCACCCGTGCGGTTCCCTCGAACCGCGGGTGAAACGTGTAGATCAACTCAGTCAGCTGTGTCTCGCGGGCGCGGGCGGGCATCGCCAGGCTCGTGACAGCGACCCGGTCGCGCAGCCACACCGACGAGTCGCGGGTGAACAGCAGGTTGGGCAGCGGGTCGATGACGAAGTCGTGCGGGTCCAGCAAACTGGTGACGAGGCCGAAGCCGCCACGAACCTCGTCGTTGCGTACGCCGGCTGTGATCGCGCCTGCCAGGCCGGTCGTGTCGAGCTTATGCATCCACGTCTGGAGGTGACCTCGCAGCGTGTCGCCGAGTCGTAGCGACGCGGTGGCGTGTCGGATCGCCTGCTCGCGTGCGGACGCCGAGGCATCGATGCTCTCGGTGAGCAGGTCCATCAGGTAGAGGACTTCGACGTCGCGTTCGCGCAGCGCGGACGCGAACGCGTCGTGCTCTTCCTGCGCGCGGCTGACCCATGGGATGCCGTCGAAGAGCAGGCTGTCGTTGTTGCGGGGAGTCAGCCGCTGGAGCTCGGCACCGGGCCGGTGCAGCAGCACGGTACGCAGCCGGCCGACCTCGCTGTCGGCGCCAGAGGTCTGGGTCATGGAGGGAGCCTAGTGGGAAGGCTCCCCGCCGCAGGCGTGCCTGCTGGTTTGTTGCCGGCTCGGTCTGCCCGGAGCTAGGCTGCCCGCGAGCTGGACCACCTCGACGCCGACGAAGACGAGCAGACGCCGTCAATCACGTGGTCCGTCGGTGCGGTCAGGACCAGTTGTCGTGGCGCTCCCAAAGGTGGGACGACGCCGCAACGGCCGCGGCCAAGACGTCCTTGACCGGGCGGTCGAGGATACGGGCGGCGCTGGCGACGTCGTCGAACTCCGGCTGTACGTTGAGCACGTTGCCGCTGGGCGCACGCGCGACCTTGACGCTGATCTTCTGCCCCTCGACGAGAACCTGGGCGAACGAGCGGTCGAGCACATGCTTGCCGACGAACATCTCACGGAGACCGATCGCGGAAGTCTCAGCGAAGATGACCTGGCGTACGTCGCTCGCCCGCTCAACCGGCATCAGCACCGAGAGCGTGTGGGCCGGTCGGCCCTTCTTCATCACGATCGGGGTCAGCCAGGCGTCGGAGGCTCCGGCGTCGAAGAGCCGCTCCACGACGGCAGGCCAGAGCCTCGGGTCGAGGTCGTCGACGTTGGTTTCGTAGACGACGGCTCCGCGGAGGCTCTCGGTGTGAGGTTCGCCGACGAACAGCCGGACGACGTTGGCGTGCGAGTCGAAGTCCTTGGTTCCGGCGCCGGTGCCGATCGCGGCCACCGCCATCAGCGGTTGCGGCCCGAACTGCGTCACCCAGTGGCTCAGCAGCGCGGCTCCGGTCGGTGTGCACAGCTCGGTGGCGGCCGTCCCGGCGTACGTCGGAGCGCCCTGCAGCAGGGCAGCGACTGCAGGCGGTGGGACGCTGAGCTCGCCGTGGTCAGTCCCGACGGAACCCGACCCGACGGCGACCGGGCTGCAGTGCAGCTCGGTCAGCCCGAGAGAGACGAATCCGGCGCAGGCGCCGACGATGTCGACGATCGCGTCGAGGGCGCCGACCTCGTGGAAGTGCACTTCGTCGACGGTGACGCCGTGGGCGGCGGCCTCCGCGGCTCCCAGCCGGGAGAACACGTCGATCGAGTGCCGGCTGATCTGCGGGTTAAGGCGGGCGCCGGTGATCAGCTTGACGATGTCGGCCAGACTGCGCTGAGTTGACGAGTCGGCCACCTCGACGTGGGCCAGGCTGGCGGAGATGCCGTGCCGTCGGACGCGCGCGATCGACAGTCCGACGGCCTGCGGAGCGACCGCCGCGATGGCCCCTTGCATCACCTGTTCGTCGGCGCCGGCGTCGAGGAGGGCACCGAGCAGCATGTCGCCGCTGGCCCCCGATGATGCGTCGATCCAGCCGATCATGCGGGCGGGCTCCACCGGGGCTGGCGGGGAGCGGCGTTGCGGGCCACCCGGGCCGCGAAGACGCCGGCACCGAAGCCGTTGTCGATGTTGACGACCACCACGCCGGGGGCGCAAGAGTTCAGCATCGAGAGCAGCGCGGCGAGGCCGTCGAACGACGCCCCGTAACCGACGCTGGTGGGTACGGCGACCAGGGGAACGCCGGTGAGCCCCCCCACGACCGACGGCAGTGCCCCTTCCATCCCGGCGACCACCACCAGGCAGTCGGCGTCCGCTAGGCGGTCGCGGACGGCCAAGATCCGGTGCAGCCCCGCGACACCGACGTCGTGGACCGATGAGGACCCTGCGCCGAACACGCGCGCCGTGAGGGCCGCTTCGGTGGCTACGGGCGCGTCCGACGTACCGGCAGAGACGACGAGGACGTGGCCCTGCGGGGGCGGCAGCGGTCCGAGCGTCGCGGCGCGAGCGACCGGGTCGAGCGCGACGTCCGGCAGCTCGCGGGCAAGGAGGTCGATCGCCGCCTCGTCGAGGCGGGTGGCCAACACGGCCCGGTCGGGGTGCGTCTCGTGCAGCGAGCGCAGCAGCCCCACAATGTGCGCGGGAGTTTTCCCGGCGCCGTACACCACCTCGGCGTCACCGGTGCGGCGCACGCGGTCGGTGTCGAGCTGTGCGTAGCCAAGGACATCCGAGCCGGACGTGGTGCCGACCTCCTCGCGGGGGGAGTCGCTCATGCTGGGAATCTAGCGTCTCTACGCTGGGCACATGCCTGGTGTCCCGCCCGCCCGTTATGCCTACCTCGGCCCCGAGGGGACCTTCACTGAGGCGGCCCTCCGGACGCTACCCGCGGCCTCCCGATCCGAGCTGCTCCCGCACCCATCTGTGGTGGCCGCCCTCGACTCGGTCCGAGCCGGCGACGCCGACGGTGCGGTCGTCCCGATCGAGAACTCGGTCGAGGGCGGGGTGGCGGTGACCCTCGACGAGCTGTCCACCGGCGACCCCCTGATCATCACTCGGGAGATGCACGTCGAGGTGCAGTTCTCGCTGCTGGCCAAGCCTCTGACCAGGACGGGCGACGTGCGCAGGGTCGCCACCCACCCGCATGCCGAGGCGCAGTGCCGACGCTGGTTGGCCACTCACCTTCCCGACGCGGAGATCCTGCTGGAGGCTTCGACGGCGCAGGCGGCTGCGCTGGTGGCGGCGGCCGACTCGCCGTACGACGCCGCCATCGCCGCCCCGATCGCCGCCCAGACCTACCGGCTCGCGACGCTGGCGACGGCGATCGCCGACCGGGCCGGGGCGGTGACCAGGTTTGTGCTCGTGTCGCGGCCGGGTACGCCACCCGGACCGACGGGCGCGGACAAGACGTCACTCGTGGTGTTCATCCGCGACAACCACCCTGGCGCGCTGCTCGAGCTGTTGGAGCAGTTCGCCGCACGGGGGGTGAACCTGACCCGGATCGAGTCTCGCCCGACCGGTTCGGCCCTCGGCAAGTACTGCTTCTCGATCGACGCCGAAGGCCACGTCGCCGACGCCCGGATGGGTGAGGCGCTGATGGGCCTGCGGCGCACCTGCGCCGACGTACGGTTCCTGGGTTCGTATCCCCGGGCGGATGGTGCCGTCACCGACGTGAGCCGCGGCACGTCCGACGCCGAGTTCGCCGCCGCGTCGGCGTGGTTGAGGGCCCTGCGCCAGGGTTGATCGCAGCCGCCGTGCCGCCCGGCCAGCCGGTGCACGTTGGCGGCATCCGTAGAACACTGAAGCGATGAAGACCTGGTGGAAGACCGCGCCGGCCGCTGCACTTGCGGCGTCGCCGCTCACGACCTGTTGCAACGCAAGCACGCGATCCTGCGCAACTTCCCGGTGGTCGGGCACGCCCGCTTCTGGTTGGAGTCCATCGGTCCTGAGCTGCGCCAGTACATCGTGGCGGGCAACGACGATGAGCGGCCGTTCAGCCGCGACCAGCGGCGGTGGGTCTCGTCGCGCTGATGGAGACGAGTGACGAGACCGAGGTGCGCACCGAGGGGCCGCCTGAGATCGCCGTGGAAGGCACCCACGGCGACGTGATGGCCGGTGACGAGTCCCGTCCCGGATGAGCAGCCCGCCCGACTCCGTACGACTGCTGCTGATGTCCGACACTCATGTGCCGAAACGAGCCAAGGATCTGCCACCGGAGCTCTGGGAGGCGGTGGATGGCGCCGACGTGGTCATCCACGCAGGCGACTGGGTCGTGGTCGATCTTCTCGACGTCCTCCAGGCTCGGGCGGCAAGGTTGGTGGCAGTCTTCGGCAACAACGACGGCCACGAACTTCGGACCAGGCTGACTGAGGTGGCTCGCGTGGAGTTCGCGGGTGTCCATGTGGTCGTGGTCCATGACACGGGACCGGCGGCAGGGCGCGAACGGCGTTGTGAGGACCTCTATGGGGACGCCGACGTCCTCGTCTTCGGGCACAGTCACATCCCCTGGGACACCACGACCGCACGCGGCTTGCGGCTACTCAACCCCGGCTCGCCGACCGACCGACGGCGCCAACCGGCCTGCACCTTCATGACCGCGGTGGCTCACGAAGGCGTCCTCGACACCGTCACGTTGCACCGGCTGCCGCTGCCGAGTCGGTGAGCCG
>JAABUR0100009009.1_pt1 | contig 11359 bp, 12 predicted proteins | sample 5560091 | NCBI WGS metagenome assembly JAABUR01 (sample SAMN10711879, study PRJNA513375) | rock metagenome | isolation source: Antarctica rocks | place: Antarctica: Victoria Land, University Valley sud
GAGGGTTGTGGGGGGAGCGGGGTTGGGGAGTTTGGCCGGGATTGGGGGATTGTTTTTGTGGCGGACGGTGGTTCCTAGAGGGGAGTAAGGGGGTTATGAGGGAAGACGTGGGGTGGAGAGTGTGTGAAAGGAGTCGGATATTTTTTGGAGTTTCGGCGGCTGGTCTCCGAGTGCTTTAGCATCGTCGGTGGGGATTGTAAGTGCATTATCCATCACACCGGCGAGGGAACATGGCAAGCTAGAGCCTGCTTGATGTCAGAATTAAACGATTTCACAAGTGGCACCCTATGTAAAGTATGACAAAAGAGTAGGAAAATAAATACCCCGACCCTCGTGAAGGTCAGCCTCGTCTTCATAGCACGTAATTTCCCCATCAAGTTCCATGAACTATGGTCTCTGCCGTGCTGTCTGTATTTGACGAAGCTCACGCCTACGCTGTCATGGTAAAAAAATTTACTAGTACCTCTATTCAGCATAACAGTTCCTAATGAAACGCCCATATAGGCATTTGTCTCGTGCTCAAACGCGGCGGACCAAATCGTTCATGCAGATCACGATAGTATTCTTCTTCCAGCAACACCGGTGACATGGCTAGTATATCTGGGATCTCAACTTTACGGCATTTGGTAACTGAAAGGTGATATAGCTCCTCCAGCCATAAACGTAAGTAATTGAAAGCTGAGAGGTTAGGAAGCTCGATGAGGGATTCGTGTCAGATATCTCGTATGACGGTTTCATTAAGGGTGCCTGAAATTTCGTTTGGATTTTGTGAAAGCGCCCAGTCGTCGGACGGGATTAGGTCGTCCACAATAGTTTGTAGTCGCGATGAGCGCACAAGGACGTCAATTTCTTTTCCTGGCATATTGTTTGCACCATTCCATATCATCGCCAATGTACTGATGAGAACGAAAGGATGGCCATGACGTTCGAAAATCGAGAGAACAGTATCTAGATATCCAGTACATATCAGCTTCTCTGGGTCTCGATCAAAGGGCTCGGCATCGAGATTGAAGATGTCAAGAAGGGGTGATAGATTTATATTCAAGACGTAAGCATGATCGAGGTCGATTTTCTCATTCTCCAGAGACGAGAATATAGGTATCCACGAAGGTTGATAGGTGAAACTAGAATTTGTAAATGAATTCTCCTTAGGCTAGTTTATAGAGCTACAGTACGGAGTAGAACTATTGGCCACCCAACCCTCCCGAATTCCCATCACTCAATCAGGCTCAAATTGAAGCTCTAGATCATAACTACTACTACTATTAATAATACTGTTATTGGTTTGATAGTACGTCCGTACTTTGTTGTGTACTTACTTGCGACGAACACCTTCACCAATCTCAAGCCACGATCGCCAGCGAAATTTCACGACCACAAGATGATCGACTTCTTGTGCTGAGATGGCAAACGAAGTTCAACCAGACTTAACGACCATACAACAAATTTTGAGAAGAAGCCGCTCTTTGTGGTCCTTCTATGCGATCACGACTACAGATCTTCGAAACCTTCTCGGCAAAGTCCCCGCATTTCCTATCCGTGCCCCACCCTAAGCTCATCCTTCGCTTAGTGCTCACAGCCATGCAACAACAAAATTCAACTACTCTTTATACACGAGGATTTTTGAGCAATTGCTTCAAAATAAAGCGCCATTTCTTCCGAAATCCCTCGACTAGCTTAATGCGAGCAGCCCTATGGGGCCTCGTAGCCCTGTAGCACTTCTTTAGTGCATTTAAATAACGCTTTTCCCTGGCCCCTTCGCGCTGCTGCTGCTTCTCATCCTCCAATTTCTGCCTATCTTGAGTCATACTTCGAGCATTTTTGACGTACAAGACGCCTTCGCTTTGAAGAACTTTATTAAACTGCTTTCTGCGTGCTTTGCGAGCATTTTCAGCGGCCGTCGTTTGACTTAATTGATTCTGCAGCAACTTCATTTTACATGCAATGACGTTAGCGTCTTTTCAGAACGTTACAAGCTTATTTTCAAGATCTTCTGATATCGATTCTTTGATTATCAGATGAATCAGCTGATTTGCAATTGCAGCTCGACTACTAGAAGTTTTTCAAACGACTGAATCATCTATAGTAGATGAGTAATTAAGAATCTATATAGTATAAACTTAATTAAAATGTCACGATCGAGGGTTGCTAGGCTTGGCAACTAGTTCTAAGTCTAATAGGGAGGTTGATGTTATATTAGGCTCGATCTATGCCTGCCGCCTTTAGCCCTGCAGGAATGATCTCGTGCACGTTCACGACCGGCCCTCGGGCAATCCTTGCGATCTCGTCGATTGCCAAGTGGGGCGCGACAGCTGTGACCGCAACCACTTGCGCGCTCGCGTCAAACAGCTCGTTGGCAACCGAGCTCAGATACTTTCCAAGCCTGGCCTTGTCCCCGGCGCTCACGCAAGCCAGGACGGTGCCGACGTCCGCATGGCTGAGGACGAGTTCGAGCGGCTTCTTCTCGGACGCGTATCGCAAGAAAATCTGGTCGTAATAGAAGACCCCGGCCCGAACGACGAGCCCGTCGATTAAGCCAATTTTCTTTGCAACCGCTGCTTTTGCATTCTGTTCCATCAACCGCGTTCCAATCCACTTAAGCTGCCCGACGCACCGCTGAGAGTGCGCGATCGACGGCCGCTTCGGCGTGAATGCCAGTGGTATCGAACAACGGCACCGGGCTGTCCGCTGGCTTCACCAGCAGCATGATCTCCGTACAACCCAGAATGATGGCTTCAGCGCCTTGTTCGACCAGATGCGCGATCACCATGCGATAGGCCTCGCGAGATGCCGGTTCCGCTCGACCCTGAACCAACTCGTCGTAGATGATGCGATGAACAGTGGCGCGATCATCGGCATCGGGGGTCAGCACATCGAGGCCGAATCGATGTTGCAATCGGCCCTTGTAGAACTCCTGTTCCATCGTGAATGCGGTACCCAATAAGCCGACGCGCTTAAAGCCCTGAACTTTGATCCGATCGGCTGTTGGATCGGCGATATGCAGCAGCGGAATGCGAACAGCGGCCTGTACCTGGTCGGCCATTCGATGCATGGTGTTGGTGCAAATCAGGAAAAAGTCGGCGCCACCTTGCTCTAAGCGCGTTGCTGCGTCGATCATCAGCGCTGCCGCGTCATCCCAACGTCCGGCATGTTGCAGAGCCTCGATCTCGCCAAAATCAAGCGACCACATTAGACAGCGTGCAGACCGCAAGCCACCCAGTCGTTCCCGGACCGTTTGGTTGATGATCCGATAGTATTCGGCCGAGCTCTCCCAGCTCATGCCGCCGATTAGTCCGATGATGGCCTGCTGCGACATGGGTTCTGTCTTCAAGGGAGCGCCGAAACGCTTTTAGGAGCCTTCAGCCGGCCCAGCACGCATAGGGTCGAGGGCAACGAGGACGAAGGCAAGGACTAGGAATCTGGAATAGCTATAATTCTTATAGCTAAAGAGTGACTAAATTGACTAAGACAGAACCTGAAGATCTAGTCAAGCTGAGTCTTCCGAGATTCTTATATATATCTAACCTTGGTCTTTCGGTTTAACCGGAATGCCGAGATTATCAATCAACATCTCGATCGAATGATCTAATTTGCCTCGGGACCTCAGACGTGTGGGGCTAACCCCCTACCGGGTTAGCGCTTTGCTTACTACGGAAGCTGCGATTACACGTCTGAGGGCAGAATCTAAAAATACGGGCAGATCTGGCTTACAGGTCCTTCCTGCAGCATTAGCAAAAAACCTCTTCACAAGGATTATTTGTATAAGAGCGTAAGTCAGCTATATCTGAACAAGCTCGGCAACGCTTAAGCAATGTTCAGCCTTAGCAGATTGAGTATTTCAGTAATTCTCATACTTCGAACAGTGATAAAGACTTATGTAAAGCAATACTCTCATGAAGGTTTTCATCTCGTGATCATTTGTTGATTTTCAAGCTCGACAGTGTTTCAATTCTTGCTTTTCGATATTCTCTTTCTTCTGCTTAATGATAGCGTTGTTATTCATGTTTTCGACTATGATGCAGCGCATATCGAAGCTTATGAAAAGAGAAAGTAGCTGTAGAGAAGTCTGTATGTGATTCGGGACCAGAGAGACAGGAGAACGGGCTTTTATCCGAAGAGGACTAAAGCTTCCACGGGCCGTTAGAATTGCCTCTAGCACTTCGTGTACAGTAGGTTTCGTCTTCTGGTTAGCCTTCTTTCGCACTGCAAATGATAGAGCATCAGATTCGCCGGATATTTTGAACTCACAGCCACGTTCAGGCATCTGTATGCGATTGATAGCGAGGTAGGTCGACAGCGAGGTAAACAAACAAACAAACAAATGTTCGTATACTTAGTCATTGGTGGGGTCCCCCTACTAGCATTGTAGATCATAGGGGGTGGCCGACCTTGTGGCGGTCAAAGGGATACTCTCGTACACACCTTAAAGTAGGGTCACTTTGTAGTGGGGGAAACCGGATGTCGAGGCAGATTTGAGGCTCCCACAGCAACTTGATCCTTCAATTCATGCCATTTGTCGCTTCCGAGGCCTCCCAACTCGAATGCATGTTATGCTTACGAGGGTGCTCTACCTTAGGTTTCCTTCTTTCTTTGCATTTTTGTAACGTGACCTGTGTGAGCGCTTATTCTAAAACCCTCTGTCCTTAGCCCCTACGGAGCATCCTGCCGCGCCATACAATCCGACTCATCTTCACGCGCGAATTTTTTTTCGAAGCATTGTACTCACTCGAAAGACTACTTCCGGAGCCTCGCAAGCTTCACAAGGCTATTGAGTCTGTCGATATCATAGTCTCTCCCGTTCTCGATACTACAAACCAAAGATGGGGCCTATGTTGGCGAAGAGGCAGGGCTTCAATGATGGTGACTGCATGAATAGCAGTGGTTGCAACAATGACTGGTGGTGGTACTCGCCAGTGAGTTTTCAGATATGGCTCACCCGGGAACTATCTGCTAACACCAGACAGACAGCAGCAGCTATCAAATGGTCCATCGTCGGAGCTATATTCGTCTTGTTCCTTGTTCTATTCGTTGGAGGCTACTGGCATGCTCAGAGGAGGATGAAAAAGGGTCTTCCTCCACTGGCTTATCATAGGGTAAAACCATCACAAATATCATCAAGAACCATGCTCAGACTATACAGTGGCTTCTCCCACGCTCTCAGCGTGCTAGGTTCCCCACGCGGAACCAGCCGTTCAGCTTCTATCAACATCGGAGTGGCTATAATGATGGGTATCAAATGAATCCGTATCCTCCTCCACCTCCAGGTAAATTATCCTTTGGATAAGACCATGGATAAGCGCTAACGGTACAGCGTACAATACGGGCTACGAAAACCCTCCAACATACGAGCCGCCACAAGGAGCATCAAAGGTGAATCCATCTCAGGTTTGGGCTGCCCCTCCACCAGGACCTCCTCCATCTGGAGAATCTTCGCGCCTCCAGCAGCAGCCGACAGGTGCTCACTTGCGCGAAGAGTCCTTGGGTTATGGCCCACAAAACCCCGACATAGATTCTTCTGCCCCACCCAAGAAGAACCTGATGAAGAGGCTCAATCCGTTTAAGTAATCTATTGTAAGGAGTAATATAGATTGGGAGGCGATTCTAAATACATTCACTTCTGATCTCCCAACATATCCCGTCCATGCACCCCTCTATCGCTAACCCGATCCTTTGAGCCCGGCTGTGAGCTCTTCGATCGCTTATCGCTATTACTGTGGCGCCTTCTCCTTCTCTTGTGAGACCCTCCGGTCTTCTCATCGTCGGGCTTTTGGGCCCTTCGCAATTTTCTGGAACATCTCAGACACACGCACACTTTGACTAACGAATTTTTCTTCCCACCATCTTCCACATATGTGAAATTCAACTCGAACATCTTCAGCTCCTCCGTTCTGTCATCGCGTTCATCTCTATATCGCCCAGAACAATTCAGACACCCGCAAGTGAATTGCCCTTGTCCAGCAAGAACCTCAGCTTTCGTACGCCATCGTAATGCCAATTTTTGCTCCCGCCACCGACTAAGGTCAACGAGTGCGAATTCGTGAAAGAGGCTGTCGTAGTATCGCTTAGCGAGATGTTTCTCTTCGTCAAGATCCGTGGAGGCAGTATCGTCTCTAATGAAGCGGTGGTTCTGCTCCAGTATCTCGCGTTCGGAGCGGAAGATGGGGGCAGGTGGGGGAGCGCCGCCGTAGAAGCGGACGTAGGAAGAGGCGCGGTGGAGGTGGCGGGCATATGCTGAGGTACTCGCGGTGGCCATTATAGTAGTGGTATTGTACTAGATCAGTCTTATGCTATCGGGAGTCCCGGATATTGTTCTTGTGATTTCATAACGGCTTATCTCTTATGTCGCTCACTGAAAACGCTTTCTCTGCAGTCCTACCGCTGCCCGGCTTGAATATCGGCCAATACGACTGCTTTGTAGGACCCTCCAACCGAGAATTTGCAGCGGCGCTGCCCGCGGGCTCCCCTACCGCTGCTTCTGCCTCTGGCTTCTCCACAGCCTCCTCAACAGCAACTAAAGAATGTTGCTCAGCAAACCTCGTCCTACCGCGAATTCAGCAAAACGTCCGTAAATCATATATCTGGGCTCCTGGAATGCTTACTGCCCACCCAGTTGCTTCTCCTTTTCCAATTCCTTGAACGCAGGATCAAGGACGTATATGCCTGGGGAAGGAAACGTAAGTTTAGTGGGATTATAATTTGTGGGGGGACGTATACCGCTCGCGATGCCGGCTACGGTCACTAGGAGGAGGGTGACTAGGCTTTGGGGCCTGCTCATGGCAGGTGGTGTGTGAGGGTGTCGTTGAGTGAATTGTGGGCTGGAAGGGGATGGTGGAGGGTATTGGGGGAAGTGGTGGTGAGCTTACACTGTAGATAGATAAGATATAAGATTCAGGGTAGAGAATCCCGCCACCTAGATCTTCGCGCTAGTATCGCATATTGTGTACCGTACTCAATCGTCATTTTGACACAGATGTCTTCTATCATTCAGGCTATGTAGCAACTTCAGGGCAGACTTCATTCAGAAAATCTGGCTTCTTACCTTCCAAGGTAGTGTCCATTACGTTACGGTTCAGAGCCAGTCTGGCCCTCTGCAGTGTGGGTGTAGAGCCATTAAAAATATTGATCTTTAAAGCAGCAGGGGAATTACTGTACTCTCTGATTAGGATGCCCTGTGTCCAAGCGTTTGGCAGTTCTTCCCCAGTGATCTACTGCTATTATTTTCTTATCGAGTGAGAGGAATCTAAACTAGGCGTTTCGAGGCCAACCATTTGTGTAGATGCTCTACGCTTACTGGTTATCCTTTTTCTCTTGAATTTCCTCGAGCTTGCCTCGAATTTGAATGTTTTGGCGAGATCGTTCTTGGCTGAAAGAGGGCCAGGATGCTTAACACCAGAGCGTAGATACACTTCTTATATTACAAACATATTCGTGAATCTGAGAGACTGGAATCGCTGGCCCATGGCTAGGCTCACGGCCAATCTTTCACCTGTTACCCGCACCTTAAGAACCTACTTAGGTCGTGCAGCGCTTGATTGGGATTGGCGGTGGTCTCAATCCTAGACGCCGAGGAAACAGCGGGTCGTGCAACAGGGACGATATTCCAGGACCGTAAAGGCAAAGACACTTTGCAAAATTGAGAAGTACAAAGAGCTAATGTCTTTCAGGGCGTTAAATAGCGACTTGGCTACCTAGCGCTTGAGAGATCCTAACATCTGAGTCTTTACCTTGCTTTCGCTTGTCCTGCTAAAATTAGAAATTCCATGTCTCCATATCCAAGAGATGTTTGTTCTCCGATCCATTGTGAGATGAATGTATAGAATGAATTGGCTCATCACGTTGACGTTTCAGAGATCTGATGTTTTTTTCTTGGCTAAAGTACGGTCAGTATGTGGAATGTAGAGATCCTCATCCGACAATAATAACAACATGAGCCGTGGCAGCTAAGCCTTCCGATGCGCAATTAAGGCAGCAGTTCTTTTGGAGCACAGCTTGATATCCGTTCTCACAACAGAGAAACTGAGCTACAGGGCTCCAACGTGTCATGGCAACCCCGAATCGTCTAAATGCAGAAGGTGAAGCAACTGATGTTGGTATGGACGCATGCTTAGAGAGGTCCATAGAATCAGTCACCGGGTGAGAGCACATATCAGTCCACCGCATCCCAATATACCCCAAAATTACCGCCTCAAGATTGACCTTTATATCATTTCCGGCAAATCGGAAGGTACAGATGAATTCCAAGAAGTCAAACCCCTCCCGAAGCGTTAGTAAAGGGCTGCCCAAGTGCACTCCAATGTGAGATGGTCTTATATTGTCTTTTTGTAAGGTGGTTGTAGCTTTTGGTCGGGCTCGAGCTGGTTTTGCGCGCAGATAACGATGATATCGGCGTTCATATACCAGTTGTCCCTCTACAAGCGTGAACGTCACAAACTGGTGGGGAGGTACGCTCAGAGTCCGAAGTATGGTCGGGTAGATAGTGCAGGAGTCGGAGCTTAAAGCAAGAAGTCCCTTCTGATCCCATCGTTGACCGACTAATGTCATGACATATGTCATGAGCCGCTCGGCGCTTATGTTAGCTTCCTTCCCAGTCACAACATTCGTAATGCACCAAACGCCTACTCCGGCCTCAGGGCAGATGACAGCATTTGGGCCTGTATTGATGAAGAAGCACCAGAGTGCGTTACTCAGCGTACAGCCAATAGCATCCCAGAGGCAGTGTTGCACACAGTGCTTCTTCTTTTCCTTTTCTCTTCGATTATTGTCCAACCAACCATTAGTGGAATTACATTTGGATCCTTCTGGGCAAACGCAACTTAGCCCTTGAACCTTGGTGGCCACAACAGCCTTAAGTTTGGCAAATGCAGTGTTTAGATCCATTTGGGCTATTGTGGGTCTACTTCGGAGTATTTCCTCGCATATCTTACACATCCGTGCCCGTGGTAATGGCCCAAGTAGGGCTATAAGGGGAGCTGGCTGTAAGCGTTCATGATTTCTCGTTGAAAGTGAGACTGTGGGCTCAATATTAACGGCTGTAGGGATAAGTATGAGCAGGTTGCAGCATGCATCCAGTATAGCTTGATCACAATTGAAACCATAGTTGAGAAAAGTCAATTGCAATAGATCAGCTAAACCCCCGGACCAATTGAAGCGATATGGCATAAGCAGCTGAAGCTTTTTTGATGTGGTCTGAAGTACAGTGATTGGCAGATCAACAGGCGTCGAAGTTAATATAGAGGTCTCAAGGTGGATCTGGGTCGGTTCAAGACGATCACTTTGTGAGATTTCACAATAGATTCTCGCGCTCTCGACGTCTTGAATGATCGTACTCTCGACAATGACAACCGTGCTACGGTGGAACAAGGCCTGGATCAAACCGAGTATGTGGCCCATCCCCTGGCTCCCCGCAATTCGACAGATCTTCTGGTCTTCGCAGAGTGCTCGACTAACTGATACGAGAATCTCCGTTGCAGATTCGGTATCCAGTGGTTCCAGTAGGTCTTGTGGCGCCGCTATTCCAATCGCTGTGTAAACTTGATGGATCTTCGAGACTTCTCTGGCTAACAAATTCCCGAACCCTAAAGTGTCCAGCTTGCCAGTAAGAAGTTTTGCAACATCCGCGAGCTGGGATACACTTGAAACATTCATAGAATCCGATAGAAGCCTTGAGCACAGCTGCGTCAAAATCGTTCCACTATCAGGGTGCCCAAATAGGTTCATCAAACACATTGATACGAGTGCTATAGCTTGGCCGCCAGCGGATTCGGCCATGAGAGATGCTGAATCGTTCTTACGCCAGCCAACAACAATCGCAAGATGATTGAGACGCACATCGCCACAGCGCTGCAAGAGGCTTTTCACCCTCTCTGCATATTCACCAGTAGTAGAAAACGCAGAGCCCAGCTTCTCCATCTGGACAAGTGCCATAGGGAGTATATTGTCGGCTGAGAGAGTCGCCAAGATAGTAAAGAAAGCGCTCAGCCCCTGTAGGCTGAGCGTACCAACATCAGCTTTTAATTGTATGTCGTGCGACATTTGGTTCTGCAATGCCAGACTAGTCGAGAACAACTTAGCGAAACTCTGCACTTTGATCTGTATAGTGAAAACTGGAGTGGAAGCACCAGCTACAAGACTTTACAGAATTAACCAGCAAATCACCCTCGTAATGATAGTTGGCGGGGTGAGGCTGAGGTTCCACGCAGAGACTGCTGTACGAGTACCTTATGGGACTAGATCCTTAAGGCACATGCACTCTGTGGCCGGCCGTTTCCACCTGTAAGTTCCGAGCGAGTTGTCACAGTAGTCAATTCCATGACTCTTACAAGGCAGGATTTGGTGATGGAGTATAGGTAGAATCGAAGTGGGTGTGTTTTAATGTAACTCCTACTCCGTACTCGGAGGTTTAGTACAAGCCCCTCGCTCGATTGATGAAGTAGGTCGTGTTCAGTTAAGTACATATGTAATCGGAAACCCCCATAGTCGAATATTCATTGATAGGCTCAGCCCTCATTTCGTCTACTTACCGAAAACACTAAAACTACAGCTCTTCATCGTAAAGTAAGAGGGAGAAATGAAGTACATGCTAGACGGAATGTTGAAGCTCGTTCAAATTTCTTTAGCATGACTTAAGATCTTAAACCACGTCGATAAACGACTGAAGCAGTAGATGATTATAATCATCGAATTCACAGGCAAGATATACTGAAGCATGTTAGTGTGTTCCATTATCTAATTCATCTATCAAAAGAAATGGAAATTCAAGTCGCGAGAACTAGAATTCCCACGTTCTGTTTGATACTACCTATTCGGGTCATAGATCAAATCGACCAATCTTATAAAAATTCATGCCTCTCTTGTTAGATAACGCGAAAGAGCTCGATTTTCACATTGTTGTGACTGATCAAGACCCTTTAGCTCTCTTGTGGCAGCATAGGGTTCGTAGCCAGCATCACGTATAGGTGGATATCATCGCTGACCGGTAGAACTGGGGTGGAGAGGAAAGCACTAAAGTATAGGTAGTAGTCTGGGCGAAAGTTGTAATACAGTTGTTCGGCAAAAGTCGTCGTCGTTCACCCACCAAATCTTTAATGCAGTTGAACACGTCACTAGAAGAGATGAGATTTTTGAGGTCTGCTCATATGATCTGTCAGCGTTGAGTGAGGATCTGGAACCAAGTACCCATGATAATTGAATGGAAATCTTGCTGTCATTAACGGTATCGTAACAAGCGGCTATTATAGGAGTATTCCCGGCCCGATGCACGTTCCGGTCCCGTGCACACCCTAAACCCGATTAGCAACCCATACTTTTTTTATTATTATTCAACCACCATTCATAGAATCAAATTGCAATTAATATAGAG
>JAABUR0100009010.1_pt1 | contig 11358 bp, 10 predicted proteins | sample 5560091 | NCBI WGS metagenome assembly JAABUR01 (sample SAMN10711879, study PRJNA513375) | rock metagenome | isolation source: Antarctica rocks | place: Antarctica: Victoria Land, University Valley sud
GTATCTCCGACCTTCCGGAGCGCCGGAGTGCTCGCGATCATCGTCGCCATCCGGACCTTCCTGAGCGTGACCCTCCAGCACGAGCTGGAAGGGCGCGGGATGTTCAGCCGCGGGCCCGCGCGCTCACGGGCCGCCGAGGCGTAAGGAGCAGTCCGAGCGGGGAGCCGACCGCTCCACCCTGGATACTCGCCGCGGTGCTGGCACCCCTTCGAGCGCAAGACCACGAGGTGATGATGGTGGCCCGAGGGCACACGCCCACACATAGGCACCTCCGATCCCGCCTCGTATCACTCTCCATAGCGACGGTGGTCCTGGACGCCGTCGCAAGCGTCCTGATCTTTCTGCTCGAGCGCGATGCGGACGGCACTGGGATCACGACGTTCGGAGACTCTCTGTTCTGGACCACCACGCAGCTTCTGACGGTCTCGTCCCAGCTCCCGAATCCGATCTCGACACCGGCACGCGTGCTGGACATCCTCCTCCAGGCATACGCGATATCGGCCGTCGCGATCCTCGCGGGCTCGTTCGGCGCCTTCTTTCACCGGCGCAGCGACGAACGCGACCCGCCCGGGAGCACGGAACGATGATCTGTCGTGCCTCGCCGGTCCAAATCACAGGGGCCCGCGATCCGTAGCGGAGCGCGCTACCATGTACTACATGGCCCAGCCTCTTAGCCTCCGCCTTGCATCCGGAACGATCGAGCGGCTCGGATCGCGCGCGCGCCGCGGGCACCTGCCGATGCGTACGCTCGCGCAGCGCTACGTCGAGGAGGGACTGCGGATGGACGAGCATCCACAGGTGCGATTTCTCGACGGCCCGGCCGGCCGGCGAGCCACGCTTGCCGGGACAGGCCTCGATATCTGGGAAGTGGTCGCCGTAGTTCGCGACAACGACGGTGATCTCCCGGCTGCGGCGGAGTATCTCGAACTGCCGCTCGGCCTGGTCCAGTCCGCTGTGGCCTATTACGGCGCACACCGCCCCGAAATCGATGAGTGGATCGCCGCCAACGAGCAGGAGACAGCCGACGCGCATGCGGCGTTCATCGCCGGGCAGGCCGCGTTCGGTCGGTGAAGCTGCTGCTCGACGAGATGCTCTCGCCCGTGATCGCCCGCGAGCTGCGCTCCCGCGGCCACGACGTCACCGCTATCAAGGAAACCCAGGGGCACGAAAGCCTCAGTGACCCAGAGGTGATGGACCTCGCCCGCACCGAACGCCGCGCGATCGTCACCAACAACCTGAGCGACTTCCGGCCCCTGCACCACGCTGCGATCGTCACCGGCGGGCGGGGCCACCACGGCATGGTCTTCATGCCAGGCGGATATCGGCGCACCAAACGGGACACCGGCCGCATCGTCACCGCACTTGAGGGCATCCTCACAGAGCACCCCGGCGAGAACGACCTCGCCAACGCCGAAGCGTGGCTCTGAACCCACGCCCGCCAGGTCGGCCGACCATGTACCGCAAACGCCCCATCCGCTCCGCGGGCGGCTGAGAGCTTGCCCGCCACCGGAGAAAGCGCTGCCGCTGAGCAGCCCGATGCGTTTCATCGCCGGAGGGTTGCGCGATCCCTCGCCATGGTCTATAGTGAACCTTATGGTTCAGTATTCGCAGCAGCAAGTGGACCTCACCTTCGCGGCGCTCGCGGACCCCACACGCAGGGAGATCCTCGAGCGGCTCGGCCGGGGAAGTGCCACGATCACCGAGCTGGCGGAGCCATTCGGAATGTCACTGACCGGGATGAAGAAGCACGTTCGGATCCTGGAGAACGTGGCGCTGATCACCACGGAGAAGTCCGGACGCGTACGCCGGTGCAGCCTCGGCCCGCGAGACCTGACCGACATCCAGCGATGGATCGAGGGCTATCAGCGAATGCTGGACGAACGCCTCGACCGCTTCGGGGAACTCCTCGAGCGAACTAAAGGAGAGAAGCCATGAACGGAGTGCAGGAGCAGAGCAGAGCAGGCGGAGCCACTTCGGTGACGACGCCCTCGGACCGCGAGATCGTGACCGAGCGCGTGTTCGACGCGCCCCGGGAGCGGGTTTACGCGGCCTACACCGACCCGGAGCTGATCCCCGAGTGGTGGGGTCCCCGCAAGACGACCACGACCGTGGACGTGATGGATGTCCGGCCCGGCGGCGCCTGGCGCTTCGTCTGCGCCAATCCCGACGGAAGCGAGGACGGGTTCAGGGGCACCTACCGGGAGGTCTCGGCGCCCGAGCGGGTCGTCCAGACGTTCGAGTGGGAGGGAATGCCGGGCCACGTGATCGTGGAGACGGCGACCTTCGAGGACCTGGGCGGCCAGACCAAGGTCACGACGAACTCGCTCTTTCACACCACCGAGGAGCGGGACGGAATGCTGGCCTCGGGCATGGAGGGTGGGCTCAGCGAGTCACATGAGCGACTCGACGAGCTGCTGGCTAGGCAGCCGAGCGGTTCGTCCCGCGGCTGAGCGTCGGGCCCGTACGGATCGGGGCCGACGCTTGCTCCGCGGCGATCGCGGTCCTGATCGTCCTCGAGAGCTCGCAGTTCGCCGAGCTGCGCGAACGCTGCGCCACCCACTCGCGAGCGAGGATGCACAGCCGGCTGCGCGGGTCCTCACGGGTCCACGTCGTAGACCTCATCGGCCGGGTGGCCCATCACGCGCTCGGCCATCTCGCTCTTGAGGCCGTCCAGTCGCCGCTCGTGATCGTCGGTGCGGTCCTCCGTCCGGGCCAGGTCGATGAACTCGTCGGTCACGAACCCCTCGCGCAGAGCGAGCGTCGCACTGCGCCCCCGGTAGGTCAGCCGGAACACGAAGCGCTCCAGCGTCCGACCGCGCTCGGGACGCGCGAGCGCCTCGTCGACGCGAAACCGGTCGTCGGTCACCGCCCGCAGGACCATCTCGAAGGCATCGCGTGCGCCGGGGCCGCCGAACGCCGTCTCCACGACGATCTCACGGCGCTCGCAGGGAGCGTCGGGGTCGAGCAGCGGGAGCGCGCGCTCAAGGACCTTGAAGCCATGAGCCACCCCGCCCGGCGACCCGGGGCCGTGGTAGCGCATGAGGTCCTCAAAGGAGAAGGCGAGCACACGCCCCCGATCGACGATCTCGAGGTTCATCGACAGGGACCCTAATCTCGCCGGCGGGCGACGACAACGGCGGCCGCCTTTTCCCGTAGAACTCAGGCATGGCCGCCTCCGACGCAACGATCATCGAAGCGGGTGGGCGCGATCTGCGCGTGTCCAGCCCCGAGCGCGTGATCTTCCCGGAGACGGAGCGCTCGGGCGCGCTCACGAAGCTCGACCTCGTGAAGTACTACCTCGCGGTCGAGGACGGCATCATGCGCGCCCTCGAAAGGCGGCCGACCACGCTCGAGCGCTGGCCGAAGGGCGTGCATCCGGGCATCGTCCTCTCGACGCGCGAGAAGGGTGGCGGCGACGCCTTCTTCCAGAAGCGCGTCCCACGTGGGGCTCCGGACTATCTGGAGACGGCGCGGATCGAGTTCCCCTCCGGTCGACATGCGGACGAGATCTGCCCCACCGAGATCGCCGTGGTCGGCTGGGCGGCCCAGATGGGCACGATCACGTTCCATCCCTGGCCGGTGCGTCGCGAGGACGTCGACCACCCGGACGAGCTGCGCCTCGACCTGGACCCCCAGCCCGGCACCGACTTCGCCGACGCCGTGCGCGTCGCCGCCGAGGCGCGCGTGCTCCTCGACGACCTCGGCTACACCGGCTTCCCGAAGACCTCGGGAGGGCGAGGCGTGCACATCTACGTGCGAATCGAGCCGCGCTGGACGTTCACGGACGTCCGGCACGCCGCGATCGCCTTCGGGCGTGAGCTCGGGCGGCGGCTGCCGGGCCAGGTGACGACCAACTGGTGGAAGGAGGAGCGCGGCGAGCGCATCTTCGTCGACTACAACCAGAACGCGCGCGATCGCACAATCGCCTCGGCCTACAGCGTCCGCCCCAAGCCGGGGGCACCCGTCTCGGCACCGGTCACCTGGGACGAGCTCGGCGAGATCGCACCGGAGGACTTCACCGTCGCGACGATGCCCGCCCGCTTCGCCGAGGTCGGCGACCGCCATGCCGCGATCGACGACACTGCCCATTCGCTGCAGCCGCTGCTGGACATGTACGAGCGCGACGAAGCCGAGGGAGTCGGCGACATGCCCTACCCGCCCGACTACCCGAAGATGCCGGGCGAGCCGAAGCGCGTGCAGCCCTCGCGCGACCGCGACCGCCCGCAGCCGTAGGGCGCTACGGCGACTGCGGCAGCTTCTTCGCGCCGCGCCGGGCCGCCGGCGCCGAGGGCGGCGGCACAACCGGACCGATGTCCCCGTCGGGCGCCTCGTCCAGGTCGACGATCACCGGGGCGTGATCGCTCGGCCCCTTGCCCTTGCGTGCCTGCCGGTCGACCCAGCTCGCCTGCACTCGGCCGGCGACCGTCGCGCTGGCCAGGATCAGGTCGATCCGCATCCCGAGATCCTGGTGGAACATCCCCGCCCGGTAGTCCCAGTAGGTGAAGACCCGCTCGTTCGGCCAGCGGTCGCGCATGACGTCACGGAGACCGAGCGACTGCAGCTCCGCCAGGCCAGCCCGCTCCGGTGCGGTCACGTGGGTCTGCCCGACGTAGGCGTCCGGATCGAACACATCCTCGTCGGCAGGCGCGATGTTCACGTCGCCACACACGACGATCTCCCCCGGCCCGGCGGCGACCATGTCCCGCAGCGCCGCCAGCCAGGCGAGCTTGTACTCGTAGTGCTCCGAGCCCGGCACGCGCCCGTTCGGCACGTACACCGAGACCACCCGGATCCCGCCACAGGTCGCGGAGACCGCCCGGGCTTCCGGATGGGGGAAGCCCGGCCCACCGGGCAATCCCGCCACCACATCCTCCAGCCCAACGCGCGACAGGATGGCGACGCCATTCCAGGCCGCTTCGCCGTGAACCGCGACGGCATAGTCGCGCTCGGCAAACTCGTCGTCGAGCAGCTCGGCGAACGCGTCGTCCGCGAGCTTGGTCTCCTGAAGGCAGACCACATCCGGCCGCCGCTCGTCAAGCCAGGGCAGCAGCCGCGGCAGCCGCTGCTTGACCGAGTTGACGTTCCAGGTGGCGATCCGCACGGTCCTCACGGTACCCACCGAGGGCCCCCTGCGCCGCCCAACTCGGAGGCGCGTGACAACGACCGGAGGGAGACCAAGGAGACCGGGCGTCCACGCCGCTGAGTTGCCCCCCGGCGCCGACTAGAGCTCGTTGTCCTGGCTGTGGATCGGGCGCTTCTAAGGAGAGCTAGCCTCATGGGTCAGGAGAACTGATGTCACTACCAGGCGGAATTGCGAACAAGCTCGGCGGGCGCTACGAGTCGCGCTGGACTCTGCGCTGCGCGCTGCGTGTGCTGGCCGGGCAGGCAGATTGGATCGAGATCGAGCCGCTGGGCGCCAGCGGTGCGGGCATCGAATTCGTTTATTCCGAGCGCGGCGTCCAGGAGCACCACCAGGTCAAGCGGGGCCGCACCGGCGTGGGGCACTGGACGCTGGCCGCTCTCCAAGACGAGGGCGTGCTGGCGCACTTCCAGCGCATCCTCGAGCAGGGCGGACGCCCGCGCTTCGTCTCCGCCCACGACGCCCATGAGCTGCACGAGCTCTCTGATCGAGCGCGGGGCTCAGCGACGCTGACCGACTTCCACGCGCGGCTCGGTAAGGGCTTCGGCAAGAGGTTCGGGCAGCTGCGCGCTTGGTGGAGCTACGACGAGCAGGCCGCCTTCGAAGCGTTGAGGCGCACGGACGTGTCCTCGGTGGGTGACGATGAGTTGGACGAGTGGAACCTTTCGGTCGTCGAGCGTCACGTCGACGGCCAGCCGGCGCAGGCCCTGGCTTCGCTGGCGCAGGTACTCATCGACAGCATGCAGCAACGCTTGGACGAACGGCGCCTGCGCGAGCTGCTGCGCAAGGGGTATGCGCTCGGGCCGCGCCGCTGGGCCGACGCCAGCATCGGCGAGCAGGTCCGACAAGCCACCGCCGACTACCGCACCCCGCTCGCGGCGGTCCGCCTGCGCCATCCGATCGCCCGCCCCGAGGCCGATCAGACCCTCGGCCTGCTGCGCGACGGTCAGGCCCTCGGCGTACTGGTGGCGGGCGCGGCCGGCGCCGGAAAAAGCGAGGTGCTCGACCAGGTGCTCGCGCCGCTCGAGGACGACGGCTGGACCGTGCTGGCCATGCGCGCCGACCGTCTGGCCGAGACGCCCCGACCCGAAGGGATCGGCGAGCAGCTCGGGCTGCCCGGCTCGCCGGCGGCGGTGCTCGGGGCGGTGGCCGGCGATCAACCCAGCCTGCTGGTCATCGACCAACTCGATGCCATGAGCTTGGCCTCCGGGCGGTTGCGCGGTCTCTGGGAGCCCACTTGGGCCATGCTCCAGCAGGCCCAAGCGCACCGAGGCATGCGCGTGCTGGTCGCCTGTCGCCAGTTCGACCTCGACAACGACCGGCGCCTGCGCGACTTGGCGGCCGAGGACGGTCCGCTACGCGCAGTGGCAATCGAGCCGCTCACCGCCGGGCAGATCGACCGGGCGCTCACGGCGATGGGCCTGCAGCCCGGTCAGCTGACGGACCCGCAGCGCCAGCTCGTCGAACTGCCGCTGCATCTCAAGCTGCTCGAGCCGCTCGCGCGCGGCGGCGGCCAGCTGGACTTCACCACCGTCACCGAGCTTTTCAACGCCTTCTGGGAGCAGCGTCGGATCACGGTGGAGGAGCGCGACGAGCGGGTGCGCTTCACCCCGACCCTGAAGCTGCTCAGTGACACCATGAGCGAGAAGCGGACGCTGTCGGTGCCCGAGGGTGTGCTCGAGCTCCAGGACCTCGACCGCAGCGCTCGGGTGCTGGCCTCTGAGCAGCTTCTGGTGCGCGACGGACACAGCTTCGCTTTCTTCCATGAACGCTTCTTCGACTACGTCTTCGCCCGCATCCACCTGGCCGAGGGGAAACGAGTGCTCGACCTGCTGTTGGGCGACGAGCAGGACCTCTTCCGGCGCGGCCAGGTGCGCCAAGTGCTGCTGCAGGAGCGCGACACCGACCGGCCTGCGTACCTGGACGACTTACGCGACCTACTCCAGCGCGCCGACGTGCGCTTCCACATCCGCCAGGTTGTGCTGGCGCTGATGCGCGAGCTGCGTGACCCAACCGCCGCCGAGCTCGAGGTGCTCCAGCCGCTGCTGGAGGGCGAGCCGACCGACCCGCGCGTGCCACTGGCCTGGCGGGCGGTGGCCACCCCCGCGTGGTTCGAGGTGCTCGACCACTCGGGAAAGATCGCCGCGTGGTTGATCGACGAGCGCGACGCGCTCGTCGACGGTGCGGTGCGGCTGCTCGGAGACGCGGGCGCCCAGAACGCCGCGCGGGCCGCCGAGCTAGCCCAACGTGCCTGTGACTGGAGCGAGCGCTGGCAGCAGCGCATGGGCTGGCTGGTGCGGTTCACTGACCTGCACACCGACCGGGCGAGCTTCGAGCTCGCGCTCGAGCTGGCTCGACGCTCCCCGGACGGGACCCTGGACCAGGAGCTGTGGCTGGCCGGGCATGACCTGCCCTCCAAGCAGCCCGAGTGGGCGGGCGAGCTGCTAGCCGTTCTGCTCGAACGCGCACAGCGCCAAGCGCAGACCGCCGGCCTGCCGCACCCGCTCGAGCACGGAAGCTGGCTGGAGAACGACTACACCGCGCAGGAGTTCGTCCAGGAGCTCAGCGAGCACGGCCCGCTGCAGCTCGTCCAGGTTGCAGTGCCTGGCTGCTAGAGGTGGCCGAGCGCGACGTGGCTGTGCGGGGCCCGGCAAGCAGCCGCGAGGACGCCCGCGTGGCCGACCATGTCTGGGGCTATCGCTATCCGGGCGAACGCCACGAGTTCAGCGACGTGCTGCTCGGCGCGCTGGAGAGCGCGCTGGCCACGGCTGCCGCCAGCGATCCCGACGCCCTCGAGCCGCTGATCGACCGCCTCGCCGCCAGCAACCTCGACGTCGCCCAGTTCCTGCTGTATCGCGCGCTGGCCGGCAATCCCGAGCGTTCCGCCGAGCGGGCCGCCGAGATCCTGCTCCAGGATGAGCGACGGCTGCGCTGCGGCTACGTATCGGACGACTACTGGGTCACCCGCGAGCTGTTGCAGGCCATCTCGCCGGCGCTCAGCGACGAAAGCTTTGCCCGCCTGGAGAACAGGCTGATGGACTGGACACCGCCCTGGGAGCGTCGCGCGGAAGCTCGCGCCTACCGGGGCTCGGCGCAGCTGCGACTGCTCGGTGGCCTGGACGCTGGAAAGCTGTCCGAGGCGGGACGGCGGCGGTTGGGCGAGCTGGGGCGCAAGCTCGGGTCCGAGCAGCCCGAGCCGCCGCAGGGCGTCCAGGTGGGCTCGATCATCTCCCCTATCGGACTGGACGCCGCGCGGCGCATGTCTGACGATCAGTGGCTGGCGGCCATCGATAAGCACCGCTTGGAGTGGCATCAGAAGCGGAGCTCAAGTTTTGTCGGCGGTCCTGACGAGCTGGGAACGGTCTTCGAGCAGCTCTCGAAAGAGCAGCCGGAACGCTTCGCCCAGCTGGGGCTGCGCATCGGAGCGAACGCACCGCCCATCTACCTCGAGCGCCTACTGCTCGGCTTGACGCAGCCCAACGACGACGCCGAGCGCGCAACGGACGATGCAGTCTTCGCGATCCTGCGACACGTCGCCGCGCTGCCTGAGGTGCCCGGTGCGCGCTGGATCGGCCGCCTGGTGGGCACCCGCGCCGACAATGACATCCCCACCGACGTACTGCGCATCGTGGCGACCACCGCCGCCGATCCTGATCCGCGAGAGGATTTGTGGGCGACCGAAGCTCCCAGCGGCGGGGCCTGGTACGGCGGCGATCCGTGGTCACACGGAATGAACACCGTGCGCGGGTCGGCGGCGGAGGCGATCGCGCGGCTGCTCTACGCCCGGCCCGAGCGGGCCGAGCAGCTGCTTGAGGCAGTGCGGTACCTCGTCGCCGACCCGAGCGCGGCGGTCAGGACCTGCGCCGCTGAGGCGCTGGGCGGGCTCATGCGCTCGGACCGTGCGCTGGCGCTCGAGCTGACCGTACAGCTCGCCGCCACCGACGACCGCGCCGTGGCGGCACGACCGGTGGTGGACCTGCTGGCCGCCTACCTGCCCACCGACTGGCCCACCGTCGAGCCGATCGTAGACCGGCTGCTGGGCTCCGAGCACGAGGCGGCACGGCGGGCTGGAGCGGGGCTCGCCTGCCTGGCCGCGCTGCAACGTCCCGACACCGCCGAGCTACTCGAGCGCGCGCTCACCCACACCGACGAGGTCGTGCGCGAGACGGCCGCCAGCGTACTGTCGACCAACCTTGTGGGCGCGCGCTACAGCGCCATGTGCGCCGAGGGACTCAAGCGGCTGTTCGACGACGACAGCACGAATGTGCGTCAGGCAGCCGCCCACTCGTTCGGCCGCATGCGCCGACACGAGCTCGGTGATTTTGAGGACCTGGCCCGTGCCCTGCTGCGTTCACGTGCCCTGCAGGAGGGCCGCTCGCAGCTCATGCACGCGCTCGAGGAAAGCACCGCCGACGTCTCCGGGCTGGTAATGGAGCTCGCCGAGCAGATGGTCGAACGCGTCGAGGGCCTAGGGGACATCCGCACGGCCGCCGCCGGGGACGCCAAGGATCTCAGCGAGCTCCTCATCCGAGTGCTGGGCGACGTTGATGAGGACGCGGTACTGCGCGCTCGCGCCCTTGACGCGCTCGACAGACTCGTGGCTGCCGGTGCGTGGGGTGTAGTCGACGCCATGGACTCTGCCGACCGCTAGCCTGGCGAGCCGGTGTCACGCCTTGAGCGAACCCCAGTGGATCCGGCCGGTGCCGCCGCACAGGACAGTCATGCACCCGGCGGTCGATAAATCGGCGAGAGTGTGGGCGTCAACAGCCCCCGCTCCTCCGCGGGTGGCTGCGGTGAGGCTGTTCCGATCGGGTGCGCAGCGAGCGAGGCCTACCCGAAGGCGGTAGCCGGAGGGTCAGCCGTGTCGAGCGGAGCGCCCGGTCGGAACAGCCTCTCCGCAGACAGGACCCGCGGCGACAAGCGCCACGGGCCCTCCCTACGAAAACCCGCTACTTGTCGTCGCCGTCAGCCGGCGCCGGCGTCGGAGCCGGCAGGTCCGCCAGCTCGTCGCCAAACGCAGCGGCGGACTCGCCGCCGTTGCCGCCGGCACCGGCGGAGTCGCCGAAGCCGAAGCCCTCCAGCTCGCCGTCCTCGGTCAGGCCGAGCTCCGCCGCGAGGTCGCCCTCGTCGAGCAGCCCGATGTCGTCCGGCGTGTGCCGGCGGATCGGCTCGGTCGGCTCGATCTCCAGGCGCCGGTAGCGCTTGAGACCGGTGGCCGCCGGGATCAGCTTGCCGATGATCACGTTCTCCTTGAGCCCTAGCAGGCGGTCGGTCTTGCCCTCGAGCGCGGCGTCGGTGAGCACCTTCGTGGTCTCCTGGAAGGAAGCCGCACTCAGGAACGAGTCCGTGGCCAGCGAGGCCTTGGTGATGCCGAGGATGATCGGCTCGAACTGAGCCTGCTCCTTCTTGGCCTTCTTCAGGGCGGCGTTCTCCTTGGCCAGGTCGTGGCGGTCGATGAACGCACCCGGCAGGTAGGCCGAGTCGCCCTTCTGGTCCACGCGCACCTTCTTCATCATCTGCCTGACGATGATCTCGATGTGCTTGTCCTTGATGTCCACGCCCTGTGACTTGTAGACGCGCTGGACCTCCTGGACGAGGTAGACCTCGGTGTCGGTACGGCCGCGGATGTCCAGCAGCTCGTGCGGGTAGATCGACCCCTCGTTGAGCTGGTAGCCGGCGTCGATCTTCTGGCCGTCGTCCACGAACAGGCGCGTGCGCACCGGGAAGGTGTACGCGTGCTCCTCGCCCGCCGCGTCGGTGACCGTGACCTTGAGCGCCTTCTCGGTCCGCTCGATGGACGCCTTGCCCTCGACCTCGGACAGCTTGGCCAGGCCCTTGGGCTTGCGCGCCTCGAACAGCTCCACCACGCGGGGGAGACCCTGCGTGATGTCGAGGCCCGCCACGCCGCCGGTGTGGAAGGTCCGCAGCGTGAGCTGCGTGCCGGGCTCGCCGATCGACTGGGCCGCGATGATGCCCACCGCGTCGCCGATCGCCACCAGCTTGCCCGTGGCCGGAGCCACGCCGTAGCAGTGCTGGCAGATGCCGGTCGGAGCCTCGCACTTGAGCACTGAGCGAACCGGGACCCGGGTCTCGTCTTCGCCCACCGCCTCGATGATCTCGTCGAGGTTGGCCTGTGTGATCAGGTCGTCCTTGGCGAGCAGCTTGCCCCCGCGCTTGGCGGAGAACTCGGCGCCCGCGAAGCGGCCCACGAGGTTGTC
>JAABUR0100009013.1_pt1 | contig 11356 bp, 9 predicted proteins | sample 5560091 | NCBI WGS metagenome assembly JAABUR01 (sample SAMN10711879, study PRJNA513375) | rock metagenome | isolation source: Antarctica rocks | place: Antarctica: Victoria Land, University Valley sud
TCCGCCAGCCGCAGCTGCCCGCATCCCTCTGGGAGGTCACCGAGTGGCAGCCCCACACGCGATGGGTGTGGGTGAGCCGCCAGCTGGGGATGACGACGACGGGCGTCCACGTGATCGAGGACCTCGGGGGCGACCGGTCAAGGGTGACCGCCAGCGCCAGCCACTCCGGACCGCTCAGCGGCATCGCCGCACGGGTCTTCGGCGGCCTGACCCGCAAGCTCGTCGAACGGGAGGCGGCCGACCTCAAACGACGGTGTGAGGGCGCTCCCAGCATGCCGCCGCGCCATCAGCCCGAGGGTTTCCGGCACTGACCTGGGTTTCCGGCACTGACCTGGGTTTCCGGCACTGACCTGGGTTTCCGGCACTGACCTGGGGGCGGTCGCCTGGGGCGGGCACCTTGTCGTCCCTCGCCCGCCCTGACCGCAGCGCGGATGCTCGCTCAGTCGTGCCCGGCCCGGTGGCCCAAGGAGTGCCAGTCCGTCTCGAGCAGGTCCCCAGGACCGTCCACCACCAGCACGGCCCCGGCCTGCTCCAGCTCGGCCACCCCGAAGCCGCCCGTCCGCACCGCCACGCACGGTGCTGGCAGCCGGCGCGCCGACTCGACGTCATAGACGGAGTCCCCCACGACGATGGCCGACGTGCCGCCACACTTGCGCAGGGCGACGCCGAAGATGTCCGGGGCGGGCTTGGAGCTGTCGGCATCGGCTGAGCTGGTGATGGCGTCGAGGAGGTCCGTCACGCCGAGCAGCTCGGCTGAGCGCTCGGTGTGTTCGGCCGGTCCGGAGGACGCGAGGGCGACGAGCAGTCCCTTGTCCTTGAGCGACCTGACCAGGTCTGCCGCGCCGGGCAGCGGGATCACCTCGTCGATCAGCTTGTCGTACTCGCTCTCCCAAGCCTTGCGGAGCGCGTCGCCGAGCCGGTCCTCCACCTCGTCGCCCGCCACCTCCGAGACCAGGTGGTCGCCGCCCATGCCGATGCTGCGGTGGACACGCCACATCGGCTGGTGCAGACCGTGTGCGGCGAACGCCCGGTGCCAGGCCACGGCGTGGTGGTAGGTCGAGTCGACAAGCGTGCCGTCGACGTCGAGCAGGACGGTGTCCGGGTTCTCCATTGGCGCCCCATACCCAGCAGCACCGGCGCCCAACCCGGCGCCCGCCGCCCGCCGCCCGCCGCCCGCCCCAGGACATCAGCCGACGACTGGCCTGTCCTTACCCAGTCCTTTACCCCCGTCTAGCTCGCGCCCAGCTCGGCGGCGACGGCGAGAGCCAGCTGGTCCATGTCCCGCACGGGGACCCGCTCCCCCACCGGACGCCCGAGCAGCGAGAAGACCCGCGGCCCCCGAACGTCCACGTCCATGTGTTCGGCGCGGGGCACGACGTGGAAGTGCACGTGCGCGAAGCCCTCGGCCTCGGCCAGCTGGATGACGTACGTCTTGACGCACCCGGTCACTGCCCGCAAGGCACGACTCAGGTCGGTGAGCAATGGACCCAGCTCGGCGGCCTCGTCCGGACCGAGCTCGGCGATCGCCTCCACGTGCCGACGGGGTTGGGCGACGAGCCAGCCCGGCAGTGCGGAGTCGAAGGCGTGCGTCACCCGCCAGTGATCCGTCACGCTCACCCGCTCGCGCGGCGGCAGGTCCACGCGCTGGTCGTGCTCGCACGAGAAGCAGCCTGGCAGATGCTGGCCGGTCACAGGGCGGGGAACCAGATGCCGATCTCGCGCTCCGCGGACTCCGGCGAGTCGGACCCGTGCACGATGTTGGCCTGCACCTGCTGGCCCCAGTCGCGGCCGAGGTCGCCCCGGATCGTCCCGGGCAGCGCCGCAGTCGGGTCGGTAGCACCCGCGAGGGCCCGGAACCCCTCGATGCAGCGCTGACCCTCGATGACCGCGCCGGTCACCGGACCGGAGGACATGAACTCGACGAGCGGCTCGTAGAACGGCTTGCCCTCGTGCTCGGCGTAGTGCCGGGCGAGCCGCTCGCGGTCGGGCGTGAAGATGTCCAACGCCACGAGGGTGTAGCCCTTGGCCTCGATGCGGTGCAGCACCTCACCAGTGAGACCACGCGAGAAGCCATCGGGTTTGACCAGGACCAGGGAACGCTCTGTCTGCGTCGTCACGGGCCAACCTTAGTGCTTCAGGTGGCGGACTCCGGCCCGGTAGCGGTCCCCTCAGGCGGCCCGGTGTCGGTCCGATCAGGCGGCCCGGTGCCGGTCCGACCGGGCGTCGTCGGATCGACCGCCTCCTGACGGGCCGGAGTCCCGGGGGCAGGCTCCTGCTCGACCGCCCACCGGGCCTGCATGGTGTCGATCCGGCTGCCCTGCACGAGACAGGTGACCCACAAGGCGGTGAAGATGATGCCGACGACGAGCATCGCCGGCACGACGAGCGCGCTGAGAAGCGTCGCGGCCTCGATGAGCCAGCCGAGCGTCACGCCGTAGGGGCGACGCATCAGCCCGGCCGCGACGATGCACAGGACGGCCAGGCCCGACCCCACCCACAGGTAGCTGCCCGAGGCGGCGTCACCGGTCGACGCCCCGATCCCGCGGGCGGTGAGAGCCCCCAGGAAGACGGCGATCGACTGGCCCGCCAGCACGGCGGCACCCATGCGCCACGTGAACTTCCCCGTCTGGCCGATGAACACCAGACCCTTCATGCGCTCCCACCCGCGACCCTCATGCTTTGAGGGTATGCCGTGCGGCCGGTCCCGCGGCACGAGCCGGCGCCCCCACGGCATACCCGACGCCGTGGAGAACCCCTCTGAACTCGAGCGCGCGGCGACGTTGGTCATGCTGTCGGAGTCTTCCACCACCTCGTGTCCGGGTCACGGGTCACCGGGTACACCGCCGCCGCCTGTTCCCTGATGGCAGGTGAGACCGGAGGCGGCCGACAGTGGCTCAGCCGAAGATCTGGTCGATCCGCCCGACGGCGTCGGTAGGAAGCTCCACAACGGCCGCCGCCGCGTTCTCAGCAACCTGCTCCGGCGTCGTCGCGCCGCCGATGACGCTGCCCATACCCGGCCGGGTCAGCAGCCAGGCGAAGGTCACCTGGGTCATCGAGTGGCCGAGGTCGGCGCAGATCGAGCGGTAGGCGTCCAGCTGGTCCCAGTCGACGGACTGCAAGACGTCGGGTCGCGCGGTGACCCGCGCGCCGGTGGGCCCACCGTCGCGGGTGTACTTGCCGGTGAGCAGGCCGTTCGCGAGGGGGAAGTACGGGAGGAGCCCAAGCCGGTGCTCGACGACCGCCGGCAGGACCGTCTGCTCCGCCTCCCGGGCGAGCAGGGAGTACTCGTTCTGTGCGGAGACGAACCGGGCCCAGCCGTTCTTGGCGGAGACCCGGTCGGCCTCCGCGATCTGGTCGGCGTCGAAGTTGCTGTGCCCGATGTGCCGGACCTTGCCCTCCGATACGAGCTCGTCGAGCGCCTCGAGGGTCTCGGCGATCGGCGTCGACGGGTCGGGGGTGTGCATCTGGTAGAGGTCGATCCGGTCGGTGCGCAACCGCCGCAGCGAGCCTTCGCATGCATTACGGACGTAGGTGCGGCCGCCCTTGGGACCCCACTCCTCGGCCTCGGTCCCGAGGTTGCCGCCGCCGAACTTGGTGGCCAGGACGACGCCGTCGCGTCGGGTGCCGAGGAGCTCACCGATGAGCGACTCGCTCCGCGTGGGCGGCGACCCGTAGACGTCGGCGGTGTCGAAAAGGGTGACTCCCGCCTCGATGGCCGCATCGATGACTGCCGCAGTGCCCTCCGTGCCCTCGGTCACCCGGCCGGCGCGCCCGAAGTTGTTGCAGCCGAGCCCCACGGAGCTGACCACGAGGTTGCTGTCGCCGAGGGGTCGCTGGGTCATCTGAGTCATACCGGCAACGTATCCCGAGGAGTCACCACTGCGTCCGGCAGGTCGGTCGCCGGGGACACCGAGCTGCCGGACGCAGCGCGACTGCGGCGCCAACTCCACCTCGCGCCTGTATGCCGGGCAGCACACTTCCCGGAATGGTGCGGGTTCTGACGACAGCGGGCACCGTCGCGGCCCACACATGCCGCAATGGTGCGGGTTCCGACGACCGCGGGCACCGTCGCGGCCCACACATGCCGCAATGGTGCGGGTTCCGACGACAGCGGGCACCGTCGCGGCCCACACATGCCGCAATGGTGCGAGTTCCGACGGTGCGGAGCCAGCGCGGCATACCAAACACGGGTTCGGCCCGAACATGTCTTGCGAGCCGCGTCAGGTGTCGGTCGCCCCCAGCAGCATCCGGGCGTCCGCGACCGTGATGACCGACCCGGTGACGAGCACACCACCGCCGAGGCCGTCGGTCTCCGCGATGGTCACGGCCTGCTCCAGCGCATCGGGGAGGTCCGGGACGACGGTGACCCGGTCCTCACCGAAGACGTCCCGCGCGAGGGCGCCGAGCTCTTGGGGCGGCATCGACCTGGCCGAGCTGTTCCGCGTCACGACGACGTGCTCGAGCGCCGGCTCGAGGATCTCGAGCATCGTCGCGGGCTCCTTGTCGGCGAAGATTCCGACGACACCGACCAGCCGGGTGAAGCCGAAGGAGTCGCCAAGCGCCGCAACCAGCGCCGTCATGCCCGCCGGGTTGTGCGCGGCGTCGACGAGCACCGTCGGCGAGCGTCGCACGACCTCGAGCCGGCCGGGCGAGGTCACCTTGGCAAAGGCCTCACGGACGACGTCCGGGTCGAGGCGCTGCTCCGCCCCGCCGAGAAACGCCTCGACGGCCGCCAGCGCCGTGGCGGCATTGCTCGCCTGGTGCTCACCGTGCAGCGGGAGGAAGACGTCGGGGTACTCGCCGGCCAGGCCCCTGAAGGACAGCTGCTGGCCGCCGACGGCCACCTCGCGGGCGGTGACACCGAAGTCGTTCGCCTCGAACACGATTCGCGCTCCGACCTCTTCTGCCCGCTCGACGAGGATGGTCGCGACGTCGGGCACCTGGATGGAGGAGACGGCGATGGCGCCGGCCTTGATGATCCCGGACTTCTCCTCGGCGATGTCCTCGACGTTGCTGCCGAGGAAACGCGTGTGGTCGATGGCGATGGGGGTGATCACGGCAACTGATCCGTCGGCGATGTTCGTCGCGTCCCAGCTGCCCCCCATGCCGACCTCGACGACGGCGACGTCGACCGGCGCGTCGGCGAACGCGGCGTAGGCCAGCACGACGAACACCTCGAAGAACGTCATCCGGGTGCTACCGGCCTCGGCGGACCGGTCGTCGATGATCTCGATGTAGGGCAGCAACTCGTCGTAGACGGCCACGAACCGCTCGGCCGAGACCGGCTCGCCGCCGATCGCGATCCGCTCGCGGATCGAGTGCAGGTGCGGCGACGTGAACCTCCCGGTCGTCAGCCCGTGCTCCCTGCAGAGCGTCTCGACCATCCGGGCCGTGGACGTCTTGCCGTTCGTGCCCGTGAGGTGGATGACCGGGTAGGTCCGCTGCGGGTCGCCGAGCAGCTCCATGACCGCCCGGATGCGGTCGAGGCTGGGCTCGACGTCATGCTCGGGCGCCCGTCCGAGGATCTCCCGCTCGACCTCGCGGAGCCGCTTCTCGACCGCGAGCCGGCGGCCTGCTTCGACCTGCGCCGCGTCCGGCCGGCCACTCATGCGTCCTTCTCCCGGTCCGTCGAGGGCAGCCTCTTCACGAGGATCCGGACCTTCTCGCCGTCCGCCACCACCGCGTCCACGGCACCGGCACCGGCGGGCAGCGCGTCAAGGTCCGGTGCGGACCCGAACTGCGTCGCCAGCGTCTCCTCGACGATCCGGCCCTGGTGGACGACCGTGGCCTGCCACACAGCATTGGACCCGGTGACGGTCAGGGAGATCCGGTCGCTGACGTGCAGCCCGGCTTCGCGCCGCGCCTGCTGGACGGCGCGGACGACGTCGTTGGCGAGGCCCTCCTGGGCCAGCTCGGGGGTGACCGCCGTGTCGAGCACGACGAAACCGCCACCGGCGAGCACCGCCACGGCGCGGTCACCATCCGCAGTGCCACGGTCGACCACCGTCTCGACGGTGAACTCGCCCGCCTTGAGCTCCAGGCCACCGGAGGTCACGGTGCCGTCCTCGGCGACCGACCAGTCACCGGACTTCGACCCCCTGATCGCCGTCTGGACGTCCTTGCCGAGCCGCGGCCCGGCGGTGCGCGCGTTGACCGTGAGGCGTTGGGTGACGCCGAAGTCCGACTCGGTGGCCGCCTCGACGTCGACGAGACGGACGGTGCGCACGTTGACCTCGTCGGAGACGATCCCGACAAAGGGCTCGAGAGCTGACGGGTTGGTCGTGACAACGGTCAGCGCCTGCAGCGGGAGCCGCGAGCGGAGGCCGCCGGACTTGCGCAGTGCGAGCGCGGCGCTGCAGATCTCCCGGGCCCGGTCCATGGACCCAACGAGGGCCTCGTCCTGCGGCAGGTCCTCGACGTCGGGCCAGTCGGTGAGGTGCACGGAGCGGCCTCCGGTGAGGCCGCGCCAGATCTCCTCGGTCACCAGGGGAAGGAGGGGCGCCACGGTGCGGCTGACGACCTCGAGGGTCGTGTAGAGGGTGTCGAAGGCCGTCGTCGTCGACTCGCTCCCGGCGTCCCCGGAGTCCCAGAACCGGTCGCGTGAACGCCGGATGTACCAGTTCGTCAGGACGTCGAGGAAGGCCCGCATCGTGTCGCAGGCGCGAGCTATTTCGTAGGCGTCGAGCTCAGCCTGCATCCCTCCCACGAAGTCCCGGAGCTTGGCGAGGAGGTAGCGGTCGAGGACGTCGGTCGAGGAGGTGGACCACCGCGCCTCGTACCCCTCACGACCACGAGCAGCGTTGGCGTACAAGGAGAAGAAGTACCACGCGCTCCACAGCGGGATTATCACCTGGCGCACGCCGTCGCGGATCCCCTGCTCGGTGACGATGAGGTTGCCTCCACGCAGGATCGGGCTCGACATGAGGAACCAGCGCATCGCGTCCGCGCCGTCGCGGTCGAAGACCTCACGGACGTCGGGGTAGTTCCGCAGCGACTTGCTCATCTTCTGGCCATCCGAGCCGAGCACGATCCCGTGACTGACGCACGACTCGAACGCGGGCCGGTCGAAAAGCGCCGTCGCGAGGATGTGCAGGGTGTAGAACCAACCGCGGGTCTGCCCGATGTACTCGACGATGAAGTCACCGGGGAAGTGGTGCTCGAACCACTCCGCGTTCTCGAACGGGTAGTGCACCTGGGCGAACGACATCGAGCCGGAGTCGAACCACACGTCCAGCACGTCCTCGACTCGGCGCATGGTCGAGCGCCCGGACGGGTCGTCGGGGTTGGGGCGGGTGAGCTCGTCGACGAACGGGCGATGCAGGTCGGTCACCGTGACGCCGAAGTCCTTCTCGAGCTCCGCGAACGAGCCGTAGACGTCGGTCCGGGGGAAGGCCGGGTTGTCCGACTTCCACACAGGAATCGGGCTGCCCCAGAAGCGGTTCCGGCTGATCGACCAGTCCCGGGCGTTCGCCAGCCACTTGCCGAACTGGCCATCCTTGATGTGCGCTGGGGTCCACTGGATCTGCTGGTTGAGCTCCAGCATCCGGTCCTTGATCGCCGTGACCTCGACGAACCAGCTCGAGACGGCCATATAGATCAGCGGGTAGCGGCACCGCCAGCAGTGGGGGTACGAGTGCTCGTAGGTCTCGCGTCGCAGCAGCACCGTGCCCGGGGTGACCGACCCGGTGTCGCCCTTCCCGCGCGTCTCGGCGCGCAGATGGTCGATCACCAGCGCGTTGGCGTCGAAGACGTGGATGCCCTCGTAGTCGGTGACCGGGTAGGTGAACCTGCCGTCCGGCCCGACGGGGATCACCGGCTCGATCCCGGCCGCGTCAGTGACGATCTTGTCCTCCTCACCGAAGGCTCCGGCCGTGTGCACCAAGCCGGTGCCGTCCTCCGTCGTGACGAACTCGGCGGGGAAGACCCGGTGCGCCCGCTCGTGGCCGAGGTAGTAGCCGAACGGCGGCACGAAGGAGCGACCCAGGAGGTCGCTCCCCTTGAGCCGTTCCACGACCCGGTCCGACGGGTCGACGTCGCTGTCGCCGAAGAGGTCCTTGGCGTATGCCGCGAGCCGCGCCTCGCCGATGACATACCGCTCGGTCGTCCCGGTGGCGTCGGACTCGACGACGACGTAGTCGATGTCGGGGCCCACCATGATGCCGAGGTTGGCCGGGAGCGTCCACGGGGTGGTCGTCCAGACCAGCGCCAGCTCGCCGGTCTCGAGGCGCAGGCCCACCGTCACCGCGGGGTCCTGGCGGATCTGGTAGACGTCGTCGTCCATCCGCAGCTCGTGGTTGGACAGCGGCGTCTGGTCGTTCCAGCAGTACGGCAGGACGCGGAAGCCCTGGTAGACCAGCCCCTTGTCGTAGAGCGACTTGAACGCCCAGATGACCGACTCCATGTAGTCGGGGTTCAGGGTCTTGTAGTCGTGGTCGAAGTCGACCCAGCGGGCCTGGCGGGTGACGTAGGCACGCCAGTCGTCGGTGTACTTCAGCACGGAGCTGCGGCAGGCGGCGTTGAACTTCTCGATGCCCAGCTCGAGGATCTCGTCCCGGGTCTTCATCCCCAGCTGGCTCATCGCCTCGAGCTCCGCGGGCAGCCCGTGGGTGTCCCAGCCGAAGCGGCGCTCGACGCGGCGGCCCCGCATCGTCTGGTAGCGCGGGACGATGTCCTTGACGTAGCCGGTGAGCAGGTGCCCGTAGTGCGGCAGGCCGTTGGCAAAGGGGGGCCCGTCGTAGAAGACGAACTCGTTGGAGCCGTCGTGGCCGGCCTCGCGGTTCTCGACCGACGCGACGAACGTGCCGTCCTCGTCCCAGTACCTCAGGACGCGCTCCTCGATCTCCGGGAAGCGGGGGCTCGAGGTGACGTCTGCCGGGGTGGACGCGGAGGTGTCCGCGGCGGTGGCTCCCGTGGCGACCTTGGGGTAGGTCATGGCTGCTCGGCTCCTGGTCTGTTCGTCTGCTGGTCTGTTCGTCGGCTCGTGTCTCCACGAGGACGACGCCCCCGACCCTCGAGCGCCCCGGTAAGGGCCGCCCGCCGTCCGATCAGCACCGCGGTACCACCTCGCTTGCCGCAGCCGCTCGGGGAGACCCGAGGACGGCATACGACCGCTCTTGTCCAAGGCTGTGACGGGCCTGCCCGTCCGGTTCTACTGAGGAAGCCCGTATGCCGGGTCACCCGTTCTTCCGGAGACTCGCCGCTGATGACGGCTCAGACGTCTGTGTGATGCAGTCTAGGGCAGCACCGCCGACGTGCGTCCACCGCATACAGTGATTCGGTGACCACAACCGATGCTCCCCTATGGTCCGGGCTCAGCGGCAAGGCCCTCGTCGCGGACCCGGACGTCGCCGCCACCTATGCCATCGACGCGTCCCTCGGCTCGACGGCTCCGGCGCAGTTCACCGTCGCACGCGCACGGGACGTCGCGGATGTCGTCGAGGTGCTGCGCGAGGCCCAGGCCCGCCGCATCGCCGTGGTGCCCCAGGGCGCCCGCACGTCCCTGGCGGGCGGGGCGACCGCCAGCGAGGGCTCGATCGTCCTCAACGTCGAGGCCCTCGACGCTATCGAGGAGGTCAACGTCCTCGAGGGGTACGCCGTTGTCGGCCCGGGCACCGTCAACCAAGACCTCAAGGCGGCCGCGGCCGCAGTCGGCCTGTTCTACCCGCCCGATCCCGCCTCCTCCGCGATCTGCACCATCGGCGGCAACGTCGCGACCAACGCCGGCGGCCTGTGCTGCGTGAAGTACGGCGTCACCGCCGACTACGTCAAGGGGCTCGACGTCGTCCTTCCCGGGGGCGAGCTGGTCCGGACCGGTCACCGCACCCTCAAGGGCGTCGCGGGTTACGACCTCACCGGGCTCTTCGTCGGCTCCGAGGGCACCCTCGGCGTCGTCACGTCGGTCGTTGCAAAGCTCATCCCCGCTCCCGACCCCGCGCTCACCGCACTGGCCACCTTCAACTCCCTCGACGCCGCGGCGGGCGCCGTCGTCGCCCTGCGCGCCGACCGCCACCGCCCCTCGCTGCTGGAGTTCCTCGACCGCGCCACGATCACGGCCGTGCAGGCGCTGGCCGACTACGGCTTTCCCCCGGACTGCGCCGCCGCCCTCATCGTCTCCTCCGACCGTCCTGGCCACACCGCCGAGGACGTCCAGCGGTATGCCGTGCTGCTCGGGTCCGCGGGCGCCACGGAGGTCGCCGTCGCCGACGACGCCCAGGAGGCGGACGCGCTCTTGGCGGGGCGCCGAGCCCTCCACGCCGCCCTCGAGGCGAAGGGACCGCACTTCGTCGAGGACGTCTGCGTCCCGGTCGGCCGGCTCGCGGAGCTCATCCGCGCGGGCGAGGAGATCTCGGCCCGGCGCGGGGTCGAGGTGACGATGTCCGGCCACGGCGGGGACGGAAACCTCCATCCCAGCCTGTTCTTCCAGCCCGGCGACCCGGCGAGTCGTCACCTTGCGGAGGAGGCGTTCGGGGAGCTCGTCGGGGCCGCCCTGGCGATGGGCGGCACGATCACCGGCGAGCACGGGATCGGGTCGCTCAAGCGGCGGTGGCTCCCGCAGGAGCTCGGCGACTCGGAGCTGGCCCGGCAGCGCGCCGTCAAGGGGGTCTTCGACCCGTTCGGGATCATGAACCCGAACGCGGTGTTCTGACCCGCCGTCCGGCTGCGCCGCCCCTCTGGACTGCGCGGCGTGACGGGCGGCACGCCTGATAGAACGGACGCATGAGCGAGACCGAGACCCGTGGTGGCTGGCTGAGCCGCGAGGAGCTGCGTGACGCGCGGGAGCGCCTCCCGATCCTCTACGTCGACGCCGTGCCCGTCCGGGTCGACGAGCGCGGTGTCGTCACCTCGGTCGGCCTGCTCCTGCGGGCCTCGGCCGAGGGGGCCATGAACCACGAGCTGATCTCGGGCCGGGTGCTCTATCACGAGCGGGTCCGCGACGCGGTCCTGCGCCATATCGAGAAGGACCTCGGCCCCCTGGCGATGCCCCGGATCCCCCTCTCCCCCGCCCCGTTCACCGTGGCCGAGTACTTCCCGACGCCCGGCGTGACTCCCTTCCACGACCCGCGGCAGCATGCGGTCTCGCTCGCGTTCGTCGTCCCCGTCATGGGCGACTGCTCACCGCAGCGGGACGCACTCGACCTCGCGTGGGTGACGCCGCAGGAGGCCGCCCAGCTGGCTGAACAGGGAGACATGGAGGGCGGCCACGGGGTCCTCCTCAGGCAGGCGATCGCGCACCTGGGCCATCCCATCTGAGACTGGGTCCTGCTGCCCGCGCCGCAGGAATGCGCCCGGCCTATGACTCGCCCGTAACCCTTCCCCCGCTGGCTCGTTGACCCGGATGAGGAGCGCAGCCAACGCT
>JAABUR0100009015.1_pt1 | contig 11355 bp, 7 predicted proteins | sample 5560091 | NCBI WGS metagenome assembly JAABUR01 (sample SAMN10711879, study PRJNA513375) | rock metagenome | isolation source: Antarctica rocks | place: Antarctica: Victoria Land, University Valley sud
TCGCGGCTTTCCAGCGCGACTACTTCAGCAACGCCAAGACCAACTGCGCGGAGTTCAGCGACACGGCGCTGACGGTGGTGGCCGGTCCGCTCAACTACGTGGGACTGAACCCGAAGGCGAAGTGCAAGGTCCCGCAGCCCTCCAAGTAGAGCCGCGTCACCGGGCCCGACGCCCGTAGTGAAAATCCATGTGGACACGGACTTCGCGGGTGATCCCGACGACGCATGCGCTCTCGCCATGCTGCTGGGATGGCCCGGCGTCGACATCGTCGGCGTCACGACCGTCGCCGATCCCGACGGGCACCGCGCGGGCTACGTACGCCGACTGCTCGCGCTAGCAGGCTGCCCCGACATCGCCGTGGCCGCCGGCGCCGGCTCGTCACTCACCACCGGTCAGCCGATGGGGACGATCCCGGATCACCACCGCTACTGGGGAGGCGATCTGGTCCGTGCATTGCCATCCACCGTCAGCGCGCCGGACCTGATCAAGCGCAGTATCGCGACCGGCGCGACCGTGGCCGCCATCGGGCCGCAGACCAACCTGGCCCTGCTCGAGCTCGACTCTCCCGGTGCCCTGACCGGCGTGCCGGTGGTTGCGATGGGGGGATGGTTCGGGCCGGTCGCCGATGGCCTGCCGGAGTGGGGGCCGGCGTACGACTGGAACGTGCAGTGCGACACGCGGGCAGCGAGCATCGTCGCCGAGAGCGCGAAGCTCACCTTGGTCCCGCTGTCCACCACCGTCGGCGTCCACCTCACCCGACGTGACCTGCCGCGCCTCGATGCTGCCGGACCGGTCGGTCAGCTGCTTGCGCGGCAAGCGCTGGCGTACTGCGAGGACGAGGGCAAGTCGGCGCTTGCGGGCGAGCACCCCGGCTTGCCCGCTGACCTGCTCAACTTCCACCATGACCCGCTGGCCTGCGCGGTGGCAGTGGGTTGGCCCGGCGTTCGGCGACAGTCGGTTCCGCTGTCCACGAGCACCGACGGCGCCACCTTGAGCTACACGGAGTCGACGGCGGGGCGGTTGCTGGACGTCGTACGGGAGGTCGACGGAGCCCTGTTCGCGTCCACGTGGCTCGATGCGATCGAGCGACTCGGGGGCAGTGATACGCAGAATAAGCGACAAATCTGCCCGTAACCCCGCGCTTCGCTCCTCGTTAGACGGGCACCCTCCTTGTTCGTGCGCGCTACCGCGCCCTGTCGAAGGTCTCACCATGACCCCTGCTTTCCGTCGCCCGTGGCGCGCCGTGCTTAGCGCCCTGCTCGGCTTCATCCTCGTCTCAGCGCTGCTGACGATCGCCCCCGCGGCCTCTGCTCAGCAGGTACCGCGCTCGACGGCCTCTCTTGGCGCGGCCAAGCAGCTCGGTCAGCCGCTGTCGGCCCAGGCGCTGCGGCAGGCGGCAAGAGCGACGGCCACGCAGCCCGCGGCCACCGCCTCCGGCTTCCTCTTCTACAAGCTGCCGCAACCCCAGCCTGTCTGCACTGGGCTCGCGTTCAACGTCTCGACGTACCCGAACTACTCGCGGGACGATTGCGGCTTCGTCAACTTCACGTTGTCTGAGTCGGCGACAGCGGTGAACGTCGATCTCTTCGCAGACGGTGCGGACACGAAGTTCGCCACCGTGGCGGCCACCGAGTCTGACCCCGCGACCAACGAGTGGCAGATGGACATCACGCCCGAGGCGACCTGGCCCGCCGGGAGCATCCGGATGGTGGTGCTTGCCGACGGCGCCAAGGCTGGCGCGGCGCGGTTCGGCCACAACCTGCTGACCGCGACGCTCGACACGGTTGCGCCCGCCGACGGGTCCTACGCCCCCGGCGACGACATCCGTGTCACCGGCACGATCTCTGAAGCCGACGCGATTACGAACTCTCCATCCAACAGAGATGTGCCGGCCACGTTCACCCTTGCTTTGGTGAAGCCGGACGGCACCCGGACGACTGTCAAGCAGGTGACGGCCGCCAGCGACGGCAGCTTCACCGAGACGATCCCGGGCAGCAAGACGTCCGGCATCTCGGCCGGCCCGGCCACCGACTACAAGGTCACGCTGGGGGTCGCCGCGGTGGACGCGTCATACGACGACCCCAGCACCGGCGCTTGGGCTGCCAAGGAAGCTGGCCGCGGATCGGTCACGCTCACCACGCCACCGACCCAGCTGCTGCTGGAGAACAGCTTCGTCTCCGCCGTCGGCTGGGTGAAGCCGGGCGAGACCTACCCCTCGCGCATCCTCGTGCACAACCGCACTACGGAGGCCTTCAACAACGTCGAAGTGACGGTCACAGCGCCCGCAGGCACGACCTTCACCAACGCCCGGGCCGGAAGCGACCCGGTCGCCCGGTCGGCGAAAACCGTCACCTGGACCGTCGGCACCGTCGCGGCGGCGCCCGCCAACGGTGAGACGCTGCGCACGTTGATTCTGGAGTCCAGGGCCTCCACGGTGAAGCAGGACCCACGGATCGTCTGGAAGAACCTGTCGTCCACCGCCCGGCTGTCGATCAGCGGCACGCAGTCCGGCGCCGCGGCGTCCAGCCACGGGCCAAAGGTCATCCCACAGGCAACCACCTACGACACTGCCAGGTACGGCGACCGGCCGTTCCCGGTCGTGCCGGTCGACTACCGCGACCGCAAACACCAGGCCAACCACTCCGGTGAGCAGCTGGCCGACAAGATCAACTCCAAGCAGGTGCCCGGGTCGACTTTCAACCTCTACCAGGAGATGTCGCTTGGCCAGCTGTTCCCCGACGGCACCGTGCCGTCGGCGGGCATCGCCTCGGCGAACTTCGGCGACAAGGAGTATGGCTTCACCGTCGCCCAGCCGCAAGGCACCTGCCACGGCGCCACGCTGCCAGAGGCAGCCGGCACCCCTGTCTACCCCGAGAGGATCACCGACGGCTTCTACCAGCTGCCGGGCGACACCGACTACTACGGCGACGACAAGACCGGCTCCGCGCTCGTCGGCGCCGAGACCGGCGTCGGTCCGCTGTTCGACATCGACTCAGCTTGCGGACCCACCGGCAAGCTGGTCTACGACTCGGCCGCCATCGCCGACCCGGAGATCGACTACTCCGACTACGACACCGACAAGGACGGGGTCGTCGACTTCTTCATGGTCGTCTTCGCCGGCTGCGGCGGCAACGGCGCATCGCAGCTCAGCTCTCTCGGCTGCCCCTACGACACGGTGCCCTACGACAACGTGTGGCCCCACTCGTCGTCGTTGGAGTTCTACTACACCGACCCAGACACGGGGCTGGCCGGCTACACCACGGACGACCAGCTGAAGGACCTCGAGGGTCGCAAGTTGTACTACACCGACTCGTCGCGCAGCCAAAAGTCCACCGGGGTCACTGACTTCCCAGTCTTTGTGCGGGTCGGACCCTACAACGTCAACCCCGAGACGGCGATCGACAACGCGAGTGTCATCTCGCACGAATACGGCCACTCGCTCGGGCTGCCCGACTTCTACTCCCTCGGCGGACGGGAGACCTACGGCGACTGGAACCTGATGGCCACCGACAAGTCGCAGAACATGGACGTGTTCTCTCGCCAGGAGATGGGTTGGATCGTGCCTGAGGTGCTCAAGCCGAACAGCACCCGCGCCGTCGACGACTGGACCGACTCCAAGGAGGACACCCACACCGTCAAGTGGCAGCAGAGGGACGGCACGCCTTACACGCTCACCGGCTCCGGCGTCCACAACGCGCAGGCGTACGTCGCCAAGCTGCCCGGGCGGCAGCTGATCGACCCGGCCAAGTTCGAGACCGGTGACCAGGCGAGCAAGACGCACGCGTGGTGGTCGGGGTCGGGCAACGACTTCGGCTGCGCCCCCGAAGGCGGCCACAACCTCGACCTCGTCGTGCCAGGGGCCGCTGACCTGCCCGCGGGCAGCACCCTCCAGCTGGAGTTCAAGTCGCTGTGGGACATCGAGTGGGATTATGACTACGGGTTCGTGCTCACGTCCACCAACGGTGGAGAGGAGTACCTCTCGCACGCGTCGGACAACGGCTACACGACTCCGGCGAGCCAGAACCCCAACGGAAACGCCTGTCAGCTCAAGTACGGCAACGGCCTCACGGGTTCCAGCGGCTCCTACCCAGACGGTACGCAGGGCGTCGACCGGCTGACTGGCACCTATCCCCCGTCGGTCTTCCTCGCCGACAGCTACGAGATCAACGACCTGGTCGGAGTCGAAAACGGCGTAGTGCGGTTCAGCTACGCGACCGACCCGGGACTGGCCCGGCCAGGCTGGTTCATCGACGACCTGCTGGTGACGGCGACCCTGCCGGACGGGTCGACGCGAGAGCTGTTCGCAACCGACCTCGAGGACGACAGCCAGGGTGGTCCTGACTCGCCGTACTTCTTCAGCGGCGGCTGCAAGGACGACACCGCGACGGCCGGTCAGTGCACCTCGGGCTGGAACTACATCGCCTCGGACGCCGAGGCGCCGGCCGACCACGCGTACTACATGGAGCTGCGGGACCGCTCGGGCTTCGACAAGGAGGGCATGGGCGAGAACGACCGCGACGCGATCGCGTTCGCGCCTGGGCTCTCGATGGTCTACACCGACGAGGCGCACGGCTACGGCAACGTCGGCACCGACAACCCCCCGGCACAGAGCCCGCTCGACTCGCAGCCGCAGCCCGGTGAAGACGTTCCCGTCCTCGCCGACGCGGCGTGGACGGCGACTGCCGGCGACAACACCTTCACCGACTCCGGCACCGGTCATACCGACAACTACACCGACCCCTCGGAGACCGAAGTCGACAAGAGGTATCCCGACGTCGACAACCCGTGGCGTTTCACCGACAACTGCTTGTCGTTCACCGTCAACGACATGGCGGGGGAGGACATCGGCCCTGAGCAGTCGAACGGCAACTTGAAGGCCGACGTGGACTTCACCACCCATGCCGGTTGCGGCACCTTCGACTACGGCTACGTCGACGAGGACGGCGGCCAGGACCCGGGCAACACCGCCCCGCGCGCAGTCGCGACCGCCAAGCCGAAGGAGGTGCTGCTCGGCCAGACGATCACGTTCGGCGGCGGCGGTTCCACCGACGCCGAGACTCCCGATGACCTCCAGTACACCTGGGACTTCGGCAACGGCGGCCTCACGAAGGACGCCGTCGGTGAGCAGGTGCGGCACGAGTACGCCGACCAAGGCGTCTACTACGCGACGCTGACGGTCACCGACCCGCGTGGAGAGACCGACAAGGACAGGGTCCGCGTGGTGGTGACCAAGCGCATCGCGTGCATCCACAAGGCGGTCACCCGAACGGGCGGCTGGAGGCTGGTGGACGGCAACAGGAGTGGAGCGCACCGCGGTCACTACTGCGTCAACAACAAGCCCGGTCCGACCAAGGGCGACAGCATGCGGCTGCGCTTCCGGGGCCCGCTGGTGGACATCGCATACGGCAGGGCGCAGCGAGGGGGCACAGCTCTGGTGTACATCGACGGCAACAGAGTGGGACGTCTCGACTTCGGCGGTCGTTCCGAAACGCCGAGGTTCGGCTTCGTCCGCAAGTTCCGCGGCATGAAGGAGAACACGTTCCACGTGGTCCGGGTCGTGATGGAGACGCCTGTCGGGAAACAGCGTTACGGCTATCTCGACGACTTCAACATCGCCGGCAACACCGGTTGAGCTAGCCAGCGTCACAGCAGCCACGAGAGACGGCGTGGACTCCGGTTCTGAGTCCACGCCGTCTCTGGCTGGCGCACTACTCTGCCCATTGGTGCACTTTGGTCGCCGAACGGCCGGACGTAGTCTGAGTCATGACCCCACGCCGGCGATGGAGCTGTGTCGCGCTGACGCTGGCGCTGCTGGTGGGTCTGCCCCTGGCCGTGCGAGCGATCCCTCCGCGCGACAGCGACATCACCGCTTCCGCTCTGCTGGAGAAGATCGGCGGCGCCCGCGACAGGTCCTACTCCGGCTACGTCGAGACGCTCGGCACACTGCAGCTACCTGTCGCCGATCGCTTCACCGACGTCGGGCAGCTGTTCGGCGAACGCACCCGGATGCGGGTGTGGTGGCGAGACGAGAATGCTTGGCGGGTCGACAAGCTGCTCGCCACCGGTGAGGTGGATCTCTACCACGACGGTGGCGGCACCACGGTGTGGGACTACGAGCAGGACAAGGCTGAGCGCACCCGCGACCCCGACATCCGGCTCCCCCGCACGTCGGACCTGCTGCCGCCCCAGCTTGCCCGCCGGCTGATTCAGGACGTGTCTCGCGACAGCGTCAAGCGGCTACCCGTCCGGCGGGTGGCCGGCGTGGCTGCGCCCGGTGTGCGGGTGAGTCCTGGCGCGGTTCAGTCGAGCATCGACCACGTGGACATCTGGGCCGACCCGGGCACCGGGCTCGCGCTGCGTGTGGACGTCATCGCCAAGGGCGACAGCACGGCCGCGTTGTCGTCGAAGTTCATGGCTGTCTCGACACAGACCCCCGACGAAGCCACCACGATCTTCCATCGGCCGCCAGGATCCGAGTTCGTCTACGACGACACGCTTGACATCGCCGACGCCGCGAACCAGTACGCGCCGTTCCGTCCGCCTCGTTCACTCGCCGGTTTGGAGCGCTCGCCCTCGGCCGACCGCGCGGTCGGAATCTACGGCAGTGGCGTGACCAAGCTGGTCGCTATCCCGTTGTGGGACAAGGCTGCGGTGCCCCTGCGCGAACAGCTCGAGGTCACCCCCGGGGGTGAGAGTCTCAAAGCAGGCATCGCGTTGAGGGTCGGTCCGCTGAGTGTGCTGCTCACCCGGTTCGACGAGTACGACGGCGGCTGGCTCTTGTCGGGCACGGTCACCCAGCAGACCCTCGTCCGCGCGGCGCGCAAGCTGGACGCCAGGCTGGACCAGTACGTCGTGAGCGACGGCCCACGGTGATCACGACACGTGGGCTGACCAAACACTTCGGCCGGATCGTCGCCGTCGACCAGATCGACCTCGACGTACGCGAAGGCGACATCTACGGTTTCCTCGGAGCCAACGGCTCCGGCAAGACCACCACCGTTCGGATGTTGCTCGGGCTGGTGCTCGCCACCTCTGGCGACGCGACCGTGCTCGGCCAGCCGATGCCCCGGTCGGCGCGCACGGTGCTTCCACATGTAGGCGCCCTCGTCGAGGGCCCGGCGGCGTACCGTCACCTGTCCGGTCGGGACAACCTCGCTGTGTTCGACGCGATGGCAGCAGACGGGCGCCGCAGCGATCGCAAGAGCCGGATCGATGCTGCCCTGGAGCAGGTCGGTCTGGGCGCCGTCGACAAGCGCCCGGTCCGCGCATACTCGCTGGGCATGCGTCAGCGGCTCGGCATCGCGGCCACGCTGCTTCGGAAGCCGCAGCTGCTCGTGCTCGACGAACCGACCAACGGGCTCGACCCGCAGGGCATCCGCGAGATCCGCGACCTGCTGCTCTCGCTGCACGCGACCGGCACCACGATCTTCTTGTCCAGTCACCTCCTCGCGGAGGTAGAGCAGCTCTGCACGAGGGTCGGCGTGCTCGACCGGGGCAAGCTCGTCATCCAAGAGAACCTCGACACGCTTCGCCAGCCGACAGGCCGGACGTTCCTGCGCACTCCCGACGTCGGCCAGGTCCGTGGCCTGCTCGACGGGCAGGTGGAGCACCATGACGATGACTCGTTGCTGATCCGCGTGACCGATGTCGCCGAGCTCAACACCCGACTGGTGCGGGCCGGCGTGCGGGTCTTGGAGCTCGGGCCCGAACGGCACACCCTCGAAGATGTCGTGCTGGCCGCGACCGGGGCCGGCGATGATCGGGTTGCGGACGAGTGATCGGTGTCGAGCTGCACAAGATGCTGCGTGACCGACGGACCTGGATCACCATCGCTCTGCTCGACGCATTGCCCACCCTGGTGGCGATCCTGCTGGCGGTGACAGACCTCGGCCCGCGGCCGGGGACCGGTCCGGCGTTCCTGTCGGCTGTCTTGTCGGACGGGAAGCTCTTCCCGCTGGCGGCCGTCGCGATCGTACTGCCGCTCTTCATGCCAGCTGCGGTCGCAGTGGTCGCGGGTGAAGCGATCGCCGGTGAGGCACAGTCGGGAACCCTGCGCTATGTGCTGGTGCGCCCCGTGGGCAGGACGCGACTCCTCGTGGCCAAGCTCGTCAGCGTGATGACGTTCGTGCTGCTGGCGGTGCTGGTCGTGGCAGCCACGGCGTACGTCACCGGCTCACTGCTGCTCGGCAACCAGTCGATCGCTGCCGCCACCACGAGTGTCTCGGGCACATCCTTGTCCGACCAGGAGCTGGCCATTCGCACCGGGCTTGCGCTCCTCTACGCGATCTTGTCGATGCTGGGGGTGGCTGCGGTCGCGTTGTTCTTGTCGACGGTCACCGAGTCTCCGTTGGCGGCTGCGCTGGGGACCCTCGCCGTACTGATCGCGTCGACACTTCTGCTGACGCTCGATGCTGCGATCTCCCTGCACCCCTACCTGCCGACCCGCTACTGGTTGTCGTTCGTCGATCTCTTCCGCGACCCCATCCTGTGGCGCAACGTGAGCCGCGGCGCCGGACTCCAAGCGGCGTACGTCGGGGTGTTCCTGGCCGCGGCCTGGGCGAACTTCACGACCAAGGACATCACCGACTAGCGCGGCACTAGGGGATACAGACGCTCGCAGGCGGGGTCCGCGGCGCGCTGAGGTCGAGCTGCTGCACGGTGATGGCGACGACCGAGGCGTCCTTGGGCAGGTTGGAGTGGGTCAGCTCAGCGCCGCGTGGGCAGACGCTCTGCAGCGAGAAGTTGACGGCACCGTCGAGCCTGGCCGAGGTGGGTGGGCTGACGACCAAGTCATCGGCGGTCCAGATGGAGATCCACAGCGGCCCGTCCGGGGTGTCGTCGCCGGCGTTGAGGGCACGCATGAAATCGCTCTGCGGCGAGAGCTGGAGACACGCCTGCGGGCATGTGTCGGGAGTGATGTCGGAGGCCACCCCGGCCAAATCGGTGCCGTGGTGGGGGGAGCCCAGCGTCAGCACCCGCCGGGCGACCGCATCGCCGCCGAAGTCTTTGACCCACAGTCGGGCGATGACGCCGCCGGCGGAGTAGCCGATCACGTCGACCGAGCTCGACCTGGTCCGCTGGACCGCCTGGTCAACCGCCCGTTCGAGCACCTCAGCCTGCTCCCGCAGGTCCCCGCGGCCGTCACCGGCAAGCTCGACCACCGTCACGTCCCTGCCGCCGGCACGCAGCGCGGCGGCGAGGCGGCCCAGGGGCGAGGTGTTGCCGCCGTACCCCGGCACGAGCAGCACCGGACCCAGCTGGTCCTGCGCGACCGGCTCGACCGGAGGCTCTCTCGTCAGCGCGACCACGACGACCATCGCCGCGATCGCGCCGCTCGCGAGCAGGACAAGCACGAGCACGAAGCGGCGGCGAGCGGGCGAGAGCGAGTCGAGCACGCCTCCCATAGTGTCGTGTGCCAGGCCGCCGCCCAACGTGAGCGGGCAACACCCGGTCGCGGTCGGTCACGCTGCTCGGGTCGGCCGAACGGCTGATATCGATCAGAAGAGCCGGACGCACCTGTCGTGTGAGTGACAATGAGTTATCGACCAACTACGCCAAGTGAGATTCCGTCCGGCCCGCGCCGTCGGCGATCGCGCCCATCGGGAAGCCGGCCATGAACCTCCCTCTCTCTCGCACCCTCTCCGTATGTGCGGCAGCAGCCACCGTGGCCATGCTGACCGCCTCGGCAGGCAGCGCCGCCGTTCCACCGACGGCGACCGCCTCACCCGCCGCCCTCGCCGCCCTCGCCGCCCTCGCCGACGCAGCCTCGCCTCCGGTGCCGATGCCCGCGCAGCCGCAAGGCATGCCGGCGCCCACGCGACCGGGCGAGGCACTGGACGAGTTCGCGGGGTATCAAGGGCAGTCGGCCTGCGCGGCGACTCCCTCGCCCGGGATCGTACAGCTGCGTGCTCTCGCGCTGAAGACCTACGCGCGAGGCGGCACCAGCCCGGCGTACGCACGCTCATGCACCTCGGGCGGCACCTCGGAGCACAAGGACGGGCGGGCGTGGGACTGGATGCTCAGCTACGGCAATGCCGCCGACCGCAAGGTGGCAGCGAACTTCTTGTCCTGGCTGACCGGTCCCGGCCCGAGCGGAGTACGCGGTGAGATGGCGGCCCGGCTGGGCATCATGTACGTCATCTTCAACCACCGCAGCTGGTCGTCGTACAACCGAGAGTGGAGCACCTACACCGGTTACGACCCGCACACCAGCCACATCCACATCTCGCTGTCCTGGAACGGTGCACGCGCCCATACCTCGTTCTGGACCGGGAAGATCTGGGCCGCGGACTACGGCCCGTGCCAGGTCTTCACCAGTCAGCCCGCGGTCGCTCCCACCAACATCGCGCGCACTCGACCGTGCGTGGCCGCGGTGATGTCGCCGCGTCGATCGACGCTGCCGTTCTCCTGGCTGGGCGGCGCAGGCGACGCAGTGGCGGCCGCGCAGCGCAGCCTGCGCGTGCCTGTGACGGGTACGTTCGACGCCACGACCCAGGGTGCCGTGCTGCGGTTCCAGCGCAACCATGACGTCCCGCGAACGGGCGCGCTCGACAAGCCGACGTGGGCGAGCCTGAAGCCGGCGTCCGCCCGCCTCAACGTGCCCGACTGGACACCCGGCGAGGCACTTGCCTGGGCCCGGCAGGAGGCCGGCTCACCCACCCTGCACCGCGCGAGTGCCGGCACGTCCGTCTACGCGCTCCAGGTCGCGCTCAACCTCCCGGACCAGTGGCAGACGGGCTTCTTCGGTCGGCGTACCGCCACCACGGTCGTCGCGATCAAGAGCGCCGAGGGGCAGCCCGCCACCAGCCGCGTCGACGCGGCGTTCTGGTCGATGCTCGCCAACCGCTGACACGCCCTAGTCTCGACCAGGTGAACGAGACGCACGACCTGTCGCCGCTTGCCTTGCCCTCGGCCGCTGACGCCTGGCCGTCGTGGGTGGAGGCAAGATGCGACGGTGGTCTCGACGAAGCCCGCCGGCTCGTCGGTGACCTCACGTCCGCGTCCGCTATCGACACACCAGCCCTGCTGCGGGTCTGGAACGACATCAGCGCCGCCATCAAGCAGGCATCCTCGACTGCCGGTCTGTTCGCACAGGTGCACCCCGACGAAAGCCTGCGCACGCAGGCCGAGTCGGCCGAGCAGGAGGCGAGCCGGCTCGCCTCCGACCTCACCCTCGACCGCGACCTGTACGAGCTCTTCACCCGGGCCGACGCTGCTGATCTCGACGACGGCGCCGCTCGGGTGCTCGCGCACACCCTGCGTGACTTCCGCCGAGCCGGGGTCGACAAGGATGAGTCAGCCCGCGCGCGGCTGCGCGAGCTGGCCGAGCGTGAGACAGCGCTGAGCCAGCAGATC
>JAABUR0100009021.1_pt1 | contig 11348 bp, 10 predicted proteins | sample 5560091 | NCBI WGS metagenome assembly JAABUR01 (sample SAMN10711879, study PRJNA513375) | rock metagenome | isolation source: Antarctica rocks | place: Antarctica: Victoria Land, University Valley sud
GCAGCCCGTCGGCGTCCAGTGCCGCGGTGATACGGTCCAGCCCGAAGCCCAGCTCCTCCATCCCCCCCAAGGCCACCATGCCTTCGACCAACGCGGCGTTCCGGCTCCAGCGTTGAGAGAGCAGGTTGTCCATTATGAGGGATAAATGGTGCTCTACCAAGCTGTGTGATGCAGCGACGTCGTGAGGCCATCGCCAATCACTCTTGATCCAGGGGCAGGGAGTATGGCAGGAGCGAGTGAGCAGTGTGCGCTGAGCGCGTGGGAGGCTCACTGCTCTGTCTCCACCTCGCCGAGCGTGGCTTCCAGCTCCTCAATGGTCGGCAGACTTCCTTGGAGTTGCTCTGGCAGGGCTTCCGTGAGGTGGTAGGCAGAGACGCCAATTGGCTTGGTCATATCGCGCAAGGCGTACTCCGCCACCACCTTGTTCTTGCTCTTGCACAGGATGAGGCCGATGCTTGGCTGGTCACCCGGTGTGCGCAGCAGGTCGTCTACGGCCGAGAGGTAGAAGTTCACCGTTCCTGCGAAGGCTGGCTCGAACTCCACCAGCTTGACCTCAACGACCACGTAGCAATGGAGCCGCACGTGATAGAAGAGCAGGTCGATGTAGTAGTCGCGGCCGGCGACATCTAGCCGATACTGGTTGCCCAGGAACGCGAAGCCCACGCCCAGCTCGAGCAAGAACTCGCGGATGTGGGCAAGGAGACCCCGCTCCAACTCGCGCTCGTGTGCTTCAGGACCGAGCGAGAGAAAATCGAAGTTGTAGGGATCTTTGAGGACTTGGCGGGCGAGGTCAGACTGGGCAGGGGCCAGCGTGCGCGCGAAGTTGGTGGTCGACTGGCCTTGGCGTCCATAGAGTCCCACGTCGACATGGTGCAGGAACACGGCACGGCTCCATCCATGGGCCACGATCTGCTGCGCGTACCAGGCGCGCGCAGCGGGGTCCGCCACCCGGTCGAGCAGATGCGTCATGTGTCCCCAGGGCAAATCACGCAACAGCTGTTGCGCGATTGCCTCGTCGGGGTAGGCGCCGGCGAGGGTGCGCATGTACTGCAGGTTGCGCGGGGAGAAGCCTTTCATCGCGGGGAACGCTTGGCGCAGGTCGGCAGAGAGCCGGGCAATCACCTGGGCACCCCAGCCATACTCCTCCTGGCGCTGCTGGATGGCGCGGCCGATCTGCCAATAGAGCACGACGAGTTCGCGATTGACCGACAGCGCGGCGCGGATCTGCGCGGCGCGGATGTGCTCCTTGAGATTACCCAGCAGCGCCTGATAGCCCTCTGGCGCCACACCGCGCTCACGCCCCACGCGCGCCTCCTCCACCACTCTCCATAGCCATCCTCCTTCTCTGCTCCTTCCCCTGCTGCATGCCTCGCATCGCCTGTTCCAGAGCCTGTCCTCTCCTTGATTGTACTGCCCGCCCCTCTCTGCCTGGAAAGAGGGACTGCCCCTGCTGTGCCCCGCCCGCCTCAGGCGCCGCCCTCAGCCAGGCTGATCCTGTCCCGCAGCGGCAAGAGCCACCCGGAGTGTCAGAAGGTCGCGCGTGAGCGCATGCATCGCCGCACTGCGCTGATCGGCCTTGCCCTGCTTCTCCGCCACGAGTGCCTCCCGATAAGCCACGCGCGCCTGCATCTCCTCAGGCGTGGCTGGGGCGGCACACGCAGGGATCTTCTTGTTGAAATGGAAGGCTGGACTGGGGAGGGCCGGGGGCGCTTCCATGCTGGGGACCGCCGCGCCCCCATCCTCCTCCTCGGCGAGCGTCGCCGCCACCTGGGGCGGCAGTGGAATCGGCACGGCGATGGTCAGCACACCGGCGCGCTTCTCGATGGCCTCAGCCATCTCGTGGTCGATGAACGCCGCGCATTCGATGCAGGCCATCTGGTGGACGCAACGCGCGAAATGCGGATTGCTACACATGCGCGGCCGCCCGTCCGGCCCATCGGCCAGATAATAGAAGACGCAGGGTTCGCCCCGCACCTGGGCGTCCACGTCCAGGGCCGCAGCCACGTAGCGATCAAGCGGATTAGCCTTGCGGTAGACCCGACCAAGATGGTGCTTGTCTTCCCGCAAGTACCAGGGCAGCGACTTGGCCGGGTTAGTGTGCCCGAGCAAGCGTCCAATGTCCGTGGGCGCCATCCCCATCTTGCGCAGCAGCGTCGCCGTCGTCGCCCGGGCGCGATGCGGTGTGATGCGTCCCACGGCATCCGTGCGGCTGACGCCCGAGAACGTACACAGCAACGGGATCACACTGTCGTTCAGAAAGGCTCGGCCCATCATCTCGTTGCGGCATTGGAAGAGGTAGCGTGTCGGCCGGCCTGTCTTGGGATCCTCCAGAGCCTCTTGACTCGCGGGACGCACGCGCTCCCATACCTCGACGGCGTCGGCGACGTACGTGGGAATCGGGACGTAGAACTCGCCGCGCATCTTGTTCACAGGCACCCGCAGGTAGCACAGTTCAGCTGCGGGATCGAGGAGATGGCCGTGCTCGTCGCGCATCTCGGGAGCCCACACGCTCCTAACACAACCGACGCTCAGACGCCGGATCTCGTCCGGCCGACGGGCGGCAGTCACCCAGAGGAGGCCTGCGGCACGGTAGTAGGCGAGCGGATACTGCGGCGTGCCCATGACGGTGCGTAGCTGCTCTGCCGTGATCGTGCAGACAGCCCAGATCAGCTTGAGCCAGGTATCTTCAAGCTCGGGCTGCACAACCCGGCGGCGGTATAGAGGTGATCCAGGGTGAGCTTGGCGTCAGCCACACCGTCGATCACGGGCTCTCCGTTGCGCTCCACCACGCCCAGGAGAAGCGTCCCTCCCTCAGCGTTGGCAAAGGCTGCCAGAGAGGTGGCTAGTTCGCCCGGCCGTGTCTCTCCCGGCTTGAACTCCAACAGCGGACCCTCCCCTTTTGCGACAAGGCGCTGTACCTCACGCGCGTCGATCGGCTCCCTCCCTGTCGGCGCCTGCTGGGTCAAGGGCCATGCGGGGCTGCTCGACCGGTTCGCTGATCGGGCCGTCGGCCGTGTCGTCGGTTGCCATCATCCCTACCCTATCTTTCCGCCCAAAGGTGTGACCACTATAATTACACCTTTGGCGCCGGAGCAGTCACCTCTGTGCTCTCTGGGTAGTATAGCGCCGAGCGGTACGGTCGTCGGCCCTGGTCGGATGGGTCTTGTCGCTCTCCCGCACCAATAGGATCCCGTCACTGCGTCTTTGGCGACGCTTATAGCGTATACTAGCTTGGGCTTTTGAGGGGTAGAGGAGAGGAGAATGCATCAATGGTGCAGTGGACCGCAGTTGATCCGACTGAGTTCGAGACCTATCCAGCAGCAAAGCCCGCCAAGGGGCGCGACGACATTGATGATATTCTGGACGCTGTTGCGGCTGGTCAGACCGTGCGGTTGACCCTTGATGGTGATGCGGGGTTGCGTGGTCGCCGCATGTCGCTCGGACGCCGTGCAAAGAAGCGTGGATTTTCAATCGAAATGCGCTACCAAGAGAACCGCATCATTGTGCGCCAGAAGAGGAGCGTCGCCCCAGACAGCGCACCGGAAGAGGCACCCACGAAGGAGCCAGAAGCGGAGCCCCAGACAGCGCCAGCACGCGCAGCACGGCGGACCAAGAGCTAACAGTGAGGAGAGTCATGGCCAGAGATGAGGCATCCCTATCCCCTGATGATCCCCTTGTGCTCGTTGCCGAGGTTACAGCCGTGCAGGATACTCCTGCCGCCCTGGCTGAAGAGGTGATCAGCCAGCAGCCGCGGATTGATGCGGCGATTGCGGCCCTGCTCGCTGCGCAAGATCAACGGCTCACAGGAGCCATGGATCGCCTCCAGACGCTAGAGCGGAGAGTAGCCCTCCTGGAAGAGCAGCTGGACTCAGGGCGACACGAGCAGAACTCGGGTGTCACGTAGCGGTGCGCCAGTGCATCGGGTGACGCCTCGGACATGGCTACTCCACACGGAGGAAGGAACGCGCCGCGCGGACTCGGGCGCCATAAACTGGTAGCGTCCGAGGATCGTGCTCGGGTCGAGGCCCAACGGGGAGAGCCACGCGCTGTCTTCGGGGGCGCCTCGCCACCCTGTGGCACGCTCGGCATCACGGGCACGCTGGGGGTCGCGTGTGTTCCACAGGATCTGCGTGTTGAGCGCCAGCCCCAGTTGGTCGTCGTATTCTTCCTTTGTCAGTGTCTCTATAGCCGCGGCGCGGGCCGTGTCCTCGCGGCGTCGCTGACAGCGCGGAAGCAAGAGCTACTCTCACCGACCAGATAGGAGGCCCGTATCGGCGCGCTTTCATACGGTTGGGAGGAGAGGAGCAGACGGGCCGGCAGCACCCCTGTCTTTCGTGACAGGGTGTGCCCCTGTGACAAGCACAGGATATGTGCAGCGCGGGAGTGAAGAGAGACAATGGCTGGTGAGAACCTGCTCGCGCCCCCGTGTCAGGAGACCGAGGGCACATTCGGGGTAACGCTCCGCAGCCACGGGGATATCCGCCTGCGGCGCCCGCGCCACGTCACGTGGCCGCCACGGCGACGGACGGGACGCTGACAGCACGGCACACCCAGGAGGAGCGTCAGGCATGGGCACTGGAGCAGACGCGCACCGTGGAACCGCTGACGGCGCGACGACGCCACGGCGCTGGACGTGTCAGTAAACACAGCGCTGCGCGACCTGCGTGACCTGGTGGCTCATGGATTGGCGCCGGCTGTGGACCTGAGACAAACGTGGCGCCCTTCTGTCCTCCCCCCGTGCTCGTAGGGCAGCGCCCCTACGCGGCTTGCCGTGTCCAGACACGGCGCCACCCCAAGGGGACGCATGTGCTGCGCGACGGGACGTACCCCGCCATTCACGACCTGCACAGGTGTCCGGCGCGGCGGTGATGGTCGTGGTGGCCACGTCGGCCCGTCGCTGACGCGCCGACGTGGCCAGGTAGCGCCTGCATATGGTCTCTCGCGCTCCCTGAGCGGACGACACAACGGTCTACGGCACGTCATAGACGATGATGGCCGGAGCATACCCAGTCGATCGGGCGGCGCCAGCGTTCGACACTCCAGAGGCCACTCTCGTTGAGAAGGTCCGTGGGTCGCGGATCGTCGACGAGTCACGGACACGCGGTCAGTCTACGGCGGTGCCGCGCCGCACGCCGATCGTTGACGAAACGGAATGAGGGCTGTTCCCGGGGTGACACAAACCCGTCTACGTTTCGTCTACGGCACCCCGCTAGACTCCCCCTAGAGAGCAGACCTAAAGGTCTGCACCGCGCTGAACGCTTCCACCCGCTGGAGTGCTCAGCGCGTCAGTGCGAGGAGGAGTGTATGCGCCATCCTGTCTGTCGTCGTCTGAGCGTCCTCATCGTGGCGCTAGGCACACTGGGCTTCCTGGCCCTGGGCAGCCCCGGCACGAACGGTGTCCAGGCAGCCCCCCTGGCGGCGCCGCTCGCGGGCAGCGCCCACCAGGCTCGCCTGAGCGACGTCCCCCTGCATGAGTGCCAGGACGTCTGGGAGGCAATCAACCCCTTCGCCCACTGCATGATCGATCCCACGCATCCCGTGCGCGACGCGCTGGGCGACGCCCTGAAGCAGAGCCTGCACGACTTTGCCCTGAGCACGATCGATGACATCGTGAGCGGCTGCGCGGCGGTGGTCACCTGGGGCGGCGTCACCCTGCTGGCGCAGACGCCCGGCCCCTACAGCTACGCCCACGCCACGGTGATCCACTATTGGGGCCTCTGCCGGCTGATCGCCGACGGCGCGCTGGCCCTACTGATCATGCTCTGCGGCTTCGAGATCATGCTGCGCACGCGGGTAGGCAGCTCCTACGCCGGGGCGCTGGAGGTCCTGCAGACGGTCCTGCTGGTGGCACTGCTGGCCAACGTCAGCCTGGAGCTGATCCGCCTGGTCATCGACGTGGGCAACGCCCTGTGCCGCCTGGTCGGCGGCGCCCTGACCCTCCCGGCGCTTGTCGCCAACCCTGACCCGGCCACGGAGACGGTGGGCCACGCCCTGTTTCGCCTGCTGTATGTCGTCGTTGCCGTGCTGGTGCTGGTGCAGATGTTCATGCGCCTGGCCCTGCTCGACCTGCTGATCATCATTGCCCCTCTGGGTATCCTGTGCGCCGCTCATCCCCGCTCCCGCCGCTGGGCAGACCTGTGGTCGGGCTACCTCACGGCGCTGATCCTCCAGCAGTTCCTGCAGATCCTCGCTCTCCGCCTGAGCACGGAGCTCTTGACCACCCTGCCCGGCGCGGTCGACCCCATGGCGGAGATCCTGCTCGGCTGCGCCAGCCTGGCCCTGGTGTTCCAGCTGCCCCACATGCTGGGGGGATTGCGCGGCATGCGCGCGCTGCCCACGGTCGCCGGCATGGCCGGCGCGGCGGTGCAGGGCTGGGAGCGCCAGGGCGTGGCCACGGCGGCCGCGGCCGACCGTGCGCGGCAGGGCAGCGAACGGCAGGCCGACCGCGCCCAGCGCCAGGCGGATCGGGCGGAGCGCATCGCCCGCACCGGTCACCCATGAGCGTCGTGGGCCAGCCTCGTTCCCCGCCGCCGCCGCGGCCCTAGTTGCCCCAGCCGTACCGCTCCAGCGCGACAAGGACACACGTCTCGCACGCCCCATGTGGGCACTGCCACGCGGGCCGACCACACGATGACTGACGACTAAAGAGAAGGAGACCACGCGCATGCCACCCATCTGCGTACCCCCGTTCTGCGATCCCACCGCCCCGGCGTCCAGCGACGCACAGGGCCAGATCATCGCCGCCTTCGACGCCCTGACCAAGATGGGCGTGGCCATTGGCCTCTCCGTCTGCACGTTCATGCTCGTGCTGGGCGGCTACAAATATATGATGGCCCGCGGCAACCCCATCATGATGGAGCGGGCCAAGGGCAGCCTGGAGCACGCCGGTATCGGGTTTGCCATCGTGCTGCTGGCCGCCGTGCTGGCCAGCCTGGTCAAGAGCGTGCTGCATGTCGCCTGAGCAGCCGCCACACAGGACCCACCCGGTCGCCCCCGCTGGTCAGGGGGGCCAGGAGACGCGCCGCCCTAGGGACGCGGACCAGGGCGGCGTGGTGCGCTCAGACAACAAGGGAAGGAGAGGAGAGCAATGAGGCGTTCCCACATGGTGCCCACCCACGCGGGCGAGGTGCGGGACCGATTCTCGCTGGGGTTGACCGCGCCCCAATGGCTGAGCCTGGCCGGCGCGGCCGCCGCCGGCGCCTGGGTCTACCTGCACGTCCCGCTGCCCCTGGTCCCACGATTGGCCCTGGTGGCGGCGCTGGCCCTGGCCGGCCTGGCCCTGGCATTGATCCGGCCCACCGGGCTGTCCCTGCCGGCCTACCTGGCCCTCCGCCTGGCCCACGCGCTGACGCCACGCCGCGTCGTGTGGCAGCGCTCCGGACTGGTCATCCCACCGTCCCCCCACCCTCGCCCCAGGGTTAGCGGGACCCGCGGCAGGCGCGCGCCGCGCCGGGGCGGACGACGATGAGAGGCCGCCATGCCACGCCTGCCCCCACCGTGGCAGCCATCAGCGGCCTGGGTTTGCTGCCCCAGTCACTCGATGCGGGTGTCCTGACGCTCCCCGATGGCCGCCAGCGGGCCGTGCTAGAGGTCAGCCCAATCAACGTTGGGCTGCTCTCCGAGGAAGCCACCGACGCGCTGGAGAGCGGCTACCTCGGTGTGCTGGCCGGGCTGACCTTCCCCGTGCAGCTGCTGGCCTGCACGCGCCTGGCCACCGCCGCCCCGTATCTGGCCCGCCTGCGCGCCCTGCTGGCCCGCGAGACGGATCCATACCTGCTCCGCCTGCTGGTGGACCACCTGGCCCACGTGGAGCGCTCCGTGGCCATCGCCGCCCCGCTGGAGCGCCGCTTTTACGTGGTCGTGCCCGCGCCGGAGACGCGGGTGGCGCGCCGCTCACCCTTCCCTCTGCGCCTCTGGCGCGGCGGCGCGCCACCCGTGGGAGATGGCCAGGACGGGCGTGGCGTCCTGGCCGAGCGCTGCGCTGCGCTGGGGACTAGCCTGGCCGCCGTCGGCCTGCGCACCCGGCGGCTGGACACACCCGCGCTGGCCGAGCTGCTGTATGCGGGCCTGTGCCCGCGCCTGTCCCGCCTGCAACCCCTTGAGCCGTGCATGCTGGCCACCCTGGAGCTCCCGATCGCCACCACCCGTCGCCACCGAGGAGGCCGCCATGGCTCCCCTCCTGCGTAAGACGCGGGGCTGGGCGGCTGTCCGTCGCTCCCCGCTGGCCCCAGCGGTGGCCCGCCCTGGCCCGGACATCTTTGATGACCTGGACGAGCGGGCGGCGGAGGCGACGGCGGGGCTGCGCGCGGGGGCGGCCACGCTGGCCGATCTGCTGTCCCCCGACGCCATTGACCTCTCCGCGCCGGACTACCTGCGCCTCGATGGCCGCTACGCGCGCACGCTGATCCTGACCGGCTACCCGCCCACGGTTTTCCTGGGGTGGCTGGAGCCGCTGCTCAGCGCCCCCATGACCCTGGACATCAGCCTGCACCTGGTCCCCCAGAACGCCCGCGACGCGCAGCGGGTGCTCAGCCAGGCCATGGTCAAGCTGCACTCCCAACGGCTGGCCGGGGCGCGCTCTGGGCTGCTGGAGGACACGGAGACGGAGACGGCCTACGCGCACTGCGCGGGCCTGCGGGAGAGCCTGCAGCGGGGCGAGGAGCGGGTGCTCACAGCCAGCGTGTACCTCACGGTCTACGCGGCCACCCTGGCCGAGCTGGAGGCGCGCACTACCCGCGTGGAGGAACTGATCGGCGCGGCGCTGGCCGGCACCCGCCGGGCCACCTGGGGAGGACTGGCAGGCCTGCGCGGCGCCCTGCCGTTGGGCGACGACGCGCTGTACTCCCGCCGCACGGCGCGTACCCTGGATACCTCCACCCTGGCCACCCTGTTTCCCTTTAGCGGGGCCACCCTGCAGATGGAGGGGGGCGTGTTGCTCGGCACGAATGTGGAGACACACGCGCATGTGGTGCTGGACGCGTTCTCTCGCACCCTGCTCAACTACAACCAGGTCGTGGTGGCCGCCTCGGGCGCGGGCAAGTCCTACACGGTCAAGTATATGGTAACGCGCAGCGCGCCACGCGAGGGGCAGACGCTGATCATCGATCCCACGGGGGAGTACGCGCCCATCGCCCGCGCCGTGGGCGGCCGGGTGATCCGCCTCTGTGCCGGATCGCCGCACCGCATCAACCCCCTGGATCTGCCCCTGGCACCTGCCCAGGACGACGGGGATGGCGAGGACGAGGGGGACGCCGCCGACGGAGCGGAGAGCGGCTGGGAGGACGCGGACGACGCGGGGCACGACGCCCTGAAGGACCGCATCGCCGGCGTCCACGGCCTGTTCGACCTGTTGCTGGCGGGCGAGGGACACCGGCTGGGCGCCCACGAGAAGGGCGCGCTGGACGGGGCGCTGCGGCGCTGCTACGCTGAGAAGGGCATCACGCCTGACCCGGCCACGCACCGCCGGCCCGCCCCCCTCTTCGCCGACCTGCGCGACACGCTGCGCGCGGCCGGGGACACGCACGGCCTGGCCCAGCGGCTGGACCTGTATTGCGGCGAAGGCTCCCTGGGGGGGCTGTTCAGCGGCGCCACGACGGTGCGGGCGGACGGGCGTGTGGTCGTCTTCGATCTGCATCAGCTGGAAGAGGATTTCTGGCCAGCGGCGATGTATCTGACGGGCCAGTATATCTGGGGCGTCGCCGCGTCCGACCCGGTGGGGGGGCGCCGGCTGCCCCGCCGGGTGATCGTGGACGAGGCGCAGCTGTTGACCGCCCACGCCTCGGGCGGCGCGCTGCTGGGCGATGTGGCGCGGCGTGGCCGCAAGCGCTTCGTGGGCCTGACCGCGATCAGCCAGGACGTGCGCGACTTCCTGCACACCAAGCCCGGCCAGGCGCTGCTGACCAACAGCTCGGTTCGTTTCCTGTTGCGCCAGGACGAGAGCACGCTGGAGGCGCTCGATGAGAGTCTGCGGCTGACCCCCCAGGAGCGCACGTATCTGGCGCAGTGCCCCCGGGGGGAGGCCCTGCTGGTGGTGCAGGGGACCCGCCTCAAGGTCGCCCTGGAGGCCAGCCCCCAGGAGCATCTCTACTGCACGACCGATCCCCACGACGACGCTGTGGTCAAACCCCGCCGCCGGCCCCAGGCAGCCTGAGCGCAGCCAGGATTATGGGTGTGGCACGTGCGGCACACTCCCCACAGGCGTCATCTTTCTCCCTGTCGGGGGACGTCATGGGAAGGCTGCACGGAGGCGCGCCCGGCGGTGGGAGCGTCCAGCGCCCAGAGCGCCGCCTCATCGCTCCGCGAGACCGGCGAGGACACAGGGACACCACCGCCCCACGCCGGAACCCCAGCGCACGCATAGGGTGAGTCAGAGGAGCAGTCACGCGCGGACATGCCACACCAACGCCCCACACAGACACCCCGGCGACCGTGCGCCTTCCGCCGCAGCCTGGGAGGGCGCGTCCCTCCCCTGAATCGGCTCCGCCCGAGGCTCTGCCCGCGGACATGGTCATACAGCGCACGCATCTGAAAAGGAGATCTCCCCTATGTCCCGCTCCTCGCCCGCGCCCGCCTGGCTACTGGAGGTGACGCCGCCCCGTGGCCTCACCGCCGGCCCCGGCGCCGTGGAAAACCTGCTGGCCGCCCTGGCCCTCCCGCGCGGCTGTGCCCTGGAGATCGCCGGCGACGCGGCGCACGGCCCGCGTTTTCTCGCCCGCGCGCCCTCCCAGGCCGAACGCGACCACCTGGCCGGCCAGGTGGTCGGCCAGTACCCCCAATGTACAGTTCGTCCCCTTGATGACCCAGCCGCCGATCCGGCGTTGCTTGCCCCGGGCAGTCGCGCCGTGGCCTGCGACCTGCGCCTGCGCGCGCCCTCCTACCTGCCGCTGCGCACCTACCGTGACCAGGACGCCCGTGACGGCGCCGACCCCCTGCTGGGCGTGCTCGGCGCGCTGGGCGACCTGCCGCCCGGCATGCGGGGACTGGCTCAGCTGGCGTTGTGGCCGGCCGACGGACGCTGGGGCCGCGACGCCAGCGCCCTGATCACCCCACCCCGCCCCCAGGGGCCCGGACCACGTCCCGGCGCCACCACTGGATCAGGGGAGAGCGCCCTGCCGCTGCTCGTGGCCGGGGGGCTGGGCCTGGCCGGTTGGCAGAGCGTTATCCTGTATCAGGCGGGCGACCTGCCACACCTGGCCCTGATCGTCGGCGGCGCGCTGTTCGCCGGTCCCGCTGGCCTGTGGGCCGCCCGCGCGCTGCGCTCGGCGCCCCCGCCGGATCCCCAGCTTGTGCGTGAGAAGCTGGCCCACCGGGGGTTAGTGGCCCGGCTGCGCCTGCTGGTGGTGGGCGGC
>JAABUR0100009022.1_pt1 | contig 11345 bp, 11 predicted proteins | sample 5560091 | NCBI WGS metagenome assembly JAABUR01 (sample SAMN10711879, study PRJNA513375) | rock metagenome | isolation source: Antarctica rocks | place: Antarctica: Victoria Land, University Valley sud
GAGGCCTTGCGGCCTCCCTTCGCGGTGACCACGTTTCCCCGGTACGGCCCCGCCATCCGGAACCTGATCGGCACCCGGTAGCGGCCGGGGCCGACTTCCTGGCCCCTGGCGGTGTAGCGCATGCTCGACATGCCCTCCATCGCGGCGTTGACGCACACCTTCGCGCCCGACACCGGGCGCCCGGCCCGCGTCACCCGCAGCACGTGGTCGCTCTGGTCCATGGTCACCCGCCCCGCGAAGCTCCCGGAGTAGGAGCCGGCCTTGCCGGTGGTCTGCGGGCAGCCCTTCCCGTGCGCCGCCTGGCTCCCGTTGACTCTCGCGCGGCCCGGTCTCGCGCCGGCACCCGACGCCGGGCTCGTCAGCCCGACCTTGACGGTCAGCGGCGTGGAGACCTCGTGGGCCCCCTTCCGGGTGACGACGTTGGCCCGATAATCGCCGGGCATGGCGTAGCGAAACCCGACCCGGTAGCGACCGGGGTTCAGCTCGTGGCCCCTGGCGGTGTAGCCCATGCCCGACATCCCGGCCATCTCGGTGTTGATGCACACCTCCGCCCCGCTCACCGGGCGGCCGTCCCGGGTCACCCGGAGCACGTGGGTGCTCTGGTTCAGGCTCACGGATCCCTCGAACCTACTCGAGTAGGAGCCGTCCTTGTCGGCGGCGAGCGGACAGCCCCTGCGTCCAGGGCTGCTGAACACCGCGATCGCGGCCACGAAGGCGGCCAGGGAGACCAGGACGACCCCGGCGAGGCGTCTCATCGCGTGCTCTAGGTCAGCACCCGCCGGCGGAAGCCGCGGATGCCGATCGTCCCGAACAGGATCGTGAAGCCCGCGAGGGCGGCGTATACGGCGATGAGCGGCATGTGGGGGATTCCCGCCACGGTGGCCGCCCGAGCGCCCTCGCTCATGTACACAAGGGGGTTGGCGAGCACGGCGTACTTGATCACCGGGGCCGGATCCAGCGCGCTCCAAGTGTAGAAGACGGCGCCGAAGAAGGCCAGGGGAAGGGCGACGACGCTGAACAGCCATGGGCCCGAACGTGGCTCGAAGACCACCCCCAGGGTGAGCCCCAGCGACGCGGCGGCCAGGCACGCGAGCGGCAGGACCGTGAAGAAGACCGGCCAGTCGGGGAAGAGGTGGATGCCCGTGGACGGCAGGAAGGCGGCCACCGGGAAGACGATCAGCCCGGCGACGGCGGCCTGGAGGGCGCCGGCGACGATCTTCGCCAGGGCCGCGACGAAGATCGGCGCTGGCGCCAGCACCCGGTCCTCGAGCTCGTCGGCGTCGAGCTCGAGGATCAGGTTCATCCCCACGCTGAAGATCCCCACGAAGAGGATCGACTGCGCCAGGACGCCGGGGAGCAGGGTGGTCGAGAAGCGCTCTCCCCCGTTCTGACCCCCCACGGTCTGGCCGATCGCCGGAAACAGGTAGGTGAAGACGAACACGAGGAGCAGTGGCTGCACCGTCGCGCTGGGGACGAAGCGATGGAGGTTGTTGTCCAGCACGGTGAGATCGCGGGCGACAAACGCCCGGAAGGCCGCCCAGCTCGCCCCCCGCGGCGAGCGGGGAACGGCCCGGGTCGCGGGGATGGGGGTATCCACGGCCGTCATTCGCGCAGGTCACGGCCGGTCAGCTGGATGAAGACGTCCTCGAGATCGACCTCGTCCGCCACCACGTCGGACACCCGGAACGTGCCCGGCGCGGCGGCCGCCATCACCCGGGCCGCGCCGTCGGCGCTGGTGACGCGGAGGCGCAGGGCGCCATCCGGGCCCCAGGTGCCGGTCAGCCCCTCGATCGCGCCGAGACGGCCGGCCAGGCCGGCATTGTCCCCCTCCACCTTCCCGGTGATCGTCGCGCCCGTGACGATCGATCGCTTGAGCCGGGCCGGGGTGTCGAGCGCGAGGATCCTGCCGTGGTCCATGATCGCCACCCGGTCGCAGAACTCGTCGGCCTCCCGCATGTGGTGGGTGGTGAGGAACACCGTCCGCCCCGCGCCCCGCAGGCCCTTGATGATGTCCCACAGCGCCAGGCGGCTCTGGGGATCGAGCCCCGCGGTGGGCTCGTCGAGGAACACCACCGCCGGACCGTGGAGCATGGCTCGGGCGAGCATGACCCGGCGCGCCATCCCCCCCGAGAGGGTCTCGATGGCAGCATTCGCCCGGTGGCCCAGGCGGAAGGCCTCGAGCCAGAGGTCGGCGGCCTCCCTCGCCGCTTTGGCCGTCATGCCAAAGTAGCGGCCGTGGAAGTAGAGGTTCTCACGCACCTTCAGGCCCCGATCCAGGGTGTTGCCCTGCGAGACGACGCCGAGCACCTCCCGGGCGCGGGCGGGCTCGGCCACGAGGTCGACTCCGCCCACGGCGGCGGTGCCGGCCGTCGCCACGATCCGGGTGGTGAGCATGCCGACCGTCGTCGACTTGCCCGCCCCGTTCGGCCCCAGGAGACCGAAGATCTCGCCCGCGCGGACGGACAGGTCGAGCCCGTCGACCGCGGTGATCTCGCCCGGGTAGACCTTGGTCAGGCCAACCGTCGTGATGGCGTCGCCCGCCTCGGGCGTCTCGGCCGGAGGCGACGATCCGGCCACCGTTACGCGGGGGTCGCGGGGCGAGGTGACGGTCGCGTCCATGGGCGCCAGGAGGCTACCCGAGACGCGGCGCTGTCGACTGAGCTGGAGATGTCCGCGGGGGCACGTCATGCCCGGTCGGAGCGGGCGTTCCCCGTGCGGTGACGCGAGCCGGCCCGAAACCCGCCGCTGCGGGCACCCACCCGACCCGATCGGTGACCGCGGCCGATGGGGTCCGCGTGGCGGTCCACGAGCTCGGCGGCGACGGACCGCCCGTCGTACTCGCCCACGCCACCGGCTTTCACGGCGCGGTGTGGGGGCCGCTGGCCGAGAGGCTCCCGCAGTGGCGTTGCGTGTCCCCCGACCTGCGCGGACACGGCGACTCGCCGCTCCCGCCCGGAGCGGACTTCGACTGGTGGGGCTTCGCCTCCGACGTCCTCGCCGTGGTGGATGGGCTCGGGCTCGAGCGCCCGCTCGGCGTCGGCCACTCCAGCGGCGCGACCGCCCTGCTGCTGGCCGAGCAGGCCGCGCCGGGTACGTTCGCCGCGCTGTACTGCTTCGAGCCGATCATCGTGCCCGCCGACCCCCCGCTGGGGCGGGATCCGGACAGCTGGCTGGCCCAGGCCGCGCGCCGCCGCCGCGCCGCGTTTCCCGGCCGCGCCGATGCCCTGCGTCACTACGCCGGAAAGCCGCCCCTGTCCGAGCTCGATCCCGGCACGTTGCGCGCCTACGTGGACCATGGCTTCGCGGACGTCCCCGGCGGTGGTGTGCGGCTCAAGTGCACCCCGGAGCACGAGGCGCTCGTGTACGAGACGGCCACCGCGCACGAGTGCTTCGGGCACCTCGACCGCGTGCGCTGCCCGGTGACGCTCGCGCGGGGGGGACGCTCGGACGCGTTCACCTCTCCGCTCGCCGCCGAGGTCGCCCGTCGCCTGGTGGCGGGCCGCCTCGAGGAGCACCCGGGCCTCGGTCACCTGGGGCCGCTCGAGGACCTCGACACGGTGGCCGCCGCGATCGAGCGCGCACTGACGGATCAGCGGGCGGCGGCGCGCTGACGGGGCAGGTCGCCCTCCAGCACCTGCGCGGCCAGGCCCCGGCGATCGACCTTGCCGATCTCCGTCCGGGGGATCGACTCGACGATGCACAGCTCGTCGGGCAGCTTGTGACGCGCGAGGGTGTCGCCGAGAGCGCTGCGCAGCGTCTCGAGCTCGGGAGGGTCGGGGCGCGCGGGCACGACGCAGGCGCAGACCGCCTCGCCGAGCACCGCGTCGGGAGTGGGGATGACCCCGGCGTCGGCGACCGCGGGGTGGCGCGCCAGGGCCATCTCGACCTCGGCGGCCGACACGCTCAGGCCACCTCGGTTGATCAGCTCCTTCAGCCGGCCGACCACGTAGAGGGCGCCCTCCGCGTCGATGCGCCCGAGGTCCCCGGTGCGATACCAGCCGTCGACGGCCGCATCGGGGTGGTCCCAGTAACGGACGGGTGTCGCCGCCCCGTACAGGATCTCGCCGGCCTCGCCGCTCTTGCCCGGGGGGAGAGGCGTCCCGTCCTCCGCGGCGATCCGGACGGTGCCGTCGGCCGGCGTGCCGGGCGGACCGCGGAAGACCGTCCGGCCCACGGATCCGGCGAGGATCTCGCCGGCGTCGGTCGTCAGCGTGGTGAAGCCCTCGCTGCAGCCGTAGACGAACATGATCTCGGCGTTCAGCGTCTCGTAGACCCACGCGGCCAGCGTCCGCGGCAGGCCGGCCGCCGCCGACAGCACCCAGCGCAGGCTGCTGACGTCATGGCGCTCGGGGTCGTAGCGGTCGCGGAGCAGCCGCAGGTGCGTCGGCACCGCGGGGAGGACCGTCACGGACTCCTCCCGCACGAGCTCGAGCGTCCGCGCGGGCGAGAAGCGTTCGCTGAGCACCAGGCGCCCTCCCCGCAGCAGCGCGAGCAGCGCCAGCCGGGAGCCGAAGACATGGGCGATCGGCAGGGACAGGAGGTGGACGTCCTCGGGCCCGGGCCGGAAGCCGTCGGCGAAGAACTGCATCTTCGCCCAGTGCGCCGAGACGGGCTCCACGACCGCCTTCGGCTCTCCGGTGGTTCCGGACGTCAGGAACACGAGCGCCGGATCGAGGGCCCCGGGCAGATCGGGCGCCACCTTCCCGTCCGACGCGAGGAGCGCGTCCAGCGAGGGGTACGGGTCGTGCCCCGATCCGTGAACGACGATGCGGGTGCCGGGGGAGGCCTCGGCGACCGCCCGCAGGGCGGCGAAGCCGTCGCTCCCCTCCCGGCCGGGCTGGAACAGCAGCACGGCCGCCCCGAGGCGCTGCGCCAGCCGGGACAGCTCCGGGCCGGTGAGGTCATTGTCGGTGCCGACGTGGATCGCTCCCCGCATCCAGGCGGCGGCGATGGCGATGACCTGCTCGGGGCAGTTGCGCAGCTGGCACAGGACGCGGTCGCCGCGGTTGACTCCGAGACGCTCGTACGCGGCCGCGAGGGCGGTCACCCGCTCCCACAGCTCGTCGTAGCGGATCGTCGTGCCGTCGAACGTGATGGCCGGGCGGGTCGCCCAGCGCCGGCAGGCCTCCTCGAGGGTGGCGCTGAGCGGGGCGGCGCCCTCCGCGAACGCTAGCGGGCTGCCCACGGGTTCCCGCTCAGGCCGCCAGCGCGCGCTCGAAGCACCCCGGGCACAGCTCGCGTCCCTCGAGCAGACGGATCCGGGTCTCCATCGTGGGCTCGCCGCACTCCGCGCACGTGACCGAGCGGTGGATCCGCGCCCTCGCCGGGACCTCGACCCCGGCGAGCTCCTGGACCTTGTAGAGATCCTCCTCGGGGGCCTCGAGGATGGCCTGCGAGCGGGCGTGGTGCAGCTCGCCGAAGCGCGCGCTCTCGGCCTCCGAGGCGGTGCCCCCGCGCACCTTGGCGAACAGCTCCTGCTGCTCGGGGTCGGTTCCGAAGGCGCCGGGGAGCGTGGCGATCCGGACCGCCCTGCCGTCCGAGCGACGCACGAACGTATAGGCGTTCTTGCCGTAGTCGCGGTGGATCAGGTTGCCCTTGCCGAACGTGCACCCCGTGAGGTACTGGATCGCGTCCACCGCGCACATGTCGGTCTCGACGATGGCGACGACCTCCTCGTCGCCGGAGTGGGGCCCGACCTCGCGCAGCGCGACCTCGGCCGCGCGGATCCCCATGGCCAGGCCGGGACACATGTGGCCGTGGAAGCGGACGATGTCTTCGATCGGAGCCTCGGCGATGGGCAGTACGACCTCGGTGGCTTGCGCGCTCACGTCTTCTCCCCGTTGACGAACTTCCCCAGGAGCCTATCTCCGTACCGGTCAGGTGCCCGTCGTCCCCTCCTAGGAACGAACCTTCACCCCGGTCTTCGCTCCCGTGATGAACGCCTGCTTGTTGTTGAAGAGCGGAATGGAGCCCGCGACCCCTCCCGGCGTGACGTACCAGGCGTCGAAGGCCGACCTCTTGAACACATGGAGGGAGTCCGGATAGAAGAGTGGCAACACCGGGACGTCGCGGGCCACGAGCTGCTGGATCCGAGCCACCATCCGCTTGCGCCTGCCCTCGTCGAGGGTCACGAGCTGTTGCTGGGCCAGCCTGTCGACCTCCGCGTTGACGTATCCCTGCGCATGCTGGACGCTCTTCGTCTTCGACGAGTACACCGTCCGCAGGTAGTCCGGCTCGTTGCCGGTGTTCATGCCCCCGGACATGATCAGTGACAGGTCGGTGTCGCCCTTGACCAGCCGCGGGATGAACGATGCCATGTCGAGCGCCTCCGGCTTCGCCTCGACGCCGAGCGCCCTCAGGGCCCGCACCACCACCTCTACGGCGGCGGGCGCCGGGCTGGCGACCACGAGGCCGAAGCGGAGCGGCTTCCCGTCCGGGTCGGAGCGGATCCCGTCGGAGCCCTTCTTGTAGCCCGTGCGGTCGAGCAGTCGGTTGGCGCCCGCCGGATCGAAGGGGTACTGCTCGACGTCCACGTGCCACGGGTTCCCCGGCGGGATCCAGCCCGGGTTTCCCGGCGTGCCGTTGCCCCCGAAGGCCCGCTTGACGATGTCCTCGCGGTTGATCACCTTGGCGCACGCCTGCCGGAAGCGCACCTCGGCGAGCGCGCCGCCCCTGGCGAGGTTCCAGTTCAGGGCGAGCTGCACGGCGCCCGGCGGCTGCCGGAGGATGCCGAAGGAGTCGCCGGCCCGGAAGGACTTGAGCACCGCGGGGGTGACGCCGAGCACCGTCGCCGCGTCGATCTCGCCGCCCCGTAGAGCGGTGAGCGGGTCGCCCACGGGACGGTTCTCGATCCGCTTCACGAAGGGCTTCCCGAGGAAGTAGTCGTCGTTGGCGGTGTAGAGGTAGGAGCCGTCGCCGCTCGAGTACGAGTTGAGTCGATAGGGACCCGAGCCCACCAGGACCTTGGGGTCGGTCGCCATGGCGGCGTGGTCGATCGACTCCCAGATGTGCTTGGGCACGATGGGGACCGCCCCGGCACCGCCGAAGCCCAGGAAGGTGGCGATGGGGGCCTTGAGGCGGAACTCCACCGTGCGCGGGCCCGTGGCCTTCACCTCGGCGATGCCGGGAACCGGCATGGCGATGATCTCGGGTGACAGCGTCTGCTTGGCGTAGTAGTCGAAGGTGAAGACGACGTCGGCGGGAGTCAGCGGCCGACCGTCGTGCCAGCGCACGTTGTCACGCAGCTCGAAGGTGTAGGTCAGTCCGTCGCTCGAGCGCCGGACCCTGCTGGCCAGCCAGGGCAACTGCCGGCCGCTGGCATCCGTCCACAGCAGCGTGTCGTAGATGTAGCTCATCTGCACGTAGCCCGGGCCGCGCGAGTAGGCGAACGGCGAGGGGAACCCCGCGTCGCCGCCGGCCAGGTGCAGGGCGCGCGCGGATGTCTGAGATCCGCCGCCGCAGGCGCCCAGGTAGAGCGCCCCCGCCGCCCCGGCCGCCCCGGCCGGGAACGTCCGTCTGTCGATGGGATGCCCGAGGCGCCCCCCGCTCTCCGTCATGAGCCCTCCCCCTGTCTGATTGTGCCGGCCGGCGGCGGATCGGTCGACCGGCGCGGCTAGCGCCCGCTGACCCGCTCGCAGCCGCGCACCCGTTGGCGCTGACCACGATGAGCGTGAGCAGCAGGAAGCAGCCCTGCAGTGCCGGATAGTCACGGAAGGAGATCGACTCGAACAGCAGGCGCCCGATCCCCTCGTAGGCGAACACCGTCTCGACCAGGATCGCCGCGGTGACGGCGGCGCCCACCTGCACCGCGGCGAGGCTCACCACCGGCAGCAGGGCGTTCCGCGCCGCATAGCGGTACTTCAGCACCCGGTCGGGCAGCCTCTTGGCCCGGCCGGCCAGCAGGTAGTTCGAGCCGAGCTCGGCGACCATGCCCGCGCGCATGAGCAGGAACTGGCCGGTGGCGAACTCGGCCGCCAGCACCCCCGCCGCCAGCACGAGGTGGTGGACGGCGTCGACCACGCTGCGCAGAGGGCCCTCGGACGCGAACGGGGTGCTGGACCCCGACAGCGGGAACCATCCCAGCTTGACCGCGAAGACGAACAGCAGGATGGTCCCCAGGAAGAACGACGGGAAGTTGCGCACGGCGATGAAGGCGGTGAGCAGGCCCCGATCCAGGGGCCGTCCGCGCCGCCAGCCCGCGTTCGCGCCCGCCAGGACGCCCACCCCGGTGCCGAGCAGGAGCGCGGTCCCGATGAGCAGCAGGCTCCGCGGCAGCCGCTCGGCGATGAGCCCGCCGACCGGCACGTGGAAGCGGATCGAGGTGCCCAGGTCGCCGCGGGCCAGGCCGGTCAGGTAGTCGACGTACTGGCTCCCCAACGGCTTGTCCAGCCCGTAGTAGGCGCGCAGCTTGGCCCGCTGGAGGTCGTCCTGCACATAGGTCGAGGAGCCCGAGGTGTACAGCGCGGAGATGGGGTCGCCGGGAGCGATCCGCGGCAGGAAGAAGTTCAGCGTGACCAGCGCGAGGACGGTGACCACGTAGGAGGCGAGCAGCGTCCGCGACGACCTGCGCCTGCCGCGCCGCGCCGCCGCGTCGGCGCCCGAGACCGTCACCGCTCCCACGTCGTCGCCCGGGCTCGGCGTGGTGCTCGTGGATGCCCGCCGCCGGTCCCCCGTCACGCTCGCGCTCACGCCAGGCTCATGGAGTCGCCCGGGAGGCGGCGAAGTCCTTGGCGCCACCGAGCGCGACGGCGTGCAGCTCGGCGCACGAGGGCCTCGTAGCGACACGACAGGGGACGGTGCGCGAGCGCGAAGGCGGTGAGCCCGGGCGAGTGGGTGTGCAGCACGGCGTGGACGTCCGGGCGCTCCCGGTAGACCGCGAAGTGCATCCCCGCGATGTGGCCGGTGGAGGGCGTGATCTCGCCCTCTTCGACCTCGCCGTCCCCGCGAACGACCGCCAGGCGATCGGCGCGCAGCTCGTCGATCAGGCCGCTCGAGGTCAGCAGGATGCGCGACTCGTCGATCCGCGCGCTGAAGTTGATGTGGCCCGTGTGCGACATGACCCCGCTGCGGGCCAGCACGCCGGCGCCCTCGACCATCTGCTCGCGCCGCTCGGAGTGGTCGGGCTCGCCCATCTTCAACCTCCGTCTCCGACGCCCGCCCGCTCGACGGCCACGGTGACGGTCGCCTCCGTGTCGCACCGGGCCTCGAAGAACGCCCGCAGGCGGGGACGCTCCGGATCGACCATGGAGAGGACGATCACCCACAGGCCGCAGCCCTCCGCGAGACGGGCGTCGACTTCGGTGGGCGTGTCGCGCACGGGATCGTGCTCCCAGGCCACCCGGTGCGTGGTAGGTGGCGAACAGGACCGAGCCGGCCCGGTCGCACTCCCGCTCGGCGCACATGACCTCGCGCGGGTCGGCGACCCACCCGCGGCGCTCCGGGGGAGTCTCCGAGCGCACCGCGACCTCGCCCATCAGGTCGTCCATCCGCGTCCGGTGGTGTGACCGGTAGCGCAGGTTGCGCCGGAGCGCGACGACGTGGGTGACGTCGGCTCGCCGCGTCGACAGCCGCGCTCCCAGCAGCCCGTACGCCTTGCGCTCCGACTCCTCGTCGGGCAGGTAGTCGGCGCGCAGCTTGCGCCGCGCGTGCTCGATCAGCTGCCCGTAGGGCCCGCCGGGCAGGACGATCTCCTCGATCTGGTCCAGGGCGATCAACCTGCGTCCCGGACCGGGTCGTCCCCGTGGGAGGCGAGCCATGCCTCGGCGCGGTCGGCGGTCTGCACGACGGCGCGGGCGGCGGTGTCCAGCGAGCGGACCGGGTCGAAGATCCCCGCGATCTCCCCGGCGGTGAGGTGGCGCCGGACCGACGGATCGCCACCCGCGCGCTCCTGCAGGTCCCCACCCTGGCCGCTGGCGGTCTGGGAGAGCTCGTAGACCAGGGCGTGCGCGGACTGCTTGCCGATGTGCTCGGCCAGGGCGAGCATCAGCGCCTCGCTGCCGATCGCATCGGACAGCTCGCGGGCGTTGGCCCCCATCTGCTCGACGTCGGGGGCATAGCCCTCGACTATCTCCCTGGCGATGGCGAGAGCGCCCAGCGCGTGGTGGGAGACGTCGGCCACCGCCGCCCACTCCAGGCGCAGCGCGCGGCCGTCGCGCTCATGCTCGCCGACCATCGCGGTCAGTGCGAGCTCGACCTGGGCGGCGGCCAGCCGGGAGAGCACCACGACCTGCTCGCAGTCCTCGGGGTTGCGCTTGTGGGGCATCGTGCTGCTGCCCACCCTCCCCGGGCGCCATGCCTGCTCGAGCTCGCCGAACTCCGGGCGCGCCAGGGTCCGCATGTCGTCGGCCATGCGGGCCAGTGGCGGCGATCATCGCCAGCGTGGCGACGACCGAACGTCGTGGGCAGGGCCGGCTGGCTGTGGGTACGCCCGACCATCACCGTGCGCGCGTGCCCGCGGGCGCGCTCGCACAGTCGCGCGACGATGTGGCGCAGCTGGCGCTCGGCCTCGTGGACCACGTCGCGCATCTCCAGCGCCTGTCCTGGATGTCCGTGGTGGCTCCGTAGTGGATGAACTCGCCCGCGTCGCCTGCGCACGCCTGCTCGAGACCGCGAGCAGACCGACGAGCGCATGGCGGGTCCGGCGGATCTCCTCGCCCACCCAGTCGAGGTCGAGGAGCTCCACGCGCGCCGCGGCGGCGATGAGCTCCGCCTGCTCGGAGGGCACGAGCCCGAGCTCGGCCTGGCTCAGGGCCAGGGCGGCCTCCACGTCGAGCCAGCGCTGGTAGCGGCAGACGTCGCAGAAGATGCGCCGGCTCGCCTCGGTGGAGTAGAAGTCGCCGTAGAACCGCGAGTCCACGATGTGGGCGCGCTCGTGGGGGCAGCCGGGCCGGGCCGTGGCGGCCGGCCGATCGCTCGCCACCGCTCGCGAGCTCATGCGTGCTGCCTCGCCGCGAAGGCGGGGTCGCCCCGCCGGGGATGGCGCAGCAGCCGCAGGCCGTAGGGCTTGGCGTCGAGCGGCGGACGCGCCGTCTCGGCGAGGGCGAGAGCTGCCTCGCGGGGCGGGATGCCCCGAGCGCTGGAGGCCTCCAGGACCTCGCCGGCCAACCCGCCCACCATCGCGGCCACGTCGTCGAGCACGGCGGCGGGGTCGGGACAGGCGTCGGGAGCGAAGAGGGCGTCCATCGACGCCGAGCCCCCCGCGCCGCCGACGAAGTCGGGCACGACGGGGATGCCCCGCCGGTGCAACAGCGCCTCGACGTCCGGCGCCAGCCCGTCGTTGGCGCCGACCACCACGCAGCCGCGCTCGAGGCGCCGGAGGGCCAGCAGCGCACTTCATCGGCGCGACA
>JAABUR0100009028.1_pt1 | contig 11339 bp, 10 predicted proteins | sample 5560091 | NCBI WGS metagenome assembly JAABUR01 (sample SAMN10711879, study PRJNA513375) | rock metagenome | isolation source: Antarctica rocks | place: Antarctica: Victoria Land, University Valley sud
GAGATGTATATTTTTCGTCGCTTCTCTTGCGTCGTTGTCGCTGTCACGTCTGTCGCGTCTGCTTCTTCTGCTTCTCTCGCGTCTTTGACGTTGAAGACTGAATTCACGATTCTTGATAAACATATCTATCTCTGCGTGTTTCGATAAGTGCTGACGCATGATAAATCATAATGATCAGGTGATCTGATGCTGTCGCTGCGTTCGTCGTCTGAGCGCAGCGACGATTTACACGTGTCGTGCTTTCATCGAGCGTGCTCGCAAATGCGAGTACTGCTTCATGAGAAAGCACGATTGCGTGATGAACTCAGCTTCGCGTCATTTTCAGCTGTCGATGCGTCGTGCTGCGCTGATGATGACTCATCGCTTCAACGCTTGCATCAAGACTCGTCTCGCTCTTCGTCTTTGACAATAAAAGAGTGAGTAGCTTTTCTTTCAATCATGTGAGATTGTATCTAACAGTTGAGTAGAGATTCTCGCTCTTCTCATTCTCGTCACTTCTTGTCATCATCACGTCGCTTCGTCTTCGTCTCGTAAGTATCGACTGAAGCAAGCAGTGCGTGACGAGATTCGCTGATGAATAAATAGCTTCTTTCTTCACTTCAACATTCTCGCTCGCGACTGTTGATCGCTTCTTTTCTTCGCTCTTTCGTGACGTTCGTCGTCTTCTTTTTTAGAAGACATATGTTGCGTGAGATTTTGTAATTGTAGTTTAGTATCAACTTCTTAGACTTGCGTCTTTGCGCTTTTGATATTCTCTCAATCGTGACTCTTACGTGATCTATCTCTCTTTTTTTCCTTTGACTTCTTTGCAGTTGACTGATGTACTTGCCTTTCTGTCTCGTAGTTCTCAATGATCTTCTTCGCATTGCTAAGATTTTTCATTGATTCTCAGAAGTTTTCGTAGAAAGATGAATCAGCTCATTGAACTAGATACTCAATCTTTTCTTTCTTGATTCACTGATCAAGTATCTTCTTTATCTTTCATTCTTCTTTCTCTTCTACGAGAATGATCTGTGACTTCGAATTCTCATCACGCAAGTGTCAGAGTTTCAATAAAGAGACATGAAAGATCAAGTGAATTGCATCATATCTCTCAGATAGTTCAAGCTTATACGCTTGCATGTTGATCTTCTTCAATATTCTAAATAATCTCAGTTGTCTGTGATCAATCTTCTTCTTTGATCGAAGCGTATGAATGTTTATACTTCGCAGAAGCACTTTGTCTTTCATCTGAAAGCTTGCAGCTTTATGATGAGCGTTATAATACTTTGCTTGCTGCTTTGCTACTCGCTTTCATAGTTTCATTAGATGTTCTCTGATACTTCGTAGTCATTCTGCTCGCTTTATAGTCAAGAATGTCTTTCTCTTTAAAGTTTTGTTCTCAGATGTTTCTGCGAAGCTCGCAGTGTATTTCTTTAAAAGCTCATGTGAAGTTTTTTTGATACTAGCGAGTACGTTGTTGTTATATGCGAACGTCATCATTGACAAAAGCTCTGATCAGTTATTCATCTTGTAATTAAAATACACTCGCAGATAGTGCTCAAGCACTTGATTCTGTCTTTCTGTTTGATCATCGATTTGCGAATGAAACGCAGTGCTTAGCTTTCGCTTCGCTTCGAGATGTCAACATAGAGTGATTCAGAAATGACTGATAAACAGTGAGTCTCAATTCAATATAATGCTTCGCATCATTTCATGCTGAGATACGAATTTTCGTCATAGCAGATTCACAAGTCTCTTGACGTTCAGATCTTTGATCGTCGAAATATAGATTGCGTGCTTGATCAACTTATCTATCATTATCAATATAGCATCGCTTGTTTTTTCAATGTACAAATTCTTCGCAGAAGACATGTCTGTTATGAAATTCATGATCATCGTGTGAAATGAATTCACGCTCTCTGAAAATTTAAACGTCAGCTTCTCATAGAACTTATGATGATGCACTTGCACTCGCTGACAGTCTGAACAGATGCAAACATATTTCGTCATCTCTTTAAGCATTTTCGATCAGTAATATTTTCTTCTTATCGCAGTCTCAATACGAGCGTGTGCAAAATAATCTGCTTCAAAATCATCATGATTCATATGCAGAATCTCATCTCTTGTAGCAAAGTCATTAAGTACATAAACTGCGAGATTACGACGTAGGAGTTCATCATTTCTCATACTTCATTTCAAAAGCTCATTCTTTCTAGATGCAAATCGTTGACGTCACTTCTCATTTGCAACAAAGACGTCTTTTTGTTGTAACTTCAGCAGTCACGCAGTCATTGATTCACTCATCTTTAAATAGAATCTCTTCGACTTCATAATTTGATGAATCAGAAGTCGAGATGATGCAGTGTCTAAAATTCTGCAAGATCTAGCGAGTACTTTCTCATTTGAACACATGACTCAAGTATCTGCAATGACTGTGTCATTCAGTTGCGTCATCAATGCTGCGAGTTTGATTGCTGTCGAAACTTCTTCATTTTCTAGCAGCTCAGATTGACATTTCTGATTGTGAAGTTTGTTTCGCAGAGTAGATAGAAAATAATCATTATTCTTCTCGCTATCATTCGATTTCATGATGTCGAGTCTTCTTGACGACGCATTCGCAGAGTTTAATTTGCCTCTGCAATATTCTATATGAAAGTCAAACGCAGCTAATTTCTCAGCTCAGTGCATTTGTCGTGCGTTGAGCTTCTTCGTCATCATAAAGTAACGAAGATTATTGTGATCTGTTATCACACATATGAGTCGCTTGCTATTCTGAAGATAGTGTCGTCAGTTTTTAAAATCGAGAACTATAGCATACAGCTCTTTGTCATGCATGTCTCATTGTACTTCAGCTTCTTTGAACTTATAACTATAGTATACAATGAGATGTCATTGATCAGTCTTGCTCTTCTGACTAAGCACGTCTTCGACTTCGCGATTTGATGCATCGATCTTCATGCGAAGATCTGCATTTCAATCGTAGTGTTTTAAAATGAAAGCACTGACAAAGACTGCTTTCAATCTTTCAAAAGCTTTTCTTGCTTTCGACGTCATTGTGAAGAGCGAATGCATCATCTTCTTCTTCGCACTCTTGATTAAATCTGTTAAGAGCGCGATAATTTGAAAGAACTTTCTTATAAATTGTTGATAAAATTTCGCAAATCTTAAGAATATGAGAATGTTCTTTGCAGACTCAAACTCAGATCAGCTAGTGATTGCATCAATACAAGACTGTTTCATCTGAATATTTCTTCGCTCTATCATGAATCTCAGAAAGATAACTTCGCTACGATTGAAAGTGCATTTTGACAGCTTGATATACAGTCAATATTTCAGTAGCGCGCGAAGAATCTTGCGCACATGCTCTCAATGCTGCTCTTTCGTCTCAAAGTATACTAAGATGTCATTCAGATATATCACGCAGCAAATATTCATGAATGACTTAAGCGCATGATTTACATAGAACTGAAAGATCGCAGAAGTATTTGTCAGTTCAAAGAGCATCATCTGATACTCAAACTGATCATAGCATGTATGAAAAGTCGTTTTTCATTCATCGCTCTTGCGAATTCGAATGCGATGATAGACGTTGCGAATATCAATCTTGATAAAGTGTCTCGCATGAGCAAAGTGATTCAGCGTCTCAGACAGTAGAGACAATGAGTAATTGTTCTTTACTGTTATTTCATTGAGATCACGATAGTTCACGCATAAATGAAGACTTTCGTTCAACTTCTTTACAAACAACACAGATGCTTCTGCAAAACTACTTGATGAACAAATTCATTTCTTCTCTAGCGCGCTGTCTAGATAGTTTTGTATCACAGCGAGCTCATCTCGTGTCATCTTATAAATAGATTCGATGCGAGACATTTTGCTCTTCATCAGATCAATGAGATGTTTCACCTGATCATGCGTGTTCAGACTATCAGAAAGAATCTCAGAAAACACTTTCTTGAGATCTTGAATAGCAGAGAGTATCTCTGATTCTTTCGCTTGAAGCGCATCGCATCTCGCAGTCTGATGATCTGCGTTCTGCGATAAGTCATCTGTAGATAGCAGCTGATAGAACAGAGCTACATAAGTCTCTTCTCTTCTCTTAGCTGCAAGCATTGTCAGCTCAGCAAATTTCGATGTCTTGCACAGACTAACTCGTATTTACTTTGCACGCTGAGTGCTGTTTTCTTGATATGATTAGCGACGCTCGCGTCAGCGAATATTTGAATCGATTTCATCTAATCATGAATATTCAAGAATTATATCATATTCTTGCATGTTCACAGCATGAAACTCAGTGTTTCAGCTCTTGCGAACTTTCTTGTGATCAATCAACTCAATATCAATTTGATATATATTATAGCAGAGAATTCAACGATCATCGATCGTCTGAATCTGTTTCAGAGTCGCATGATTCTTCGATAACTTGTGCTCTTTTACTCATGATTACAATATAAAGTTTCGCTCGATCTCAGAGTCAATAAGACAGTGAGCTTCGCGCATTTTCTCAGAGACATTTGTCAATACTGATATCATCAGTGCATGTGACAATCGTCTTTTCGTAGTTATATTTAATGATTCGATGATGAACATCAGACTTTCTTTTTTCTTGCTTCTTCGTCATGATTGCAAGTCTCTTGTCTGAATGCGTAGTTGAAACACATTGAATTATCAATCTTGTGTCTCAGCTTCTTGCATGATCAACACGTAAGATTGAATGAAGCAGCATTTTGCTTGAACTCACTGAACTTGAGTGTTGCATCGTCTTTAGACTGCGTGCTCGAAGCAGAGAACTTCAAATTCTTCGTTGCAGCGACAGACTTTGTCTTCTCATGCAAGAATCGAAAACTCTTTTGAGACGTTGCACTCTCACTTTGCTGCGAATGTAGCTTCGACAATGCGTCAGTGTCTTGCAAATGCAAGTCAATGTCTATAAGATGCTTTAGCAGACTGACATAATTGATAGAGATGTATGAGATGCGAAGAGACTCGTTTATGATGATCTCGTTAATCTTCATTCGCAAGTACATCATGCAAGTCTCGTTGAATATATGATAGTTCAGATCTGCATACAGTCTGATGAAATACTGTTCGAAATTCGTGATGCTTTGATTGACTCATTGCTTTGCAGCTTCGAGTCAATGTTCTGTTTGAAAGTTATGAATTTCAGAATTGTTAAGTTTAGCACGCAAGTATTCAATGTAGTACTTTCAGTCGAGTTTCTCATCATGATTGCGCATGCTCATCACATGATCTCGTCACTGATTGCAAGACTTCTCTGACAAGTATAATGCAGATCATTGCAGCTTCTCTTGTTTCATGATGAAATCAGATGACGTCGCGACTATGAAGTCTTCGAAGTCTCGCAGTCAGAACATCAAGAAGTTGTAGTTCGTGATGCTCTGCTCTCTAGACTTGCGAGATTGATTAGCACGCTTGCGTGCATCGCTTCAATAGTGATCATCACTATGTTGACATCGATGATCAGAGATTGATCGAGTCTCTCGCTCGAGTTTCGATACGTGAAGTTGCAAGACAAGCAGTACATTCTGAGACTTCAGATTCTTTAACTGCTTGCGTACTTCGCTTGTCGATCGTCGAAAGATATGATTTGTCTGTTCATTAAATTCTTGCAATTCGAACTTCTCATCTGCGTGTTCAAATGCGTGATTCTCAGATCTGTTCTGATGAAACGACAAATTCTCAGTGTGAGAGAAGTTATTACTTCTTTCGATCGTGCAACTTCTGATGAGTCGTTGCGTGTTTGACATCTCTTACTGAGCAGCTTCGTGCGAATAAAGCAATTAGAACTGTGAGATGACGAGATCTTTTTACGTGAAACTGCGTAGTAGAAGATAATAAGATAACACTTTATTGATGATAGAACTAATTGCTAAGAAACGAAAGAAAGAACTCGCAGAGTTTTCATCTTCTGTCAAGTCATTATTTCTATTCACTCGTTAATCTCTTCGATCTAATCTCGCAAGCTAGTCTCGCAGACACGCATCGTTCATAGTCAATGAGATGCGTTCTCACAATTTCATTGATTTGATGAAGAACAAAATGTCTTGCATTAAATCTATTTATAAAATGACATGAGATGAGTTCACTGTGATACAAGACTATTTAAACAGCGCGCTAAAGAAGAAATGAATTCATTCATCAAGTAGTTTTGCAAAAGCATCTGTGTTGTTTGTAAAGAAGTTGAACGAAAGTCTTCATTTATGCATGAATTATCATGATCTCAATGAAATAACAGTAAAGAACAATTACTTATTGTTTCTACTGTCTGAGACGCTGAATCACTTTACTCATGCAAAACACTTTATCAAAATTGATATTTGCAACGTTTATCATCGCATTTGAATTTGCAAGAATGATGAATGAAAAATGACTTTTCATACACGCTATGATCAGTTTGAATATCAGATGATGCTCTTTGAACTGATAAATGCTTTTGCGATCTTTCAATTCTATGTAAATCATGCACTTAAGTCATTTATGAATATTTGTTATGTAATATATTTGAATGATGTCTTAGTATACTCTGAGACGAAAGAGCAGCATTGAGAGCATGTGTGCAAAATTCTTCGCGCGCTACTGAAATATTGACTGTATATCAAGCTGTCAAAATACACTTTCAATCATAACAAAGTTATCTTTCTGAGATTCGTGATAAAGCAAAGAAATATTCAGATGAAATAATCTTATATTAACGTAATCATTAACTGATCTGAGTTCGAGTTTGCAAAAAATATTTTCATATTCTTGAAATTTACAAAATTTTATTGATGATTTATAAGAAAATTCTTTCAAATCATCGCGCTCTTAACAGATTTAATTAAGAATGTGAAGAAGAAAGTGATGCATTCGCTCTTTGTAATGACGTTGAAAGCAAGAAAAATCTTTGAAAGATTGAAAATAATTTTTATTAATGCTCTCATTTTGAAACACTATGATTGAAATGCAGATCTTTGCATGAAGATCAATGCATTCAATCACAAAGTTGAAGATGTGCTTAGTCAGAAGAGTAAGACTGATCAATGACATCTTATTGCATACTATAATTATAAGTTCAAAGAAGCTGAAGTATGATAAAATATGCATAATAAAGAACTGTATGCTATAGTTCTTGATTTTAAGAACTGATAACACTATCTTCAGAGTAGCAAGCAATTCATATGTGTGATAACAGATCATAATAATCTTCATTACTTTATGATGATGAAAAAGCTTAACGTACGACAGATGTGCTGAGCTGAGAAATTAACTGCGTTTGACTTTCATATAGAATATTGCAAAGTCAAATTAAACTTTGCGAATGCATCATTAAAAAGACTTGACATCATGAAATTGAATGATAGCGAGAAAAATAATGATTATTTTCTATCTACTTTGTGAAATAAACTTCACAATCAGAAATGACAATCTAAGCTGCTAAAGAATGAAGAACTTTCAACAATGATCAAACTCGCAGCATTGATAAGATAACTGAATGACATAGTTATTACAGATACTCAAGTCATGTGTTTGAATGAGAAAGTACTCACTAGATCTCACAGAATTTTAAACACTGCATCATCTTAACTTCTGATTCATTAAATTATGAAGTTGAAAAGATTCTATTTGAAGATGAGTGAATCAATGACTGCGTGATTGCTGAAGTTACAACAAAGAAACGTTTTTGTTGCAAATGAGAAGTGATGTCAACGATTTGCATCTAGAAAGAATGAGCTTTTGAAATGAAGTATGAAAGATGATGAACTGCTACGTCGTGATCTTGCAGTTTATGTATTCAATGACTCTGCTACAAGAAATGAGATTCTGTGTATGAATCATGATGATTTTGAAGCAGATCATTTCACATGCGCTTGTATTAAGACTGCAATAAGAAGAAAATATTACTGATCAAAAATGCTCAAAAAGATGATGAAATATGTTTGCATCTGTTCAAACTATCAGCAAGTCCAAGTGCATTATCATAAGTTTTATGAGAAGCTGATGTTTATATCTTCAGAAAGTGTGAATTTATTTCACATGATGATCATAAATTTCATAACAGACATGCTCTTTGCGAAGAGTTCATACATCAAAAAAATAAGCAATGCTATATTGATAATAATAAATAAGTTGATCAAGCACGTAATTTATATTTCGATGATCAAAGATCTGAACATCAAGAGACTTGCAAATCTGCTATGATGAAAATTTGTATCTCAGCATGAAATGATGCAAAGCATTATATCAAATTGAAACTCACTGTTTATCAATCATTTCTGAATCACTCTGTGTTGACATCTCTAAGCGAAGCGAAAGTTAAGCACTGCATTTCATTCGCAAATCAATGATTAAACAGAAAGACAGAATCAGATGCTTGAGCATTATCTGCAAGTGTATTTTAATTATAAGATGAATAACTGATCAGAGCTTTTATCAATGATGACGTTTGCATATAACAACAGCGTACATGCTAGTATCAAAAAAACTTCACATGAGCTTTTAAAAAGATACATTGCGAGCTTTGCAAAGACATCTGAGAACAGAGCTTTAAAGAAAGAAACATTCTTGACTATGAAGTGAGCAAAATGATTACAAAGTATCAGAGAATATTTAATAAAACTATGAAAGTGAGTAGCAGAGCAGCAAGCAAAGTATTATAATGCAATTCATTCAATCTTTCATGTTTCTTTATTGAAATTCTGACACTTGCGTGATGAGAATTCAAAGTCGCAGATTATTCTTGTAAAAGAAGAAGAGAAATGAGAGATGAAGAAAATAATTGATCAGCAAATCAAGAAAGAAAAAGTTAAGTATTTAGTTCAATGAGTTGATTTGTCTTTCTATGAAAACTTCTGAGAATCAATAAAAAATCTTAGCAATGCAAAAAAGATCATTGAGAACTATGAGACAGAAGATTGACAACGAGATTCATCTGTACATGATGTTGACTATGAATTTTTTGATTTTATTTTGTGTTTGAATAAAAGTCAAAAGAGTCAAGAGATTTCAATTCGACGCAGTTTGAATAATGTTAGAATGTTACATGATCAGAAAAGTCATTATGCAGAGTTTTCACTCACACAACAACATCTTCTCTAACAGTCACAATCGATCTACGAAGAAGATTAATGACATGTTGATGTCAGTAAAAGATGAGAAGATACTATTAGTGAAAAAGACAACTTAAATGAAGAGACTGCAAGTTGTGACTACAAGTAATCGAAGAATTTGCAATTCATTGACTGCGTCAATATTGAAATGTCTTCATTACATCAACAGTATCATCAAGTAATTGATGAAAAGATATCAGATAGAATAGTTATTTCAGATGATGAGTTTGAGAGTCGTGATTACAATGCTTGAAGAAGTAGTGACTCGTTGATCACGTTAATATATTGAAGAGACTTGAACTCATCTTCTTTACTTGACATCAGATCATACATTTATCTACGTGAAGAATTGAGAGTTCATGAGAATAATCAGAACGCATTCTCTACTATTGATCAGAATCATGCATCGAATGATTGCAATTGCACGTCTATACTAACAATCTATTCAATGTTTACATAACACAAGTCAAATCAAGAGCAGAATAGAATTATCTAATACAATCATACTTTATCTTCTCATCGTACGCGTCTCTCTTTCATCACATATTTCTCTGCTCAATGAATGATAATCATTAAGCAAGAGAACACAGTTTTTGACATTACAATCATGAGCATCATGAATGCAAAGAAAACATCTTTAGTCTTTGAATCAAGAATTGAATCGAAACATCGTTTGTATAGAATATCGTCAATGAAGAGCAGAGCAAAGACAATGTGACATAATCAAACAGCACAGACACTCTCATCAAGAGTTTACTCAAGCATCATGCACTGAATAGAAGCTATAGATTCATTACTGATAATATAGTGTCAATTTTATTGTTTTGATGACGTGAAGTCATCATGTAGTCAACGAGCGATTTTCTCTTTCAGAGAGTTTTGTTCATTTGATACACATAGCATAGTTTTTCTCATGAGTTGAATCTAAATCAATGTCACAAAAGTGTATGAATTACAATTATAATTACAATTACAATTACTATAAGACAGAAAGACAAGTACATCAGTTGACTGTGAAGAAGTCAAAGAGAAAAAAGAGAGACAAATCATGCAAGAGTCATGTTTGAGAATGTATCAAAAGCGCAAAGATGCAAGTTTAAAAGTTTGTTCTAAAATTACAAAAAAAAGAAAAGAAACAAAATCTCACAACATTCATGCATCAACATACATCTTCTTTTTAGAAAAGAAGATGAATGACATCATGAAAGAATGAAGAAAGATAGTGATCAAGAGTCGCAAGCGAGAACATTGAAGTGAAGAGAAAAGCTATTTACTCGTCAGCGAATCTCGTCATGCACTGCTTGCTTCAGATGATACTTACAAGATAAAGATGAAACGACATGACAATGATGAGAAGTGATGAAAGAAACAAGAATCTCTACTCAATTGTTAGATACAATCTCACATGATTGAGAAGAAAGCTACTCACTCTCTCATTGTCAAAGATGAAGAACGAGACGAGTCTGAATGCAAGCGTTAAAATGATGAATCATCGCTCACGCAGCACGATGCATCAACAGCTGAAGATGATGCAAGATTGAGTTTATCACACAATCATGCTTTTCTTTGAAGCAATGCTCGCATTTGCGAGCACGCTCGATGAAAGCACGACACATGTGAGTCATCACTACGCTCAGACGATGAACGCAGCAATAGCATCAGATTTTCTGATTATGATGATTTAATATACATCAGCATTTATTGAAACATACAGAAATAGATGTTTATCAAAGATCATAAGCTTAGTCATCAATGCAGCAGATGTAACAGACGTTGCAGTGATGATGACGTGAAGAAGAATGTACACTTCAAGAAAAAAAAAAGCAGACTGAGCGAGCATGTTAGCATGATCTCAGTGAGCGCAACGCTGTTACTTATCATGATGATGATGATGTTGATGTTGATACTGCTATGTCACTCATGTTAACTCATGAGCAGACTTGCATCACAACAACATCATGACGAAAGAAGTTCATATCTTAAGCTGCAAATCATGCAAGATACGCATAGCAGATCTCATGTTTCATCAAATTTAAAAGAGCAGTATTTATGAAAAAGTATGTTGAGACAAGACAAGAAGAAAAGAAAAGAAGAAAAGAAAGCAAAGATGAAGAGATTGATATCAACAGTCTCGCACTAGCTTTGTTTATGCTCATTAACATGATTAATTCACAACACTTCTACATGAGTGTTAAAGCGTTGAGAAAGTTGTAACTATGTTATCAGTTGCAAGAAGACAATACAATACTA
>JAABUR0100009031.1_pt1 | contig 11334 bp, 13 predicted proteins | sample 5560091 | NCBI WGS metagenome assembly JAABUR01 (sample SAMN10711879, study PRJNA513375) | rock metagenome | isolation source: Antarctica rocks | place: Antarctica: Victoria Land, University Valley sud
CCCTCCGCGCCGCGCTCGAACGCGAGGTCGCACAGCCTGTCGGTGCCACCTGTCATGATGAAGCCGTGAACGTGGCCTGATGCTCACTGGGCCGCCACCGAAGTTCCACGGAACTCGGGACATCCTCGAGCGCCGGATGCGATGAAAGTCGCACGTCCGGTGCGGAGGGCGGGCCGGGGAAACGGGTCAAGGGCAACCTTGATACCGCGCCCCGGTCCGACCCCTACATGCGCCACGAGGCGCTGCATTACCGGGCGGAGGTGAAGACCTTCGCCGTCGTGCTGTCGCAGCAGCGTGACGAAGCTGGGGGCAGCCTGATCCGGGAGACGCCGGTGAGGGTGGCAAGCAGCCCCGACAACGCCGGGACGGACCAGCACTACCGGATGGTCCGGGTCCGGCAAGCAAGGCAGGACGGCGTACGAGAGGAACCAGTGCTAACGCTTCTTAAGTCTCCCGCCAGCTCTGTCGGTCCTCACGCTAAGTGGCACTGTTTCCTCTATTTATTTGGCACCGTTGGCGCGTCGATCGCAGTCTTGCCGCGTCAGCTGGGCATCCTTGGCGTGATGGGTTGACCTGATGGTGTGGGTGCTGAGATGCCGATGGGTTTCGACGAGCGGATGGCCGTGCTGGGGCCTCACCTGTTCGACGCGGTTCCGCTGCGCCGGGCGGCCGAGCAGGCGGGTGTTCCCTTGCGCACAGCTCGGCGGTGGCTTGCCGTCTATCGCAGTGAGGGTTCGGCCGGCTTGTTCCGTGCGACTCGATCCGATCGCGATGGCCATCGGATACCTGCGGAGCTGCGTGAGCTTGTGGAGGGATTGGCGTTGCGGCGGCCACCGCCGCGGGTCGCGGAGGTGCATCGGGTGGCATCGGCCGTGGCGGTGCAGCACGGGTGGCCGGTGCCGTCCTATGAGGTGGTGCGCCGCATCATCCGTCGACTCGACCGGGGGTTGATCGCCTTGGCGCATCACGACGGCGACGTTTACCGGGACGGGTTCGAGCTGGTGCTACGCCGGGAGTCTGCGCATCCGAACGACTTGTGGCAGGCCGATCACACCGAGCTGGACCTGATGATCGTGGACGAGACAGGTAAGCCGGCGCGGCCATGGCTGACCGTGATCTTGGATGACCACTCGCGTGTCGTCGCCGGGTACACGGTGTTTCTGGGCGCTCCAACAGCCGCGCAGACGGCGTTGGCGTTCCGGCAGGCGGTGTGGCGCAAAACCGACCCGGAGTGGGCGGTGTGCGGGCTGCCCGCGGCGCTGTACTCCGATCACGGAGCGGACTTCACCGGCACCCACATCGCCCAGGTATGCGCTGATTTGAAGGTGCAGCTGATCCACTCCACCCCGGGGCGGCCCCGCGGCCGCGGCAAAATTGAACGGTTCTTCGGCACGGTGACCACGGAGCTTCTGCCCACCCTGACCGGCCACATCCCGCCGGGCAACCACGGAAAGCCGGTGACCCCGCCGACCATGACGTTGTCCCAACTGGATACGGCCGTAGGACGTTTCGTTGTCGAGGACTATCACCGCCGTGTGCACCCGGAGACCGGACAGACGCCGGCCGGCCGGTGGACCGCCGGCGGCTGGCTACCCCGGATGCCGGAGTCGCTGGAACAGTTGGACCTGCTGCTGTTGACGGTGGCCACCCAACGGAAAGTGCAACGCGACGGCATTGCGCTGCACGGTCTGCGCTACTTCTCGACCACGTTGGCCGCCTACATCGGCGAGCCGGTGACGATCCGCTACGACCCCAGGGACCTGGCCGAGATCCGGGTCTATCACCGCGGCGACTTCCTGTGTCGAGCCGTCGCCCCGGAAATCGCCGCGGCCAGCGTCTCGATGAAGGACCTTCAGGCCGCCCGCAACCAACGCCGCCGAGAGCTGCGCCAACATCTGACCGCCCGCCGAGACCTTGTCGACATGCTGATCCGGCCCGCGCCGGTCACTGCAGAACGGGCCGAACAGCCGCGCGCCTCGACCAGCACTCCGTCCAAACGCATCAAGCTCTACCGCGAAGACTGACCTGGAACGGGAGCCTGAGGCACCCATGAACGACCCGATGACCGTGCCCGACGACCGGCCACCGCGGCGGCTCGCCCACTTCCAGGTCACCAAGCAGCACCGCCGGTTCGTCGAATTCGCCGACACGGTCCGCCGTCACCGCTACATCGGCGCCTGCTTCGGCGCACCCGGCCTGGGCAAAACCCTCTCGGCCCGGACCTACGGCGCCGCCGACGACTGGGACCGGTGGGTCAACAACCGATACAGCCGCCAGGTCCAGCTTCCGCTGTCGATAGCGGCCAGCCGCACCGCAGTTCTCACCCCCTACGTCGGTGTCACCGCCCGGCAGCTGTTCCACGACCTTCATTACCGTGTGGACATCCTCAGCACCGACGTGCAACGCCTGTCCCGGCCCGATTACGACCCCGAGCTGGACTGGGATCCGCAGGAACCCTGCCACACGCAGTTGCTCATCATCGACGAGGCCGACCGCCTGAAAACCAACGGCCTGGAGCAAGTCCGTGACTTCTTCGACCGCTCCGACATGGGCGTCATCCTGATCGGCATGCCCGGCTTTGACCGGCAACTCGCCCGCTACCCCCAGCTCTACAGCCGGATCGGCTTCGCCCACCACTACAAACCGCTTGATCCCGAGGACATCCCTACGGTCCTGGCCCACTACTGGCAGCAGCTAGGACTGCCCGAGGACGACCTGCACCCCGACGGCGAACTGGTCAACGCGATCGTCCGCATCACCGGCGGCAACTTCCGGCTCATCGAACGACTAATGACCCAGATCGGCCGGCTGCGCGACATCAACGACTTCAACAACATCACCATCGACCTGATCACCGCTGCTCGCCAAACCCTCGTCATCGGCACCCGGTAGTGCCAAATACCGTGAGGAAACAGTGCCAAATAAATCGAGGATTCACAATCCTCAACGGCCACGAGTTCGTCGCCTGCCAGGCCCGTGCCGCCGGGATAGATTTCACCAAGGACGGGAACTGTTTCACCGCGGTCACCGCCCCCACCGACCTGGCTCAGGTCGCAGATGCCTTGTCGCAGCCCGCGACCACAGGGCGCCTGAGCCAGGTCTGCAACCGCTGGATCTACAGCGCCTGCCTGTGTTTCGGTCTGGACTCCAACGAAGTGCAGCGCACCGGGTTCGGCTACGCCTACTCGGTGTACCAGGTCGAGTACAGTCGCAACCTGCTCTTCGCGGACAGGCTACGGATGCAGCGATTGTTCGACACCGTGGTCGACCGCACCCGGTCCCGGCTGGACGTGGCGAAGCTGCGGACCTTGTTCGGCGCGAAGAGCAGACCCCACCACAACCGGGCCTGCGGACCGCCCCGGCTGGCAGCCATGATCGAGACACCTGTGTACGACCTGACCAACTTCAAGGTCCACTTCGGACGATTGACGTTGAAGGCGTACACCAAAGGCGAACACGTGCTGCGGTTCGAGGCGATCGTGCATAACACGAAAGAACTCCGCTGCCGACGTGGGATCGGACATGTTCGGCGACATCGTCACCCGACTGGCCGGGATGGCCGAGCGGTTCTGCTCCGCCCTGGACTGCGTGGATATCGGGTTCCTCCTCGATCACACCTTGGATGAACTCCCGATGCCCTCTCAGATCGGCGCGACCCGACTCGGCGGGATCGACCTCAACCGCCCCCGAATACGCGAAGCGCTCGCCGCTGTCCTCGCTCTCGCCGTGTCGCCCAACGGTTTCACCGTCACCCAATTCGCCGACAAGGTCCGCGCCATGACCGGGCAGACCGACAACTGCTACACCACTCGCCACGCCTCCTACGACCTGCGGAAGATTCGCGGCAAACAACTCGTCGACAAACCCGGCCGCACCCGCCGCTACCACGTCCCACCGGAGGCCGCCCGCACCATCGCCGCTCTACTGACCCTCCGCGACCACGTCATCGCCCCGCTCATCGCCGGCGTCCGCAGCCCACGCCTCGGACGCAAACCCAGCACCTGGACCCCGATCGACCGCGACTACGAAACCATCCGCACCGACCTACAAACCCTCTTCCATCACATCGGCATCACCACACGAGCAGCCGCCGCATAGACAACAATTTGTCGATACGATCCCGCAAGTTTCTAGCTGCTCGAGCCTTGCATGACGCCGGACTTGGCTCGACTGAGGTGGGCACCGTGCTGGTCGTGTCTCGTCAACGTGCATATCAGCTCATCTCGGGGGAGACCTCAACTACCGGCGCTGGACGCCGCTACAAGCGGGTGGAATACGCGGGTGCCTGGCCAAACGGCCAAGAGTCGGAACTACCATTCGGCCAGTGCTCCGTCGTCGCGTCGCCAGGTGTCGTTGCGCCAGCGGTGGCCGCTGCGGGCTGCTGCTTCGACGGCGCAGGCGTCGACCTCGATGCCGAGCCCGGGTCCGATGGGCCGGGCGACGTAGCCATCTGAATATTGGAACACCGCCTTGTCCAGGAGATAGTCCAACAGGTCAGATCCCGCGTTGTAGTGAATGCCCAGGCTTTGCTCCTGAATGAGCAGGTTGGGACTGGCGAAGCCGACTTGCAGACTGGCTGCTAGGGCGATTGGGCCGAGCGGGCAGTGCGGTGCTAGTGCGACATCGAACGCCTCGGCCATGGTGGCTATCTTGCGAACTTCGGAGATGCCGCCGGCGTGGGACAGGTCAGGTTGGATCACTGCGACACCCGTGCCCAAAACTCTGCGGAAGTCCCACCGGTTGTACAGGCGTTCGCCCAGCGCGATCGGAATACAAGTGCCCGCTGTGAGCTGCCCGATCAGTTCGCTGGCCTCCGGCACCACCGGCTCTTCGACGAATAACGGTGAGTACTGCTCGAGAAGTGGCAGCGTGCGGCGAGCCATCGCCAGGCTCAGGCGTCCGTGGAAGTCGATGGCGATGTCACGATCAGTCCCCAGAACGTCCCGCACTGCGGCAACGCGCGCGACCAGGCCATGGGCGGCGGTGGGGGTGTCAATCGGGCGGAGCGGTCCGGAGCCGTTCATCTTGATGGCGGTGAAGCCTTGCTGCACTCTGAGTGCGGCTTGCTCTGCTACTGCGGCCGGATCGTCCCCACCGATCCAGGAGTAGACCCGGATGCGGTCTCGGACGTGGCCGCCCAGGAGTTGATAGATGGGGACGTTGAGGTGTTTGCCGGCGATGTCCCACAGCGCTTGGTCGATTCCGGCCAGGGCGCTGGATAGGATGGGACCGCCTCGGTAGAAGCCGCCTTTGGCCAGCACGTTCCAGTGCTCTTCGATGCGGAGTGGGTCACGGCCGAGGAGATAGTCGGCCATCTCTTCTACGGCGGCGGCAACGGTGTGGGCTTTGCCTTCCACAACTGGCTCGCCCCAGCCGGTGGGTCCCTCGTCGGTGTCGATGCGCAGAAACAGCCAGCGCGGCGCGACGAGGTAAGTGGTCATGCGGGTGATCTTCATGGTGAGTCGTTCGTGATGGACCATCCGCCGTCGACGACCATGCTGGCACCAGTGATAAACGTTGCATCCGGCGAGGCAAGAAAGGTCAATGCGCTGGCAACCTCCTCTGGGGTCTCCAGAATTCCCAGAGCAGTGACGTCGGCGGCGGTGCCCAGAATCTTCTGGTTTGCTGCATCCCAGGCGGCGGTGTCAACGGGTCCAGGCAAGACAGCGTTGACGCGGACTGCGGCAGGGATAACGTGACCGTCGCCGTAGCTGGCTTGATATTGCAGCAGCCCTTTCAAGAGGCGCACTCGCGGCACGCATTGGCAATGTCGGGCCAGAACTCGTCGGGGTGACCCGCTGTGCCATCGAAATGCAACAATAGCTGTTGTCGTGGCCAGCCACTCAGTTTGAGTTCGCCCGACGGCAATGGGATCAGGGCAGTTGGAGCAAGCTGCTTCTTGTCTTGCACTTTACTGATACCTTCCATTCTGTCGTTCTGGCCGTGATCGTTTTCTGAGCTCATCCCTTAGTCGCACCCGCGGTCATGCCGGTCAAATAGTACCGCTGCAGGAGTAGGAACACCGCTATACAGGGTAGCATGGTGACAACAACGCCAGTTTCAAGGATGCCCCAGTTGATGTTTCCGTACAGACCGGTTTCCACGTTTGTGAGCAGGATCGGAAGGGTGTACTCATCTTCCGTATTCAAGAATATAAGTGCCGCAAAGAATTCGTTCCAGGCTGAGAAGAATCCGTAGAGCGCCACGGTGACGACACCGGGCAGCGCTAACGGAAGCATGACCCGGGTTAATGTTGCAAGCGTCCCGCAGCCATCCAGCATCGCAGCTTCTTCCAGTGCGTCGGGAACGGCCGCGAAGGAGTTGCGCATGACAAATACCGAGAACGGGAGGAAGAAGGTTGTATATATTAGGACGAGACCCAGAAGACTATTCGTGAGACCCAGGTTCCGCAGAATGAGGTACAAAGGAGTTATTATAGACTGGAACGGGATCATCAGGGTGGACAACAGCACGAGGAACAGGGCCGCTTTACCCGCAAATCTGAATCGGGCAAAGCCGTATCCTGCCAGGGTGCTGATTACGACCACGGCAATGTCGGCGCCCAGCGTTACGGTGAGGCTGTTGCGAATGTACGGCCAGATCCCGATTGCAGCTAGCTGGTGGTAGCTTTCACCGGTCACCTGATGTGGAAGATACGTGGGTGGGGACTGCGCCAGTTCGGTCGGAGACTTGAGGCTGTTGATCAGCACCCACAATAGTGGTGAAGCAAAAAGGAGCGCGATGAGGGATCCGACGGCGTAGAACACCCATCTAGGTAGTTGGCTGTCGGTCGCATGACCGCGGCGGCGACTACGTTGGCTCCAGCCAACTACTAGCGGTGTGGCTACCATCAGTCTTCCTCCCGCAGTAGTCGCAACTGAACGGCACTGACGATGACGAGGGTAATCATTAGCAGAACTGACAACGCCGCCGCGTAGCCTAGCTTGAACTGGATAAAGCCCGCTCTGTAGATCCAGAACACCGCGGTGATGGTTTTGTTCTCCGGCCCGCCGCCGGTAATGATGAAGAACTGGTCGAATGACAGGAACGACGCAATCACGGCAAGGATTAGTACTAGTGCAATTTGACGTCGCAGCAGGGGGAGTGTTATGTAGATGAAGCGCCGCATTGCGTTGGCGCCGTCGAGCTTCGCTGCGTCGTAGTAGTCCTCCGGAATGCTTTGCATTCCCACCATTAACAATAGCATCGTAAATCCCGCTGTTTTCCAGACTGTGAGGACAACGATCCAGAACAACGCCCAGGATGGATTGGCAAGCCATTCAATCGGTCGCTCCGATATCCCTAGATCGACCATAATTGCATCAAGCAGACCGACCTTGCTGTTCAATGCCCAGACCCATAGATTGCTCGCCGTAGCAAAACCGATAACGACGGGTATGAAGACGACGGCGCGGAAGAGTCCCACGCCTCTCCGATTTCTTTGGAACAGTAATGCTAAAGCCATACCTATGACGAACAAGACAGGCGTCACAATGAGGGTAAACTGTGCGGTGAACAGCAATGCGTGAATAAATCCAGCATCGGTGAGGGCGTCTTGGTAGTTTTGAATACCCATAAATTTCCGTTTTCCGAACAATGGCCAATCGTACAGCGACATTCCCAGTGTCATGATGACCGGTACAACGAAGAACAGTAGAATGAAGACCGTTGCCGGACCGACATAGAGCCAGCCGCGTCGTGCCCTGCGCCGACTCGGCCCAATTCTCGGCCGAGTCGGCTTCGTCGGCGACGGTCGCTCAGAGGCTCGTGAACGATCCGATGCCGTGAGTGGGTGGTACTGCGTCATTTGCCCGACAGAACGCTGTCGAAGTCCGCCTGGGCCTTCTTCATGGCGCCGTCAATATCGCCGCCGAATACTGCCGTTTGCACGAGCGCGTTGAATGGCCCGCTTGGATCGCTGAAGAGTGACTGGGATCTAGCGCTGTAAGTTGTTCGTCCTTGGATTTCTGCGTTTCCGGCCACCACGTACCGAGGATCCTTCTGCTGGTAGGTTTTCATGGCGTCATCCGTACGGACTGGTATCACGTCGTTGCCGGCGAGTATGGACTTTTGTTGCACGGTTTGCAGCGACCATTGTATGAAATCCCATGATTTGTCGACGTTCTTGGCCCCCCGCGGGATCGCGATGTCATCGCCGCCGGCGTAAGATGACCACTTACCGTTCATTCCGGGTATGTATCCAACTCCGAAGTTGATCTCCGGGTGGGACGCACGCAGTCCGCTGATCCCGAAGGCGCCCAGGGGCTGTATGCCGATCTTCCCGCTCTGGAAAGTGGTCGCCCAGCTGGACCCGTTGTCGGATTTCGCGCTAGGGTCGACGACTCCGTCGGTCCACAGCGCGCGATAGAGTTCCAATGCGCCTTTCAGTGCACCGTTGCCAGCGATAGTTGCCTTTGTACCGTCTTCATTGAGGATGTCGCCGCCGCTGGCCCACATGAACGGCAACAGGGTAAAGGTGTTACACCCGCCGCATTGCCCGGCGAAGTAATACCCGTGGACGCCCTTTCCGAGATGGTTAATCTTGGCAGCGTACTCGCGGATCTGTTTCCACGTCGTTGGCGGCTTGTTCGGGTCCAGGCCTGCCTTCTTAAACAGATCTTTGTTGTAGAGGAGTAACGAGGCATCGCCACTGAAGGGCATGGCGTACACCTTGCCACCAACGGTTCCAGCGCGTAGGTGGGCTTTGCTCAGCCCATTCGGGTAGAAGGGCAGTGACTTCGCGCGTTCCGTCAAGTCTTCGAATTGCTCCGTTGATCCGAGCTTGGGGACATATGTGTAATCGGTTGCAGCCAGGTCGGGCGCCTGACCGCCCGCAATCGCAGCACCCAATTTGGGAAAGTACTGACCGTCTGGAATGACCGTTACCTTCACCGTTGTTCCGCTGTGGCCCGCGTTGTACGACGCTGCCATCTTGGTCGCAACCGTAGCGTCGCTGGCACGCACCCACAGGCTCAACTGTTGCGAGCCCGAAGAGCTACCACCCGATGATCCGCACGCCGTCAGCGTGGCTACGACGCAGGCCGCAAGCGATGCCGCGATCCAAGACTTTCTCGGTCTCATAGGATTCCTTTCGCTGGGCGCATCTGGCCGAGCGCCGGTGGGTGGTACGCCGCATGTGTGACGTCGCGCACTGGTGTTTCGGCTGAGCTTGTCTGATAAGTTGCGCTGTGTCAACCGGTTGGGCGATCATGTTGAACATCCACCATCGACTGCTACGAGTGGGAGCTGGCCACAGAACATGCCCAATTCGTCGGACGACCAGGCTCGGCTCAGCCCGATTGGCGTCGTTGCAGCATTGGAATCGGTGATCTTCGACGAGCTGGAGATCGGCGCGTCTCTTCCGGCGGAAGCCGAGCTGGCAACGCGCTTCGGCGTCAGCAGGTTGACGCTGCGCGAGGGCATCCGCAAGCTTGAAGCCCGGGGTTTGCTGGATGTCAGCCAAGGGCGGCGCGCCGTGGTCGCCGCGCCTACCGGTGTGCACATGGGGGACGGCTTCGTTAGCGCCATTCGTCGTAGTCAGGGCGCCGTGCTCGAACTGCTTGAAGTCCGCCGAGCGTTGGAAGTGCACAGCGTGTCGATAGCCGCGAAACGGGCAGATGAGGTGGACCTAGACGGCATGGCCCGAGCGGTCGGGGCGATGCGCGCTGCCGATGATCCAGCGCGCTATCTCGATGCCGACTTGGGCTTCCACCAACTGTTGGCGCGCTCGGCCCACAACTCCATGCTGACCCTAGTCATCGACGGCCTCACCGACGCGCTCAGACTGAGCCTTGCACAGAGCTACCGCGGACACCTGAACAGAGGACTTCGGACATCCGACGCCGTCGAGCAGCATGCAGAAATTCTGGAGTTGGTCCGTTCGCGAGACGCGGGCGGCGCGGCCCGCGCCATGCGGTTACATCTCAGACAGGCCGAGCGTGACCTACAAGCGGCGCAACGGAGTGCTCAGCAGCCTTGGCTTGAGTCTTATCCGCCAGAGTGGGCTGCCTCCGCCGGCGAGCGTGCAGACGGTGAAAGTGCGCTGTGAACACCAGCCGGGATGTCACGGGTCCGGATCGTGTTCCCCAACGCTCTTCCCCAGCCATGGCGATCTCCGAGAACTTGTGGGCAGGTTGCACCGGTCGTGGCGACCCCCGCCCACGTTTCGTCGATGATCCACCACGACAGACCATTGACTTGCCGGACGCACTTGGCCCAGAGCGGCGCTACGTTAGGTGCGTGGTGCACTGATATCTACTGTGTGCGCGGATCTACGGATCGCCCTTGTCCACACCTGCATCGGCCCGATCTCGCGATTCGCCCAGCGAAAGTACGGGACTGCCGTGAGCGTAATCGGGGCTGTGTTCAGGGACGCCGCACGGCCACTGAAGCCGTACAGGCCCAGCCCCTCAGTTGGGGTGCAATAGCCCATTCCTGATATGACGCTGATTCCTCCAAGAAGCTCCTCCCTGTAGTCGATTTTCCATTCCGCGTCCGGATCGACGAGAATGTCGAATACGTCGTTACCCGGGTGGTCGACTTGCTCGAAGCAGTAAACCAGCGGGCCTCGCATCAATGCAACACGGCCGGTGGTGCTTTCGATCCATGGATGAGCTTCTACGATGCGTACGTCCATCGGTAGCTTCAGTTCGATTGAATCCTGCCTTGTCCACGTTCTTGACAGACAGTGGTAGGTACCAGCCTCCGCAGTACCCCATGTACCACCGTTGACACGTACTGTTGCGCCGTGGCACCAGGTTGGAATCGCAAGCCTGACGACCGTCGTGCGGTCCGGCGCCTGTACGATCTTGATTCTGACTGTCCCGTCCCACGGATAGTTCGTATCCTGCTCTAGAGTCATACGGTCGCTGTCGTTGAGGGCGAGCGATGCTCGCCCGGACGCGTACAGGTGGATCCAAACTTCATCGTGGGTGGTCGAGTATTGGTAAGCGCCGAGCGTTCCGAGCACCCGAGAGGCATTTGGCGGGCAACATGGAGTTTCGAACCATGAGCTACGCCTATGAACCCCGCGATCAGCTAACGGGTTCTGATAGAAGAATTCTTTACCGTCCAGGCTGATCCCTGGTAAAACTCCATTGTACAGCACAGTTTCCATTGCGTCTCTGTATGAACTTTTTCCGGTGATGTTCAACATACGAACAGCAAAGAAGAGATGACCGCACGCAGCGCAAGTCTCCGCGTACGCTCGGAGGTTGTCCCGGATCTCGTGGAACTTGAGGTGGCGGTCCCCCGCCTGACACCGACCTTGGGGTAGGTGTTGGGCGTCGACCAAGACACCACCTCAAGAAGGGGACCGCCGTGACCAAGAAGTAC
>JAABUR0100009033.1_pt1 | contig 11333 bp, 14 predicted proteins | sample 5560091 | NCBI WGS metagenome assembly JAABUR01 (sample SAMN10711879, study PRJNA513375) | rock metagenome | isolation source: Antarctica rocks | place: Antarctica: Victoria Land, University Valley sud
TGATTGCGGCACGGCACGGTGACAGGCCCGTTGAAGGCGCGTGATTGCGTCAGCGGTTCGTTACCAACCACCTGATAGTGCTATAGATTACACAACTAGCAGTTATAAGTTCCTAACACCCTCTAGGCGGCGAGCTCCCTGGTGTAGCCGAGCGGGATGCCGTAATCCCAGCCGACCCCCGGTAGTTCGTCGGGCCAGCGCGTCCGGTCGAGGCGCGCGCGCAGATCGGCGAGGGCTGTATCCGGGATGGCGACGGTGAAAGGCTGGATAGCATCGGTGGCGACTTCGGGCATCTTGTCCTCCCCTGCTACACTGTGCCTCGGAACGTTTTGCTCCGTTCCAATTGTAGCGGAATGGAGTGTTCCGTTCAAGTTTTAGGGGCGGCGATGATCGGGCGAGAACAGGGGCCATTGAGCGGACGCCGCGCCGAGGCGGCGCGCAACGATGGGCGCATCCTCGACGCCGCGCGCGCGGTCTTCGCCGCCGACCCGGAGGCCCCGATCGCGGTGGTCGCGGCGCGCGCAGGGGTCGGGATCGGCGCGCTCTACCGGCGCTATCCGAGCAAGGAAGTCTTGCTGCACACCCTCGCCGCCGAGGGGTTAGCGCACCATCGGGCGCTGCTCGACGCGGCGCTGGCCGACGAGGGGGAGCCGTGGGCGGTCTTCGCCGGGTTCCTGCGTGCGGCGGTGGCGGCGGGGTCGGGATCGCTGACGGTCCGGTTCGCGGGGGAGTTCCCGGCTGGCGACGCGCTGCACGAGGCGGGCCGTGCCGCGCTGGCGGCGACGCAACGCCTCCTCGACCGCGCACAGGGGGCGGGCGTCGTCCGCGCCGATCTGACGGTCGGCGATCTGGCCCTACTCCTCGAACAGGCGCAGGCGCTCCGGCTCGGCGACGACACGCGGGCGGCGGAGTTGCGGCAGCGCGTCCTGACTATCGTGCTGGACGGCCTGCGCGCGCCCGACGCGAGTCCGCTCCCCGGCGCGGCCCCGACCTGGGCGGAGTTGCGCGGGCGCTACGATCGCTAAGTGGTCTGTTTCACGGATACGTGTCGGGTTATGGCGCGGGGCGGACCCCTCCCCGCCGCCGCCACGGCGACCGCCCCTGAAGCGGGAGGGTGGGGCCGGCCCTAGAGAGAGGGGTGGGGACGGCCCCGGCCAACTCGCCATGTCTTCGTGCAACGCAGCACGTAGCGCCGCAAAGCGTGGGGCTCAGGCGAAGCGGTCGTCGGCCCGGATCACGCCGACCCGCCCGATGTTCTTGGCGAACCAGCCGATCTGGTCGGTGGCCCGACTGTCGAACGCGGGGACGTAGGGCTTGATGTCGAGGAGCGGGGTGCCGTCGACCACATCCACGTCGGCGATGTCGAGCCAGTCCGCGCCGGTGTCGATCAGCCGTACGACCGAGAGGCCGAGCGCATTCGGGCGCTTGGGGGAGCGCGTGGCGAAGATGCCGTGCGGCTGATCGTCGAGGAACGGCGTCACCTCCAGCGCCGCGCCGCGCACCAGGTGGAGGTGGTAGAGCAGGATCAGGTGCGAGAAGCCCGCGATGTCGCGCAGCCCCGCCGCGTAGTCCGGCAGCAGTTCGATCCGTCCCATCGCCCCCGCCGCCCCCGCGCCCTGCACCGGCATCCCGACCGGCTCGGTGAACGGCGAGCGGATGACCCCGATCGGCTGGTAGGTGATGGGCGCGAGATCCATAGCAACTCCTTCAGTGAATAGGCGAGTGGGCGTAGTGGGCGAGTGGGTGAGAAGAGGACGGTTGGCCTCAGAGACACAGAGACGCAGAGAAACGACGAGAGAAAAGGGGTTGCGGCCATCAAGTCCGCGAAGGCGGATAGTATGCCCTTCATGGGTAGTGGCTGCCCTCCGGGGCACTTGGTGGCCGCAGGCCATTCAGCCGGGGCTTTAGCCCAACGGCAGGGGGTGGCCCTCCCCCCGGCTCGTAACTGCTCGCCACCCCTCTCCCACTCTGGGAGAGGGGCACACTGCGCGACGCGGCGGCGTAAAGAGCGTGGTCAGCCCGCGCAGGCGGGCTTCGCCGGTGCCGCAGCACCCGCAGCCGGGGGCTTCAGCCCCCAGATACAGGTGCGTGCCGTCCTCGGCGCGGAGGTCCGGGGGTTAAAACCCCCGGCTAAGGGCGGCTTGCGCCGCCACGAAGTACCCATGAAGGGCATACTATCCCCGCCGGGGACTGGAAGCACCCCAACCCCTGCTTTCCCATCTCTACTCTGTGACGCCCATTTATCATCCTTCTCGTTTTCCACTTCGTTCTCTGCGTCTCCTGTTCCGTCCCCCCAGCCCGTCGTCACTCCTCCCGCGCCGGGGTCCAGCTGACGATGGCGTTACGCGGCAGGGGGCCGGGCCAGTGCCAGCGACCATCGCGCCCCTGGATCAGGTGGGCGGCGAGGGCGGCGTGCAGGCGCTCCATGCGCTCGCCCGCAGCGGGGATGCGGAGGCGATCGGCGTAGTGCGCGGCGGCCTCCGCGTGGTCGGCGAAGCGGAAGCCGGACGATGCCGGGCCGACCTGCACATCGGCGGCGATGCCGAGCGCGGCGAGGGCGTTGTAGAGGTCGATGAGGGCCGGTTGGCGCACGCGCTCCCCATCCAGGGTCAGCCGCGCCAGTTCGAGCATACCGGGATGCTGCTCGACGCGGATCGCGATCAGGCAGAGGCGGCGGGTGTGCTCGTCGAGCGCGCGGAGGAAGGGTAGGATCTCGCGGACGCCGTAGACGACATGGGCGCAGAGGGTCACGTCGGCGGGGGCCACCTCGACGTCCGGCCAGGTCGCCCCGACGACCGTGACGTTGCCCGCGCCCGCCGTGTCGAGGCGCGCGGCGAGGTGACGACGCATGGCGGGGGAGGGCTCCACCGCCACGACCTTGCCCGCCAGCCCCGCCAGCGGCAGGGCGTAGCGCCCCGCCCCCGCCCCCACATCGAGGACCGTGTCGTCAGGGCGTACGGCGGCGCGGAGCCGCAGGAAGAGCGGATCGTCGGGCGGGAGTTCGGCGCTATAGGCGGCGAAGCGGTCGGCGCGACCGAGCCACGGATCGCGCGCCGGATCGCCATCGCGCTGATCGGTGCCGCGCTGCGTGTCGCGCCCCGCCACGAGCGCCCGCCAGTTTGCAGAGGGGTCAGCAGTCATATGCGCTCCTGAATAGTCGGCAGTCGGCAGTCGGCGGTCGGCAGAGAGCAGGTCCGTAGTCCGTGGTCCGTGGTCCGTAGCAGGGTTCGTTGATAGGCGTTGCCCCCTATCGGCACTGTGCCGCTACTGCCGACTGCCGACTACGGACTACGGACTACGGACTTCATTACAGCTCCAGCCCGCGCCGCGCGCCGAGGAGGCGGTAGGCGAGCAGGAGGACGAACGAGAGGATGACCAGCAGCATCGCGATGGAGATGGCGGCGTCCAGGTCGCTTTCCAGCGCGCTCATGATCGCCAGGGGCAAGGTCTGCGTGCGCCCCTGGAAGTTCCCCGCGAACATCATCGTCGCGCCGAACTCGCCGACCGCGCGCGCCCAGCAGAGGACGAGGCCGCTGCTGAGCGCGGGGAGGGTCAGCGGCACGGTGATCAGCCGGAAGATCTGCCACGGCGAGGCTCCATCGATCGCGGCGGCGTCCTCGACCTCGCGCTCGACCCGCGCGAACCCGGCGCGCGCGGCCCGGATGAAGAACGGGGCCGAGACGAAGATCTGCGCCAGGACCACCGCCATGGTGGAGAAGGAGAGGGAGAGTTCGGGCAGCCGCAGGCCGATCAGCGGGACGGTGTAGCTCCCCTGGAGGTACTGCCCGACGAGGCCGCGCCGCCCGAAGGCCACCAGCAGCCCGACCCCGGCGACGACCGGCGGCAGGACGATCGGCAGGTCCACCAGCGTGTCGATGATCCGCTTGCCGGGGAAGCGCGCGCGCGCCAGCCCGTAGGCGAGCGGCGTGCCGAGCGCGATCGAGACGAGCAGGGTGATCGCGCTGGTGGCGGCGGTGAGCCGCAGCGATTGCACGACGATCGGCTTGCGGATGCTCGCCAGGAAGATCCCCGACCCGGCGGTACGCCAGAAGAGCGCGACGAGCGGCAACGCCAGGATCACGACCACGAAGACGACGCTCGGCACGCCGAAGAACACGCCCAGACCCCGCGCCGGGCGCGGGGAATCGTGGGTCGTGGGTCGTGGGTCGTGGGTTTTCACGGACGCTCGTCGTTCGGCGCGCACGGTTGCTCCCCTGGTGAGACGGCAGTCGGCAGTCGGCAGAGAGATAGTGTCGAGCGTTGTTTGCTGCTTATTGGCTGTAATGCGAGCGAACGCGATTGGGTTCATCGTCGTGCATCGCCCAACACCAGCATTACGCCATTACTGCCGATTGCCGACTGCCGACGTATTATCGTCCCGTCACGAACCCCCACTTTTGCAAGGTCGCCTGGCCCTCGGCGGAGAGGAGGTAGGCGATGAAGGCGCGGGCACCGACGTCGCTGCTGCTGCCACGCACCGCCGCGACCGGGTACTCGGCGATCACGTTGACATTGTCCGGGATCGCGATGATCTTGAACTGGGCACGGATGGCGGGGGTGACATCGGAGGCGTAGACGATCCCCGCGTCCCCTTCGCCGAGCTGGACCTTGGAGACGACCTGGCGGACGTTCGACTCCTCGGAGACGAGGTTGGCGAGCGCCCTGGCACCGAAGTCCGCGCCGTAGGTCGGGTTCTGGCTCATCTTATCGAAGATCTGGCGGGCGTAGTTGCCGATCGGCACCTCCTTCGTCGCCAGCACCAGCTTGACGCCCGGCTTGGCGAGGTCGGCGGCGCTGGCGATCCCCTGCGGATTGTTCGCCGGGACGATGATCACCGGCGTGTTGCGGACGAAGAGGGTCGGATCGCCGCTGATGAGGTTGCTCTTCTGCGCGTTGCCCATCTGCACCGTGTCGGCGGAGGCGAAGACGTCGGCCTTCGCGCCCTGCTCCAGCTGCGTCCGCAGCGCCGAGGAGGCCGCGAAGTTGAAGGTGAGGCTTGTGCCGGGATTCGCCGCCTCGATCGCGGCCTTCATCTCATTGAATGCGTCGGTCAGCGAGGACGCCGCGAAGATCGTCAGCGCGCCGGTCACCTTCGGCGTCGGCCCGCCCGTCGTGGGCGATGCGGCGCGAGTGGCGGTCGCCGGGGTCGCGGCGGCGCGCGTCGCCGTGGCGACGGCGGGGGTGGTCGCCACGGTCGTGGTCGTGGCGGCGGCGCGCGTGGTCGTCGCCGCGCCGCTGGCCGCCGTCGGGGCGGTGCTCGCTGCGGTGCTCGCTGCGGCGCTGGCGGCGGTACTCGGTGCGGCGCTGGGGACCACGCTGGCGGCGGCGGTCGGGGCGGTGCTCGGCGCGACGGTGGCGGTGCCACCACCGCACGCGACGAGGAGGGCCAGGATCAGGCCCAGGATGGTTACCAAACCTGGCGTCGTGCGGCGCATCGATCACTCCGGTCTTTCGTGTCTCGCGGCCATACACCATCGTGGCGCGGGCCATTTGTCGGTCGCACAAACCCTCGCATTGCTCCCTATGGGGGCAGCGCTAGCTGGGGCGTCGTTTGTGCCGGGCTGGACGCGCCTGACCGCTCAAGCGCGCCCGAGGATCAGTCCTTGCCGATGATGACCTCGGTGGACTTGATGATCGCGTAGACCGACTGTCCCTCCTGGAGCTTCAGCCCTTCGACCGAGCCGCGCGTGACCGCCGAGACGATCTGGTTGCCGCCGCCGATGTCCATCACCACCTCGGCCATCACCTCGCCGAGCTTGATGCTGACGATCGTTGCTTTGAGTTGATTGCGGGCGTTCAGTTCCATCGCATTCCTCCTCCATCCAGCTATCCGGCCACCTCCCCAGGTGGTCCATTGGGCTTACCGTTGCGATCAGGCGGAGATGAGGCCGTCGAAGACGACCGTGCCGGTCTGGGAGATGTCGTAGCCGGGCAGGGCGTCGATCTCGTCGCGGAAGGCCCGGCTGGTCAGCGTGTCGAGCAGCGCGGCGACCGGCGCGCTCTCGCGCGTCTCCTCCGCGAAGACGAGGTCGTAGCGCTCCGTCGCCAGCGGGATGAAGTCGAGGCCCAGCGCGCGCGCCGCCGCCAGGATGCCCGGCCCCGCGTCGGCCAGCCCCGCCGCCACCGTCTCCGCGACCGTGCGGTGCGAACCGACCGTGCGCCCGTAGCCGCGCACCAGCTGTGGCGCGACCCCCGCGCGGGCGAGCGCCTGATCGAGCGCGGCGCGGCTCCCCGCGCCCGGCTCCCGGTTGACGACCGTCAGGCCGGGCCGGGCGAGATCGGCGGCCCCGGCGAGCCCCTTGGGGTTGCCGCGCGCCACCAGCAGCCCCTGCGCCCAGTGCGCGGCGGTGACGACCAGCACCCGCCGCCCGGCGCAGGCCCGCCGGATGAACGGGAGGTTGTACTCGCCGGTCGCGTCGTCGCGCAGGTGCATCCCGGCGGCGTGGGCCTCGCCGCGCGCCAGCGCCGCCAGCGCCGCCAGGCTCGACGCCTGCCCCACGCTGAGGCGGAGCCCCGCGCGCCCGTGTCGCCGCGCCAGGTGCGCGCCGAGGGTCGTCAGCGCCGGGTCGCAGCCCAGGACCACGGCGGTGCGGTCGAGGAGGGCCGTGTCGGCGAGGAGGCGCACCGGGTAGCCCGCCTCGTCGGCGGCGTCGGCGGCGATCAGGCCGTCGGCGATCCCGAAGGTGTCGAGCGGGCGGGCCAGGACGCGCCCGCCGATCCGCGCGACCTGCACGCGCAAGGTCTCGGTGCGCGGGCGCGCGTCCGCGCCCAGGAGTTCGGCGCGGACGGTCGGCGTCTCCTCCAGCCAGAAGAGGTCGCCGACCTCGCGATCGAGCGCGCGGGCGAGGCGCAGCGCGACGCCGAGGGTCGGGGCGTAGCTCCCCGCCTCCAGCGCCCCGATCGTCTGGCGGGTGGTGTCGGCGCGCGCCGCCAACTCCCCCTGCGAGAGGCCCGCCAACCGCCGCGTCTCGCGCAGGCCATTCTCGATCATCGCTCACCTCCCTTCCCTGCGCATCCTGTGCGCCGGTAGGGGTAATGTAAAAGCTTTTTGGCAATATGTCAAAGATTGGCCGTGTGGCGAGCATGGCTATCGGTAATCGGCGCGATACCGCTCTCCACCGGTGGCTTGGGAAAGGCCGCCCACGACCGGGCCGTATCCGTGCCGATGGTATCGAATGATGCGGTGGTGGTTCCGGCTGTGTCGGCGGGGGAGCAGATGGCCTATGACCACATGCTGAGCAGATTCAGTCCGAAAGGACACGCTCGCGGTGATCGAACAGGCAGTGGGCGCTCTGGATGCTATTGCGTATTCTTCAGGCAGGACGATACGCAGCATGGTGCGGTCAGGCACCATCGGCAGGGGTCTGATCCGAGTGCGGTCGCGCTGGCTGCAAGCCGTTGGTGTGCCGGTCCTTCCGATAGTCGCCCGCCACTGATGTATGAAGGAGTCCCCATGACCACCCCGCCCCGCCTCGGCCCTCTCCTCGCCCAGTTCGACTTCGCGCTCGATCAATTGGTCACGCGGCTCGGCGGGCTCAGCGATGCGGAGTATTTCTGGGAGCCGGTCCCCGGCTGCTGGAGTATCCGGCCACGCGGGCAGCAACGGACGACCGGTGTCAGGGGCGGCGGGGCGTGGGTTCTGGAGCGCGAGACGCCCGATCCCGAACCGGCACCATTCACGACGATCGCCTGGCGCCTCGGCCACCTCGCCGGCACGATGTTCCTCCGCGCCGACCACACGACCGGCACGAAGTCGCTCACCCACGACCTCTACGAGTACCCCGGCTCGGCTGATAGCGGCATCGCCGCGCTCGCCGCCGCCGGGTCCGCCTGGCGCGAGGCGCTGACCACGGCGGACGACGCCGCGCTCGATCGGGTCGGGCGCAGCACCTACCCCTCGGGCTCCGACCCCGACGATCCCTTCCTCGACGTCGTCTGGTGGGAGAATCAGGAGTTGCTGCACCACGGTGGGGAGATCGCGCTCCTCCGCGACCTGTACCGTGCCGCTGGCGGCGCGACGATCGCCCGCCCCTGAACGCTCTATGGCGGTTGTCCACCGGGACTGACGCCGCGTCTTCGCGATCGGAGCATGCTGCGTGCGGCTGTCCTGTGTACGAACTATGGATGCGGCGGCGATGGCGCAGCGCCGTCGCGACTACCTGGCGACCGTCGCGCGATCTGGCTCTCTCCACGGTGGAATCTGGCGACCGTGTGGGCGTCGCTCGTGGGCTGCCGGAAGGGAGGGATGCGGTGGTGAAGGAGCGGGCCGTGCCGACGATCTTCGACGATCCGAATCACCCGCTCGCCGCCCCGCTCGCCGCCTGGGGGGTCGCGGTGCCGCGTTTCGCCGCGTTCGTGGAGGAGCATCGCGACAAGATTCGCAAGAAGGCGCGCGGCGCGCGCGATCCCGAGGCGTTGGGCGACCTTCTTCTCGAATTGACGGTCGCCCGCGATCTCCATCGCGGGCGGCTCGGCGCGCTCGCCTACGAGCACCGCCTGCCCGACCGCACGCGCGTGCCGGATTTCGCGCTGACCCTGCCCAGTGGCGTGGTCGTCATGGTCGAAGTGACCCGCCTGCGACCAGCGGTCGCGGTCGCGGGCGGGGGTTGGCTGGGGCCACGCCGCGCCACGGGGACGATTCGGCGTCGATCGACGCGCGGCTGGCCGTGTTGATCTGCGGGAAGCTCGGCCAGTTGGTGCCGAACCTGCCGAACGTCGTGGTCGTGGGCGTCCCCGCCGCGCTGCTCCCGGCGCTCGACGTTGCCGAGGCGCTGCGCGCCCTGGTCGCGCGGGCCGAGCGCCGCGAACTGACCCTGCGCGAGCGCCATTACATCCGCCAGCCGAGTGACTTCTTCCGGCCCTACCGCTCCCTGAACGGCCTCCTCGTGCGCCCGTGGCCCCGCCCCGCCGCCCCGCCGCCCGCGACGTTCTGGACCAATCCGCAGGCCACGAAAACGCTCCCGGCGCGGCTCCGCGCCAGCCTCGCCGCTCTCACCAACGATTGAATTGTCAGCGGATAGCCACGGTGGCAGAACCGGGCCATCGCATCGTATACCGTCTATGGAGCATCCCATGAAGCTCGATCATCTCAATCTCGTCGTCCCCGATCTCGACGCGGCGCAGGAACTCTTCACCACCACGTTCGGCTTCGATCTGACGATGCGGCGCGGCGACGCCCTCGCCGCCCTGACCGGCGAGGATGGCTTCACCCTGGTGCTGGCCGACTCCCGCCGCTGCGGTGGCGACGGTGCGCCGCGCTACCCGGAGACGTTCCACGTCGGGTTCTTGCAGGAGTCGCGCGAGGCGGTCGACGCTCTGCACGCGCGCCTCGCCGCCGCGCCGGTGGAACTGGGGCACGCGCCGCGTATGATGCACGGCAGCTACGGCTTCTACTGCACCGCGCTCGGCGGCATCCTCTTCGAGATCAGCACCCAGGTCGGTGCCGGGGGCGCGACGGCGGGGTAGGTCCCCGCGCGGATCTGCCCCAGGGCTTCACCGTGGAGAAGAACGCCCCGCAGCATACCGCACGGGTGGCCCATGCCTCGTATCGAGGCCGGGGTCTACGACGTGCTGGACCCCCGTTCGCGGGGTGCTAATCAGCGTCTACGCAGCAGTGCGCGCCCGGCCCTGGGAAGGAGGATCGTGACGCGCGCCCGCTCGCTCCGCCGACTCGTCCCTGCAACGAACGCGATCCCGATCCGGCCCCTGCACAAGGCATTGCTCGCGCAGGGGCCAGCGCGTCGTAAAAGGGAGGTGTCATAGGAGCGCGCCGCATCGAAGTGAGGAGCGGGGCTAGCGAGCGGCACCGCCGATGGCGATGATCGCCGGATTCGCGGAGTCTGGCAGGAAGATGAATTGGAGGTCGGTGGCGTCGGGGGCCACGTCGAAGGCGAGATAGTAGGTCACGGTCGCGCCGGGGGGGACGGCTTTGCCATAGGGCTGACCGTGCTTGAACGCCGGATAGAAGTTGTCCAGCGTCCAGTATTCCTCCGGAATGGCGTAGGTGAAGCCCTGACCAGAGCGGAGGGCGACGTCGTCGTAGCCGATTCCCTCGGTCCCATTGGCGGTGCGAGTCACGCTGAGGGCGACGACAACCCAGGTGCCGGTTGCGGTAACGGGGTCGTTGCCGCTGTCCGCCGAGATGACGAGATCCTGGCCGGGGCGCTCGACGCCGGTCACCGTCACTGTCCAGTTGGGAATGGTGACCGGCTGGGTCAGCCCGGCGGGATGGGCGGCGGCGGGGCGCGACGTGGGCGCGGCGGTAGCTCCGGCGGCGCTCACCGGGACGATGGTGGGGGTGCTGCGCGGGGGCGCTGCGCCCTGCGGTGCGACGGTGCCGGTCGCGGACTGGCGTGCCCCCACGGCCACGGGCATGACCGACGGCTGCGCGGACACCGTTGCGGCGCTGGTGGCGAGGGCCGATATCGACCCGACGCTCGTGCCCAGGATCTCGTGTGCCTGCGTGGCAGTACGGCGCGCGAGGAAGAGCACGCCGCCCGCCACCACCAGGACGACGACCAGCAGCAGCAGCGCCGCGCCAAGGCAGCCGAACAGGAGTCCCTTGCGGCGTGGTCGCGGGGACGAGGGTGGCGCTGGCGCGTTGACGAGGCCGGTTGGCGCTTGGGAAATGTCGGTTGGCGGTGGTGGCGGGGGGAGCGCGGGTTGTCGCTGGTCAGCCATGTCGTCCTCCTCGGGTGTTTGTTGCCGCGTCGCGGCGTGGTGACTGTTCATGATCGCTGGCTGGCGTGGCTGCTGGTGCCTTGTCGTCCTCCTCCGAGCGGTCACGGTCGCTGATCCAGGCGATGGCCGCCGCGACCGAGGCCACCCGCGTCTTTGCGCCAGACTGGATATGCTCGATTTCGAGTCGCTGCCCGTCATCATTCAGCTGCCAGTAGCGGAGCAGGAATGAGCCGTACCGTTTCACCTTCACCATCGCCCACTGTTCCGCCCAACACTCATCGGCCACCGCGCCACAACCATCGGCCACCGCGCCACAACGAGCGCGCCGCCCACGTGGTCTCCCCATCGTAGACGGCGTTCCTTTGCAGATTCTTAGCGGCGTGGTATCGATAGCCCCTGTTTAGCGGGGTTGCGCGTGTCGCGCGGTGGCCCAGGCTCAGCGCCCTGCGGCTGGCGGATCGTGGAGCGCGTCGGCGATGATCTCCGGCAGCGGTGTCTCTTGGCCGGTCGTCCAGGCTGACCTTCCGGCTACCTCGCCTAGTGGGTCAGGCAGCGAATAGTTGACGATCGGGCAGGGCAGCCCCAGAGCCCCCTAACCGGCGCTGGCGGGCGCGCTGGCGACGGGCCTGCCGTTTCCCCGCCCAGACGAAGGG
>JAABUR0100009035.1_pt1 | contig 11332 bp, 10 predicted proteins | sample 5560091 | NCBI WGS metagenome assembly JAABUR01 (sample SAMN10711879, study PRJNA513375) | rock metagenome | isolation source: Antarctica rocks | place: Antarctica: Victoria Land, University Valley sud
GACGGTGGTGCGGCTCACCCCCAGAGCGGCCGTCAGCTCGCGCTCACTGGGCAGCCGGGTGCCGTCGAGAATGCGCCCGTCAGCGATGAGCCGGCGCAGGCCTTCGGCCACCACCTGGTATGCCGGGGGGCCGGTTGGGACGGTCGGTCTACCGGTCGTGAGCTGGACGGCGACCGTGCGAGCTGACACGGCGCGAGAGACCATGCAGGCCAGTGAACCACGATTGGCTATGGATCGTCAGGCCACTCTTGGGAAGGGTGGTCCTCATGTCCCACGTTGTCCTGTCGTCCCTGACCTCACGTGAGCAGGTGCGGGCCGGACGGCTGCCGCGCCGGCTGGTGCAGCTCGGCGTAGGTCTGACCCTCTACGGCGTCTCCATGGCGATGATGGTGCGCAGCCGGCTGGGGCTCGACCCGTGGGACGTCCTGCACTACGGGCTCGCGGAGCGGCTGCCGCTGACCTTCGGCCAGGTGACCATGGTCGTGGGCGCGCTCGTCCTGCTCCTGTGGATCCCACTGCGCCAGTGGCCGGGGGTCGGGACGGTGGCCAACGTGGTCGTCATCGGGCTGGCCACCGATGCCGGTCTGGCCCTCATCCCGGAACCACAGGCGCTGGGGACGCGGGGTGCGCTGCTCTTCGGCGGCATCGTGCTGAACGGGCTGGCCGGTGGCCTCTACATCGGCAGCCAGCTCGGCCCCGGGCCGCGCGACGGGCTGATGACCGGTCTCACCCGCCGCACCGGCTGGAGCATCCGGCTGGTCCGCACCGGGATCGAGGTCGCGGTCCTGTCCGTGGGCTGGCTTCTCGGCGGCGTGGTCGGGCTCGGCACGGTCGCCTACGCGATCCTCATCGGACCCCTCGTGCAGTTCTTCCTGCCCCGGGTGACGGTCCGGCTGGACAGGCGCGGCGCCGAGGAGACGCCGGCCTCGACCCTCGCGGCCTGAACGACGCGGTGTTCATCGCGCACCTCCACGTCGGGACCCGGGCCGAACCGGGTGAGCCTCGGCCCTCCGGAGGACGCTCGGCCGATGGTGCACGGCCCTCAGCCGGCGACCGCCAGGGTGAACGGGAGGACAGCTTCTGCGCCGGCTCGACGCAGCGCCTGGGTCGCCACGGTCATCGTCCAGCGGGAGTCGGCGAGGTCGTCGACCAGCAGGACGGGACCGGCCACCGAGGCCAGTGCATTCGCCAGGTCGGGCGACACGGCAAGGCGGCCCCACACGCCCGCGAGACGGAAGGCGCTGTTGCCTCCGGCTTCGCCGACGGGGCCACCCTCGACCAGGTCGAGGGTGCCGAGCATCGGTAGCCGCCCGATCCGCGCGATCCCCTCAGCCACCGAGCCGACGAGCACGGGGTGAGAACGGGAGGGAAGCGAGACGACGCCGGTCGGCCGCTCGGACCACCCCCAGTCGCGCAGCACCCCGACGCAGGCCTGGAGCAGCTCGGGGGACGCCGGGGCGTCCTCGCGGAGCAGCTCCCGGAGCCGTTGCCCCCACCCCAGGTCGGTGAGCCGGGCCAGCGATCGGCCCGGCAACGCCGCCTCGGCGGCCGGGATCTTCCCGGACAGGGGGACGCCCAGGCGGGACATACCCGTGGGCCACTGGCTGCGGGGCTCGAGGTCCACGCCCACTCGCCGGAGCTGCTGGCGCGCGGTGAGGAGGGCGGCCTCCGGGAGGGTGTCCTGGAACCAGGGCCCGGCGCACCGGTCACAGCGACCGCATGGCCCCGCGGTGTCGTCGTCGAGCGCCCGCTGGAGGAACTCCATCCGGCACCCTGCGCCTTGCTCATAGTCCAGCATGAGCCGCTGCTCGCGCTCACGTGCCTCGGCGACCCGGGCGTAGCGCTCGGTGTCGTAGCTCCATGCTCGGCCCGTCGCGGTCCAGCCACCGCTGACCCGCGTCACGGCGCCGTCCACGTCGAGGACCTTGAGCAGAAGCTCCAGGCGGGTCCGGCGGATGTCCACGATCGACTCCATAGCCGGGGTCGAGAGGGGTTTCCCGGCATCGGCCAGGGCCGTGAGGACGGCATCGGCCTGCTCCTGCCTGGGCATCGACGCGGAGGCGAAGTAGCGCCAGATGTCCTTGTCCTCCGGACCAGGCAGCAGGAGGACGTCGGCATTGGCGGTGGCCCGGCCGGCCCGGCCGACCTGCTGGTAGTAGGCGACCGGCGAGGCGGGCGCGCCGAGGTGGAGGACGAAGCCCAGGTCCGGCTTGTCGAACCCCATGCCCAGCGCGCTGGTAGCCACCAGCGCCTTGACCCGGTTGTCGCGCAGGGCGGACTCGAGCCGCTCCCGGTCGGCCGGGTCGGTGCGGCCCGTGTAGGACCGGACCTCGTGCCCCGCCTCACGCAGGCTGGCCGCCACGTCGTCGGCACCGGAGACCGTGAGGGTGTAGATGATCCCGCTGCCGGGCAGCTCGCCGAGGTGAGCCAGGAGCCACCCCACGCGTTGCTCTGCCGACGCGAGCGGCAGGACGCCGAGGCGGAGCGAGTCTCGCGCGAGCCCGCCGCGCAGCGTGAGCACCTCGTGCCCGCCGGCGCCGAGCTGTTCCGCCACGTCGGTGACGACCCGGGCATTGGCGGTCGCGGTCGTCGCCAGGACCGGTGTGTCAGAAGGAAGCGCGGTCAACAGGTCACGGATCCGGCGGTAGTCGGGGCGGAAGTCGTGCCCCCAGTCGCTGACGCAGTGCGCCTCGTCCACGACGAGAAGTCCGCAGCGACGGGCGAGGCCGGGCAGCTGTTCCTCGCGGAAGCGCGGGTTGTTGAGGCGCTCGGGGCTGACCAGGAGGACGTCCACCTCGTCTGCGGCGAGGGACGCGCTGACGGCGCCCCACTCCTGCGGGTTGGCGGAGTTCATCGAGACGGCGGTGATCCCGGCCCGCTCGGCAGCGGCGATCTGGTCCCGCATCAGGGCGAGCAGCGGCGAGATGATGATGCTCGGGCCGGCTCCGGCGGCTCGGCGCAGCGCCGTGGACACGAAGTAGACCGCCGACTTGCCCCACCCGGTGCGCTGGACGACGAGGACTCGCCGGCGCCCACCGACGAGGGCCTCGATCGCCTCGAGCTGCCCGTCCCGGAAGTCGACCTCGTCCCGGCCGACGAGCCGGCGCAGGGCGACACCGGCCGCCGTGACTATGTCGGTGGCCGGCCCGGCGGTCGGGTGAGCTGTCATCGGCCCACCGTACGTGCCCGCCCGGACACCCGTGACGCCGTCCACAGTGGCCCAGCCGGATCGCCTCGAAGCGGCACTACGCAGGCTCCACTGGACGACCTAACGTCGTCGCCATGGCCCCCGTCATGCCCGGCACGGCATACTCCTCAGCCACCGGGGGCAGCGCTGACGATCGGTGCGGTGCTCGGCACGGGCGTGATCTCGCTGCCCTCGCTCGCGGCCGACCTCGCCGGGCCGGCGTCCATCGTCGCCTGGGTCGCGCTCGTGCTCCTGTCCATCCCGCTCGCCGCGACGTTCGCGGCGCTCGGTGCCCGACACCCCGACTCGGGAGGCGTGTCGACCTACGTGCGCCGGGCCTTCTCCGGGAGGGCCGCGTCCGCCGTCGGCTGGTGCTTCTACTTCGCCATCCCGGTGGGTGCCCCACCCGCCGCGGCCTTCGCCGGGGGCTACGTCGCCGACCTGCTCGGCGGTGGGCGCACGACCATGCTGCTCACCGCGGCAGCACTCGTCGCCGTCGTGGCGGCGATGAACGCCTTCGGTCTACGGATCTCGGGGACGGCTCAGCTCGTCCTGGCGGCGGTCCTGGGCGTGCTGCTCGTCGCCGCGACCGTGACGGCCCTCCCGCACGCCGACCTGGACAACCTCGCGCCGTTCGCCCCGAAGGGATGGGCAGCCGTGGGTGGGACGGCCGCGGTGCTCGTCTGGGCGTTCGCCGGATGGGAGGCCGTCACGTCGCTCTCCGCCGACTACCGCAACCCCCGACGCGACATCCCGCGAGTGACCGTCATCGCGGTGGTCGTCGTCGGTGTGCTCTACCTCGGCGTCGTCGTGACGAGCTTCCTCGTGCTCGGGCCTCGCACGGGCCGGAGCCAGGCGCCGCTGGCCGACCTGCTCGCCATCGGTTTCGGACCCCCGGCGCGGGTCGTCACCACGGTCGTCGCGCTGCTCCTCATCGTCGGGGCGATGAACGCCTACTTTGCCGGCGGATCCCGGCTCGGCGCCGCCCTGGGCCGTGACGGCGCCCTGCCCGCATGGTTCGCCCGCGGGGGGAGCGCCGGGGAGGTGCCCCGGCGGTCGCTCGCGGTGATCGCGCTCCTGTCGCTGACGTCCCTCGCCGTCACGGCGTTCGCGCGGGTCGAGCTGACGGCGTCCGTCCTGCTCGCCACCGGGTCGTTCACGATGGTCTACGTCCTCGGCACCGCCGCGGCGATCAAGCTGCTCCCCCGGCATAGCTGGGCCTGGCGCGGCGCCGTGGTGTCCTTCACCTCGGTCATGGCGCTCCTGGTCCTCACCGGCCCGCACGTCCTCTGGGCCGTCGGGGTCATGGTCACCGCCGTCCTCTACGAGTCCTGGAGCTCGCGCCGCACCAGCCGGGCGACCAGCCGGATCCCCTCGTCGACGGACTCCGACGGCACGGCGCCGTACCCCACCACGAACCCGGCCTGCGTAGGACGCTCGCCGCAGTAACGCCCGAGCGGCTCGAGACCGACGCCGTGGCCCGAGGCCACTCGGGCCACCCGCTCGGCCAGCTCGGCGTCGCCACAGCGCAGCCGCGTGCAGACGTGCAGGCTGGCCGCTGACGGGACGATCGCGAGCAGGTCACCCAGCTCGCGCCGAAGCGCGGCGACGACCGCCTGCTGCCGGCCCGCATACACCTTGGCCGCCCGGCGGACGTGACGCGCGAGCTGGCCCTCGTCCATGAACCGGGCCAGCGCCGCCTGCGTCGCGACCGCGCCGTACCCGTCGGCCAGCTGGCGCGCCGCGCGCAGCGCCGGAGCGAGCGACGGAGGCGTGACGATGAACCCGAGCCGCAGGGCGGGGAGCATCGTCTTGGAGAAGGTGCCGACGTAGAGCACCCGGCCGCTCCCGTCCAGGCTCAGCAACGGCTCGAGCGGCCGCTCTGAGAAACGGAACTCGCTGTCGTAGTCGTCCTCGACGACAGCTGCCTCATGGCGGCTCGCCCACCCGAGCAGGGCCGAGCGCCGGGCCAGCGACATCGGTGTGCCGAGCGGGAACTGATGGGACGGCGTCGTGTAGACCAGACGCGCCGTCGGCGGCAGTGCGTCGACGACGAGCCCGTCCTCGTCGACCGGGACCCCGACGACACGGGCACCGAGCGAGGCGAAGAGCTGCCGGGCGGGCGGGTAACCGGGCTCCTCGACCGCCACCACGTCGCCCGGGGAGACCAGGACCCGGCCGATGAGATCCAGCGCCTGCTGCGCGCCGTTGGTGACGACGATGTCCTCAGCGTCGGTGCGCACCGACCTTGCCGTGCCGACGTAGCGCGCGATGGCGGTGCGCAGCCCGAGGTGGCCCGCCGGATCGGCATAGCTGGCCGGGCTGTTCGCGGTCATCCGCAGCTCGCTGGCGATGAGCCGTCGCCAGGTCTCGAACGGGAAGAGCCGGGCGTCGGGGATCCCGACGCGAAAGTCGAGGAGGGCCGCCTCGCTGGCGCTCACCGGAGTGGGGGTGACGTCCCACCCCTGCCGCGGTCGCAGCCCATCGGCCTCCTTGCGCTCGCGCTGTGGCTGGGGCTTCCCGAGTGAAAGGTGCTGTGCCACAAACGTTCCGGAACCCACGCGAGCGGTCAGGAAGCCCTCGGCGGTGAGTCGCTCGTATGCCGCGGCCACCGTGTTGCGCGAGACGACCAGGCTGCGGGCGAGCTCCCTCGTCCCGGGAAGGTGCTCGCCCGGGCGCAGCCGGCCGTCGATGACCGCCGCCCTCAGCTCCCGGTAGATGCAGGCCGTGAGGTCGCCCCGGCCTTCCAGCCTGACGTGGAAGTCCATGGACCGGAAATGTACCGGTGCGTCAACGCCGCCCAGGCCCGCCAGAGCGCTGGCCGCCGCTGGCCGGCGCGGGCTGGCCCCGGCACCCCACCCCGCCCGTTTGAACCCCCCGTGGACCGAACAAATCTTGACCAAATACAGGAAAAGCCAGCCTGTTCACAGCAAACCCAGGCGTGGAATCCTGCGTAGGCTTTCCACAGTTTGCTCACGGAACCAACTCAGAAAGGCACACGGATGACCATCAAGTCTCGAACGGCAGGGGTCCTTGCAACCGGAGTGGCGTGCTTGGCGCTGGCGGCAGGCGGGCCAACTGTCGCAGCGCATTCGGCCAGCCTCCCGACGTGGTTGCATGCGGGAGCGACGAACGTGTATCCCTCGGCCGGGGGAACCTGGCAGTACGGCTTCTGGAACGCGGAAGTCCGTTCATACTATTGGGTGGGCAAGTGTCACGGCACGACGGTGGTCTACAACGGCACCACGAGGCGGAGCATCGATACGGCGCCCGACGCCATGTCCGACGCTGCGCTGTGGGCCTACGACTCATCTGGCGCCCACGACACCTACTACTACCGAGTCTGCTGAGCGCGGCTTGTCGTGTGGCCGCGGGCCTCCACGCGCCTGCGGCCACACGACCCCCTCCATGTGTCAGGGCTCCCGCCATGCGCTCTGCCAAACCAAGGCCGAAATGAGAGTAGCAAGCAATGCATAAGCGGGTCGTGGTCGCCGTTTCGGCGATGTTGTTTTCCCTGTTGGCCGTGCTCGTAGGGATTGTCTCGGATCTTCATGATCGCGACTACCCTCAGCAGCTGGGGGCGAAGGCAAGCGCGAGCCTCGATTTTTCTGACTCTGGGCTGTCGGACGAGGCGGCATTTCGTGAGCTAGGAGCGGTTAGCGACCGATGGGGGGTGGGGCTGGTCAGGGTTTCGCCGGATCTGAGTGGTGACCAGTCAGGACAGGTCTTTGTCCCGCTGGGATCCCAGGGGAAGCTGCCGACGACGGTCCGGCGTTTTGGGGACGCGCCTGACGCCGTGGTCAAGGATCGGGCAGCTTTGGAGCATTCATTCGCTTCCGGCCAATACCTGGTGACCGGAAGCACCGCTCACCTCTCGGACCTTCAGGGATGGCTGACGGGGCAGAGAGTCGGCAACAGGTGGACCGTCGACTCCATGGGCCAAAATCTGAGGCTCGTGGTCGGACAGACCAGCTTCGGGGCCGGCCTCCTCGCTGGCGTCGCGTTGCTGGCCTCCCTGGTCCTCTACTGGCTCTCGGTCAAGGCCCGAGGGCGGGCCCTCCGCGTCCTGGCCGGCGTCTCCACCTCGCGCATCCAGTACGAGGACATTGCCGGTTTCGTGGCTGCCATGCTGGCGGCCGCGATGGTCGTGGGTGTCGTTGCCTCCGCTTACGTGGGCCTGGCTCATGGTTGGGTCTTCGTTCCCTCCTACGTCTCGACCCTGGCGACCTTCAACGCGATGGTCCTCGTTGCGACAACCGTCTTCGCCGTGGTCATGTGCGTCACCTCCTGGCCGAGCGCCCGGATGCTCGCGGTCCGGGAGCCCGCTGTGACCCGGCTGCGTGGGACCTCTGTGGCGCTGAAGGCGGCTTCCTTCGTGCTGGTCTTGACTGCGGTGGGGCCGGCGTTGACGGCCTACACCGACGCCGAGAACGTCGCCGCTCAGCAGGCCACGTGGAGGTCGCTATCCGACCAGGTGTCCCTCGTGTTGCCTGCCGCATTAAAAGACGAGAGCGCCTTCCAAGCCGTTAAGAAGAACCTCGGGGATGTGGTCGGCGACGCGGAGGCGCGTGGCTCCGTCGCCTTGTCGTACACATGGACTGGGGACGGCCCGGCTGGTCTGGACTTCGGCCCTGACCGAAACCTGGCCCTGGTCAACCAGAGATGGCTCGACCTCACGCTCAACAGCGGCGACGGCCAGCGCGCGAGCGGACTGCTCGCCCTGTCCCAAGATCAAATCCCAGGCGGCGTCAAACGGCACCTCGAGGGGAGCCTGCCGCTGTGGACACGACACCAGCTGAGCACTACCCAGGCCTTGAGCCAGTTCAGGTTCTACCGCTACTCCGGCCCGAACGAGATACCCCTGTCCACGGCGAGCGGCATGGTGTTCCTCGACACGGCGATCGTCATGGTCGCCCCGGCCGTGCATGACGTGTTCAACGACAGCTTCCTCGGCTCGGTGCTCTCATCCAAGAACCTCATCCTCACCGGCCTCGGCGCGACCCAGGCACTGGTCGCGAAGCACGGGCTGCACAACAAGGTGTCCGTGAAGTATGTGGCCGAGGAAGGAATCCTTGCTGCTCAGTACACAGCCTATTTCGCCTGGTTGCGTTCCATCTCGCTGGCGTCTCTGGTCGTGGCGTTGGTGATCTCGGCGCTCATCACGGCTTTCATCACGGCGGTGACGAAGGCACGGCGCGACTTTCCGCTTCGTCTCTCCGGCTCCCACTGGCGAAAGATACTTGTCGGCCGAATAGCCAAGGAGTGGCTCGCGGGCGTCGTCCTCGCCGCCCCGGTCATCGCGTTTGCAGGAACGCAGGCCGCGCCGCTCGTCGCCGGGGTAGCGGTGCTGTGTCTGCTCGCCGCCCCGCTAATGCACTTGGCAGCCGCACAGTGGAGCTTCACCAATGTCAGCCTGCGCAAGATCTAGGAGGGGAGGGGCCACGATGAAGGTTGAAGCCGACGACGTAACCGTGCTCATCGACGGACGAGACGTTGTCCGGAGGGCTCGCCTGGTATGCCCTCCGGGCACGATGACGGCTCTCGTCGGGCCTAGCGGATCGGGAAAGACGACACTCCTGCACTGCCTGGGGTTGCTGCAACCGTCGACGAGTGGTCGGGTCCTGATGGACGGGACGGACGCCACCGCATGGAAGTCGTCCCGACGACGGCGATTCTGGAAGGACCACGCCGCTTTCGTCCTCCAGGACCACGGAGTGATGGAAGAAGAGTCGGTCTCATTCAACGTGACCATGTCGTCCAGCCCATTCGGCGGGCGCGTTCGCGGTGACCGCCAGCGCATGCACGCAGCGCTCGAGGAGGTCGGGTTGAGCGGGCGAGCCAGCGAACCAGCCTCCCATCTCAGTGGGGGCGAAAAGCAGCGGCTCTCCGTCGCTCGCGCCATATACAAGGACGCGCGTGTCATCTACGTCGATGAGCCAACTGCCTCCCTGGACGAGGACAACCGCGCATTGGTCATCGAGCTGTTCACCTCCCGAGCCCGCAAGAGCTGCACGGTCGTGGTCTCGACCCACGACGACGAGATGATCGCCGCCTGCTCCGCCCAGTACTCGCTCCGCCAGGAGCCCGACCCGCAGGAGGGGCACCACCCACGTGCCGCCGGTGAGCTTGAGCGCACCTCTTCCGAAGTCGTGACCGGGCCAAGTCAGTGACCGGGACCTGCAGCCAACCTGACCTGAACAGGAGAATCTCATGAAATACGTGAAGTCCCTCGCGATCGGCGTCGCTGTCGCCGTGGTGTTGGTGGCCGGGGGTTTGACGTTCGGCCTGGTGCGACTGCCGATCGCGCAGGGCTCCCCTTCGCTACCGTGCGAGCAGCTGGTCGACAAAGCCACCGCTGCCGACGCGCTGGCACGGCGCCCGGACCTGGTAGCCCGCGTCGAGGGGACAGGCACCGGAGTGAAGGTAGGCGTGACCACCCCGTGCGCGGGTCAGCCCGAGCGGGCGCTCATCACGATCCGTTACACGGCCGGTGCCGAAGAGACCGCGATCAACACCATCATGCGTCACGACGGCTTTGGTGTCCCCGCTCAGCTGGTCAAGGCTTAAGTCGCAGGCACGTACGGCGTGCCGGCGTCAGCGACGAGCCTGGTGCGTCCGAGGTCGTGGTCGCCGGGACCACCAGGACCTCGGACGCAAGGAGTGCGGGGGAGCGCCGCCGGCCCTGCGAGGATGGGCGCCATGTCGTCCTCGCACTACCGGGTCAACGTGCCGCTTCGCTGGTCGGACATGGACGCCTACGGGCACGTCAACAACGTCCAGTTCCTCCGCCTCCTCGAGGACGCGCGCGTCAGCGGCTTCGAGCAGTGGTTCGGCCTGGAGCGGGCCCTCCTGGACGAGGGCGTCCTCGTGACCCGCCACGAGATCGAGTACATCGCGCCGCTGACCTTCCGGCACGCTCCGATCTCGGTCGACATGTGGTGCACGAAGATCTCGGGCGCCGGGTTCGACCTCGGCTATGACGTGAGGGACCCCGACGGCGTCGGCCAGGGCCACTACGCCCGCGCGGAGACCGGCCTTGTCCTCTACGACTTCGCGAGCTCGGGACCACGTCGAATGCGCCCGGACGAACGCGAGATCCTGCGCGCCCACGAAGGTGACCGGGTGCCCTTCCGGTGGCGCAGCCGGTGAGCACCCTCGTCTTCGACGACGAGCAGGGGTATGCCGACTTCGTCACCTTCGTCGGGCGGGCCCGGGCCGTCGAGCCTGACGGGGCCATGCACCTCCAGGCAGTCGGGACCACCCTGGCCGCCCACGTCGGCGTGCTGCCGGGCCGCGGACTGCTCGGCGAGGGCACCGTGACCGGGATGCGGGCCATGGCGCTGGGCGAGGCGTCGACGGTCGACGCCGTCGTGTCGCTGGCCAGCCTGGCTGACCGCTTCGCCCGCCAGCCAGAAGGGGCCGTCGAGGTGCCCGTCCCGCCGACGACGGTGACTGCGGTGTGGGCGTCCCTCGCTCCACGGCGCGACGGCTGGGAGCCGGTGGGGGAGGTGTCCGAACGAGAGCTCGAACGGGCCGCGCGGGCGGGGATCGAGGAGGTCGCCCGGGGGACGGTCGCGACAGCCGGGGCTCCGGCGGTGGCCCAGCTGCGTCAGTCCGTGTGGGGGCGGCTCACCGCAACGACGCCCCCGGTGCCCGCGGGGGCGGCCTTCGCGGCATACGTGCTCGGTTTCCTCGACCCGGCCCGGGACGCGCGGGTCTTTGCCCGCGGACACTGGGTCCGGGTCGCGACGCGACGGGGGCAGGTCCTCGTCCGCTGAGCCGGGCGTCTCACCCGCGCAGGGCGCACCGGCGTCCACTGACGATGTCCAAGGCGGCGACCAGGGCGAGCAGCCCCCAGATCAGCAGGTAGGCCCTCGTGTCCCCGCCGCCGGTGTGGAAGGAGGCGAACAGCGCACTGGCACCGGCGATCCCGAGGACGCTGCCGAGGACGTCGGAGAGCTGCAGCGCCGCCGAGGCCCTGCCGTACTCGCCGGCCGGAGCCAGGTCGAGGAGGAGCACCGACAGCGAGGTCGACCCGAGACCCATGCCGGTGCCGGTCAGCACCATCGCCGGGCCGAACAGCCACACCGACCAACCGGCGGCGGTGACAAGCACCAGCGCGAGACAGCCGAGCGCGACAAAGAG
>JAABUR0100009044.1_pt1 | contig 11326 bp, 7 predicted proteins | sample 5560091 | NCBI WGS metagenome assembly JAABUR01 (sample SAMN10711879, study PRJNA513375) | rock metagenome | isolation source: Antarctica rocks | place: Antarctica: Victoria Land, University Valley sud
CCATCCTCCATCCCCTCTCTCCGCTCAACCTCTTCCTTCTCATCTCTGATCAAGCGTCGCAATTGCATGCCCTCTTCGATAATCCTTCCAAACTGCTGTCGCCGCTCCGCCCACGTCTGTGCATATTCCTGGCTTTCCCGCTCCAGCTCCGCAATCTCGCCATTCAGCTTTTCGAGATTGGCGTGTTGGTCCTCGCGAGGACGTAACAGGCGGTTGGATGTGATTTTCTCAGCAAGGTCGTCGTATTCTTTGCGAAGCGCAAGGGTACGCTGGGCTTCTTCTAGTTGGGTGCGGAGGTCGGTGGTATTATCTCTCACTGCCTGGGCGGTGGCTTGGATCTTTGATTTCTCGGCCGCATAGCGCTCGCGCTCTTTTTCGTTGCTGGTAAATAGGAATTGTATGCGTATGATGCTGCTTTCGAAAGCGGCAAAGTCGAGGAGTGCATCTTCGCGGAATTGGCGGCGTTCGTTGAGCTGGTGTTGTTTTTCGGCTTCGTGAGCTGTGGTAGCTTCGTCGGTGGCGGAGGCGTCAGGGGGTGGGGTGGGAGGGAGGGTCGGTGGGGTGGAGAGGAGGGAGGTTGGGGCGAGGAGGCGTTTGGTGATGCGTTTGAAAGGTCTTTCTTCGACATTGAGGAGACGAGATTTGTGGAGAGCGTCTAGTGACATTGGCATCCATACAGGTGAGTTGATATGAGAGCTTGTGACTCACCTTCTTCGGCTTGGTCGAGTAAAGTATATGAGGCCATAGCTGGTTTGCTAGTGATTGGATCAACCTCACCAGGAAACCTCGATTCTTCGCAGTAGTTCCAGTGCTAGACGTAGAATTATGACTCGATGTTGGCCTGTCTACTCCGTAAGGCGGTATGTGCGCGAATTAGAGAGTGTTTCTTGATTTCCCGTGAGTGTGACTGGCCTCTAGAAAGCTGTAGAGACCCAAGTTAGGCTTAGTATTGCACGACCAGCGCTAGTCTCAGTGCGGCTCTAGACAAGCTCGGGAGACCCGCGATTAGCATGTGCCTTGTACTACTACATAAACCCAAGTTGAACCCCCCACTTCAATCTTCAACCATCGATAGCATTGTTTGTCGTACCCAGTTGCGTTTGCTTGGACACACTTAATGTGCTTCTGCTGATAACAACATACTGCTCTATGCTCCAACGCCAGTTATTGTCTAGACTTTTTACAGCCAACTGCTTCACATTGTACTATTCATGCCAACCACTACTTTAGTACTATTCACACCTTAGAAAGCACTGCCTCAACACTTACCTCAAAAACCACTGCTCCAACATTTTTCTACAAAACTACAGCTTTAAACCTCTATATCACTCACCTTTACTCTACAATTTATCTCCACCACTGCTTTACAACCTTTCTCTCAATACTACCACCGGCATTATACCAACAAAATGCCTGCAACATCCCTTTTCCATCTTGCCAAAAAGGGCTGTGCAAAGAACATTCGAGGTTAGTATAACACACACTCTCTTGACCCGACAAATGCTGATTCTCTGTAGCAATTGTCGACGTCGGTGATATCCCATATACGATCGTTCGTCCTGTCCTTCTACTACTAGAGAGCCCGCAACAGCTGGTATGTCGAGTCCTATACATAGCACAGCGGTGAGTACTAACATCAGATTTAGAGAGAACTCGAGCTAGCATCACCCCAAATATGTGGCCACGATGCAGAGGTCTGGATGAAGTTCATCAAACGAGACGTCCCCAAGTGGGAAGAGAAGCCCCACGAGCCTTCAAATCCACATAGCTGGTACAAGGTCTACAGAAAGCTGCTCGCGGATAGTATCAAGGAAGTCGAGGAAGATGCGAGAGCTCTCGAAGCTGCCTTGAAAGGTATCAAGACCGAGCAAGCAAAGCATACGATCAAGCATGTCCACCCATCGACCGTACCGAAATTACCTAAAATGGGCGGCATGATTTACGCTACCTCATTACCGCATTTCAAAAAGCCTAAGAAGCCACCACCACCGAAACCTACCTCACTCAACTTTGGCGCCGGATCTCGGACGAAGACACTTACTGGGGCCGGCGTAATGAATAAAGCTCGGAGAGAAGCTAAGCAGCTCAGTCTGTTCAGTGCCAAGAATAGCAAGCTAGCTAAGCCTACGCACGAGCTCAGCAATAAGGCTGTAGGGGTCCAACACGCGCCGGAAAGTATTGTGAACTACTATAGACGTCCGGTTGTCCCGAAAGCTGTCGATCCGACGGTCAAGAAGCCCACAATCTTCGTTCCGAAACGCAAGATAGTCAACAATGCATCAACCTCGAATGGCATGAGCGTCGAAGAGAGAGAACGTCGATTGAAAGACTTTACGAATCCCGGAGTTGCACGTGCCTCATCTTTGTCAACATCATCACCACCATCATCTACAGCACCCCCCAACCCACCAAAAGCTGCAGAGACACAGCTGTTTGCCACAACCGATTCCTCGTCATCAATCACTTCATGTCCTCAAAACACATCGGTCATGTCACCTCAAAGCACCAACACTGCATACCCAGCTTCAGCATATAGGGTACCTAGACTCAAATCCATCAGTCCCGAGAGTAAAGAACGGAAGCCGATGATCAAGAAGAGAGCCCCCGTCGATCCATTTATGCCAGCTAAGCGACGAAAGATGGCATGATTGCCGTTATACAGGGGACGTTCCGGATATCTTCACCAGCACGTGTCTACAGGCGGAGGTATTCAAGATTACATGCGGCGATTATTTGGAGTCATGCATTTATTTCGGCGTTCTGATTTACAGGAGTGGAAAGCATAGCGAAAGTATTTGGGAGCTCATTCTACATACGGACAAGCATCAAGAGCGAAGATACCCAGGCAATAGAACAATTCAAGTATCCAAACCCTTAGTCTGATACATCCATAGTGCAAGCAAGCTTCGTCTAGTCGTGATTTACAACAGCAGCAACCGTGAGATTCGTTCCACCATCCTAGCAGCCACAGCTGCCCGTCATTTGCCAAGCCCTACCAAGCTCTCTCAAACTCGAAGCTATCGTCCAGCCCTCCCTCACATTTGCGAACCGCCTCCGGTCAGCCCCACAAGCCCCACCCATCCACTTATAGGCCACCTCTCAACGCCAACACCAGATGCAGCGTCGCGCCACCCTCGAGACTGTACTCGCTCGCCGTCTTATCATCCGCCCTATGCATTCCTCTCATCAGCCCTCATCCCCCCACCCAACGCCTCAAACCGCAGACACAACCTCCATCCCACGAACTTCTCCTCCTCAACTCCAGCACCACCTCTTTCCAATACCAAGCTACTAACTACCATGTCGAAATAAAACTCACATCTGCTTCCCCCCAAAGATCAACCTCTGCTGCACGGGCGGTATCCCCTCTTTCTCCTCCACGCGCTCCTTGATTCTCGAGACCTGTTTTTGGCGGAATCAGTTTTGGCCCTTCTTTAGGCCCTTTCTTTTCGTGTAAAGTAGGGGATGGAGGGGAAGCGGGTGTGAGACAAGGGGAAGGGGCCCGCACTTTGTACTCGGGCTCGATGTCGAGCTCGATTTCTTTGCCGGTTAGGGTGCGGACTCTGTGTTGATTGGGGTCAGCGGGGTTTGGGGACGCGGGGTGGGGGGGGAAGGAAGGGAGGGGATGGGTACTTGATGTTCATGGTTGGCTAGGTAGAGCAGGTTAGGTTGGGGTGGTGGAGGTGGTGAGGTGGGTTTGGAATGCGGGGTGGGCTGTGGTTGGCCTTTCTGGGTTGTGGAAAGAGTTAAGGCTGATGAAGGACGATTTGAGTTGCATAAGGTAGCCGATTGCCTCAACCAGGTTGCTGAGAATAAGCGCCTTAAAGGGCTTGGCGCTCGCGTATGGGGGGTATCTTCTCCAATAATGTTATCATGCTACCAATACATCGACAACTCACGAGCCACGAAGCCAGGTGTTTGGTACCTAGTATTTTGCTACGGTACAACAAGGAATGTCATCAAGAAGTCAGACTGAACTGTCTTTTTTTTGGGTCTCCTTGGCCCATGGGCTGTAACAGGCAAGATTTATGATACGCGACGAGGCTGCCCTCAGGATCATTAAGCAGGAAAATCGGATGTGTCCTGCAGCTGAAGAACTCGCACAGCACTCACACGTCGCTTGTCCGGTCGGAGATGTCTTCAACAAAATCCCTGTTGATGGCTATTATCTTTCGTTTCTGGTCCAAGTGTCGAGTCTTCCACCTTAACCGTGGAACAGTCACTGTCTCTTTCCTCCTCATTGCGTTATTCTGAAGTCCGTCAACCGTATCACCCTCAGCGGTGTGCCCAGTTGCGATGCACCCACCGTATTAAACCGGATCAGTGGCGCCAACAAGGCTGGCGCTGGTCTAGAAGTCGGCGCCAAGTATGAAGTTCCGCCCATCGAGCCTACTCGTATGCACGGGGTTTCCGCGCACACTGGGTTTCCGCGCACGCTAACTGTGACTACCTTAGTGCCCTTTTTAGCATGCTAAACCCGATACTATCTGTAACTAACCTTTCTAGGTTAGAGTGCGCGGAAACCCTGTGCATACGAGTCGTCTTCAGCCTCAACAGGTTCAACCCACTCCCAAGTTTCAGTGCTTCTTGCTTCTTGCTTCTTGCTTCTTGCTGCTCGTTGCTACATTTTCCTTATTCATCTCTCCTGTGCCCAACATGAATCACGGCGTCAACCAGTCGAAGACGGGTGAGAAATATCACGCTGCTCCGTATGTCCAGTACAGTAAGTGAAAGGCTTCTAGGCTGCAATTTGTAATGGCTTCTAGGCGAAGTGGAACGTTTGGAAAAGCCTGCAAAATGTTACAAGCCTTCAATTCATCGAACGCCGTCTTTTACACTCTTCCTCGTCATAACCTTAGCCCTGATTGGCGTTGTCGAGTATGCTTGTCGCACCCTCCCTCACAGCAAAGGCTGGCACGGTTTGGCAGGTGTCGCTGAATCCCACCTTCATGGACGAGAGAATCTCCATGCCCGACAGAGCATAGCCAGTTCTGCTGATCCTAACTCTTACTTGAAAACGGTCCTCGAGACATCGACTGCTTCATCTGCTCTTCCTCCGGCTTCCTACCTTCAATCAACAACCGCGAGTGCGACGAATCCTAGTGCATACCTAGATTCAGGAACCAGTGCGACCCATCCATCTGCGTACCTGGATCCCTCGGCTACTTCGTCGACCCCTGCCTCTAGCAATCCCTCAGCCTATCTGAGCTCCGCCACCGCTTTTACCTTCTTTTCTTCTTCCCCTTCTGCATATCTGTATCCTGGAGTTACAAGTGCACCGAGTGTTGGACCCACAACCTCATCGTATAAGCCGGTTACCACAACCTACGCTCCAAGCCAAGCACTTGAGCCCTCGACCGGCCGGCATCCTCCATTGAAAAATTTGACACCAGCCAAGTACTTCTTTGGTGCTTATCTGCCCACGCTTCTAGCTGTCATCTTCCGAATCAGTGTAGGGTCGCTGTACGCTGCAACAAAGATGCTAGAACCGTTCTTTTCGCTGGCGCGGGATGAAGGCGCTACAGCCAAGAACTTCTTCCACATCAATTACCTCTCGACCAATGATACTTTCGATCCGATCAAGGCGATGTTCAGCGGTCATTGGCTGATGTTGTGGACTTCAGTCTTATACACCGCGGTAGGCCTGATGACACCATTCGCCTCTGAATTACTACACTTTGCCCGTTTCTGTAACGTACAAAACGTTTGCGGGCCGGAACTACGGATCAATCCTGATATAGCTAGGATTTTGCAGGCGCTTCTTGCTTTCGCTGCGGTTATGCTCATCAACGTATGGTGGCTTCAGCGTAAGCACTCCAGCGGCATCTACTCGGACCCGTCGAGCATAGCCTCGCTTGCTTCGTTGCTACATCATCCCGAGGTCTTGGCCGATTTTCAGCGCATCCATCCAGATGCGTCCAAGGACGACATGTTGAAGGCTGTCAAGGGCAAGCGATACGGGCTGGAGACTTATAGGGCTGCAGATGGATCCGAACGTTATGGCCTTGTACCTCTCGGCGGGACGTCGTACGACCAAGATAAAGTCCATCAACCTTTTCTCGGCCAAAACCCAGATCCAGCTCGTCAGGGAAAACCAGCAAAGCAACATCACGCCAAAAGAACTATCCGGGACGTCGTCTTCGGGCTAGCCACTGCAGGCATGCTCGTAATGGTCACCTACTACTACAAAGTCGGGTCCGACTCTGGATTCGAACGCTTCATGGATAGTCAGAGCTTCGGCCCTCGTTTCGTATTCGCCCTAGTGGGCATGCTGATCCATTCGCAGTGGAAGCGTCTCGAACGCGGTAGGTCCTTTATCTTCCTTTCTGGCCCCCTTCATGTTCCTTCTACATCATCTCTTCAACGCACCTAACCCTAATCTGCAACAGAAAGCGCAATCCTCGAACCCTTCCGCCACCTCCACGCCGGCCCCTCACCACCCCACTCCTCCATACTCATCCCCCGCACCCTCACCCCCCTCACCACCCTCCCCGCCGCCCTCCTTCGCGGCAACTTCTTCGTCGCCCACACCGCCTTCGTCGCCGTTCTGGCCGAAATCCTCATCATCGTCCTCGCCGGCATCCCCTTCAGCGCCGGCCAGCTGCACACTGCCTTCGTCGCCTCCGCCTACCTCTGCATCGCCATCCTCGCATACATGCTCCTCGCCCTCCTCAGCATCTGGACCCGCCCCAAAGGACCGCAATTACCCCGGGCGCCGAATACGCTGGGCAGCGTGTGGAGTTATCTTTGTGGAAGTCGCATGGTGGGGGATTTTGCGGATCTGGCGTGTTTGGAGACGGAGAGGAGGGATAGGGTTGTGGAGGCAATGGGGGTGATGTATGGGTTGCGGAGGGAGAGGGGGACGGATAGGGTGATGAGGTGGGGGGTGGATTATGATGGGGATGGGAGGAGTGGGATCTGAGTTGGTTGGGGTTGATGAGGGGTCTGGTAGAAGGACTGGTACTGGTGGTTGATGAGATTTCATGAGGGAGTCCGGTGTGTCGATTTCTATGCACGTGTATGTGTATGTACAGTATACTCTCGAGTCGGTTCTTTTTTAAAAATCTCCGTGACCTACCACCAGCGGTCCTCCCACCAGTACGGAATAGTACTATGGTAACCCAAAGACACAACGCCATCAGGTTTAAGCTGTTGCTACTGCCAAACCAACGAAACTAAGCAAGCAAAAAGGACACGAGTAATACCCATCATCAGCAATGGGATTCATACATAGCTAGGGGAAAAAACGATGATTCTCGCCACTCGGGTTTACGGTATGTAGGTCCCGGAAAGCGAGAAATTGATTCGAGATGTATGTGTGTATGTGTGTATGTGTGTATGTATGTATGTATACTATGTACACCCCGAAGTTGGAGTTGCGATTGGTGGATTGCCGTTTTCGTTCGGGAAAGGGAGTGGGGGCCGCTTCCGGGGGAGCAGGAAGGCAGCACCAAGAGAGCAGGGGAGCGTAAGGGGGAGGAGGGTGTTGCAAATAGGGGAGATGGTAATCTCCGCCTTTAGAGGGCTGATAGGGCTGGGGCCCGCTAGTAGAGTTTTTAGATAGACTCTTATTCAGCTTCAACCTACATACCAAAATGCCCCATATGACCTCGTCCTCCAATAGAGGAGAGAGAGCACCATCGGGCAGCGCAGGGGCGCGGCAGCTAGAAGCCTAAATCAGCCCGGCTTCAATTGCCTACATTATTTCTAAAACAAGTAAAAGGCTGCCTGCTGCCTAGGGGCTGCCTATCCTCTGAACTCACACCAAAGGGGGATATATATTCTAGTTCCGCATTTTACATACATCACCCACAAGGCTGCATTTGCGCCAACGACCATGAAGAATTTCCCATTGATCCCTTGGGGGCTGAAGCAGCGGTTTGCAATTTTTACGTCGCGCTAGCTCAGCCTGATTGTTTTGTTCGTTGCAGCCTTGCAGGTGTGTTCTGCGTGGTTGGTCAATGTTGTTTCTGTTGAAGTGCATAAGCTGCTGCACAGCCTTAAAGTTGATATGTAGTCAGAGTATCATTGGAAAGCGCTAATTGAGTGCTTCCCAACGCAACTTCGGTTTTGTCATACCTCCGTTACATTGACAGTGACTTGGGGATAACGGCGAATAGGTTTTATAAAGAGTTGCCTGCACCCTCTTATATGCAAGAAAACATAAGCCTACTGCATGTGCGATTTCCCAGTTACTAGTGTTTTTAACCATACAGAACAGGTGCCATTTTCAGCCTTGCACTTGTTGCACATAATCTCTGGACCTAGCTTTCTTGTCGCTCGCAAGTCCTTCAATCTGCGTATACGCCCTCATTAGGGAAGAATACGAATCATAGACCTCCTAGCTGCAAGAAGGGCCTTAACGGTTCGAAAAAAATTGAAACTGCTAAGAACGCCTCTTCATCACACCGTGCTACGAACGGCATGGCAGATCCTCTTTCAATCTGTGCCAGCATTGCTGGGCTTGTCAACCTGGCTGATGTGGTCTTTGGCCGAATCCACAAGTACGTCAAGGCGGTAAAGACTGCGTCAAAAGACATGGCAGCGCTGTCTTCCGAAATCGGCGCTCTCTACGGCATCCTCAGCAATTTGCGTCTGATATCAGATCAATTAGAAAACGATATCTTTGAATCGACGACGCGGCCACACCACATTCATTCCTGCCAGGAGACGCTTGAGAGGGTGAAGTCCATTCTGGAAAGGGACGACGCCTCGTCGTTTCAGGACCAACGTCTACAGACAATCAAACGGAAGCTACGATGGCCCTTCACATCATCAGAGGTCAAGGATCTCCTCATTGAGATAGAACGGCACAAAGCAACACTCGGATTGGCTTTAAATATTGATGGAATGGCGGGCTTACTTCGAGCTCTTTCTAAACAAACCGGCATCAACGAAAGCGTGAAAGGCATTCAAACGGAGTTGAGGCTCAAACGTGAAGCCGACACACGAGTTACTATCGACGAGCATCGTCAGAAAGTGCTAAACTCATTTGGTACTATCGATCCTCGCAGGAACCACGATATGAGCCGGAAGCTTCGCCACCTCAACACAGGCTTGTGGTTGACTGAAAGCCCAGAGTTCAAGTTGTGGTTGACTACCACAAATGCGCGCCTTTGGCTGTATGGCATACCAGGTGCTGGAAAAACCGTCCTAGCATCGTTGGTGATCGACGAGATTTTGCCAAAGACCAATCCCAGCATTGCAGCAGCATACTTTTATTGTGATTATAAGGATCCTGCGACTCAAGAGCCGTACAAAATCCTGAGCTGCTTAGCTCAACAGCTGGCAAAGCAAAATGAGCAAAGTTTTGCAATAGTTCAGAAATTCTATGAAATTCACGGCCAGGATCGAAAGTATCCTGTCGAATACGAACCTAAAGACTTATGTCATTTGATCGCTGAAATTGCCATGGATTACGACTGTACTATCATTATTGTTGATGGTTTGGATGAGTGCGGGACGAATGCCGGCCTTGTGGCTGAATTCCTCTCAAGTCTCAATAATGATGACGGAAATGCCGAGTTCAAAACATTGATTCTTAGTCGAGACGAGGTCGACATCCGTGAACGTCTTAAAGATTATCCCAGAATTTCTATTGCGGCCCAAAGCAGCGATCTCAGGCTTTACGTAGGTGCTGAGATTGAAAACAGGACACGCAAGAAGATGCTTAATATCAAGGCACCTGAACTCAAAGAGCATGTTAGAGAGAGATTGGTAGAAGGTGCAGAAGGCATGTACGTACTGGTTTAAAAAAGACGCTTTTCACTTGAGTCTTCGCTTGGCCTTAGCTGGTCCCATGCTGACCATGATTCATGGTTATAGGTTTCGCTGGGTGACATGGTACGTCTAACAAATCGTCAAGTCTTATGCTGAGTGACAAGAAGTCGACATTTGTCACATTCAAGACCTGACGCGAGGATGCTTCCTAACGACGCTCCCCGTATTTTGGTGGAATAGGTATACTAACGTGAGATTACATACAGTCAAATGGATTACCTATGCGAGTTGCCTAACGATGCTGCTCGGCGTAAAGCGCTCAGGAATTTGCCCCGCGGCTTAAATCCCACCTACGAGAGAATCCTCCGTCAAGTCAAAGAGAGAAACGAAGACGCCCAGAAGTTGGTGCGAAGAACCTTGAAATGGATTGCCCATAACAAGGATCCCCCCGATGGACTGACCACTGAACAATTGTGCGAAGCTATTTCAATCAATCTTGGAGACAAATGCAGGGACCTCGAAGCTGTTCCGGACGAGACTGAAATCCTTCGTAACTGCAGTAGCCTTGTACGGCTCTCTGTGGATGGGCGCCGGTTCGAATTTGCCCACTTCACTGTGGAAGAATTTTTGAAGAACTTGGACGGTACCAAGGATGGAGAGTTTGCTGCTTACAACATAAGCTCGAATCATATCGAAAATGAGCTTTCCAAAGTATGTTTTACCTATTTAAATTTTCTTGACTTCGATAAAGGTGGCAATGCTAGTGAGGAAATCACTACTGATCGATTTCAACAATATGCGTTTCGAGAATATGCTGTCAATTATTGGCATGATCACGCTTGCGTTAGTGATTGGAATGACACACAACTTTTCTCTTTGGCCACGGAGCTTTTTCATCCCTCGAAGCCGAACACCCTGATTTCATGGGCCCAGGACCATATTTCATATTATAGCCCTGTTGAGATCTATTCAGATGAAGAAGCCCTTGCCACCATCAATTGTGGTATTACAGAAGCGACCGCTCTACATTATGCTGCTATGTACAGTCTCTCCGAGGTGTGCAAATGGCTTATCGAGAACGGATGTGACGTGAATCGAAGGTCTGCTTTCGGCACCCCACTTCATTGTGCTCAACTGTCGAGTGAAGCTTTCTATGGATTGTTTAACGACATATATGGAGTATATGATAAGACTACCAATGAGTTTGGAACCATTGATCTTCTATTAAATGCTGGGGCTGATCCGAACATCAATTATCATAGCACTTCTGGTGAATTATCTCCCCTCTTCCTTGCCGTACATTACAATGACCTAGTAACAACCCGGCGACTTCTTCAGAAGGGCGCTATAGTCGATGATCGGTTTGTGAATCTGGTCATTGAGCACGCCGGAAATGATGAAGCCTGGGACTATCTTCAAAATATCTTGGAAAATGCCAAAAATACTTCCCTAGGAGAAGAGACTCGTGCTCGAGCTCTGCAACATGCTCTAAGAGCTCATACTTCAGGTATCACTGGGCTATTTCCATTGAGCGCTCGCTCAGATGAAGACAAGAATGACCGGAATAGACACAATGAAGCTACATTACGCACTGCCGCGGAGTATG
>JAABUR0100009047.1_pt1 | contig 11325 bp, 15 predicted proteins | sample 5560091 | NCBI WGS metagenome assembly JAABUR01 (sample SAMN10711879, study PRJNA513375) | rock metagenome | isolation source: Antarctica rocks | place: Antarctica: Victoria Land, University Valley sud
CGCCACCCAGGTCAACGTAGCCTTCGCCGACGGCTCCACGGAGCAGGCCGATATCGTCGGCCGCGACCTGCTCACCGACCTCGCGGTGATCCACGTGAACCGAAACAACCTGCCAGCCGCCAGCTTCCAGGCCAAAGAAGACCTCACCGTGGGCCAGCTCGCGGTCGCCATCGGCAGCCCCAGCGGGTTCGAGTCCACGGTTACCTCTGGCGTGGTCAGCGGGGTTGCGCGTGAGATCCCACCCGAACTGACCGGACGCCTCGACCCGTCGCTGGTAGACCTGATCCAGACCGACGCCGCCATCTCACCAGGAAACTCGGGCGGCGCCCTGGTGAACCGAGACGGCCAGATCATCGGCGTCAACGTGGCCTACCTGCCAGCCAACACAGGAGCCGTGAACATAGGCTTCGCCATCCCATCGGACACGGCGGTCTCGGTTGCAAACCAACTAATAGCGACAGGCAAAGTCTCAACCCCATATCTCGGCGTCGAGACCGCGGACCTGAGCCAGCAAGACGCGGAACGGTTCAACCTTGCGGTGGACTCGGGCGCCATCATTGCGAAGGTCACGCCCGGCAGCGCCGCAGATAACGCGGGAGTCCGCGTCAAGGACGTCATCACCTCCCTGAACGGCGCAAGGATAGTGAGTTCAGGCGACCTTTTCGGCGCGCTGCGCGACTACAAGCCGGGCGACAACGTGAAGCTCACGGTGGTGAGGAACGGCGAGAAGCAGACCCTCGACGTTACGCTGGACGAAAGGCCCAACTAGAACAACCGTTCTAACACCGCACCGGGCGGGGCTGCAAGGGGACTCCACACCGGGGTCCCCTTCTGGCCTTCGGTACACAGGAGGATGGGATCCCAGGGATAAATCCACCATGAAGCCGGGAAACACGATGCTCGTGGTTGGGGATGATCCACGGCTCACAGACTTTCAGGAACTCGAAACCCGAGCATCGGGACTTCGAAGTCTCGCGGGCGCAGCGATATTTGGAAGGGCACCCGCATTTTGCATGGTCTGGCATCGACAGCGAACGCGTCCCTGACCCGGAGATTGGCAAAGCCGCGCGCATTCCCGGTTAGACTCACCGCATGGTGGGAGATCATCTACACGCGGCAAGCCACATCGGACGGCAGCGCCTGACTGCCTGTATCCCCTGCGGGTTGGCATGAGCATCGAGGGGTTGAAGCGGTGGGCTGGGAGGCTCAAGGTCGAGGTGTACGCGCTGTATCTGGCGTACAGGGACCCTCGGGTTCCTTTGTACGCCAGGATCTTCGCCGCCTGCGTAGTCGGGTACGCGTTCAGCCCTATAGATTTGATCCCTGACATGATCCCCGTCCTCGGCTACCTGGACGATCTCATAGTGATACCGCTCGGCGTCGCGATCGCGATACGCATGATCCCATCCGAAGTCCTGGAAGAGTGCAGGGAGAAATCCCGTTCCGTCCAGGATAGGCCGGTGAACCGGGTGGCAGCAGTCGCAGTGGTCGCCGTGTGGGTGGCCCTCGCGGCCCTCGCCGTCTTCCTCGCAATGCGGGTTCTGGGGCCGTAGAGATACCCATCCATGTGCTACGATCCAGCATATTCGTAGAGAGCGAGGAAGAGGCAGTAGCTTGGGCAAGAAGAGGGGTACGCAGGATAGGCGGGTTAACGTCTCCGAAGACAGCGGTTCCCGTAAGGCCGGGATCATCATTGGGGCGATTGCGGCGGTGTTCTTGCTTGGTTTCGGGGGGCTGGTGTTCCTCGACAGCCGCCAGAAGGCACAGAGCGCCCCCCCAGGCGAAGTAAAGACCTACGACGTTGGGCCAGCGGGCCAGCACACCGAAGAAAACGTTGACTACGATCAGACACCACCGGCCGGTGGACCGCACAACCCGGTCTGGCAGAACCAGGGCTTCTACACCGAGCCGATCCGGGACGAGAACGCGGTCCACACCCTGGAGCACGGGGGAGTCTGGATTACCTACCAGCCCGACTTGCCCCAGGCGCAAAAAGACCGCATCAAGGAGTTGGTGGACGGGCGAACCTGTATGCTAGCCAGTCCTTACCCTGACTTACCTTCCCCCGTCGTGGCCTCCGCATGGGGCAAGCAACTGCAACTTGAGAACGCAGATAGCCCCGACCTCGACCGCTTCATCCGGGCCTACCGCCAGGGGCCGCAGACCCCAGAGCCAGGGGCCGCCTGCACCGGCGGCATAGGATCTCCCTCGTAGCATTGAGAGCCGCGCCTCCAAGAAGCGCGCCGGAACGCGGCAAGAACCCGCCACCCCGGCGAGACCCGACGATCCTGCCTCTGGCCCTGCTATCCGCGCTGGCCGTGGCGGCAGTGTTCGCCGTCTACCTCTCAGGCAGGCCGCCCGGCGACGATTCGGCCGAGGCAGAGTTCGCGAGGGACATGGCGACCCACCACGCCCAGGCCGTGGAGATGGCCGAAATCGTCCAGAACAAGACCCAGAGCGACGAGATACGAACCCTCGCCAGCGATATCGCGCTCACGCAACAGGGGCAGATCGGGCAGATGATGGGCTGGCTCGACCTGTGGGGCCTCTCCTCAACCGGCCCCAAACCAGCGATGAACTGGATGGGCAACCCGACAGAAGGGCTAATGCCCGGCATGGCGACGCCCGCGCAGATAAACCAACTGCGCGAAGCGTCCCCGGATGAGGCGGACAAACTCTTCTTGAAGTTGATGATCCCGCACCACAGGGCGGCGATCCCGATGGCCGAGGCCGTCCCCCAGAAGACGGATCGCCCCGAGGTGGAGAGGCTAGCCAGGTCCATGATCTCCTCCCAGAAGGCGGAGGTTAAGATCATGGAGGACATGCTTCGGGAGCGGGGTGCGAAACCTCCAGCCTCGGATGACTCTCACATGCACGACGGCATGGACATGGGAAGCGCGCAGCATGGCGAGCACGGTTAGGCCGCTCGTGGGCCGCCGGACTGGCGTGGTGGCGGCCCTGGTCATCTCCCTCCTTGTCTTCGCCACGGACCAGGGCGTCAAGCGTTTCGTCGAGGGGGCAATGCGGATCGGGGAGAGCCTGCCAGCCGTCCCCGGCATCCTGAACTTCACGTACATCGAGAACGACGGCGGGGCTTTCGGCGTCCTCGGCGGCAGCCAGATAGTGCTGCTGATAGGGAGCGCGGTCGCCGTCGGGGTGGTTCTGTGGATGCTCTTCTCGGGCGAGCCGTCGAAGCTGACCAGCGCCGCGTGTGGCCTGGTCCTCGGCGGGGCGGCGGGCAACCTGCTCGACCGCCTCTCCGCCGGCGAGGTGACTGACTACCTGGACCTCCAGTTCTGGCCGCTCCAGGCATGGCCCATATTCAACGCCGCCGACATCGCCATCACCACGGGCGTCGGCCTGCTCCTCCTCTCCGCGCTACGCAACCCGGACAAAGGTTAGCCCCAGATCAGCCCTGGTATGCTCCAGGGTTCGGGGACCGTGATCTTCTTTCTCCTGCTCGTGTCTGTTTTCGGTTGCGGCCAGCGATCCAGTGGAAACCACCCAGGCGATGGGCCGGAACTCGGGCGAAAGTTCACCGTCGAGCGCGGTGATCAGGTCGAGGTCTCAGGCGAGAGGCTGGAGATCCGGTTCGCCTCCGTCGCATCTGATTCGCGTTGCCCGAAGGGGGCGGAGTGCATCCAGCAGGGATGCGCGAGGATCTTACTGCGGCTCGCCAGGGCCGGTGAAAACGCCGCAAGCGTGGGGCTGAACACGACGGGCGAAGGGCATCCATCGCAGGCCAGGTACCTCGGATACGAGATCAAACTGCTCGACCTCGAACCTTATCCCAGGGTAGAAGATGACGACGAAGCCGGGAAGTACAGGGCGACTTTGCTGGTCCGTGAAGCGCATCGAGGCTGAATCGAACCTCGAAAACGACGGAGTTGCGGCGTGTCGTGATCCGTGAGATATTGGCGCGCCAACGGACGAGGAGGGGAACTCCCTTGTGCGCCAGGCCAGGCTGGTGGCTCTACTTGTGGTGGTTTCGGTGCTGCTGACCGCTTCTGGGGCATCGGCGCAGGAGGAAGTAGATGTGCGCCGCAGATAGACCTTTCGGCCTATTCCAGCCGGCTGAGGACGAACGCCAGCAGGAAGCCCATGGAGGTGACGATTCCGACCACGCCACCGCCCGCCTCGTATGCTTCCGGCATCATGGTGGACGCCAGCATGGTGAGTATGGCCCCAGCGGCGAAAGCCTGGATACCGGCGATCAAATCCTCCGGCGCACCGGCTAGGAAGAGGTATCCCAGGAGCGCGGCTATCGCGGAGGCTGCGGCCACCGCTGTCCACAGGACGAGAACGTGGCCCGTGGAACGCCCGGCCTGTTTCATCCCCGAGGCCGAGGAGAGCCCCTCCGGTATGTTCGAGAGGAACACGGCTGCTACGAGGGCTGCGCTGACCCCGCTTCCTTCAATTAGCGTGATCCCGATGGCCGCGGACTCGGGGATGCCGTCGAGCAAAGCACCGATAGCTATGCTCGTGGCCGAGTCTCCCTGCTGATCCCCCATGTTCTTGCGGCGCTCGCCGCCCCTGCGGTTTACCTCCCTGTCGGTGAAAAAGAAGACAGCCGCGCCAGCCAGAAGCCCGATGGCCGCAGCATCGAAGCCTCCCCTGCGATAAGCCTCCTCCATCAGTTCGAAGGCGACCGAGGAGAGCAGAACACCGGCCCCGAAGGCCATGATGAGGGCGATGGTGCGCCGCGAGGCCCCCGCATAGATTCCGAGAACAGCCCCGATCAGGAGCGAAGCGCCCCCAACGAACCCCCAGAATGCCGCTCCCAGCGCCCCTACGACGATGCTTCTACCGCCCCATCAGAAGCTCGTAAACCGCCCGATACTTGCGGATGGCCTGCCGCAAATCCTCCGTGCCCCCTTCGTCAGCACCCTCGGACGGTTCGTCTGGACCACGGGAAGACCTGACGACGACCGAGGCCCGAATGCGGCGGGCCTCTCGGTAATCGTCGGCCACCTCGGGGTGCATGACGGCGAGCCCGCGTTCGGTCTCCTCTTCGCCCTGGGAAGAACCCGCGACGAAGTTACGCTCCTCCAGGAGATCTGTGACCATCCGATCCGCCAGCTCGATGGAGCGTTCGGGGTTGTCCACGAAGACGCTCTCTACCTCCCGCCACCGCTCCTCGTAGCGCCCCCGGCTCTCGTCAGAGAGGGTTTCGGTCTGGCGTTCCATCCGGCCCCGGCGCTGACGCAACTCCTTCTCGGCCTCTTCTTCGGAGCCGTGTTCCTCGGTCGCGCGATCGTACTCCGAGCCGAATTCCTGTCTCGTGCGCTCCCGTTGCTCCTCGCCCCGCTGCGCCCGTCTCCGGCGCAAGGCTAAAACGACCAGCAAAACGATCACGACCACCACGATAACGGCGATGATGATCCCCAAAGTTGTGCCGAACATGAACTCTCCTCCCGTTAGATCACCTGGGCCGCATCATTACCCGCAATGCCGTTTTCATAACGCTTCGGGCAGGTTGGCGCGGCGGAAGTAGAAGCTATCCGGGAGGTCTCTTTCTTACGTGACCTCGCGCAACTTGCCGGTCTCGACGTCGTAGACGAAGCCGCGCACGGAGTCCTTGTTGGGGATGAAGGGGTTGGTTTTGATGCGGGCGAGGGACTGGCGTATGTTCTCGTCCAGGTCCGTGAAGGATTCCAGGGCGAACCCCGGCTTTATGCCCACGTCGTCGTGTATCTGCTGCTTCACCTCGTCGTCGGTGAAGGTCAGCATACCGCAGTCCGTGTGCTGTATGAGCATGATCTCCTCTGTCCCGAGCAGGCGCTGCGAGATGACCAGAGACCGGATCTCATCGTCCGTTATAACGCCCCCGGCGTTGCGAATAACGTGCGCATCACCCTCCGAAAGCCCGAGCATGACGTATGGGCTCAAGCGGGCGTCCATGCACGTGACCACGGCTATGTGCTTGCCAGGGGGCATCGGAAGATCACCCTTATCGAAAGACTCCGAATACTCCTCGTTGTTCCTCAATAACTCGTCGGTGACGCTCACGCTTTCCTACCCTTCCCTCGCCAAAATCGTTAAATCGAGTGGAGATTAGAACATAGCCCTGCGGTGGCTTCAACCGGGGACCCATCCTTCCCCCAGCCCCGCCTGGCGGGTTTGGACAATCCACGTATTGGTATAACAGCACTAGCAGCACCCAATATCGGAAGGAGAACGCATGAGCGAGCGCGACCGCCGCACCGGAACCGGGGGCACCAAGGGCAACGTTCAGGACGAACACGAAGACGCCTCAAAGCGTAAGAAGGGCGCTTCCAAAGAGGCCGTGGAAGAGGAAGAGGCTACAGGCGGCCCCGAGGGCGCAGACTCCGGCGGCGTCAAAGACAACGTCAAGGACGAATTCGACGAGTCACAGCGGCATTAATTGTCTTTTGTGGAGGCGATAGATCCCACCATCTCTGCCTCCACACTCACCATCCGAAACAGGCCAGCGTAACCCCTCAACAGCGCACGTCACGAATCCGAGGCTCGTCGGGGCGCTATCACGACTCGGATCATGCCCGCAAAATGGGCAACGTGGGACGGCGAACCAACTAAACAGGGAGACGGATGGAGATATCGGGGAAGGTGGCGCTGGTTACGGGCTCGTCGCGTGGTATAGGACGCGAGATAGCACGGCTGTTGGCGTCAAAGGGCGCACGGGTCGCGGTTCATTTCCGCACTGACCGCGAGGCGGCGCGGGAGACGCTCGACTCCCTGGACGAAGGGCCGCACGCCGCCTTTGGCGCGGACGTGGCAGACGCAGACTCGGTACGTGACCTCGTGGAAGGCGTCACGCGCGAGATGGGTGGGATCGACGTTCTCGTCAACAATGCCGCCATCTTCGAGTCCCATCCCATACCGGAAGTGGACTACGCTGGCTGGCAGGAAGCCTGGTCGCGCACGATCTCGACCAACCTCATCGGCCCCGCGAACCTGTCATTCCTTGCAGCCCGCGCCATGATGGAGCACGGCGGCGGTCGCGTGGTGAACGTCTCCTCGCGCGGCGCTTTCCGCGGCGAGCCCGACACCCCGGCATACGGGGCAAGCAAGGCGGCCCTCAACGCCATGAGCCAGTCCATGGCCCAGGCGTTGGCCCCGCATGGCGTCTTCTTCTACGTCGTCGCCCCCGGCTTCGTCGAGACCGACATGGCGGCATCCGTGCTGAACGGCCCGAAGGGAGACAGCATCCGGTCTCAGAGTCCCCTCGGACGCGTCGCCGAACCGGAGGAGGTTGCCAGAACTGTGACCTTCCTCGCCACGGAAGCCCCGGATTTCATGACGGGCGCCATCGTTGACGTAAACGGAGCCTCTTATCTACGTTCTTGAACCGGCAATATGCTATTGCCTTATCAGGCACAGCAGCATAGCTGCTCCTGATCATGGATGACCAGGCGGCTCAGTCGTCTATGGACTGGTACACCGAGGTCCAGAAATCCCCGTAGATCCGACCGGAGATCTCGTTTCCCGCGACGATCTGGGTCATTAATATGGCGACCATCTCCTCTTCTGGGTCCGTGTGGCCCGACGTGGTGTATCCGCCGTCCCAGCCGAAGGTTCCAGGTGTCGCGACACCGGCCTGCTCCGTGACGACTGACATGCCGAAACCCCAGCCCGTGCCAGCGCCGAGCAACAATTCTCCGTCGGACCTCTGCTGGCTCGTGAGGTGGTCCGCGGTCATCAGCTCGACCGACGGTCGGGACAGGATGCGCGCATCTCCGAGCTTGCCTTTTCCGAGAAGCATGTTGCAGAACGCTAGATAGTCGTCCACGGTCGAGACGAGACCTCCCGCGGCTGACTCGAAGATGGGCTGGCGGCTCCAGAGGCTGTCGTTGGCTGTGTCGGACGGTTCGAGGTCTCCTGCCTCCGTCATCCGGTAGCAGTCGGCGAGCCGATCCAGTTTCTCTTTGGGGACTGTGAAGCCGGTGTCGTTCATGCCAAGAGGGTCGAAGATGCGCTCTCGGAAGAACGATGAGAGCGACTGTCCGGTGCAGCGTGAGATCAGGATTCCGAGAACGTCGGATCCGGTATCGTACAACCACCGCTCCACCGGCTGGTACACGAGCGGCAACTCCCCGAGCCGCCTCATGTACTCATCAGGCGTCATAGGCGGCATGTCGGCGCCGGAAGCGAGTTCTTGTTCATCCAGCGCGGCCTGGATCGGATACCGTCCGGGCTCTGCCAGTATCGCCCCTGTACCGAACGTGAGCGTCAGTAGGTCGCGCAGCGTAATGGGCCGGTTCGCGGCAACGGTATCGTCCAGCGGGCTCTCGATGGAACGCATCACCATCTGGTCGGCGAGTTCGGGTAGTAGTGGATCTACCGGATCGTCGAGGCGCAGCTTACATTCCTCGACAAGGATCATGGCCGCGACGGCGGCTACCGGCTTCGTCATCGAGGCGATACGGAAGATAGTGTCGCGTTGCATGGGATCGCCACCCAGGGATTTCGTCCCCATGGTATCCACGTGTACCTCGTCGCGGCGTGAGATCAGGGTGACGATACCGGATACGTGCCCCCGTTCGATGTGCCCAGCCATCGTTTCGCGCATCCGACCGAGCCGGGCTTCAGATAATTCACTATCACTCATTGTTCACTCCTCTTCGGCTCCGAAGAAACTATTCAGGGCTTCGGCTGTTTGTTCTGGGGCTTCCTCAGGGAAGAAGTGTCCGGCGTCCAGCGCATGTCCCCGAACATCATCACCCCATGCCCGCCAGAGCGCCAGTGGCCCGCCTTCTTCGACGTACCAGGTGTCGAGCGGGCCTCCGGCGCCCCACAGGGCCAGGATGGGACAGGTTATCCGGCGTCCGTGCGCGAGATCTTGCCTGTCGTGCTCGCGATCCATTGTGGCAGCCGCCCGGTATTCCTCGCAGATGGCGTGGGCGTGTTCGGGTTCCCGGATGGCCCGCACGTAGGCATTACGGACCTCAGGCAGAAACGCGGCTGTGGGAGATCCCCATCCGCCGAGGGCGTCGTCAACGATGGCTTCGGGAGCCGAGGTCAATATTCGCTCGGGGAGCGGCCCGGGCTGGGCGAGCAGCGACCACGGCCAGTAGGCCAGCGCGAACCTCTCATCGGCCAGATTCCAAACGGTCTCCGTCGGCAGGATATCGAGGACGGCGAGACGCTGGATGCTATCCGGGTGGTCGAGCGCCATCCGATAGGCGACTCGTCCGCCGCGGTCGTGCCCGGCCACCGAGAAGCGCGGGAATCCAAGCCGCTCCATCACGCCCGCCATATCCTGTGCCATGCAACACTTCGAGTATGGCGTGTGATCCCGGTGAGATTCGGGACAACCACTGTGCCCGTATCCCCGAAGATCCGCGCATACGACCGTGAAGTCGCGGTCGAGCAACGGGGCGACGCCGCGCCACATCAGGTGAGTCTGCGGAAAGCCGTGCAACAGAAGTACAGGCGGCCCGTCGCCCGATGAGCGCACGAAGATGCTGGTCTCGCCAGTAAGTATCTCGGAGGCCGTGAAGTCATCCATCATTTCAGGCAGGCGCCACCTTTCTCACAGGGAATGGAGATCTCCGGTGTGCGGTACTGCCAGTTTCGCGTGCCATCCCAAAAGACGAAACGTGCGGCGGCAGGCTCTTCCGCCGCGTCGTCGAAGCGAATTTCGGCCCGATGACAGCTTCCATGATTCGTCTTCATCACCATTCCTGTTCCCGATCCGAGTCTGGAGCATCGAGGAACTCCGAGATCATGGGTACCAGCCACCCTGCGCGGCCGATCAGCCCGACGTGGTGGGTTCCGGGCAGGATGGCGAGTCGCGCGCTCGGCATACCGGCCAGGTCGCCGAAGACGCCGCCTCCCCGCAGGCGGAATAGTTCGACGGCGTGTTCTGGGGTCGTGCCGTCTGAGTCCCCGATCACGATCATCGTGGGCGCTGCGATCGCGCGTACATCGTCTGGCGGCCAGGCGAAAGGCTGGCTATCGAGTTGCTTCATCTTGGCTACCAGAGCAGGGAAGGCGTCGGGGTCTGGCGCGACCCGGTCGTACTCTTCTTTCCACGGTGTTCCCTCGAAGAGTTCGGGGGTGATCTGCTCTATGCCAGACCAGACCTCGGGGTAGACGCCTTCGCTAGTGGAGGAGGCCGAGGCGACTACAAGCTTTCGAACGAGCGCCGGGTGACGCATCGCAACCTGGAAGGCGACGCCGCCACCCATGCTGTAGCCGAATACGTCGGCCTGCTCGATCTGCAGATGCCGCAACAGGGCTGCGACATCGTCGGCCATCTGCTCGTAGGATAGCGGACGGTCCACGTCGGCTGTGCGTCCGTGTCCCTGCAAATCCACGGCGATAACCTGCCGCGTCTCGGCGAGCGGCGCGACGATCCCGCCCATCGCATCCGTGGACATGAAAGCGCCGTGCAGCACGACCAGCGGTCTTCCCGTGCCCTGGATCTCGTAGTACATCCTTAGATCGTTTATCTCGGCGTGATCGCCACTGGATTCGTTGCCCATCTCGGTCCCCTTTCGTCCGGGAAGGACAAGGTTGGTTTACGACGAGAAATCCGCCGTAGCATCCCGCGCGTCTGCGGCGCGGCCCTTCGGTTCCTCCCATTCCTCCTGCCGTCCCAGCGCCGTCTCGTCGAGGAAATAGTAAGCGCCGCCAACCGTTTCGAGGCCGCGGGCGTAGACGGAGTACGTGTGGAAGACGCTCTCACCCTCGCGCAGGAAGCAGCTACGGCCTGGTGTCTCGCTGGATCCTTCCCCCTCTGCGTCGGAAGACGTGTCCTCCTGGTCGTCCGTAGTTTGGAAGTTGTACTCGATCGGCGCGACGGAATCGTCAAGCGTCACGTGGAAGTCGTAGTTGAAGTCGCTACCACACGAAGAGTACCAGGGGAAGGTCCATCCCTGGCTCGCCTTGTAAGCTTCGATCTTCTCCAGCGGAGCACGCGAGACGTATGCGAACGTGGTGTCACGGGCGTGCAGATGATCCAGCAGACCGTCCGAGATCTCGGCCGCCCCGGCCGAACAACTCGAGCATCCCTCATCCCAACTCGGATCGAACATGAAGTGTCCAACGATAAGCTGGCGGCGTCCCCCGAACAGGTCGAGCAGGCTGGCCTTTCCGGCCGGACCCTCGAACACGTAGTCCTTCTCGATCCTGACCATCGGAAGCCTGCGGCGTTCGGCGTTCAGCCCGTCCCTCTGCCTGGTTAGTTTCTTCTCTTTGGCGAGCAATTCCTTGCGGGCGGATTCCCAATCTTCCCTCGACACTATTTCCGGTAGGTTCGCGTAATTATCCGGCATCTGTCTTCCTCCTTCGGTTGGCGTCTTCTGTTTGGGACGACTATTTCTGGCCAGAGAACTCGGT
>JAABUR0100009053.1_pt1 | contig 11319 bp, 10 predicted proteins | sample 5560091 | NCBI WGS metagenome assembly JAABUR01 (sample SAMN10711879, study PRJNA513375) | rock metagenome | isolation source: Antarctica rocks | place: Antarctica: Victoria Land, University Valley sud
AGCTTCACGCCCCGCACCTACGTGGAGGTGCAGCAGGCCACCGTCCGCAACCTCCGCCCGGTGATGGGGGCGCTCCTGCCGGGGGCGGTCGCGGCGAACCTGGCGCTGGTCGCCCTTAGGGCGCGGGCGCGCCGGTCGCCCGCCTTCGCCCTCACGCTGGCTGGTCTTCTCACCCAGCTCGCCGCCCTGGTCATCACCGCGCTCGTCGAGCTCCCGCTCAACGCGCGGGTGCTGACCTGGGTGCCGGACGAGCCCCCGGCGGGCTGGGAGGCCGCGCGAGACCGCTGGGCTGCCGCCCACACCGCCCGGACCGCGGCCGCAGTCGCCGGGCTCGGCTGCCTGCTGGCCGCGACGCTGGTGGCCCCGGCGCGTCCCGACGGCGACTAGGGGCGAGCGGCTGGCTGACGTCAGGCGATTCGTCCCCCCGGTTACAACTATCTATTCAAAGGTGTTTTATGGCGCGTGGGGGCAGGCAAGGATGATGAGGGTCCCACCATTAAGGCGATGCAGCGGCTTGCTTTTGCCCGATCCCCCGCTACCAGCCCTGCCGTTTTTGGGCATACGCATCGCGCCGCTGTGGTAGGATTACGCGCACATACGTGGCGGAAACATGCAGTGGCCGGAGTAGCGTATGTCAGCAGTTCGCGGCATCGTCTTCTATTCCTGGCAGTCGGATCTTCCCAACCCGACGAACCGCGGCTTCAGAAACTGTCTGATAAAGGGTGGCGCGAGGGTGGTAAGGTCGCCGTCTCGCCGCATCGCTCGTTGTCTTCCCGCGTCCGTACTGGCGTAGCCGATGGGGCGTGCGGCAGCAGGCCGTTCTCTGGCCCTTTATCAGACAGTTTCTCATCGAGCGGGCGCTTGAAGGTGCCGCCAAGGCGATCCGCAGCGACAATTCCATCCGCGTCGAGCCGGTCATCGACCGGGACACGGTCGGCGTGCCCGGTGCCCCCGACATCGCCAGCACCATCTTCGGCAAGATCGAGCAGGCCCACGTCTTCGTCTGCGACATCTCCATCATTAATCAGGGCATGGTCGCCCGGCCAACCCCGAACCCCAACGTGCTGCTCGAACTGGGGTACGCGATGAAAGCGCTGGGCACCCAGCGGGCCATCATGGTCCTCAACGCCGCGTTCGGCGAGCCGGAGTTGCTGCCCTTCGACCTGCGCATGCGGCGCGTCCTCCGCTACCACATGCCGGCGGCGAGCGAGGACCGCGCGACGGAACGGAAGCGACTGGAGGGGATGCTGGCGGAGGGGTTGCGCGCCATCTTCGCTGGCCTGGACGCCCCGCCGCCCGGGGAGATTATCCGTCCCGTGCCCATCGGCGAGCAGGCGCGCGCGGCCGTTGAGGAGGGACACCCAAGCCAGGTCGCGCTGGCCCGGCGCTACATGGCCTGGCTGGCCGGCGAGATCGGCGCGCTGGCCCCCAAGTACGCGGGCGTCGAGCAAGGCCGCTGGGACGAGATGCTGCTCGAGGCGATCGAGGCGTCGCGCGGACCGGTCGTCGAGTTCGCCCGGCTGGCGGAGGCCAGCGCCATCATGGATGCCGCCGAGACCGCTCGCGCGGTGTACAAGGGCTTCGCCGACATCCTCGAGCTGTACCAGCCCGCGCGCGGCTTCTCGGGAGAATTCCGCACCATCGACTTCGACTTCGCCAAGTTCGTCGGGCACGAGCTGTTCGTCACGTTCTTCTCGGCCCTCATCCGCGAGGGACGCTGGGAGCTCATCGCGGACCTCTTCGAGGAGGACCTCTACGTCGTCAACACGCCGGAAGGGCGGCCCGGCGTCGTGCCCTTCGACTATGTGTCCCAGCACCTCGAGCTGCTCGAACATCGGAAGCGGCGGTTGAACTCCAACCGCATGTCGCTGCACGCCGACCTGCTCAATGAGCGCCATACGCAGGGCGATCTGGCACGGCTGGTGCCGATGGCGCAGTTCGTGGAGGCGGACTACTTCCTGTTCCTGCGCGGCCAGCTGCCGCCAGCGGAAGATCCACACTGGCCCGAGTGGGGCGCCTGGAGCACCCTGTACATGCGCGACGCCCCCCGTTATCTGGTGGACGCGTCGCGCGTGAAGTATGCCCAGCGCCTCCTCCGACCGCTCGGCGTCGAGGACGTGCAAACCCTCCGCGACCGCTTCGCCGAGTGCGCCCCGCGACTGCGAAAGCTATTCAACACGGGGCTCTGGCGCGACCCGCTGTGGGGTTTCGACCCGCAGTCTATTGGCAGCCGGTAGGGGTGGGCAGGTGCAGCCAGGTGTCGAGCGCTTGATCGTGGGCGAGCTGCCTCCGGACGCGTTTATGGCAATGGTAGGGGGTAGATCGACGCCAACCCGAGTGCGAGCAAAGGCCCCCGCGAGGATTTTGGTAGCCCCAGGGTCACCACGGCCACTGCGGGGTCGGCGACGGGGGCAAAGGTGCCCTCGTCCCACGCCCACACCACCTCGGGCGTCTGCCCGGCGTCCGGGGTTTACGGGGCCGCTCCTCCCCGGTGCCCGCCTGCCGCACGAGCAGCCGCGTCGCTTCCACCAGCCACCGCCCGTCGCGCCGGAGCGCGACCCGCCCGCCGCCGAGGAAGCAGGGACGCTCCCCGATGCCGATGTTTGTTGTTCGGCGCGGGCGCGTCACTGGGCTGCATCGCCACCCCTCTTCTTGGCCGGTCGCGTTCTTCCTCTGCTCCCAGTTTGGCCGGCCACCCCCCCCCCGCCGCTGCGCTGTGCGCCGCCTGCGGCGGTTGCCCCCTTGACCGGGCGGGGCCCCGGCCGCCGTGCCCCTGGCAGAGGGCGAAGCGATGGCGGCTCCAGACGGTAGGACGCAGGGCGGGGCGGCCCGATCGCTTGCGAGGGGCAGCGGTGCGGCCTCCGGGCCGCGATCGTGAGAGGGCTCGCTCGGGCTCACCACCGGTAGGTGCCAAAGAGTCGGCAGGCCTTATCAGTCCTCGCGCGTGGTGGGCTGTTGGAGCGCCGCCAATACCTCGCGTGGCTCAACCGCCAGGGCTTCGGCGAGCTTGCGGATATTCGTCGGCCGCGGCATCACCTCCCCGTTTTCCCATTTGCTCACCATCCGCTGTTGCACCCCGATCCGATCGGCCAGCTCCTGCTGGGTCAGCACGGCGTCGCGCCGCAGGGAGCGTAGGCCCTTTCGCGCCGCTTCCATCGCGATTACCCCCGTCGCCATCGTTGCGCCGCCCTTCTTGCTCTCGGGTCGCCCGAACACCGCGCTTGCGGCGAAGTATAGCATAAGAAAAACCATAAAAATACCTAATAAGTGCTTGATAAATACATAAAAAGAGCATATAATAGGGATATCGAAAGGCCCCACGGGAACGCCGGGAAGCAGACCCCGTGAGGCCATCAGGATACCGGGGCCGAGGCCCCAGAACAGGAAGTGTAGCATGGTCCGCACCTTCGCCAAGCCCCAGGAAGCCCGCGCGATCGAGGCCCGCGCCCGCGCCCGCAGTTGCGGCGTCCGCATCGCTGTCGTGCTCGAATCCCGCCGCTACTGCACCCCCGCCCGCTCCGAGCCGGGCACGACCTACACGATCGCCCGCACCCCGGTCGGCTGGGCCTGCTCCTGCCTCGGCTATTTCCACACCGGCGTCTGCAAGCACCTCGGCGCGGTCGAGCGCCGGGCGGGGCGCGAGGGCTGGGCCTTCGGCCGGATCGCCCCGCTGGCTTGCGTCGCGCGGTACATGCCCCTCGACCCGCCGACCCCCGACCCGGAGCCCGATCCGGAGCCGCCGACCCCCGCCGGGGGCGCGGCCCGGCCCCGGGCGCTCGACAAATACCGGGCGCGCGGCGCGGCGGCCCTGGCCGACCTGTACGGCGACGCGGCCTAGCATTGTCGTGGCCGGGGGCGCATCTGCCCCCGGCCCCACCCTCGCCCGCGAACATCATCCACCACGCACCATATCGCTATGTAGGAGGGGACCATGATCGAGCGCTTATTACACGCCCTGCTCGCCGAGTTGCACGCCGCCGGGGTGCCCGCGCCCCTGGGCCAGCCGCTGACTCTGGCCGCCGTGTGGGCCGACCTCGCCCGCCTGGCCGGGGAGGAGCCGCCCGCCGACGTGCTGGCCCTCCTCGACGGCCCCGCGCCCCGCACCCCCGCCAACCGGGACGCTTGAGCCCCCCCACCTTGACACGAGCCCGTAGCAGGAAGGAGTACCCCCATGATCGACCGACAACACGAGCCAACCACCACCACCCACGAGCGCGCCCAGGAGCGCATGGCCGCCGCGCTGGCCCTCCTCGACGCGGGGATCGGGGCCATCGTCGACGACCCAAGTTTCCGCGCCTACCTCGCCAGGCTGGCCCGCTTCCCGACCTACTCCGCCCGGAATGTGGCCCTGATCCACGCGCAGCGCCCGGACGCGACCCGCGTCGCCGGGTACCGCGCCTGGCAGGCGCTCGGGCGGCAGGTCCGCCAGGGCGAGCGGGGCATCCGCATCCTCGCCCCCTACCGGCGTGTCCTTGCCGAGGGTGAAGAGCAGCGCGATGCCGACGACCGGGGGGCGCTCGTGACCGGCTTCGGGGTGGCGACCGTCTTCGACCTGGCCCAGACCGAGGGTGCGCCCCTCGACGAGGCCCCGGCCCCCCACCTGCTGGCGGGCGCGAGCGACGCCGCCGCGTGGCTGTGGGAGCGGCTGGCGGCCTTCCTCGCCGCCGAGGGGATCGCGCTGATCCGCGAGGAGACCGGGCGGGCGAACGGCTACTACGCCCCCGCCCGGCGTCGTGTCGCGGTCCACGCCCGCCTCGTCGGGGATCAGGCGGCCAAGACCCTGGCCCACGAGTGCGCGCACCACGTCGCCGGGGCGCGGGCCGGTGTGCATGCGATGGACGCCGAGACGATCGCCGAGGGCGCGGCCTTCGTCGTGCTGGCCCACTGCGGGATCGACGCCGGGGGCTACACCTTCCCCTACGTCGCCCGCTGGGCCGAGGATCGCGCGGTCCTGACGCGCAACCTGGAGGCGATCCGGGCCGTCGCGTACACGCTGATCCACGTCGCCACCGGCGGCACGGGCGCGGCGCTCGACGCCGCCGCCTGACCGGGGAGAGATGGGCGCGGCGATGAGCGCCGCGCCCGCGTAGGGGAAAGGAACAGACGTGATGCGGCAACTCCGCAGGGTGGCGAAGATGTGGTACCGCGCCGACCACGCGGCGGCGAACGCGGGGTGCGCGCTGATCGCCGGGTACCCCGTCGGGCTCCTGAAGGCATGCGGCGTGTCGGCGGGCGCGATCAGCGGCGGCAAGGTGAGCGGCGGCGATCTCGTCGTCGCCTGGGCCAACGAGTGGGGCTACCTGCTCGAACCGGGCGAGGACCTGCGCGCCGACCGGGCGCGGGCGGCGCTGCTGACGTCGGGCGGCACCTACCGCGGCACGCTCGCATTCGCGCCGGACACCCCGGCGGGCTGGTTCGTGCCGTCGATGGTTCAGGCCGCGCGGCGCGCGCCGGCGGTCTGAACCAGGCAAGGGTGCGCGGTGGTGCCGCCGCCCCGCACGGCATGGCCGAGACACCGCCGCCCGCCCCTCCGGGTTGCCGCAGCATCGCCCCCGACCGGCGTTCCTGGCGACCGGCATGCCGCCCGTGGTATCTTCAGCGCGCCACCGTGTCCTCACCGTTGCCCGCCATGCCGGGCGGGCGAACGGGTGGGGGAGCGGCCCGTCGGCGGCGATCCCGCCGATCCGTCCGGCACGGGGCGTACGGCGAGGAGGGGCGGGGGCGATGGCGCGAGCGGTGCGGCCGGGCGAGGCCGACCCCCCGGGGCTCACGCGGCGCGCGCACACCCTCCTGCGGCTCCTCGCGCTCGCCTGCTTCCTCCTCCTCCTCCGCAAGGCGTGGCGGGACATCGATCTCATCGGGTGGGATCCCCTCTTCTATCACCTCCCGTTCGCCGCCCGTATCTGGCAGATCAGCCCCGCCTCCTCGTATGGCTTCGTGGATTACCTGGAGGCGGTCTATCGCGGCTTCCCGCTGCTGACGGAGGCGTTGCAGGGCCTCCTCTGGCGACTGACCGGGCGGATGCAGGGGGCCAATCTGGTCGCGCCGGGGAGCCTCGCGCTCTACTGCGCCTTCGCGCGCGCCTACCTGCGGCTCCCCGGCGCGGCGCTCTTCCTGGCGCTGCTCGCCACGCCGCTGATCCAGATCCACGCCACCACCAGCTTCGTCGATCTCCCGGCCAACCTCGCCTGCGCCGCCGCGCTGATCCTCGCTTACCGCCGCTGCCTGACGCGCGCCGTGCCCGCCCCCTGGGAGACCGGGCTGCTGATCCTCGCGCTCGGCGCGACCGCGAACATGAAGATGCAGCTCCTCCCGATGGTGCTGCTCGCCCTCACTGTCGTCCTCGCCCGCCTCGCCTATCTCTACCGCAGCGGCGACGTGGCGACCCGCACGCGCATCGCTTACACGGTGCTGGCGGTGGCGGTGGCGACGCCGCTGATCTTCGCGACCTATCTCAAGAACACCGTCCTGTACCACAATCCGCTCTACCCGATCCCGGTCGAGATCCTGGGCGTCGAGTTGCCCTTCGGGTGGGATGCCTACCCCAAGGCGCCCCGATACCTCCAGGACGCCCCCCAGGCGGTGCGCTGGCTCTGCTCGATCCTCGAATTCCGCGCCTTCGACCCGGCCCGCCCCTACCTCTGGACCGGCGATCAGGGCTCCGTACCGGACGATTCGCCGGGCGACCGCATGGGCGGCTACGGCTTCCCCTTCGTTATCTTCAACCTGGCGCTCCTCGCGACCCTCGCGCTGCGCACCCGGTCGCGCGAGGCCCGGATCGGCGCGCTCGGCTTCCTGCTCGTCTCGGCGATCACCGCGTTCCTGCCGCAATCGCACCTGCTGCGCTATTACCTCTACTGGATGATCGCGCTACTCACCCTCAATATCGCCCTGCTCACGCGGGTGCGCCCCCGCCTGCGCGTCCCCGTGACGCTGGGTCGGTTCGCGGCGGTCTGCTGCGCCTGCCTGCTGGCCGTCGCGGTGCTGACGCAGGGGGTCTACTTCCGCCCCACCGATCAGCGCGCGTGTCTCGACTACATCGCGGCGATCGACCCGGACATCCGCGTTGCCCTCGCGCAGTCCGCCGACCTCTGCGTGACCGGGGGCGCACAGCTCGGCTACCTGTACGACGAGCACTTCCACGCGCCGCTCCATTACGCGGTCAGGGCCGCGTTCGCGGCGGACGAGTGCGGCGCGCGCGTGGTCGTGCCCGCCCGCTGAATGGCCCCGCCGGGGCGACGCGGCCCAGGAAGGTGGCGAAGATGTGGTATCACGCCGACCATACGGCCGCGAACGCGGGGTGCGCGCTGCTCGCCGGATACCTCGCCGAGCTCCTGATCATACTCCGGTGTCACCCCAGCCGCCCCCGGCTGTGACGTAAGACTGCATCGGTGACGTCCTGCCTTGCCGGGCCTTCCGTCGTCGGCCCGGCTCTGTGGGGCTGGCTAGGACCGGCGGGCCATCGCCTCATCGGCGAAGATGTCGGTCAGCAGCCCGTTCTGATCCGACGATGGGCGCGTCCGGTTCGTCTCCTCGAGCCGGACCCGCTCCTCGGGGGAGAGTGCGGTGATCCAGCTGCGGTAGAGATCGGTGATCGCCGTCGCCAGTTCCCCGCCCCGGCCCTCGTCATGGAGCCCCATCTCCATCTCGGCCAGTTCCTCGTCGTGCACCGTCGCGAAGAACCGCCCGATCGGCCCCGCGCCTTCGGACCGCGCCCGCAGCCGCCCGATGAAGCCTTCTACCGTCGCCGCCATGCGTGTACCCTCGCTTCCAGTGCTACCAAGGCAACATCCGCTCATCCTATACTGTAAACGGGGATACGGTGCAAGCGAAAGCGAACCTACAAATCTCCTATTTCCTATGCGCCGCCAGGGAATTTCGCCACGCCCGAGCCGGGGGATGGCGTCAAGATTGTATGTCCTGCTCAGGTGCACGACCGACGGGCACGACCGTCTGATGCGCTACATATCGCCTTGCACAAAAACCAACCCTAGCGCAAAGTAACCAGCGGTACCTTCTGCACTATGTTGCGAAGACACATACGAGTGAAAGTGAAGTGGGGGGGGGATATGTCCCTATCACCACACGCGAATTGTGACATCGCCGATGTCACAATTTCACCCACCCGCCTCGGAGACCCACCGATCGGTGCCCGGGGGTGCCGCATCACCTTTCGCCGCCGGCACGCCCCAGGCCGACGCCGATCGCCGCCTCGCTTGGCAGCTTCCGGCGATACTCCGCGACGAAGATTCGCTCCTCCAGCCCGCCGAGCGCGTAGCGTACCTCCTCCCGCCCGGCGCTCGCGCAAATGATCAGTCCGACCGCAGGCTTCTCCCAGAGGTAGGACGGCACCCGCTCCCGGTAGTAGTTGACGTACTTGTTCATCTGGCCGACGTAGCGATCCTCGAACGGTCCCACCTTCAGGTCGACCAGGACGATACAGGGGATCGCCCGACAATACAGCTCCAGATCGACCGCGTGGTACCGGCCGTCGATCACCAGCGGTTGCTGCGTGCGCCGTAGGTAGAAGTCCGGCCCCAACTCGCCCAGGAAGCGCTCGAAGTCGGCCCGCAGCGCCGCCTCCAGTTGCGCCTCCGAGAAACCCGTCGGCAGGCCGGGGAGATCGAGGTCGTAGAGGCCACGGAAGGCGGCGGCGGGCAGGAGCGGTGGCAGGGCCGCCGGCGCGACCGCCGCACCCGCCGGATCGGCCAGGCTGCGCGCGTGGAGGCCGTCCGCGATCTGCCGCCGCAACTCGCCTACGCTCCAGGCGTTGCGCACCGTCAGCCCCTCGTAGAACCGGCGCGCGGCCGGGTCGGCCAGGCCGATCAGGACGGTGTAGTGGGTCCAGCTGAGCTGCGGGTTCAGTGCGGTGACGACGGGGTAGGTGCGGTAGAAGCGGAGCATCCGGTAGGCATCGCGCCGACCGAACCCGAGATCGTCCGCGAGGCGTCCCACCGCCTGCTCGCCGTACCCGGCCCGCCCACCCTGGCGCAACTCCTCCCGGACGATCCGCTCGCCGACCTGCCAGTAGGCCTGCACGCGCAGGTTGTCGATCGCCTGATAGGCGCGGGCACGCGTCGTCTCGAGGATCTGGCGCACGTCGCGCAGCAACTCGTCGTAGCCTTCGAGGGGGGTGAGCGCACCCATCCACGTCGCTCCTCTCGCGGTCAGGGTCGCTCAGTCGCCGACGGTCCGCTCTCGCAGCCCCAGCCGGTCTTCCAACACGGCAAAGAAGTAGCCCATCTTGTGCTTCTTCCAGGCGTCGTCGCCATCGCCGACGGTCGTGCGGATCGCCCCGGTACGCTCCTGGGTCGTGGCCCGAGCGGCGTAGAGGTGCGCGATGAAATCTTCCATCGCCAACCCGGACCGGCGGTACAGGTTGGCGAGCCGCGAAGTCGAGGAGCGCAGCGAGGCGGTGTCGTTCAGCTCGCGGGCGAGATCCTCCACGAAGAGCAGCAACTGCTGCCGCGCATCGTCATAGATCGGCGACGCGTCGCCGGCGCCCCCCCTGTCGCGCGCACTCTCCTCACCGGAATTATCGGGAGGAAGGTCGGGGGTCGGCGCACGTCCCTCCGTACCCTTCCTCCCTTTCTGGACCGGTGCCATTCGAAATTTCGATCGATCTCTCTCTTGTTCTTCTGTTTCTTGTAGTACTGTCTTTTGTGTGGGGGAATTTCTCCCCCTAGCCCTTGGGGGAATTTGACCCACACCCCCTTGGGGGAATTTTTCCTCCAAGGGGGGGCGACTTTCTTCGCCAAGCCCCCCTTGGCGTACTTTTTCCCCCAAGGAGGGTGAAGTTTTTACACCAGCAGGCGAGGCGAGCAGATTGAGGCGGTAGGCGGTCGGCTCGTTCCCCTTCTCCGGGCTCTGCCGCCGCCGGGTCGCGATGATGTTCTGCTCCTCGAGGCTGCGGAGGGCCTCCAGCAACGTCTTTTTGCTCAGGCCGGTGCCGCGGTCGAGGCTGAGGCCCTCGCGCGTCTCGATGCCGTTGAGCAGCTGCGAGAGGCTGATGTTGTCGCTGTCCTTCTTGAAGCCGAAGGTGCGGCGGATGATGTAGAGGAGCACCTTCAACTCGGCGCCCGAGAGCTCGACCATCAACTCGTCGAACAGCTCGTCGGGCACCATCGTATAGTTGGGGCTCTGGAACCCCGGGAACCTGCGTCCGCTGTCGCGGTTTCTGGGCATCGCACCGCTCCCGCCGCCCTTGACGGCCCCCGGGTGGCGCTGCCACGCCCTCCTTCGCTGCGGGAGGGCGAGTAGCGGGCGATCCCGGTGGGACGTTTGCCGGCCGTCTTTCTTCTCGTCCGCCGCCCGGGTGCTCCCTAACCCTCGTGGCCAGGAGCGCGTCTGGGTGGCAGGATCATCGCCCTTCGAGGGCCGCCAGGTCCGCGCGCAGTGCCTGCACTAAGGCCTCCCGTGACGCGCGCCCGTCGACGGCGCGCACCAGCCGCACGATCGCCAGTTCGCCCAACTCGATCAGGTCGGTGGCATCATAGCCGTTCGGTGCCGCGCCCGCCGACGCACCCCGGCTTCGGTCCGAAATCGAGACGTGCGGGGTTGCTTGGGGCGACACCGTCGTCGCGGGGACCGGGCGCGTCGTGGTCGGCGCGGCTTCCCGGTCGGGGAAATTTCGGTCCGAAATCTCGTCCCCCCCTGCCGCCGACCGCGCCCCTTGTCGCGGGCCCATATCGGGGGTGCCCGCCGCGTCGTCGGCGTCCGGCGCGCTCGTCGGTGATGGGGCCGGTGGCGTCCCCTCGCCCACGGCAAAATTTCGGTCCGAAACTCGGGGCGGCTCCCCTGCCGCGCCCGGTGTCGGGCGCGGGCGCGGGGCGAGCGCGTCACGGGTCGCCCCCTGGCTCTGCCCGCCGACCCTGACACGCGCGAGTTGCGCCAGCATGGCGGCCTCATCGGGCGCGCGGGTGGCGAGGTCGTAGGCGTGGTCGAGGCTGAGTTCCCCGCGTTCCACGGCCGCCGCGAGTGCCGGCACGGCGAGGACGCGCTTGCGCTTGGAGAGCCAGGTCGGGCTCTTGCCGAGCGCGCGCGCCGCGGCCTCCTGGCTGCCCAGCTCGTCGATCAGCACGCCGATCATGTCCATCTCCTCGCGCGGGGAGAGCTCGACGCGCTGCACGTTCTCGACGCAGGAGGCGATGAACGCCTGGCCGTCCTCCAGGCGGCGGACGATGACCTCGATCTCGTCGCGACCGAGGAGGCGGTGCGCGGCGACACGGCGGGAGCCGAGCACGACCATGTAACGATCGGGGTCGTCGGGGTGGCGCCGCACCACCGGGGCCTGCAACAGACCATGCTCGGCGATGCTCG
>JAABUR0100009054.1_pt1 | contig 11318 bp, 9 predicted proteins | sample 5560091 | NCBI WGS metagenome assembly JAABUR01 (sample SAMN10711879, study PRJNA513375) | rock metagenome | isolation source: Antarctica rocks | place: Antarctica: Victoria Land, University Valley sud
TCAAACTGGCTTGAAGGAGTCCGTTTTGTCGCTTCTTCCACAACGAAACGAGGGAAAGAACCGTAAATTCTTTTCATGAGTTCATTCGACGCGCTTCACGGTTGCCTGTTGGGCGGCGCCATCGGCGATGCGCTGGGCCTTCCGTTCGAGGGATTGTCGCCGCGAAAGCGCGAGCGCATCTGGGGCGAGGTGCCCAAAAACGGGCTTCAAATGTGTCTGCTTCCCGGTCGCGGGATGGTGTCGGACGACACCGAGCACGCGCTTTTCACGAGTCGCGCTCTGCTCGAATCGCGCGGTTCACAAGGGCGCTTTGCGCGCGCCTTGTCGTCCGAACTGCGCGGCTGGTTTCTCACAATTCCACCGGGAATCGGTCTGGCGACGCTGCGCGCGGGACTCAAAAGCCTGTTGTTTTTGCCTGCCTCGAAATCGGGCGTGTGGTCAGCGGGCAACGGAGCCGCGATGAGGGCGCCGATTCTGGGCGCGTTTTTTGGCGAAAACACCGAGCAACTGCGCGACTTTTGCCGCGCCTCCACACGCTTGACGCACACAGATCCCAAAGCGCAGTGGGGCGCTTTCGCGATTGCAATTGCGGCGTCTCATGCGGCGAGAAATCAAAGCGACGGGCGCCGTTTCGTGCGCGACCTTAGCGAATGGAGCGACGATTCGAGCGAAGCGCGCGAACTGATTGAACTCGTCAAACGCGCCGCCAACTCGGCGGGACGTGGCCAGAGCGCGCGGGATTTTTGTCTTGAGTTAGGTTTGGAAAAGGGCGTGAGTGGTTATATCTTCCACACCGTTCCGGTTGTGTTGCAATGCTGGTTGCGGGAGCCAAACGATTTTCGCGTCGCCGTCGAAGAGATCATTTTGTGCGGCGGCGACAGTGACACGACCGGCGCAATTCTGGGCGGAATTTTAGGCGCAGGCGTGGGCGCGTCGGCGTTGCCAAAAGATTGGGCGAGCGAACTTTGGGACTGGCCGAACTCGGCGAGTTACATCGAACGCGTTGCGCGCGAACTGGCAACGGCCAGCGATGAAGGCGTGGTGGCCGTTGCGCCGCGCGTTTTGTTTGGCGCGCCGCTCGCGCGTAACGCTTTCTTTTTGCTCGTTGTGCTGGGTCACGCGCTGCGACGGATGTTGCCGTTCTAAATGGTGGATCGGCTTTTTCCAAGGTCACGTTTTTTGAGAAATGAACCTCGCGCCTGACGGCTTCTTCGACCTCGCGCCGGTTCCCGCAGCCAACCCGAACTCCTCAATACGTTAAACCCTCCCGCGTTCTGAATTCCAAAACTTTGTCGGTATGGGGCGCCATCGCGCTCGCGGTTGTGTCGTGGGGAAGCGCGTGGGTGTCCATCCGCGCCGCCGTCGTTTACTACTCGCCGGGACAACTCGCGCTGGGACGCTATCTCGTGGCGTCGCTGGTGTTGCTGCCGCTCGTGATTCGTAATCGTCCGCGCTTTGAAAAGCGTGATTGGCCCGCAATTTTCGCGTCGGGTGTGTGCGGCTTTTCGCTTTATAACCTCGCCATCAACGCGGGTGAGCGCACCATTTCGGCGGGCGCGGCGGCGCTCATTGGTTCGATCATTCCGGTTCTGGTCACTCTTGGCGCGCACTTTTTTCTGGGACAGCGCGCCTCAAGACGAACGTGGGTGGCGTCATTTGTGTCGCTGTTCGGCGTCGCGTTGTTGTCTCTGGGCGGGCGAGGTGGCATTCGTTTGTCAAGCGGCGCGCTTTTGGTGGTGGCGGCGTCTTTTGGCGCGGCGGCGTATCAACTCATTCAAGTTCGTTTGCGCGCGCGCTACGGCGCGCTTGATCTGACCGCCGCGGCGATTGGTGCCGGAACGCTCGCTTTAGTTCCCTTTGGCGGCGGCTTGGTGGGCGCCGTGCAAAAAGCACCGCTCGGCGCGACACTCAATTTGGTGCTGCTCGGCGTGTTTCCCGGTGCGCTGGGTTACGTGTTGTGGTCGTGGGTTTTGTCGCAGTGGAACGTGTCGCGCGTGATGAGCTTTTTGTTTCTCATCGCGCCGTGCGCGGTCTTGCTGGGCTGGATTTTTCTGGGTGAACTCCCCACGATGTTAGAATTAGCAGGCGGCGCTCTCGCACTGGGCGGGGTCGTGTGGTGTCAAAGCGAGCGCAAATGAACACGAACTGGAACGCCGATTTATACCGCGACAAACACGCCTTCGTCTTCGAACTGGGCGCGGGCGTCGTTGAACTGCTTCAACCTCAACCCGGCGAGCGGATTCTCGATCTGGGTTGCGGCACGGGCGAACTCACGGCGCAACTGGCGCAAAGCGGCGCGCGCGTCACGGGTTTCGACGCCTCGCCCGCGATGCTCGAACGCGCCAAAGAGCGCTTTCCCGCACTGGATTTTCGATTAGGCGATGCGCGTGATTTCGACTTCGGCGATGATTTCGACGCCGTGTTTTCCAACGCGACGCTTCATTGGATTCCCGATCAAAGCGCCGTCGCGCGTTCTGTCTATCGGGCGCTCAAACCGGGCGGGCGATTTGTCGGCGAGTTCGGCGGGCAGGGCAACGTTGCGCAACTCGAAGCGGCTTTAGCTGGGGCCGCGCGCGAATTGGACTTTCCACCCTTCGTCGGGCCAAACACATTTCCCTCACTCTTCGAGTTCGCGGGCAGTTTGGAAGCGGGCGGTTTAGAGCCACACTTTTTGCAATTGTTCGCGCGCCCGACGCCGTTGGAAGGTCAAGACGGCGCGCGCAACTGGTGGCGCCAGTTCCGCGCGGCCTATCTCGATTCGCTTTCCAACGACGAGAAAAACGCCGTTTTGCAACGCGCCGAACTCCTGGCCACGCCGCATTTGAGGAACGAAAACGGTTGGTTCGCGGATTATGTGCGCTTGCGGTTTGTGGCGGTGAAACCGGCTTGAGTTCGCGGTTTGGCGGCGGTTGGCGTGGAAGCGTCGTCGTGCCAGTCGAGGCCAAGCGAGTTGATGGTTTGCGCGATTGTGGTTCGTTTTCCCGATTGAAGGTCAATGGCGATGATGGAGTTGCCAACTTTGTAAGCGCCGCTGAAAATCTTGTTCTTGATTTCGTCAAGTGCCTCGTTCGTGAACAAATAAAGCGTTCGGTCATCTGCCGACACGCTCAGCAAGCGGTCATCGTCGCCGCCGGGAAGCGACTCGGCCAAGATGCGCATTTTGTTCGTCGTCAAATCGAACTGGCGGAGCGTGATGTCGAAGCTGTGGGGCTTGTTCAATGCGTAGATGTCATAGGCGGCGGTGTGCTTGATTTCCAGCGACAGCAGGTGCCGATCGTCATGTTGCCATAAAAGCTGCGGGTAGCCTCCCGGCTGGATGTTGAGGGCTTGGCGCTGGCTGCCATCGCGGTTCGCCACGCTCAAATACATGGCACTCCCAGAAACTGTGTCCCATGTGAAGCGCAGAGGATACGGCTTCGAGATGTCATACGAGCCAAAGAACGCCAGATGCTTGCCCGAAGACGACACGACGGCCCGAAACGCATCCCGAAGCACTTCATGCGGCGTGGCCGTTGCTTGTGATGCATCCACTTCAAACAGATCGGGGTGTTCTTTGACCAGAGGTTCTTCCCCAGCTTGCCGAAGGCGTCCCGGTTGCTTGTCCAAGGGCGAACTGGAAGTGGGAGGTGCAGGCAACAGGGTCGGGTGAAGGGGCAACTGGCTCCACAACACGGTGTGTGGCGCGCTCCACGAAAACGAGTAGCGCACCTCATCACCTGTGGCCACAACCTGCGACTGTCCCGTGCGCCAGTTACACACGCGAAGCGCGCCCGGTTGAGCGAGATCGATCCTCTCGCCGAGGATGCCCAGATTGTCAACCCAGGCGATGTAGTTGGAGTCAGGTGACCAGCATAACTCAGTGAATGTAGGAAAGTAAGGCTGGCCTTTGGGATCATCAACACGCCTCACTATCCCACGTTGCACATCGAGAACATACATCTCGAATGGGACAGACGCACCAATGACACCAAATTTGAACAACACAAAGCGCCCATTGGGAGAAAATTGTGGGTCATAAGGAGCGCCATACCTTCCCTTCTCTTTATCGGAAAAATAGGCTTCCAAAAAGTTATTGGCAGGTGCGCCTCCTATTGAACGAACTAAGATATGATACTTTACGGGATGACCGTCATAAGTGTTGCTGCGGTTAGAAGCCTGATCATCGTAGGTGATCTTCCCTAAAAACTTCGGGTTAGATGCCGTTGATTGCCAGGGATCGTATTTCACCTCTCTTGGGGCAACCCGAACAAACGGAACAGGCGAAACATTGTTATCGCCCGTTTGCTGGGCTTGAACCTTCCATGCAAATCCCAAAATCAAGGCACATCCAATACCAAAAAGCAAATATCTCACATCCTATAATATATCATCAATCTGGACTTGTGTAGCCTTCGCAATCGCGCTTGTTGCTTTGGGAAAATAGCGCGGGCCAATGGCTAAATCCTGCTCAATCCGGAACCGAAGAGGGATGCCCGATGGTTCATCTCAAGGAACTGCGTTGATGGCGAAACCCGTTTCTTTACTTCTGCGGGCGCTCTTCCATCTCCTCCAAAGCCGCGTCTATCCACCACGCCAACTCCGCGCTTGCGCCGCGACGGGCGGCTTGGAGAAACGGCGTGGCCCGCGCCGGTTGGCGCGAAAAAGCTCGCACGCCCGCTTCGCGCGTCGCGTAATCGGGCGAACGGAGCATCGAAAGAAACTTCGTCATTTGCGCTTGCGGCGAGAGCGCGACACGTAGCTGCACTTTCGCCGGAGTCGGATCGAGGCTCAGGCGCGCATCGAGCGCCGCTACTTCGAAGCGGTGCGGGCCGGACGGAACGAACTCCAGTTGCAACGCCGGCTCGCGTTGCGGTGCGCTCCACGAGCCGCCGTCCATTCTCCAGCGAAACCAGCCTTTGTCGCGCTGCGCACTCGAACTCGAAGACGCGAAACGGAGCGAGAACGTGCCGGCGCCTTCAGGTTTCACGCTCAACCGTGTGTCGGGCGCGGCGTGCGAAAACCAGTGCGATTCGCCTCCCCACTGCGGGCCGGTGGACAAGAGGATGTGGCCGCGCCCGTCGAGATTGACGTTTTGCAACACGCGTCCGTCGCGCAGAGGATGGCGCTCGCCGGGCGCGAGTTGGGGCGCGCACAAGCCAAAGGCCGCTTTCCAAAGCTGGCGGTTTTTGGTCATCCAGATGGCGTCGCTCGAATCCTGGACGATGGAATCCGGCTCGGAAATGCCGCAACCGGGCGGCGGCGTGGGTTCCGGCTCGGCGGCAAAAGGATGAACCCCGACGGCGCTCGACGCCCACATTTTGCCATTCCAACTCCACGTTTTGTCGCTGATGTTCGCTTTTAAAACGCCCGGTGCATCGAAATACGGCGTTTCTTCCCACGCGTCAACGTTTATGTCTTTGTCGCGCGTGATGTCTTTGAGCGTCCAATGACGCCAAACGTGCCCATCGAAATAGAACAACGTGTCGCTGGCACTTCTGAACGCGATGCGGTTTGGCGGCGCGAAGCGCGGCACGAAATATTTGCCCTTCCCGATGCTCGCTCGCGCGAACTCGCGCGGCCCCAGCGTTTCAAGTTGCCGCTCCACCGCCGCTTGAAAATTCGGAAAGAGTTGCCACGACCGGGTTTGGGGCTGAAAAACCGCGACCACGCCGTCTTGCTCATCGGGCAAAAACCACAGGCGACCGCGCGCATCGGACGCCAGATAAAACAGGTGGCGCAGCCCATAAGCGAGAGGAACAGGGTAGGCTCGCCAGCGCTCTCCGTCCCATTCCTCCACGACGTGAGAGGCAAAATTGGACACGCGCCACAGATGATGGCGGGCATCTTCTTCCAGCAAACCGTGAGTCATAAAGGTTTGCGGCTCGCTCACTGCCGCGATGGGCAAAAAAACCGCAAATCGGGAATCGTGCCGCTCCACGTGCTGGCCAGCAACTGCCCGTCGCGTTGCAAGACGAGGTTGGACACGTCGGGCATCCACAAACCGCGCCGCCAGTCGAGATGAACGGGCGCGCCTTCGAATGGCAGCCACCACGCGCCGCCCGCAAGCGCGCCGAGCCACAATCCGTTTTTGGTGAGCGCCAGCGGTCGCTCGGTGCGCGACGAGGAGTCGCCACCGCGATCCAACCCGCGCACAACGCATTCGAAGCGATTTGGTGGAAAGAGATTGCCCGAAGCGTTTCTGACAAGTGGGAGCGCAGACATCTTGCCGCCATCGAAGGGCGCGGAAGTTCGCCCCAATGCCTCACCGCTTCGCGTTCTTCCCATGCCCGAAGCCCGCGATTTCAAAGCCGCCTGGGGAAAACGATTCGCCTGACCGCGCAAGCGCCACACGTCGCTTTCCCGTTGCGAATAATCGCCGCTGATGGCGCTCGAACCGGGCGAGTTGGCGATCACAAACCAGTCGTTGCCAGCGAGGGCGATTTTCTGAATCTGTTGAAACGCGTGTGGAACTGGTTCAGCGATGTGCTGGCCCGCAAGAGTTCCCTCGTCGAGTTGGAACAAACCGCCATCGCCCACGGCCAGCCAAAACGAGTGCGCGTCGCGCGGCACCAGCGCCGTGAAGGCTTTGTCTGGCACGCCCGCCAAACGCGCGTGATGCGTCCACTTTTGGCCGTCAAATTCCAACAGGCCGCGCAGCGACAGGTCGTTAAAGCTGCTGGACATCTCGTTCGACCAGAACAGCGTGTGGCCGCGCGCATCTTCGACGGCTTCGAGGGCGTTGAACTCCTGCCAACCCGGCGGCGAGGACGGGTCGCCCGCTTTCATCTGGCTGCGCGCGATTGAATAAACCAATTTCGCCGTTCCGCTACGCACGCGATAAATTTCGCGCCCATGCAGGGTGATCCACGTCGCTCGCCGCGTGCCGGACAAGCGGAGCAGGCCAGAAACTTCGCCCTTCCAGCGCGCCACAACGCGCTCGCTTGAGCCTTTGACTTCGCAAAGCAACAGATCTTTGAGCGGCTTGTCGCCCGCGCCGAAACGCCACAAACACAAAACGGCGCCCTCTTCGGTTCGTCGAAGCGCGACTGGTGCCGCTCCTTTGGTCGGCGCGAATTCGTGGGGTCGCCACTCCTTGCCGTTCCACTCGTAAAACGCGTCATTTGTCCACGTGTTGATGCCCCAGATGCGCCCCGTCGCGTCCTGAACCGCCGTATTGATGTGGACTTCATCGGCGCGCGGCCCGGACGAAATCGCCTCGGCCCATGCCGCGATTGAGGTTGACGCGCCTTCCTCGCGTGGAGCCGGGGTTTGAAACACGCCGGGCCAAAGAGCGCAGACCAACACCAACGCCAAAACAATAACGCTTAATGAAAACCTGTTGACATCGCGCGGTTTTACCATGTGTAATGCACCGAGTAGGTCACGACTTTTTCGCCGTCGGGCGGGACTTGAACGCGAAATTCAATGGTGTTGGCGTCGTTTTTCACGAACGCGTTCGACTTGAGCGGCACCGTCCAGTTGGCGGCGCGATACAAATGTTCCACGACGCGAACCGTTACGGACGTGGTTTTGCGGTTGCGCAACGTGATTTGAAACGACTCGTCGGCGAAGTTTTTGTCGTTGTCCACTTTGTAGGCGATGCGCTTGCGCTCGCCAACCAAATCAAAGGCGTTGCCCGTCGCCACGCGCACGGTTTCGCCTTGAGGCGTGTGGTCGATTGTGTTTTCGCCGGTGAACTCCAGTTGCCCATCGGCATCGCGCCGGTAGAAACGCAGGCGACCTTTGGGAAGCGGGATGCCCAGCCCGTTGGCTTTGGTGTTAGCGAACTCGCGCATCACCAGCACCTTCGGGTTCGACTGCGTGCCATAGCTTTGCTCGCCGCGAATGTTTTCAAAGCCGTAGTTCGAGTAGCGATTGGCGTCCACTTGAACGCCGTCAGAAATGTAAAGGCTCGCCGATTGAATGTTCGCGGCGCGCGCGAACTCGACCTGCTTGGTTTCGCGGTCGCGCACCGTCGTTGCGTCGTTCAAGGTGTAAAGATGGTATTCATCGAAGGTTTTCTCGGTCACGTTCGATTGCGCGCGATTTTCATAAGCCATCCCCGCACTAAGTGCGAAACGGTCTCGGCTACTGACGGATGGATCGATTTTGTTGACATCGCCTGCCATCAACTTGATGCGCGCGTTCTCGAAGGTTTTGCCGCTCGTGTTGGAAAGAGTGACCCAGCCGGTCAAATCGAGCGTGTCGCCTTCACCGCCCGCCGTTTGCGGCGCGACGATGTTGTAATCGGCTTTCCAGTTCATGCCGCCCGTGACATACGCCATCTCCGCGCGAAGCGGGCCGGCTTCGTCGCTACGCAAAACCCAGTTGAGCGTGGGTTTCAAAATCGAATCTTCGGGCAGCGACGGAAACACCGGCTCGCCCGGCAAAGAAAAACGCAACTGTCCGTCCACTTCGATGACCGGTTGCGAGGTCGCGTTGCCCGCGTAATTTTGCCCGTCGTAGTATGAATTGCTGCGCGCGTTCAAGGCCGTCGGCACGTAGCCGCTCCTGATGATTTTGCCTCGCACGACCTCGTTTTTGGTGCTGCCCGGCACGCGAAAATCAATGGTTTTGCCTTCGTAAAGCGACAGCAAAAGCGCCTGCGAAAGCGGGTCGGCGCGGTAGAACTGTTCCACGACTTGCAATTGCCGCTTGCCGGACGGGTCGCGCAAAACTACGGAATCGGGTTCGAGCAGTGCCGTTGTGTCCGACACTTGAACGCGGTTGAGGCCGCGCTTCAAATCGAGCGCAACGCTGTCGCGCACGACGGCGAAATTCTGGTTGTAAATCGTGAGCGCCGGTTGTGCGTTTGCTCGGCTGGCGATGGCCGCGCACACGAGGGAAGTCGCGCACAGATGGGAAATGGTTTTCATGGATTGGAAAGTCTTTTCGAGAAACTCCGAATCCATTATGTCACAGAAACTCTTTTTCAAAGATTGAATCTCATAACGGGCCAAACGCGAAGCCGGAAATTCTTGAAGCGCGGGTGGCCGCTTGTGGACTTTAGCCACGAAGAAGCACAAAACCACAAGAAAACACTCTGCTACGCGAGCGGAAGTTGTCGGTTGAACCTTTTTGTGGTTTTGTGCTTCTTCGTGGCCAAGATGGAAAAACGTTTGGCGAAAACCTGCTAAACCCTTGGATGTTCCATTCGTCGGTTTCGGGCCTGTTCATTCGGGCATAGCAGCAGCAAAGGAATTTTATGGCAATGTTTGGCGAAGACCGCGAAAATCTGCGGTGTTCTTTTTGTGGCAAGCGCCGCGAACAGGTCATCAACCTCATCGCCGGCGCGGGCGTGACAATTTGCAACGAGTGCGTGGATTTGTGCAACGACATCCTGTCGCGCGACATCAAACCCGAAGCCGAGGGCGATGAACCCGAAACCGACGATTCCCTGTTCGGCAAGCTCAAAACCTTGCCCAAACCGAGGGAAATCGCCGACGTTCTCAACTCCTACGTCATCGGTCAAGAGCGCGCCAAACGCGCGATGAGCGTTGCGGTTTACAACCACTACAAACGACAGGCGATTCTCGAAAACGGCCCGTCGCGCGATGGCGTCGAACTCGAAAAATCGAACATCCTGCTGCTCGGCCCGACCGGAAGCGGCAAAACGCTTTTGGCTCGAACGCTCGCCCGCATTCTCGATGTGCCGTTTTGCATCGCCGACGCGACGAGCTTAACCGAGGCCGGATACGTCGGCGAAGATGTCGAATCCATCTTGCTCAAGCTGCTTCAAGCCGCTGATGGCGACCCCGAAGCGGCGGGGCGCGGCATCATCTACATCGACGAAATCGACAAAATCACGCGCAAATCGGATAACCCGTCCATCACCCGCGACGTTTCCGGTGAAGGCGTTCAACAGGCTTTGCTCAAGATTTTGGAAGGCACCGTCGCCGCCGTTCCGCCGCACGGCGGGCGCAAGCATCCGCAACAGGAATACGTCAACATCGACACGTCGGGCATTTTGTTCATCTGCGGCGGCGCATTTGAAGGGCTCGATTCGGTAGTTGAGCGGCGCGTTCGCAAATCGAGTCTGGGTTTTCGCGCCAATCCCGAAAGCAAAATCTCCGATTCGACCGAACGCTCGAAACTCCTCTCGCAGGTCTCGCCCGACGACTTGATGAAGTTCGGCTTCATCCCCGAATTCATCGGTCGTTTGCCCGTCATCGCCACGCTCGACCCACTTTCCGAAGACGCGATGGTGTCGATTCTGACCGAACCCAAAAATGCGCTCACCAAGCAATACACCAAAATGCTGCTCGCCGACGGCGTGGATTTGAAGTTCACCGACGAGGCGCTGCGCGCCATTGGCCGCGAAGCCATGACACGGCGAACCGGAGCGCGCGCCTTGCGTTCTATCTTGGAAGAAACGATGATCAACATCATGTTCGATGTTCCTTCACAAAAGGGTTTGGCGCAGTGCATTGTGGACGAAGAAACGATTGTCGAAAAGAAAGATCCGAAGTTGATAACACGCGAACAGGTGTTGCAGGAAACGCGCAAAAACAAACGCGAGCGGGTGAAAGTCGTGGAAGACGAAGGATATGAGCCGCTCGAAGCGGCATAAACAAAAGGGCGCAGTTGCAATTGCAACTGCGCCCTTCTATTGTTCGTTTGAAATTTTGATTTTTTCTGTGCGTTCACGTTTGCGGCTGTTGTTGCCGTAGATGAAAACGCTAACCAAAGCTGCTAAATCAATTGTTCCCAGAAGAGTGCCTTCAACGCCAAACCAATGAGAGATCAAATAAACGCTGGCACCGGGAAACGTTAGGGCGATTGTTGTCGCCGATGCTAAACCCCAGTTAGCCCGTTTGTTGTCACCTTCGATGACGATTTTTTCCAACTGCATCCGGTGCTGTGATTACTCGATGAGGTTGTCGAGAATCATCTTGCCCGCACCCGGCACCGCCGCTTCGTAATCTCGGATCATTTGCGGTGTGGGTGGCCCTTGATAACTGAAAGAAAACTCCACCTCTTCACGAGGGCGAGGAGATGGAGTTGCGTCTTCAGGATGCGCCAAGTCGCGGTTTTCACTCATGGTTTCGCGGCCAATTGTTTTTGATGGAGGCGCTCGATTTCTTCCCACGCAACGCCAAAATCCTCGCACACCGCGCGCCAGTCTGCGGAAAGCGCCCATCCGTCAGCCTGATGAGGTGAGCCGGCGAAGTTATATTCTTGCAAGGTTGCGCCTACATCTAAAGCGCGTGCTGCCCCTTCTAACAACGAAGGGCGGGCGAAAAGCAGTCCAAAGTAGCGGCTCACAATCTAACTATGCATCAATTTGACGCGTAGTTAGATTATACGAATGCCCTATCAGAAGGTTTGCAGCGGCTTCA
>JAABUR0100009056.1_pt1 | contig 11317 bp, 6 predicted proteins | sample 5560091 | NCBI WGS metagenome assembly JAABUR01 (sample SAMN10711879, study PRJNA513375) | rock metagenome | isolation source: Antarctica rocks | place: Antarctica: Victoria Land, University Valley sud
CTCAACCTCACCGAACGACTCGCCCGCTTGGATCAGATCCCTAACGGTGTCGCGGTAGCTCGTGTAAGCCGTGGGTGTAGGAGTCGCGTTCATACCCACCCCTCCCCTTTGGTCCGCCCGCTGGCATTGGAGTCCTCGTGTGCGGTCTCGGTGATGTCGGACACTGGCCCCTCCTTTCTTGTAGCCCGACGCCTCCCCTCGCGGCATGTTCGCCGCTACGTGCGGATGCTGCAACTCGTACATTCGTCCAGGTGGCATCAGCAGTGGCTGGATCTGGAAGCGAGGGCGGCGCACTCTCAGCTCGCAATCGCCGCCGGCGCGAACCGATCACGTGGCGGCGAGGTCGCTCATGATCGCTTCGAAGCAGAGCGAGCGGCCCCACGTCCAGCGCGACGGGGGAGGAGAGTGCTCCCTCCACGGCAGGAGCGGCGGGTCAGCTCGGACGGTCCGAAAGCCGCCGCGCCGAACGCGCAGGCACTCGCGGCACTTGGTACCCCCAGAACCGCCTTTCTCGGGGGTACCGTGCCCACCGGCGCCCGACAACACAGGCGAACCGCCAGAGAAACACCGCCGTAAACGCGGGTACCGACCGCTTGAATCGCCGAAACGCCCGATGCGCGGCCTGGCCCCGTCGCGGTCAGAGCACTTCATTCGCCCAGCTTGCGGCGGCCGGCCGCCCGTCAACCGCTGCCGGGGTGCCCTCGCCTGCGGCGAGTGACGGGCCGCCTTCCCCACCTCGCTACTCGCTGCTCATGAAGCACACCAACCGAAACGGAGCCACCTGTCAATGACCATCAACATTGGACGGCTTACCTCCCGGACTTCGTCTTCGGTGAACAGCTGGCTGATGCGGACGGTCTTGCCCGCCAGCAGTCCGGCCAGCGCTTTCGGCGCCGCCTGTCCTAAATCGAGCGTTCCCCGCCGGAGATCCTTGAAGTAGAGAAGGTTGTTGCGGCCACCGAGATCGACCAGCTGGCCGGTCCAGGTCTTGACAGCCGAGTGGACCGAATCCAGACGCGCTCTATCGACCGAAGGCTCCACGCTGACGGACGGCATCTCAGTCATCGAATCGCGGCTTATATTCGCGCAGGTACGACGGACCGTGCCTGTTCTTCGCCGACAGAGTCACCGAAGCCCGTTTGCGCTCGGTCATCTAAGTCGCCCGAGGTAGCTGACCTAGCTTGTTACGCCGCGCTGGCGAAGGCCGGGTCCTCATCGGCTTCCTGCGTCCGGTTCGCGGGTGACCCACCGCAGTAAGGCTTGGCGATCCTCCTCGGTCGGCATCAGCCTCAGCCGCGCCTCGCCCTGGTGGAACTTGTTGATCAGGTAGTTCTCGTCGTACCTTGCTACCGCCTGCTCGTCGTCGTCCGAGGCTCGGTCCCGCAGTGCGCACAAGAGAAGCATGAGGGTGGTGAGACGCTGTTGGCCGTCGATGACGAGGAAGTAACTCACGCCGCTGGCCGTCGGATCCTTCGGCGAGAGCACGAAGCTCCCCAGGAAGTGGCCGGAGGACGCCGCATGGCCGGAACCAAGGGAGCGATACTGCTCCATCAGGTCGTGCCAGAGTTGCTCATGCTGCTCAGCCTTCCAGGTGTACTGTCGCTGCCAGATCGGGACCTGGAACTGTTTCTCTCCCTGAACGAGCCCTTTGAGCGTTGCGGTGCGTACCTGCATTAGGCGACCGTACCGGCCCCTGGCACACTCTGCGCGCTTACCAGGGCACCCTCGTCAGATCGCGTAACTTGCCGCTGGTGCCACCCCGTTGGACGCAAGTCACGCAGTCCGAGTTCCCTTGGGAGCGCGATGCCCTCGCCCACCTGCAGACGGGCCTCCCCGACCGCGACCCCTACCGCGCCTGGGCCAACTTCGAGTTCATGCTCGACGGGGCCATCGGCGAGGTCGATGCGCTCGTCATCGCCCCGAAGGGCATCTTCCTGATCGAGATCAAGAGCTGGCCGGGCCGGCTCGAGGGCGACGCCGGCACCTGGCAGCTCACGCGCCCCGGCGACGTCCGCCCCCGCAGCTTGGACAACCCGCTGCTGCTGACCAATCGCAAGGCCAAGCGCCTGAAGTCGCTCCTAACCCGCCAGAAGGCGCTCCGCGGGGTTCGCATCCCTTTCATCGCTCCGCTGGTCTTCCTCTCTCATCCCGAGCTCGACTGCCGGTTGGACCCCTCCGCTCGCACCGGAATCCATGGCCTCGACGGCGACCAGTCCGCGCAGCGTGGCGGGCTGAGCAGCGTGGTCGCGGCGATCATGCACTTCACGGCGGAGGAGCACGCTCGGCTGGCCAACCGAAAGGTCGATAGGCCAACCTCGACAAAGCTCGCGCAGGCGCTTGAGGAAGCGGGCGTGCGGCCCTCGCAGCGCCGTCGCCAGGTCGGTGACCTCGCGCTCGGCGAGCTGCTCGATGAGGGCCCCGGCTACCAGGACTTCGACGCCCAGCACCCGCGCTTCGAGCGAGCCCACCGCCGAGTCCGACTCTACGGCGCCTCGGCGCTGGCCTCCCAGGAGGAGCGCGAGCAGCTCTCCCGGGCGGCCGAGCGGGAGTTCGAGCTGCTCGACGCGGTCAGCCACCCGGGCATCATCCGAGTACTCAACTGGCACGATCACGAGCTCGGACCGGCGCTGGTATTCGAGCGCGACCCGAGCGAGATCCGCCTCGACCACTTCCTCGCCGAGCGCGCCGACGCCCTCGGTATCGAGCAGCGCCTGGAGATGGTCCGCCAGCTCGCCGAGGCGGTCGCGCACGCGCACGGCCGGCGGCTCTTCCACCGCGCTCTGTCGCCGCGCAGCATCCTCGTCGTGCGCCCCGATACGCCGGACCAGCGCTTCTCGATCCTCAACTGGCAAGCCGGACTGCGCGACTCGGGCGACACGCTCAGCAGCTCGGTGCACGGCACCCGCGACGTGGAGCAGCTGCTCGACGAGGAGGCGTCGGCCTACCTCGCTCCGGAGGCGCTCCAGCCCGGCGTCGACCCCGAGCTGCTCGACGTGTTCTCACTCGGGGCGATCGCCTTCCATGTGTTCGCCGGCCAGCCCGCGGCAAGCTCGTATGCGGCGCTCGTCTCGACGCTCGAGCGCGACGGGTGCCTCGAAGTCGCCTCCGCGCTGGACGGCGCCGGCCCCAATCTCGTTGAGTTGATCCGGCAGGCGACGGCGGCGGACGCCCGCAGCCGCCTCGCCTCGGTCTCGGACATGCTGGAGTTGCTCGACTACCTCGAGGACGAGATCACGGCGCCGGACGAGCCCGCCGCGCAGGAGCCCGAGACCAAGCTGGCCGACGTGGGCAGGGGGTCTCAGCTCGCCGGGTTCGAGGTCGATCGCAGGCTGGGGCGCGGCTCTACCGCAATCGCATTCCTGGTCACCGACGCTGACGAGTCCCGCAAGGTGCTCAAAGTCGCCAGTGACCCGGACCGCAACGACCGAATCCGAGATGAGGGCGAGGTGCTCGCAAAGCTCGACGACCCGACCATCGTCAGCGTTCATGGTCCTCCCGTCGACGTGAACGGACACGCCGCCATCGTCCTCACCTACGCCTCTGAGGGAACCCTGGCGAGCCGCCTTCAGCGTGAAGGGCGCCTCGGGCTCGAGACCTTGGAGCGTTGGGGCGCCGACTTGCTCGGCGCCGTCAGCTACCTGGAGCGGGTCGGCATCGCCCACCGGGACATCAAGCCCGAGAACCTCGGGATCATCGAGCACCCGGGCAATCGACGCCGCCATCTCGTCCTGATGGACTTCTCGCTCTCGCGAGCGCCGACCGACCAGGTCCTGGCGGGAACCCCCTACTACATCGACCCGTTCTTGGGGACGAAGGAGCGGCCGAGGTGGGATCTGGCCGCCGAGCGCTACGCCGCGGCGGTCGTGTTGCACGAGATGGCGACCGGCTCACCGCCGCGCTGGCCGGCGAACGCCCGGGTGATCGATGACGAGGTGACGATCAACCGAGACGCCTTTCCCCGCGAGGTGGCGGCCCCGCTCGGAGACCTGCTCGCCCGCGCGCTGCGGCGCGATGCGCAGGGGCGCTTCGACACCGCCGAGGAGATGCTCGCGGCCTGGCGGCGCATCTTCGAGCAGCTCGACAGCAAGCCGGTCACCGTCGACGAGCGAGATCAGGACCCCCCCTCGCTGAGGGCAGCCGCCACGCTCGAGACGCCGCTCGCGGCGATCGGGCTCAGCGCCAGGGCCACGAACGCCCTTGAGCGCATCAACGCTCAGCTCTTATCGGTTGAGGACTTCATCGCCTACCCGATCTTCCGCCTCAACCGCCTGCGCGGAGTTGGGATGGAGACCCGCGACGAGCTGCGCGAGGCCTACCACGACCTACGCAACCGGCTCGGGACGCAGGAGCTTCCGCAGGACCTGAAGCCCGAGGCCGAACGGCGTTCGCTCACGGAGGTCGTCGGCGACCTCGTGCCCGCCCGGAGTGCGCGTAACGAGACTGAGGTGCGAGCGCTGCGGCTGCTTCTGGAGCTCGATCCGCTCGAGCTGCCGGCCGGACCGTGGCCGAGCCAGACCGACGTTGCAACCGCCCTGGACGTGACGCGCGGCCGCATCGGGCAGCTGCTCGCTACCGCGCGGCAGCGATGGGTGAAGCAGGCCGGGCTGAATCAGCTTCGAGAGGAGCTGCTTGCGCAGCTCCAGCAGCTCGGCGGGATCGCCGCCGCAGAAGAGTTGGAGAGCGCAGTCGCCGGTTGGCGGGGCCAGGGTGAGGAAGAGGTCTCGTCGCTCGCCAGGGCAGCCGTTCGCGCAGCGATCGAGACAGAGCTGGCGGCACCGGCCGCGCGCATCCAGCAGCGCCGGGCCGGAAAGCGCGTGCTGCTCGCAGACGTTCGCGACGAGGAGAGCGACGGCGCCGCCGCGCTCGCCTGGGCGGTGCGGATCGGCGAGCGGGCTGACGAGTTGGGAGGCTCGCCGACTCTGCCGAGCTCCGCGGAGGTCCTGGAGCGCCTGCGCGCGCTACGACCCCCGGCGCCACTCGCGCAGCCGGCACAGGAGCGGCTGGTCCAGCTCGCGGCCGCGGCCTCGAGCTCGACGGCGGCGTCGACGCGGCTCGAGCTCTACCCACGCGGGATGGAGGCCCAGCGCGCTCTTACGCTGGCGCGCTCGGCGTTGCTCGGCCTGGACCGGCTGTCCGTCTCCGAGATGCGCCAGCGTGTCACTGCTCGTTTCCCGGAGGCCGAGCCGCTGCCCGACCGGCCCGCGCTCGATGTCCTGCTCGCGGCCGTCGGGCTCGATCTCGAGTGGGACGAGCAGGAGCACGCGTACTTCTCCCCCTCCCGCCAGGCACTGACCGGCGTTACGAGCTACGAGTCATCGCTCAACCGTCTCGCCACCTCCAACGTCACGACGCTGCCACCGCGCACGGAGCCCGACCTCGCCGAGGCGCAGGCGTTCGAGCAGCGACTGTCCGCCACCCTCTCTGACGGAGGTCTGCTCACCTTGATGGCCGACCCGGGCGAGATCGACTCCGCAACGCGCGAGTTGAACCGACTGGGAGCCGACCCCGTCGACGTCGATGCCCTGATGCTGCGTCAGCTCCACCACGTCGCCGACGACCGCAACGTCCGGTGGGATCTCGTACTGCAAGCCGACGCCGCCGACAGGTCGACCCGAGACTGGCAGCGCCTCACCACACTGGTGGAGATGGCCATGCCGTCGGTGGAAGAGGAGCTGTGCGAGTCCGAGGGCACGCCGCTCTTGGTCAACCTCGGCCTGCTCGCCCGCTATGACCAGCTCGCGCTCATCGACCGCCTGCGAGCGCGTGCGATGGGTGGCGATCGCTTGCATGGGTGTTGGATCCTTGTGCCCGCCGACGATCAGGCCGAGCTGCCGATGATCGACAACAAGCCGATTCCGGTGCTCACACCTAACGAGTGGGATCGCGTCCCGCGCCCGTGGCTGCGCAACGTCCATCGCGCGCGGCGTGCGGGCGAGGGCGCCGCTTGATCGACCGCAGGGCGCTGCTGGCCGAGCTGCAGCCCGCCGCCGCCGCGCTGGAAGATGACATTCGCGGTCGTTTGAGCGAGGTCGAAGCCCTCGACGCGCGACTGCGGGAGCGCTTCGAGAACGCAAAGGAAGCGGGGCGGACTGCGATGGCGTTCGAGCAGTGGAGTGAGGGGGAGATCACCCAGGCGGCGGTCGCGTGGGTGCTGGCGTGCGTGTTCGTCCGGTTCCTCGAGGACAACGAGCTGATCGACCGGCCGCTGCTCTCGGGCCCTGGCGACCGTCGCGCCGCTGCCGCCGGTCAGCGAGAGGAGTACTTTCACGCCAACCCCGCCGACAGCGATCGCGAGTACTTCGAGCACGCCCTTCGGACTGTCGCTCGCTACCCGGCTGTCGCGGCGCTCTATGACGAGCGCCACAACCCGCTTTGGCAGCTCGGCCCCACCGGGGACGGTGCCACGGCCTTGCTCGCCCTCTGGCAGCGCATCGACCCGGACACCGGCGCGCTGCTGCATGACTTCTCCAGCGAAGGCCTCGACACCCGTTTCCTTGGCGACCTCTACCAGGACCTCTCCGAGGCGGCGAAGCAGCGCTACGCCCTGCTCCAAACACCGGAGTTCGTGGAGGAGTTCATTCTCGATCGCACGCTCGACCCTGCGCTCGAGGAGTTCGGTCTCGACGCGGTCCGGATGATCGACCCGACCTGTGGCTCGGGCCACTTCCTGATCGGCGGCTTTCGTCGGCTGTTTGCCCGTTGGCGCGAGCGCGAGCCTGGCAGCTCCGCGGGAGTGCTCGCGCAACGCGCACTTGACGGGATCTACGGCGTCGACCTGAACCCGTATGCAACCGCGATCGCGCGCTTCCGGCTCGTGATCGCGGCGCTGCGGGCTTGCGGCGTGCGACGACTCGGCGACGCACCGGCGCTGCGGCTCAACCTCGCGACCGGCGACAGTCTGCTGCACGGGCCCGAGCGCGGCCAGTTTCCGGGGTTCGAGCGCCGCGCCGGGATCGAGCACGTCTACGACACCGAGGACGCGCCCGAGCTCGCGCGGATCTTCGGTCAGGGCTATCACGCGGTCGTAGGCAACCCGCCGTACAAACCCGTGAGCGACAGCGCGCTGCGCGACGCCTACCGCGCCCGCTACGACAGCTGCCATGGCAAGTACTCGCTCAGCGTCCCGTTCATGGAGCGCTTCTTCGAGCTGGCGACGCCGGAGTTGCCGGGCGAGCGCGGCGTCGCAGCCGGCTACGTCGGGAAGATCACCGCCAACTCGTTCATGAAGCGCGAGTTCGGCGGGCCGCTGATCGAGCGATTTTTGCCATCTGTCGACGTGACGACGCTGATCGACACCAGCGGGGCGTACATCCCGGGCCACGGAACGCCCACCGTCATCCTGTTCGGCCGGCAGCGCAAACCGACCGCGACGACGGTGCATGTGCTCGACGGAATCCGCGGCGAGCCTAGCCAACCTGACGATCCGGCGCGGGGACTCGTATGGACTTCAATCCTCGAGCGCATCGACGAGCCTGGGGCCCAGGATCGCTTCATTAGAGCGAGCGATGTGGCGCGCGCGGAGTTCGCTCAGCACCCGATGACGCTAGGAATCGGTCGCGATCTCAGAAAGACCCTGGAACGGCTCGCGTCGAACTCTGTCAGCGACGTGACCGAAGCCGCGGGTATCACGGGTGTTACTGGGGAGGACGAGCTCTACACCACTCCCCACCAGCGCGACCTGAACCGCCTCAAGGTCACCCGGACCCAGTCGCTAGTGGTCGGCGATGGAGTACGGGACTGGTTCGCAACGTCGATTGCGGCGCTCTGGACCTTCGACGATCAGCTAGAGGTGGCCGAGCCGGATCCCCGGTCGGGCGACTTTCGGTTGCTGTGGCTAGGAAGGGCCGCCATCGCAAGGCGCAAGCGCTTCGGAACGCCGATGGTCGAACGAGGCCTGACTTGGTTCGAGTGGCAAGAGCTATACCCGGAGAAGCTCCGCACCCCCTTCACGATCACCTGGGGCGAGGTCGCCACGCACAACCACTTCGTTCTCGACCGCGGCGGCAAGGTCTTCAAGCAGACCGCGCCGGTGATCAAGCTCCCCGCGGGTGCGACGGAGGACGAGCACCTCGGGCTGCTCGGCGTGCTCAATAGCGCGACGGCGTGCTTCTGGTTGAAGCAGGTTTGCCAGCCCAAGGGCGCCCACCTCGCTCAGACGAGAACTCGCGAGGAACGCTACGCATTCAATGCGAGCAACGTTGAGGAGTTACCAATCCCCGTCAACCGGCCGCCCGACCTCGCCCGCGCCGTCGACACCGCCGCCACCGAGCGCTGCTCCCTGCCAAGCCTTGACTCGCTGAGTCCCGAGCAACGGGCACCGCTCCGCACCCTCCTCGCGCGCCAAGCGGTGCGAGACACTGAGCTGCTCGGCCGGATGATCTCGCTCCAGGAAGAGCTTGACTGGCAAGTGATGGCTAACTTCGGCCTGGTCGACGGCGGGCTCGCGACGCCGGGCGCCGGGGCGCCGGCTCTCGCCCTCGGCGAGCGGGCGTTCGAGATCGTTCTGGCGCGCCAGCTTGAGCGTGGCGAGGTCGAGACCACTTGGTTCGTGCGCCATGGATCGACGCCGATCACCCGGCCGCCGGAGCACTGGCCGGACGATTACCGCGCTGTCGTGGAGCAGCGCATCGCGCTGATCGAGAGCGATCCCGATGTGGGTCTGATCGAGCGGCCCGAGCACAAGCGCCGCTGGGCGGGTAAGACGTGGGAGGCGCGCCAGGGTGAGCTGCTGGAATCGTTCGTGCTGGATTCGCTCGAGGAGCTGCCGCTCTGGCGCGAGCATCGGCTGCGCTCGACCGCCGAGCTGACCGACGCGATACGAGCCGACACCCGCCTCGTGGAGGCGTGCGAGCTGCTCGCCGACTCGCCGGACGTAGATCTCCTCACGACCGCGACACAACTCGTCGTCGGCGCTGCCGTGCCGTTCCTCGCCGCCTGGCGTTACAAGCCCTCGGGGCTCCGCAAACGCGCGATCTGGGAGCGGGTGTGGGAGCTTCAACGCATCGAGGACCGAACCGGCACGCGGCAGGACATCCCGGTCCCCCCGCGCTATTCGTCCTCGGACTTCCGCAGCCAGGCGGCGTGGAAGCTCCGAGGCAAGCTCGACGTGCCCAAGGAGCGCTTTGTCCTCTACCCCGGCGCCGAGCGCGGCGCGGACGCGAGTCCGGTGGTCGGGTGGGCAGGCTGGAGCCACCGCGAGCAGGCGTTGGCGCTGGCCGCCCGGATCCTCGACCTACGCGAGCGCGAGGATCCCGACGCGGAGCGGCTTACGCCGCTGCTCGCCGGGCTGCTCGAGCTGCTGCCCTGGATTCACCAGTGGCACCCGGACGCCGACCCCGACTACGGCGGCCCACCGGGCGACTACTTCGAGAGCTGGCTTGACCAGCAGCTCAGCGAGCTCGCGCTGACTCGGGAGAGCCTGCGCGCCTGGCATCCCCAGGCGCCTACCCGTGGGCGCCGGCCCAGTGCCGCTGGGTAGTAGCCCGATGACTAAACGATTCTTGCGCGCCGGCTTTGAGGCGCGGGGGACGAATCCTCCTGGCCTACCGGACAGCCGATCGCCAGCTGAGCCCGCTGTCAACGGTAGGCGCAGATGGCGCGCAGGATCAGCGCAGGCCCCTCTATGAACACGTCACCCGAGGAGATGGGAACGCCCATCTCTTCCAGGCCCTTCAGCAGGTCGGGCATGGCCTCTTCGATCGCCTCGCGCTCAAGGGGTGTGTTGGGAGCGCCGCGGAGCATTCGTATCGCCGGGTACTCCTCACCGCTGGTTAGTACCCGCTCGACCTGAGCCAGCATTGTGACCTCACCCAGGACATCATCCACGTTCACCTCAAAATCGGCTCGCGGTACCGGCATCACTAGGCGCGGCTCTTGGGGATTCATGGTCAAGGGCTCGACCAGGACACGCGAGTCGGTCTGGTCGGTCCCGATCAACACTCCCCAGGTCTCAAGGACGGGACGCAGTTCACCGGCCGATTTCTTCTCCCCGATCTTAGGCGCTACCTTGATTAACGAGCGCAGCATCTGGTCCGCCTGATGCAGCGGATGGAGTCGAAGTTCGGCGCGGAACTGGAGCACCATCCCGGCGGCGATCTGCTCCCCCACCTCAGCGTCGAGCGGTCCGTCGACGACCCCCACCGACTCGTGCTCGTGGAGCGTCTCGATCAGCTTCGCCGCAGCCGAGTGCCGGGTTCGGGCCATCAGCATCTCTTCCTCAACCTTGCGTGATTTCGCGCGCTTCCCTCCGCCCCTGGCCGGTCCGACCTTGACCTCGGCACCGAACTCACCTCCTCCCTCCGAGGCTCTCTTCGTAAGGATCTCGTCGATCTGGCCACCGTCGATGGCGCTGAGAGCCGAAACGATCCCGTCATGGTCGAGGATCACGAACTGCTTGAAGGCGGAAGCCTTGGGTGCAGTAAAGGGCACGCGCAGGGAGAAAGGGGAGCCGGAACACCAGAGTAGCTTGCGAGCAGCTAGTCCATCCACGGTCTCTCGACTCTCAGGAGGTGAAATCGTCAGGTGCTCTGGCCTGACGGCCGGAGCGTGGCGCAGCGTCCCGGCGCTGGGACACGCTGCGACTCCCTCGCGCCAGAAAGCGTGCCGAGCTCGACGTTTCGCTCCTGTTGAGCGGAAACCAACAGCCCCCAAAACCCCGCAGAGTTCGCCATCACTGATCGAGCAGAGCCGCCACGTAGGCCTCGTCGAGCTCGTCCCACTTCTCGTCTGGCTCGAGCGAGGCGAGTCCCTGCGGCTGCAGTATCCCCTGGTCGGCGAGCAGATCGGTGTCATCGATCGGCTCGGCGGTGAAGAGAGTTGACTGCACACCCTGCTCGACAGGATCTATCGAATGCAGCGTCATCGATCCGCGAAGCGGGCTCGTCCGGCGTCCCTCCCCACGAACCGTCACGATTTGCCCGACTAGCCCCATCACCTGTTGCTGAAGGTCCTCTGGGTAGGAGCAGTGCCAGTCGACACCCGAGACTGTCCGGACGCCAATCTTCTCAGGCTCGAGTTCGAGCCTGTGCAGCCGTCCCGAGATGCTCGTCACGAGTGCTTCTTCGACGTCCTCCTCGGTCTTCCCGCGCTTTAGGGCGTGCGCATCGATCCTCGCGTGACGACGGCGGATCGCGGGTGGGAAGGCCACGGAAATCGCGCCATCGCCCCCGAGCGTGCGCCGAGCATCGTCTAAGCCTGAATCCACCGTTTCACGGTGGGTTCTGTCCGGCCTGTGAAGTGAAATGACCTCCTGAGCAGGCAGAAAGCGGTCGTTTGGGGCGACTGCGGCCTGCAATCAGGAGGTCACCTGCATGGTGCA
>JAABUR0100009059.1_pt1 | contig 11314 bp, 6 predicted proteins | sample 5560091 | NCBI WGS metagenome assembly JAABUR01 (sample SAMN10711879, study PRJNA513375) | rock metagenome | isolation source: Antarctica rocks | place: Antarctica: Victoria Land, University Valley sud
CCCGTTCGAGTTGAGGACCTTTGTTGCCTCCTTGCGCACATAACGGAGATCGAAGAGATATTCCTCTGGCATTGTGCGAATCTAAGTACAGGGAGAGTTTGATAATTCTCTATTGACTCCAGGCATTCGCCTTGCAACATTTTAAGAGAAGTTGCTTCCTGGCTTTTGGAATATCGTGCGAATCTACCAAGTGTGTCCTGGTGGGGGGCAAGTGGCATGTCCGAGATCAACTGGTAAACTATTGAATGAAAACAGGTCTCGGATCCTTATTCCACCATGTCCAATTCCAGCTCGGTCTGGTTCTCAGCTACTTGGATGCGACTGTCGATTGAGATGGCATGTAAGACTCGTTGGAAGGAGTGCTCGAAACAAATAGAGACGACGGAAGAAGGGTAGTGGAATCTCCTTCCAATTGCTGCTAGGTCTTTCATGCCTTTTAGACCCAATCGGTTTAAGTATAGCTGATAGCTGGGCTCTTTATGTCTTTATAATGAATCGTTGAAAGTAAGAAATATCGTAATATATGTTAATTCATTCATCGATGCATAGGAAGACGTTCATCGGACGGTAAACGCATTTTCAGCGTCGAACGTCTCGATCTTCCTCCCATATAGCTTGTAGATTCACCCACTGAGTGATGTTGACTGGTTCTTGAATTCACTCTTAGCCTTGATCGCCAATTTCGTTGGCTGGAAGATCTCCTCCGTACTGAATATAGCAACTTATAAGTTGCGCCACGCCATTCTGCTGGTGAACTTGTCAGATCTCGGAAGTCCAGCCTTCCTCAGAGCCCTCGAAGGTCAGATCACCTTCTTGATGATTGTAGATAACAAAGAAGTGATGAACGATTGATAGTGAGACGTTCTCCGGCTGGTCAACAGGCTTGATATGATGCTCAAACCCCTTCACAGACGCCGCTGTATCCATATAATTGTTGCATTGGAGCTTCCGAATTTCGGGAATTAAGCAGTAAAAAGCTAGTTCGCTGTTTCGCTTCTTGAATTTGAAGGTTAAACCAACTAATCGATAGATTTCAACTATCTATCGCAGGTTCTTTTCTTCGAATCTGTATCCTCTTTTCTATAGCAAATTAATAACGTAGGCTCAGAGCAAGCGGGGCCAATCGCAATAGATGAAAGATCGAGCGCTTTTGATGTCTTCAGGAAGCCCGTACGACGCCATTGCAAAGTTCGACTGAGGACTCTCTCCAAACACGATACTTTTGAGGCAGGATTGCTCCCATGCTGGTAGCACGTTGTTTTTGCACTCTTTGCTTACATGACCTACATGTCCACATTTGACACATAACCTTCCTTCTTGAAAGGACCAGGTCCTAGTTCCATTGATCCACTGATTCTTTGATGTCTTTCGGTCTGGTAGGTCCTTAGGAAGGACATAAGGTTCGAACTTTCTGGCCGGAGGTTTAGATCCCATATTACCTCTATTCGGATTTAGTATTAACGCTCGGTCTGCGGTTTCTGGTTTATATGTGGCAGGCATAAGGGGAGGGGCGGGTTGGAACTGTGGAGGATCTGAATGAAAGGTCCAACCAGGTCCCTGATTTGGAGTGGCCGCTGAATGATATGCAGTCATTAACGCGTCTATCTGGCTCTTGGACATATTCCTCTCGGCCAGGTCCTTATAGAAGATCAGTTCCTTTGACTTAACTTCTTCCTCAAACAGCTTCTGTATTTCCAAGTTCGTTCGCCTCGCCTCCTCGGCCAGGTTGTAGATTGACTTCAAGGACCGGTCTGTAGCGGCCATGCCTCTTGTGGCCTCCCTCTGCACGGTATGATCAGATATTCCTTTTATGAAAGCTCGTAGGATAGTGTCCAGCATGGCTGACTCCAGCAGTGTGAGGGTAGTGGAGGAGGTGAGTGCCGGTCTATCTTTGGCACCAACACGCTGCATTAAGCTTGTGACACGCTTATTGAAGGACACTAAGGCTTCGTCAGAGCGCTGGCGTAGCTCTGATAGTTCGACATCGAAGGGTATGGGGGATATCTCGACCGCTTTAGTAGGGAACCTCAAACGAAGAGTCAATTGAGTAGGGCGTGTTCTAATTTTTTTTATCGGACGTAGATGGTGAGTATGAAAGGGACCGTTCCTTGCAGGATTTAGCCTTCTGTACCGTCGATGAAAAACACATATCTTTGCTTGAGCGGTTCATCAAAAAATATCAATCTAAGGTTTCCGAAAACTTATGGTAGATGAACTCCTTGATCTTCAGGTGAGACAGGCAAAGGATTGGCGAAGACCGATGGTAACTCAAGTGGATATCAAGGCTATTTCACATCTACTACCTGTCGCTAAAAGGAATAGAGATCCAGGCAAAGATTGACCTTGCAACCCTTTTTTGGTTCATGGAGAACTAGGGCCTGCAACCCTCAGATATGGCTCGAAGGGTAGAAGCTCTGTTTCTAGGCTTTTTGGTATGCGCCCTCTCTTCTTGCTCCTGATCAACAACATCGATTCGAAATTCCCCGAAGAATATTTTGAAATCGTCCCCAACTAAAACATGTTCTACCTCTATCGATATATATATATATATATATTGAGACGGAACGATCTGAGTCGTAAATAAAGTCTTGCCAGATTGTTCTCAGTAATTCCTTTTGCTGAACTAGGCACAGGTCTACTGCGTTTTTTATAATTAGGTGTCGTCAATTTGTCGGAGACCATGCTTTGCTGAATTTACTAGCGTCTTGCTAAGGGTCCTAAAACGAGGGAGGAAAATATGTGGATTTGACCGGATGGAAATGGGGGTTTCTCACCCCGCCTCGATGGAGCGGAGGATGGACAACAGCGACAAGTCATGGGATAGTGGTCTGGTATGACAATGATATAGTCAGAAATCGGAATTTGAGCAGCTTCTGAAAGTGTTAGCTAAAAACACTTACCCTTGATACTTATCCAAATATAATGGATTGTTGGCTGCTTGAATTAACGCAAAATGGCACCGCCTTAAGGTATACTTGTATTTAAGATGAATATGTACCATACGTAAATGAAAGGCATTACTGAAGAACGTAAGCTGAGTGTCAGAATAGGAGGGAGGATATTTGTTCTTTGGAAACCATAATGTTCTAAGGGCCTGTCAGTGTCCGGCATCTACATGAGGAATGATAATGTCACTCACTTCCCTGCTTCCTCTAACCTTATAATCTTCACCATTGACATCATTAGGAACACTTGTAACTGAAACAGTGTAGACGTAGGTTTGGGCATTAAGATTAATGCTACACACTGCTTGGAAAATAGCAAGCTAACGAAGAGAAGTGAAAAAACGGACATTCAGCCGACCAATATTCCCAAGTCAATTCACTTTCCGACGACTTCTTTTTCCTCTTCTGCCCATAGACTCACTGCTCGAATGAATGTGCTGCTGGACTGAATAGATCCATAGTGGAGAAGAGAAGGGAGAAGTCTCTTCAACGAAGCAGAAGAAGAACGGCGGGGTGAGGCCACAGAAAGCCAGACTCTAAAGGCCTCTGGAAAACCGTCTTATTACATGTAGGCCCCGAGAAATAGTTTAAGCTTTACTTCGTCTCTGCTATTGTCTCTCTTGCCGAGACGAGTCGAGGCTGGGAAGGGTGAACTCGTATTGATCATCTGGCTCTGCGGAGCAGAAAGTACCTTGTGAAATCTAGTGATAAACACAAAGTGTAGTCTGAGGCTGTACTTCGATGCGTTGCAGTACTACCATCAGACGTTGCCATAGCGCGATTGAATGTTAAGGATAGATGAAAGATACCTTGCTGATTCCTCGTATAGATAAATGGGCATGCTTTCCAACCAAGCAGTCAATTTGAGTATGTAAAGGTACTGGTGGTGCTGTAGTTGCTCAAAGCAACTTTTGTTTACTAGCCATTGGGTTGGGCAAGATAACAGCCATTCAGTAAACTAGAGGTCCAGAAGGATCTTGAGGATCACTGTAAAGATCTGTTCATTGCACTGCAGCATAAAATCGGTCAGTGAAGTCGTGGAACCAATTCAAAGGACTCAGAGATGAAAGTGATGTGACTCTTGGCTCAACCAGTGAGTAGGCAGATTATCATAGACTTGGATTAGTAGGCCGAGTTAAGTAATGAAACAAACGGTACCAAGCCTTCTCATTGAAACTTCTGCCTTGCATGATAATTCGTAATTCCATGCTCCAGGTGAAGAAATTCCAAACCTCCCAATAGACCTCCCCACGACGCTAAAACGACAAGTAAGCGACCTAGAGAAATACGATAACATCTTGGTGAAGCTGTTACTGCTGATAGCGGGATGCGGGTTCGGCATGCGCCTGGGTGGAGCTTCCACTAATGTCTCTAGTCTCGGATGGAATAACTTGATGGGCAGGTAACAAGTCTTCGCCGTGTTCAGTGATCCTGCTGTGTGCCGGACTACCACCTGTTTCCGAGATCATACCGGGCTCGTGCCCAGTGACGCTGGTGCCAGGCGTTGCCACAGAAACAGGCATCAGATTGGCACCCATATCGGTCGCTGAGCTTGGAATTGGCTCAAGGCTTGGCGTCCATTCGCGAAGGTCTTCTTCTGCATCATTTAATATTTGGCGTGCCTGATGGGCGTGCTCGAATGGTGAGCGAGTGTCGCCAGGGACCACAGGGGTATCGTCGAGGAGGTTTAGCAGTCTACGGCCATGGCGAGCTAACAAGATTTGCTTCTCAGCGCGCTCGATTGTCGCAGCGAAATGCAAATCGTACGCTTCTTTGAGCTTCTGACGAGTCTGTACGGCGATAGTCAGTTAGAAGTCAAATCAATACCACAGCTGCGGAACTCACAATGTTCGTTAACTGAGCCTCTGCGACAAGATTTTGGGCCTCTGCCCTCACGAGCTCTTGCTCGAGGTTCACAAGTTTGGTGCTCTGAGGCTCCTTGTACTTGAGCTTTGAGATCTCATCCGTGATCTTTGACTTGTGATCCCTGCTCGGCTGCACCGAGCTTTCAGTATTCCTGATTTGCTTCAATACCCCGCGGTAGTCTTCAAGGTTCTGGGCGAAGACATCCTCTTGCTCTCCAAGCTCAGACAGCAAAACACCAAGCTTGTCGGATATATCGGAAACGGAGTCATCGCCAGTTGCTTCGCCCCAGTCCGAGAGTTGGGAGGCAATGGATAAACGCTCACGGCTTGCAGATTCGTAGGCACCGATTGCGTGGTTTTCGCTCTTGATAATCTTGAATAGCTTCTTGCTCATCTCTGGCTGTTGTATTCCGCGCAAGGTAGCCATATTAAAGCGATGTTTAGGGGCGCTCGTGTTACCGGTACTAGTAGATGCATTGTCCTTCTTGGACCTTACAGAGAGTGACCGGTTCCTTGTAATTGCAATCCAAAAGTTAGAATGGTGCGCTGCACAGCAGAATAATTGTGAAGCTTTTCGTCGAGAGGAAGCAGGGCAAAGTGCAGTCTGTTGGATATAAGATTCTACTTACATGGTTACGCTTGCGCCCGAAGACAAAAGATTCTTCCCTTAAACCTGAGACTTGTATGAACAATTATCGAGCCTGTCGTCTGTAAGGTACTGTAACTCTGCGTATGACAGGCCTAACGACTCGGGCTTTATGCCAGCCTGGAAGAAGCGAATACTTTACAGTGACGCTAGCAGGGATTCCAGCCCCGAACCACTTACCAGGTTTTGTGCTAGAAGATGACGTATGAGTACGAGTTCCACGGTTGCCCTTCATGTTGCGCCGGAACAAGATCTCTTGACTCCTGAATGTATGTTGTCTGTTACATTAAGTCTTGTAAGACACACTCGTCCCGACTTCACCATTCCCACTTTACCAGCCACAGCATCACCAATGGCCGAAACAAAGAGGAAGCCTCCCAAGTTGGGACTTCCTAAAGACAAGACCAACGAATCGCCGGCTCCCCCAGCTGCTCGAAAACCTCCCAAACTCCCTCCGAAGCAGGCTCCCCAACAAGGCAAAAGCAATGGATCGCCAACGGCACCGCCCACCGCTCGAAAACCCCCTAAGCTGCCTCCCAAACAGCCTTCCCAGCAACAGAAGAACGACCAGTCGTCAACAGCACCAGCCCCAGCGCGGAAACCCCCCAAACTCCCTCCCAAGCAACCATCTCAGCAAGGGAAATCTAGTGAATCGTCAGAGGCACCACAATCGGCAAGAAAGCCTCCAAAGCTCCCGCCGAAGCAGCCTTCGCAACAGGGGAACAGTAGTGAGTCGCCAGCAGCTCAAGCACGGAGACCTTCTACAGCACCACGTAAAGCCTCGAACGCCATCGGGAAACCATCGGCACCAGCAAGGAAACCGTCGACAGCTTCACAAGCCAACTCTGCGGTCTCACAGAAACAAGAGAAAGATGACCAGGTTTCCGAGGACCAAGATCTCAAGTCATTCTTGTCAGACGAACAATGTGCAGACCTGACCTTCCTCATTGCTAGCATCATGGGGCAAATGCGAAAGACAATCGAGAACAACTTTGACGCGTCTGCTATGCTTAATAAGAATCTACTAGGGGACAGTGAGAACAAGGATCAAAGCGAAGAAGATAAGATAATGAACGCAAAGATTGATCCAGGCACGGTCGATGTTGGAGATTATGACAAGGAGCGCAAAGTACGCACTGAGAGAGAAAAAGAAATCAAGAAGCCGGAGACGCAGAAACTGAAGCAGGCCGCTCTTAAATGGTTCGATGATTGGCGAGAGGTTGTTCTCAAGCGCGTTGGAGAAGTGGTCAGCTCAAAGAAGACAGCTACAGAACAGAAAAAGCAGGCTGCCTCACAAGAAGAAGACTCTATACGACCGACGCCATCAAGGGTACAGTCCGTACAGAAGATCAATACAAGCGCCAAAAGTGGGGAATATAGTGCACCAAAATTAGAAGAGTTATTCCCACGTATTCGAACACCACTAACAAAACTATCAATGGATAAGCGAGTACTGGTACTCCACTCGATACTTTTATTACTGCTAAGCTTGGAACACTACAATGCAGCTTCCAGACTTCTGCTCCTCAACCTGGCATCAAGTCTCAAGCTTGGGCTCAAGTACTTACGTGAGGATGAGGAAAAGACTGGGAAGGGCCTGCTTGAGGCTGCCAAGAGCATGTCTGCAGATGAAGAGAGGCGGAAGAAGGTCGAAGAAAGCAAGCAAGCCCGTAAATGGAAAGTTGGGCTGGCCACTGCTGCAGGCGCAGCCGTCATCGGCATTTCAGGGGGCATGGCAGCCCCAATGATTGCGGCGGGTGTCGGCAGCGTGATGGGTGGTCTTGGTCTTGGTGCCACCGCCGCAGCAGGCTATCTTGGCTCGGTTGCTGGAAGCACGGCCCTCGTCGGTAGCTTGTTCGGGGCTTACGGTGGACGGATGACTGGCCAAATGATGGAAAACCTCTCTGCTGAGGTAGAAGACTTCGCATTTCTCCCAATCCACGGCGAACGTAAGGAACACGACGAGTCGGCTGAGGCAGCTACTGACTCTCGTCGTCTCCGTGTGATCATCGCCGTCACTGGCTGGCTTCTGGAGAAGGAAGAGGTTGTGACCCCATGGCGCGTCCTCAAACCTAGTGCTGAGGTCTTTGCCCTCCGCTTCGAGCTTGAAGCCCTCATGAATCTCGGACAAAGCATCAACACCATGATCTCTAGCGCAGCATGGGGTTATGCCCAATCTGCACTAATTCAACGTACTGTATTTGCCGAGCTCATGTCAGCTATGTGGCCGATGGCTTTGATCAAAGTCGCCCGTGTTGTTGACAACCCCTTCAGTCTGGCCAAGACTCGTGCAGACAAAGCTGGAGAAGTTCTTGCTGAAGCCCTTATTAACAAAGCACAAGGAGAGCGTCCAGTGACTCTCATTGGGTACTCATTAGGCGCACGTGTCATCTGGTCCTGTCTTACGACCTTGGCAAAGCGAAGAGCGTTCGGTCTTGTTGAGTCTGTCGTAATGATCGGTTCACCCATTCCATCGGATACCGCTACTTGGCGCTTGATGCGCGCGGCTGTTAGCGGTCGTCTTGTGAATGTCTATTCCACTAACGACTATCTTCTTGCTTTTCTCTACCGTACGTCCAGTCTTCAATATGGCGTGTCGGGGCTTATGCCCATCGAGGGTCTTCCGAGCATTGAGAATGTCGATGTTTCTGAGACTGTTTCTGGCCACTTACGGTACCGATATCTTGTCGGAGCCATCTTGCAAAAGATTGGGTTCGAAGATGTCGACAATGATGAGGTTGAGAAAGAGGCCAAGGCCTTTGAAGCCATGGTTGAAGAAGAGAAGAAGCATGATTATGTCGAAGAGGCAAAGGAGAATGCAGGCGAGCTCTATGACAAATATGGCAAGCGTATCAAGAAGGATGGCAAAAAGCGTCCTGAGAAGGCTATCAGCGATGCAGATGCCGACAAGCAAGCTTCAGCAATGGAAAAGGATGTACGGGCAAAGACCGAGAAAGGCTTGATGCAGTGGGCTGTAGAGCAGCTCTACATTTCTCGTCCGTCGGTTCCGTCCACTGGCGATGTCAAGGATACCGCCTCAAACCCTCAAGGTGCCATTTCTGGTGCCTCGAAGACAGCCAAGAAGACTACTGATGCAGCGACCAAGTCGTTATATCAACGTGCCAAAGATGCTACGTACCTCTCACGCTCAGGAGGACCAGAGGGTGAGCAGTCTGCAAAAGACAAACTTGCCGATGCTCAAAAGACAGCTTCGTCGGCTGCGCCAAGTTCTTACCTACAGACAGCTGCCGGATACATACCTACTTCCTACATCCCTGGCATAGGGGCTTCTGGGAAAGCGACAAAGAATGCCAAGGGTCCCGTGGATGATGCACAGAAGAAGGCTGGGGAAGCGGCCAAGCAGGCATCCAAGGCCACAGGAAATGAACAAAAGACTGTTGAGGATGCTACCAAGCCTGCCTTGAAGAAGACTGCTAGTGCACAAAAGGCAGTAGGGGATGCTGCAAAACCTGTACCCAAGAAAACGGCCAGCTCGCAGAAGAAGCTTGGTAAAGCAGTAAAAGACCCTAGCAAAGCAGCTGACGACGTACAGAAGGCTGTTGGTGACGCTGCAAAGGACCCATCAAAGGCAGCAAACAATGCTCAGCAGAAGGTCAGCGACGCTGGAGGTGAGGTTCAAAAGAGAACCGGCGAAGCGACAAAGACAGCTTCGAAGACCGCAGGCGGCGTATCAAGCTACATTCCTTCCTTCGGCTTGGGTGGCTCGTCCAAGAAAGACAAGCCAGCAGCACCCAAAAGAGCTCCTGGCAGCTCTAAAACTGATAAACCAAAAGCCGAAACTGGCAAAGCGGCAAAGGACGCGTCGAAGTCCACTGAAAATGCGGCAGAGGATGTTAAGAAAAAGGGTGGCGAAGCTGGGAAGGGCTATTCATCATACCTTCCATCGTTCGGGCTGGGTGGCTCGTCTAAGGATAAGACAGACACCACAAAAACCACTGATTCGGCTCAAAAGGCCGCCAATAATACAAAGGACAAATCTTCCAAAGGGACGGAAGAAGCAGAGAAAGCGGGAGATAAGACGAAAGACACGGCCTCAAAGGGAACAGAAGAAGCGGAGGGAGTGGCCGAAAAGGCGAAGGGTACAGCCTCAAAAGGTGCAGAGGAAGCCCGGAAAATACCGGATAATGGAAAGGATGCAGCTTCAAAAGGAACAGACGAGGGCCGAAAAGTAGCCGACACCGCATCCTCCCCCGAAAGCAAGCCAAATAAAGAAGACACCTCGGAATCAACCAAGGAAGCGGCCGAGGATGTCGCATCTCCGGACGATAAATCCTCCCCATCAGAGTCACCCGAAAAAGCTGCCGATGACACCAAAAACGCCGGTTCCAAAGGCACGGGCGAAGCCAAAGCCATAGGCAGTGATCTGCTGGCACAAGCCGGCGGACCCATGAAGTCCTCTACCAACACCGCATCTGTTGACAAATCTAAAGGCGACAGCTCCAAAGGCGACGACTCGAAAGGCAACGAGACCACAAGCGCCGCCTCCTCAGCCGGTAACGCAGTTTCCAGCGCCGCATCTCCCTTCACGAAAGCCGCCTCCTCGGCCGGAAAGTCCGTTGGCGACGCCGCCTCCACCGCCTCAAACTACACCCCGAAGTTTTCAGGCCTGGGCGGCGATGCCGGCTCTAAACTCGGCGAGGTAGCTTCGGGCACCGCATCGGGCGCCAAATCCGGGGCCTCATTCCTAGGTAAAGAGGCTGGCGATGCTGCGCAGATCGCTGGCGGCGCACAAAGCAAACGCGGGGAGGCGACGCAAGCGGCGTCGGATAAGGCGGGCGAGGCTGTGGATGACGCGATCAAGGGCGAGGGCGAGGAGGAGAGCAAGGGGTATGGGAAAGCGGCTAGTGGGCTTGCGGGTGTGGGCAGCAGGGACAAGATGATGGGAGGCGCAGTCGGCGAGGCCGGGCAGAAAGCGAGCGAGGCCAGTGGCAAGGAGGAAGAGAGCGGGTACGTGGAAGGAGCAAAAAACCAAGCAGATCCGTTCGTTAATGATGCGACGGAGAAGGGGAAGGGGTATCTAGGAAGTGCGGCGGATGGGGCGAAGGGAGGGGCGGGAGCTGTTGGCGGGGCGGCGTCGAGTGCGGGGTCTGCGGCGGCGAGTGGGGCGGGCAGCGTGGCGAGTGGGATGGGGAGTGTGGGAAAAGGGATTGGGAAGGGGTTCGGGTTTGGTGGATGAGGGGGTGGGTGGGGAGGGGTGGGGGTTGGCGGCATGAGAAGTGAAGGGTGGGCCGGACCTCTGGGTACAGTGGTTGGACCGGAAGAGAGGGGGCGAGGAAGAGGTGGATCTTGATGTACGGGTACTGGGATTGGTTGGATATGAGCACTTTGGTTGAAATTGTACATGTCACCGTTTTATATAGTTGTAGTACATACTGGGGATTGGATATACTGTAAGCGTTACTTCCTCATATTAGGTCTCTCATGCCTGGTTCCAAAAACAATCACTTTCGTCTTTCGTAGAGAAGAAACCCCCCATCTGCAGTCGTGAAGATCCAAGAAGCCACAAGAAGGCGAGTGCGAGGCTTCGGGTTCGGCACAGGAGTGCGTGCTATCGCATCAACCTTAGGAGCCGATTGGGGGGAGAATCCACCCCCCAAAAAACCTTCTCAAAGGTTCTTCCCAATTGGAAAACCGTCCATTTTTAAACCAACCATGCTTGCGTCTGTGAATTTCTGAGTAGAGAATCCCTCACAAGTACTTCCTCGTTGGTGATATCGGAGATTATATCGCACAGCCTAAAAAGGTGAAAAGAGTTTGGTTGAAGATATAGAAGAGATAAAAAAAAAAGGGGGGGGGGGGGGGGTTCGTTCTGAAAGGTGAAGCTACAGTTACGGGAG
>JAABUR0100009061.1_pt1 | contig 11312 bp, 17 predicted proteins | sample 5560091 | NCBI WGS metagenome assembly JAABUR01 (sample SAMN10711879, study PRJNA513375) | rock metagenome | isolation source: Antarctica rocks | place: Antarctica: Victoria Land, University Valley sud
TAGGTGCCAATCGCTGAGCGCTTTTTGCGGTCTCCGTTTTGTGCGGCTAGGTACTTCGTGTCGACACTACCCATGACATCAAAGCCATGACCATGGTCAGCGGTGACAAGGACTAGAGTGTCCTTGAGGTTTCCCAATGAAGTGAGCTTCGCGATGGTAGCTTTGATCGTGTCATCCAATTCGAGGAGCTCGCCGAGGGCGCGGTCGTAGTCGAGTGTATGCATCTGCTTGTCAATGGAGGCGGCTTCGGACATGAGGAACCAGCCCTTGTCAGCACTGCGGGTTTGAAGAATGTCGATGGCTTTCAAGGTCATCTCCTTGAGACCTGGCTGGTCGGTTGCAGAGTTCTTCTGGCCATCGGGAGAATCTTTATGGCCAATGAGATTCTGAGTATAGACATTGCGGTCCAGCCACTTGGCCATGTTAGAGACAGAGAAGATACCAAGGGTTTTGGACTTGTTGTCCGTCTTCTGGAGCGACGTGTTATTTTGAACAACGTTATAACCTTTTGCGGCGAAGGCAGCATAATAGTCTTTGCCCAAATAAGAGGTAGGACCGGGATAGAACTGTTCAGCTCCTCCGCCGAACAGAACATCAGGTCCGGTCCAGTTAGTCCAAGTATAATTGGTAATACCGTTGAGGTACGAGTCAACCACCTGACCATATTGACCACGATCTCTAGTGTGCGCCGTGAGGGCCGCCGGCGTAGCATCTGCGATAAAGGCAGTCGAAACAATACCGACCCCCCCGCCAGTAAGTCTCCTGAACATCTCTGCAATAGTCTCAACCTTCGGGTCATCGAATGGGTTCTTAGAGCTATCGGCGTAAACACCCAGTGCATTGACTGAGCTCTTATGACCGGTGTAGAGAGCGGTGGCGCTGTTGGCGCTGTCGGTAATGAAAGAGTCCAAAGAATGCGTCATTTGATGTCCAAGTACTGGGAATTGATCCATTTGCATTTTGGTCTGGTAGCGGCCATTAACCATCTTGTGCGCTATGAGGCGTGCCGCCGTAATCATGTTCGTTGTCATTCCATCGCCAATGAAAAGGACAATGTTCTTGGTCTTCCGGACTGATTCAAGGTCACGAACAAGCCATGAAGCAGAGGTCTTAGTTCCGTTGTTGTAGGTGAGGGTCGCCGTGTATTCGCCAGCTTCGTAGAGTGCAACCTTGCGGTATGCCTTTGCTGTGACATTGACAAGGGAAGGCTTGTATGCATCCTTAGCAAAGAGGTCTAGATGGTATTGTCAGCCTTTCCAGCACTATATTAACTACCATTCCTAAGGGGATCCGTACCCTCAAACCAGGTAAAGTTCCAACGCTCCAACTTCGGTTCTGCTTGCTTGAAGTATGTAGAAGCATTCTGCGCTGTCCCATTACCCTTCGCTATCGTGAATGTAAAGTTTGGGTCTGGTTTGCCTCCATTGGCTTGGCTTCCATTAACAGGAGCGTGGACCTCAAGACGGATGTCAAAGTATTGGCCAGCAAGGAAGTCGGTTCTGCACAAGCTGTCAGCAACGGCCCCTCGAACGATGGTCGGGGGGAAATACTGATCCGGAGGAAAGACGCATCCAAACGTAGGGCATGCTCCCAATCTCTGAAATGTCTGCGCAGTCGTAAATGCCAAAAGCGACGAGGCTGCCGCAGCTATGGAGAGGGTCTTGGAGAGCATGATGTCGGTTGCTGGCGACCTGCGCAGAAAGAAGCCAATGGTGGAGATTCCCAGCAATTTGTAGCTCCCACGGCTCCCAGCATGGCTCCCATGTCCCCACAGTGGTGGTAGTCGGCATCGTCACCATCGCCCTGCGTGAATCTTGCATTTCGTTGCATTTTGATCATCGCGATCCCACGTGCGAGAATGGCATTTGATTGTTGGAAAGCTCAGACTGCCAAGACTATTGCCAAGCGCCGTTTGGGGCGGGCGAGAAGCCGCGAGATCCACGAAGAGAACGCCTTTCCAAGTTTGTATGACATTGGGAAGTTGTGATTGGTTAGGAAACTTGATATGCAGCACGTTGCAAGCTAGGCCATTGACGGCAGGTCCTTCGAATATGGTGGATTGGTGACAAGAACGCAACGGCAATTGTTCGGTCAGATCCATTTGCAATCGACAGGACTTCCTGGAAGCTGAGTTAGCAGTCAGCTCATGAGCTGTTTGACGGTTATCGTGCGCTGGAGAGTGGAGAGGTCGACATGGATGTGCTCGGCTACATATTCTACTGGAATTACCCTTGGGTTTCGGAAACCCTTCATCACCACACACTGTTCATCACTTATACTTATGTGACGATCAATACATGTGTCGAACCAAAAGCATACTGATCTGCATCAAGTAAAAACGGTGCGACTTGAACCAGCTGTATGGAGATTCACAAGAGCGCTGATGAACCTGGTTTCTTTCAATCTCAGCGACGAGTTATTCCAAACCGCTCAGGGTACTGTATGAGAACTGAAATGTTTACACGCGGAAACGAGTGGAGATGACCGTGACCAGGCTTAAGCCATAGTTCTGAGTATTTGCATAGATGGAATTAGATCTAGCTTAAGTGAGATGAGGAATCATTATGTCAACCTCCGAGGCGCTCATATTCCACAGTCTTCAATCAAAAATTCTAAACGCTGATGGTTTGATTGACACCAGAAAAAGTGGGCATCGGAACAGGTAAGTAGTTCAAGGTGGTAACAGCGACCCTTCTGGAAAGCACGGTGGAAAAGCGCAACGGTCTTAAGACAGGATGATATTACTTATTCCAAGTAGGAGCTGTAGAGCTGTAGAGCTGAAACAGCTAAACGAATAAGATCTATGAGGCCTTTCCCTCGGGTTGATGGGTTGCGAGCTCTTGTCAGTCCGTCCATTTTCTCAATCTACAGATACAAGTTCAGATCGGCAGAAGAGATTCAATTTAGTTGAATAGAACTCGTTACGTGTTGCAGACTGCTTTGCGATCAGACCCGACTTTCACATACTCGATGTGAGCGCTCGGAATCGTCAAGCCGTCTGCTTACTTTCAGCAATACCGAAATTTGTAAGAGGTTGATAACGACTTTATTATCGACAGTGCATGCAGAAAGGTACCGAATACAAATCGAACTTCTAATTTGAGAACCACCATGTGTCCCTCGAGACCGCTTTATACATACGCACAACTTCTTTCTATGGCCTACTGTAACCTAGGTCCTCCTACCTCTTGTACTACGCTTGTTCTATCTTAAATCAAACATAATGCTCTTCATCATGTTGCGGATTCAGTTGATCGGAGTTATCTATTTCTTAGGGTGTACCATGCAGGTGCTGGTATCTCAAGGCGCCGAACCATTCTCAGCATGACGGTTGTCATTTTCAGAATCCTCTGTGCTTTCTTCCCTTTGGGCATCTTCCTGTCTTTCCCCATGTGTCTTGTGATTTTTGAATACGGCAAGGATTCCAAGATCATAGCAAGCTTTCATTGATCCGGCAATAACGAATGCCACCCAGAACAGATGGGCACCAGATAAAGTGCCGGTGATGACGGGTCCCAAGCTCTGACTGGAAGTTTTGACAACGTTGATGATGCCCATGGTTGCGGTTCTCTCGGCCGGAAGCACCACAGCAGCAAGGAATGCCGAGCGAGGCGCCGAATCCATAGACTGCGTGCACGATCGCAGGATTAAAAATGTCATGGCACCATACACAGAGCTCGGTATTGGTATCAGAGCAAGCATGACTGCTGATGGTAGATGTGTGAACACCATCGTCTGTTTTCTTGTCAGACACAAGAATAGACTAGACCCCGTACAGAGATAACCTACCTGCACAAGTCCAATTCGCTTCGAGATAGATGACGCAACTAGATTGGATGCTGCAGATATAATACTAGTGACAAAGAACAACGAGCCCAATTTGCCCTCGCGCAAACCGAATTTGCGATTGAAGAAATACGTAACCCATGACCTTATCACCCCAGGAAATCAGCCTGAACCCGATTGTGATCTTCTGGCGAGGTACTTACGAGGGGACCAATCCTGATGCCAGTGCATCAAGGGCAAAGAGCAGGCATAGGTTCGTTAAAATGATCCGCGACTCCTTGCTGATGGACGGTAATATCGACTTCCTCGCTGCATCAGGCTTTTGAGCATCATTTCCGTTCCCGAGTAAAGGTGACGTTTCTGAAGGGTTTGCAGAGTGTGGCCCATCTTGACTCGTCGCCTGCTTGTCTTCTTTCACCACCTCGCATTTTACACTCATGAAGAACGTCAGGCAGAGTTTGACTAGCCCAAAAACAGCGTATGCGAAAAAGACAACACGGTACGACCGTACTTCATCCCACCCTTCTCTTGACTTGAGATGTTGAGTCACCCAGCCGCAAGTTATCATACCAAGCGCTCCACCACCGGTTCCGATGAGGTTATACCAGGCAAAGATATCGCTTCGGGAGGCGTAAGGTATGAGCTGTGCAAGTGTGGACTCCTCGATTGCACGGAATGGACCTATTTCATTTCCACTTGATCGATAGCTTGTCAGATCAAGTTCGCCAAGACTTCTCATAATAAGTGGGTTTTGCTCACGCTGGACTTATCACTCCGATGATTGCCCCCGCAAGCAGTCCCCAGAAATTACCAACCGTTGCAAAGACTACGCCACTAAATGTGACCATAAGGGCACCTAGTGCCAGTACCCGTCGTCTGCCCAGCCAGTCTGCAGTGAGCGTCAAAACGAAGCTTATGAGAATGTCTCCCACCAAGGTTAATGTCATAAAAAGACCGATTTTGGTATCGGATATGCCAAGTGCAGACAGATAGAGAGCGAGTATGAGGGTCGACGAGCCATAAGCAGAGAGGCGTATGAAGCGTTGAAGGATAAGCAGTTTCGCATCTTTGGAGGAATCGTACAGTGCTACAAGCCCAATTTCTTTTGCAGCGCGGCTGGGCAGGCCAGCAATACCGTCCTTTGTCATATCGCTATTCTGTACCAATGTTAGAAGGAAGGTTGTAAACAAACCATCGGTAGAAGGAAGATGGGACAACTATAATTAACAGTTTGTACTTTAGCTGTGCCGCAGTTGCGACAGGGGACGCATGTAGCAGAGAACGTCATATCTGCTTACATAATGAAGACACACCTCATTCTACTGGTAAATTGTTCGTCTATCACCTGCTGTACTACGTTGTCGTGCTACAACGAGCCTGGTTGAGCAATCTCTATTCCAAGGTGGACGGATGACTTTACTTAGCTAGAGTGTCATAAGGCTGCGTTGTGACCGCTGTGTACACTGTGAAGTAACTTTCCTATATTGACCTTTACTCACTCATGGACTCCATCGTCTAAGCTTTAGCATAGAGACATATCTATGTAGTAGCGTACAGTATTTGCTATGCTTTGTTGTTTGTCTGTATAGCGAGTACCTAGCCGCCTCCAGAGGATATCCCTCGTTAAATTGGAGATCTCCCGGACGAAATCCTTATCCTATGTCTAAGACTATTGCGCAAGGCCGACTTGAAGTCAGCACGCTTGCTAAGACAAATAAGATGCATACAGTGAGCTGTGACGAAGCGTGGTATCTAATTGACCCTGTCCTACAAGCTCCTGGCCAGCCTAATTTGCAGTAAATAAGCGGTAGTGTCTGAACCAGTCCTGAAGGCCCCAGTTATTCAGGTTCCGGGCTCAAGTGTGATCCTTGTTTTCGGCCTTGGACGTTGAAATATGCTATACATACCTGAATAGGATTGTTCCAAAGAGTGTTCACATTTTGGCCGATTCGTAAACCAACATTGGAGAGGTTATGGATTTTCCCCATGAGATGCTTTGCGAGAGACTCGCGGATTTGGTACATCGTGGTGTGAATACAGCCGGAGATCGGACAGGTTTTTGGGATCCAACGCCTTCCTTTCCATCCGTCGAGGTACTGCTTGATTGTATAGTTGAAAAATCTGTGTACTTTCCTCAAATGCGCACGGTAAGTTTGCCGGCCTCGGAACAAGACTGTGGCATGTACATTCCTCAACGATGCACTTTGTCGGCTCGAAGCTGTTGTGATACAAGCAATGTTTGACAAAGTCGTTTTTCGTATAGTAGAGAAGCCGCGCTCGTATGCGCATTTTATCGGTGTGACTGCTCAATGAGAAGATATAAAGCATCGATTTGGGCCAAATTACATGTAATTTAGCATACACACAGCGCCTAGATAGTGCCATAGCCATAGGCTGCATGCACTTAATGAAGAAAAAAAAAAGAAAAAAAAAGGTATAGTAGAGACGGGTCGGACTGCAATGTTCCGTCGCTTCATCGCAAGTTCGAGGTGTTCAAGCTTGATGAATACGCTTGATATGCTTGTTGAGCCTGCGATTAGTAGAAAAAGAGGAAGTGCAGCCTTCTTCTGAGCACTTAAAGGGCTTGTCATGTGTCTTCGTCTCCTCTCTTTCTGGCGCAAAATCACAATGAAGAACATGACTTTGCTCTAGATAGTATTTGTTATAGATAGTATTTGTTATGAATAGTATTTGTTATGGATGATGTAGTCGCACCCTAAACGTGCGTTAGGACAAGCAAATGTGAACAGAGTTGGCTCGTCTTTGCTGTTGTTGTAATTTTGAGTCATCATCTGCGCTCGTGATGCGGTAGAGCTGATCAGTACTTTCAAGTTCTTGATAATATTGATCTTAGTCGATCGTTTGACAAAAGCTGCAGGCGATTTCTTCAATGACACATAATCGGATTTGAATGTCAATGCGTCTGTAATGACATCTTCAATGCCAGCAGTCAAGGTCTTGTCGCTGATGTCATCGACAACTTGGCTCAGAGATTTCTCTTCTTCAAGAAGAGCTGAGTCAATGAGGAAGTTCTCTTCATAGTCTTCAGAAGTGTCAGCGTTCTCTGAGATAATGATGAGAGCTTTGAGCGTCACATGATGTTGTTGCACCTGTTTCCCTAGATTCCCTCGGTTCATGTTGCTTGATGTTCACGAGACCAAGGCTTCTAAATGAGCATTAATAGTGACTCAAAGTAACAACGTATGTAAAGAATAGATATCTCTAAACTCGTTCTGAAGCTCTGCTCTGAGTGCTTCTTGTCTTCATGGCTTCAGATTCAGCTTGCGAAATTCGGCCTGAACACGATATCGAACCTTGAATTCGTTCTCATTCAGTTCTTTTTCTTTGCACAGCTCAGTGATAGTAGCATTCGACAATCTTGACTTTTTATATGAGGTGACAGTGATTGCGGATTCTAAATCGAAAGAATCTTCGACAGTAGACCAGGTTTCTTCTGCTTGAAGATCAGAGTATTTAGCAGTGATGTCTTTATTATAACTGATACGACTGTGCTCTAGCGTTGCAGCTACATTCGAGATTGCTTGTTCTTTGATCTTATTTGACAGTTGTCAAGATACAAAGCCGCCTTCTGCTCATTCTTGCTCACGCTGATTTCTACCAGTTTTTCGTCATCAAACGGCAAGTTCAACCCTTCCGTCTTCTCGTCTGTCTTTTTGCCGGGCATGATGGCGAGAGAGGGTCTTGAACGAGTCCCGAAGCTAGACACACACGCAGTCGATTGAGTCTCGGTCAAAAGCCGTTGCTCGATCAAAGCTCACTGGTATGAACTCGAGGTGTTTTCTGAATTGGTTCCAGCATTCAACGATGCTTGAACTTTTCATCAGGAAAAAGTGAGGTCTGTAACCGAGATTTCAGGGGCTAGACTGAGTGTTGAAGTGAGGTTCTCATCTCTTGTTGAGGCGCGGAATGTCAGAGATGTACCGCGAGCGCGGTATCTAGTACGAACAAAACAGAAGATGTGGTGAGTTGCAGAAGATGTCGAAGTAACGAGAACGAAGAAGTGTTATGCAGAATGTAAATGAACAAGTGAGATTAGACTCGCGTAATGGAACTGGGCAAGTGAGGTTAGGCTCGGCGGGATGCCACTGGATCACACCGAGGTGGGACCCGACAGATGTCAAGCCGTCGGTGAGGTCGAACCCAGAGGATGTCAGCAATGTGGGGGAATCCACAATGATCGGGTTCGGAGATGGAGATTCTGGAGCGGTGGCGGTGTGTGTGGATTGGACGGTGCGGTCGGGCCGTGTTGGGTGTCGGCATCACCAGTGAAGGCTTCGCAATTCATCGAGGGTTTGGACTCCCACGTGGTCGAGGGTTTGGGATGCAACAAGTGAAGGCTTCGCAATTAGTTTGTTGTTGGAAGCTGGATGCTGGGTCTCGGCTGGTTTAGACTTGATTGTTCCTGTCCGACGGCCGTATCTACCATCTTAACTATTGTCTTTTTCGTCTGTTCATGCGATGAAGTTTTCGCCTCTCTGGAAGAACGGTCTAGAAACTGCCTCTTCTCGCTTACCCATCTTTCGAACCATGCTTTGATATCCCGCTCCCTTATCTCCACCGTCAGATTGCTGTTCCAAATCATATCAGCCCCCTCAATACCACCAACAAGCCGATCCCAGTCCTGAATCATCTTTCCGATGCTCTCCCGCCTCGCCCGTTCCAATGCTTCGTACTCTCCAACCCAGCTCTTCGACACTACCGGCTTCGCCTTACGATTGAGATATCTTAAGGCACCAATATAACTTCTCCATGTCAACACCTCAGATACCAGCCCGTCCGTAACCTGTGTACTGACCACGGAACCCGAATGGAACTGAGAGCGGGACACCCTGTTGCTTCTGAAGCAAGATCTTTATTGCCGCAAGCGAAGTGGAACCAGACAGTCGGGAAAGGATGTATGAGATAGGCTCAGGCCATTCTGGAGCTGTGCGGGGGCGCTCAAGGAGACTTTTGATGCTGTGGGGTTAGGTAGTGGGGAGGTAGAGAGAGGCGTGGTGGGATGATTGACCAGAAGTGACGAAGATTCTGACACTGTAGGTCGGAGACATTGACAATGTATACAGAAAAGGACCTATGAGAAAACCTACGAAGAAGACGCCGATAGACTGCATTTGTTCTATCTTCAAATATTTATCTCACTGTTGCCTGTTATTTCTCAGCTTAAACAAGACATTGCATCCCCGCGCGCTGTTGGCTGCAGCTCGGGAAGCGCTTTATCATCGAGGCCAACTTCAGACATACGTCTTCATGCATCTACTCGTACAGTACTACCCTATTTCGATCATGCAGTTGTGCCATTCCCACCATCAGCTTATGTATGATGTCACGATCACAATGTGTGATCCCACTATGCGAAATCCGGGTATATTAGCAGTATTCCCGTCGTTTTGAAGAACATCTATCCTTCCTCCTTCTCATTTGATTCTTACAGCGCACTTGGAATTTACAATGCTAGAAGACAAAACACTCCCAGGCTTCCAGCTTGCAGATGGACAAAACTACATGTTAGATCGCAGCTACAGTGCTACCTGTCGTTTAAATTATCAATTCTATCGTTGGAAGGGGTCATTATAGTTCAAGGTTCACCCCTCAATTCCGATCCCAAAGCATGATGCCCGCGTCGCAGATTTGGGCACAGGCACAGCCTTGTGGCTCCTTGACCTCGCTCGCGAACTACCGTCTGCACGATTAGACGGTCTTGATATCAGCCTCGCACAAGCTCCGCCAAAGCAGTGGCAGGAACGTGAAATTAAGAACCTGGAACGCCTAGGATGACGTCCCCAGTGAACTTGTGGGGCATACGGTCTTGTGCATGTCAGACTACTTGTCCTTGCAGTCGACAATAGCGACCCACGACCGATGCTCCGTAATCTTATCAAAATGCTCATACCAGGCGGATTTCTTCAATGGGATGAGCTGGACTTCCCTGGAACCCACGTTATAACCGTTGACGAATCGCTACAAACTCCAGCATTAGAGGACCTTCGAAGGACCATGTAATCCTGGGGTAGGCAAGATTAGGCGCTTCAGCTTCCTGAGATATCGAGCGTCGAGGATCTACAGGATACTAAACTCTATCACTATGGGGACAGGATAGAATTGCTGAGGGCGAATTGTGAGCAGCGCTTGCTTGTCATGGACGAGTTTGCGTCACGATTGGCGAATATCAACAAGAAAAAGAAAGCTTCGAAGTTGTATCGAATCCTTCAAGACGCATACAACGAGACTATGCAAGGAGCTGCGCTGGTCATGCCAAGAATTGTTTGTGTGGCAATAAAACCGAGTTGAGCGGTGTTGTGAGCACACGATAAGATCAGTGGGCAAGTCAGTCTCATACCAGATTTATTGTGCCGCAACAGGCACAAGGAACCTCAGACCTATCAATCAATCTGTATGCAGAGAGACATATTGCAACTGATCCTTCTCCACAACTGTGGGCCCGTCTGGCCGATTACTGGTTTCCCAAAATCTTCTTCCATCATCTACCAAAACTAAAGACATGGGATTTCCTCAGAGCGGAAAGCTACCTGCTCAATCATCCCCTCTAAAGTCCACTCATAGTTAGATCGTGAAATCGAAGAACCCAGAATCCCAAAACCCATACCCAACCCCCCATCCTTCCATCTAACACATATGAGCCAAAACTCACATATATCCATCTAGAAAACCAAAAACTTCAGACCTCCGCTCCACTATGTTACAAAACTACCCATCTAAGCCACAGTCTCCGCATCCCCATAACGCAAGAACCGCAAGCCAGGCACACACACACTCTCTTTGCTCCAAACCCAAAAAGAACGACGAGAAAAAAAAAAGAAAAAAAAACTCGCTCTGCTATGTATGAGCAGGGGAAATGTCAGATGCGTAGGTTAATACTCTAAGTACCTGAGAAGCTGTAAGTTGGACCGCTAATCAAACTCCCCCCTCTAAACCCCCCCTCCCCCTTTTTTTTTTTAAAAAATACCTCGACTCTAAAACCTCGACATCCGAACCCCCCTTCCCCACCCTTCACTCCGTTCATCGAGGTCTCTCCACATAAACCAATACCCACCGATTCAAAAAAAAAAAACCATCTCAAGCCTCTCAAGCCCTCCTCTCAAGCCCTCCTCTCACGCACGCACCCACCTCCTCCACCAACCCTCCACCAACCCTGCACCTCCCCAACACACCAGCTCCACCACCACCCACCAGCTCCACCACCTCCTCCACCAACCCACCAACCCACCACCACCTCCACCACTACCTCCACCAACCCACCACCTCCTCCACCTCCTCCTCTCACGCACCCTCTACCACCTCCTCCACCTCCTCCTCCAGCTCCCCAACCCACCTCCTCCAGCTCCCCAACACTCAACACCCACCTCCTCCACCAACCCTCCACCACGCACCCACCACCACCACCTCCACCAACCCTCCACCTCCACCTCCACCACCACTAACCACCCACCACCACCACCACCACCAACCCCCCCACCCCCCCACCCCCCCCACCCCCCCCCCCACCC
>JAABUR0100009062.1_pt1 | contig 11312 bp, 9 predicted proteins | sample 5560091 | NCBI WGS metagenome assembly JAABUR01 (sample SAMN10711879, study PRJNA513375) | rock metagenome | isolation source: Antarctica rocks | place: Antarctica: Victoria Land, University Valley sud
CAAGCGCTTGCCGGCAGGATGCCGGCGGTCCCAGGAGCAACTGCTCAGAGTTCGCTTGACGGACTACTAGCCGGCGACGCGCTATGGCTGGCCGCCCCTCGTGTGGGCGATCCGCCACGCCTGCGCGGGGAGCGTCTCGACGGAGACGCTCCCCGCTGTGACGAACTGACGGCCCTGTCCTGTATATCCGCATCGTCACGCCCTGCCGATGCCACGTTCGTAGAATTGGAGATTGGAGAAAGGCCCTATGGTTAAGACACGAGGCAGCAAACAGCAGATGGGCACGCGTGAGAAGGCGGCGCAGCGCCGTCTGGAGCACTCACGCGTGCGCCACGCCAGGACCGAGAACCGCGTGGCGGATCTGCGTCAGCGCCTGGCACGGGCCGAGGAGAAGCTGACGCGCCGTGCGACGCGCCTCGCGGAGGCCGAAGCGGCGCTCAAGAGCGTGGCAGCGCTGCAAGAGGCGGGAGGACGTACGACGGAGGAGATAGCGAACGAGGTCAGCGTTGCGAAGGCCGCCAAGACCCCGTCCCAGGAGGTCGTCGCTGACGTGACGACGCCTCAAGAGGCAATCGAGGAGTTGACCGTGTTGTCGGCGTCGTCATCCGCGCCCATCGGGGATGGCACAGCAACGTCGGAGCACACGCCGGACGAACGGGTTGCCGCCGTCCAGGAGAAGCGCATTGACTCCAAAGCGGCGGCGCGCTCGCGTCGCAAGACCACGTCGAGAGAGTCCTAATCCCATGAGCACAGGCAGCGTGGCGGCGATCAACAGAGGCTCCACGACGACGCATATGCTGCTCCTGGGCATGGCTGTGGCCGGACGCAGCAGGGCAACCATCACGTCTTAACGACACACTCAATGCCCTCGGCATCGTCAGCGTCGGCGCGAGCAACCAGTTGATCGTGGTGGAGCGCCCCGAGTACGTCGGCTCATCGAACGGCGCGCATCTGGCCGGCTCGGACGTGTGTGGCCGCTACGGCGCGGGGGTGCGCTGGAGCTTCCCCAGCGGCAATACGCAGGGCAACAGCGCGTTCCTGCTGCTTTACAATCCATCTGGGGTGACCGTGCCGGTCAATGCAACCTTCTAACGCTTGGTGTGAGTTAAATTGGCTATGCGAGGCCCCCGGTACCACCCCACTAAACCGTGGAGGATGGGCGATGGTGACAGGAACGGGTCGCATGCGGCATGCGACAGGTAGCCGTGTCTTGCGCACACGGCCAGGAGCGCAGACGACATGGACCCGTCCACCCATACTCCGCGCGGCGGGAGGCCACGAGCCGCCTGATGTCCGCCGGCTGTCTAGACTGAACGCCGCCCATCGCCGTCCTCCTTGCATCCCCAGTATAGACGAAAATAACCTGCATGCGTCGTGGTTGTTTAAACAACCGTGACGTGACACTTGAAAGCTAGATAGGTATAGCAACAATTACTTCTTTGCAACCAAGGTGCCCTCATCACCGTTATTTTACTGTTGCTCATAAAAAGTTAAAGTCGATTTAACACAGCTTTAACCGGCATGGTTCATTTTGCGCCTGGAAATGTGTTGACAGTTCGCGCGAGGTGGATCGGAAATTCGCGCGTGGCAGCCGCCCCAGCCGCGCCTGAACTGTCAACACGTACCTGAACCATGCCGCTTTAACCTGCCCTTAACATCGCTGTGCTAGGGTTGAGATGTTGTATAGACACCGGGGTACGGTGGGTCGGCGCTTGGATCATGCGCCGCAGTGTCGACGGTTGATTGCAACGCATGGGTGGGCTTGTATCGATGGGCTAAACGGCCAGCACCGGCGAGACGTTCCAACGCCGCGAGGTCCTCACCGATTGTCGTTTCGATGAAGTGCTTGGCCCCTTTGGCAAGGAACTGCCCGCCGCTCTTGGGCGCCGTCATCGCGACGACCACACAGAACTGGGCCATGTGCCGCACCACGTCTCTGCCTATCTCACGCTGATCCAATAAGAAAAGACGCAGGGGACCGCCGCCTTTAGGCGGAGTTGTCACTGCGCGCTCCCTTCTTGGGTCGGTAAAGTTGTACTGATCCTTGGCACGGGAACCTGGCGTTGGGAGCGTGGGCGCGTGCCCCAGCGGCTGTCGCTTTGACGCGCCAACGTCTCCTCATACACCGCCTGCTCGGCGTCCTCCCGCTCCCGCGCACGCGCACGCGCCTCAGTGACCGCTTTGGCCTCCACCAAGCACGCCAGATGGTCCTCTCGTCGCGCGATTTCGTCGCGCACCACCAGCCATCGGGCCGCTCGCGCTCGTCCAACCGTTCCGCCAGCGCGCACAACTCCTCCACCTCGGCGTACAGGTGGCCTTCCAGTTCCCGCAAGCACTTGTAGCTCACAGCTTTGCTCTTGGACGCATCGGCCCCATCCAGGCTGATCGTGCTCCGCGTCAGCACGCCCTCCTCTTGTGCCAGCAACAGCACCTGCACGAACAGCGCCTTGAGCACCGGTAGGACGGTGCGCCGAACGGCGGCGATGGTGTCGTGGTCAGGGCGCCGGTTACCCGCGCTGTAGCGACAGGGGTAGGCGACTACTGTCCGCTCCACCCAATTTAAACAAAGTTTAACAACGCTTTAATCAGCCCTTAACACGGACCGAATTCGTGCATGATACGGTGAGAACGTGAGTACTGTTCCGCGTGCTCGTGATAGATCGCCGTAGGTTAGGAGAATAGCGACGGTACCGATGCCATAACCTCGTCTCGCGGGTATCTCACCGGTACTCGCCGTGGATCAATCTTACCTAAGTAGACACTGGTAAGTTCTTGCACGGCCGGCACGCCTAGATGCGTACCTCGTGCAGCCTGTTCGGGTTGCACGAACTTAGCAACACCTACTTAGCTTGGATAACCCCCGTAGATATTGAGGAACGAACACGGTAGATATTGAGGAACGAACACGTATGAACGGGTTAAGAAGGCTCTACAGACACTCTGTGAGTCGCACTGCTACCGCCGCGGCCCTCCTCGTCCTGCCGCTGGGCGCCGTGCCCCGGTTGGCGTCCCACACGCTTCCCGCCGCTCCCGCCGCTATTGGCGGTTGTCAACTCAGTGTGGCGGGCAACGCCATCCGGCATGTGATCAACATCCAGTTCGATAACACGCACTTCACGCGCGACAATCTCAACGTTCCCTCTGACCTCGAGCAGATGCCGCATCTGCTCAGCTTCATCACGGACAACGGCGCGCTCCTCGCCAACCACCACACGCCGCTCATCGCGCACACCTCAGAAGACATCCTGACCTCGCTCACGGGCGTCTACCCGAGCCATCATGGCGTCGCGGTTGGACAAAACAGCTACCAGTATTTCAATGGGAGCGGTTCCCCCACGCCCTATACGACCGCCTTCACCTATTGGACGGATACGATCGGGAATGGGACCTACAACATGCTCAGCGGTCCGCCCACCTCCAGCGCCGTCTCGGGGACGAACGCCCCGGCGCCGTGGGTCCCCTTCACCCGTGCTGGCTGCGACGTCGGCGCGGTCGCCTCGGCGAACCAGGTACTTGAGAACGCCAACGTCACGAGTCCCTACGGGGCCAACGACATCGCGACGGTCTTCGGGGCACACTCGCCGGAGGCCGCCGAATCGGCCAGCAACCGCTCCGCCGACTTCGTGGGCATCGCCGTCCACTGCAGCCAGGCGGACAGCGCGGACAGTAAGACATGCTCCAGCGCCAACCATGGTCGGCCCGACATCTTGCCCGACGAGCCGGGCGGTTACAGCGGCTTCAACGCGCTATACGGCAACAAGTACGTGGCGCCACAGGTGAGCGCCGACGGCGGTGTGACGGTGACCGATACCACGGGGAACCCCATCACCAACTCGACGACGGGGACCGCCGGCTTCCCCGGCTTCGACCCGACCGCGGCGCAATCACTCGGCTACGTGGCCGCGATGCAAGAGCACGGCGTCCCGGTCACCTACGCCTACATCGCCGACGCGCACGACCAGCATCCGGAGCCCGCGTCCGGCCACACCGCCCTGGGTCCCGGAGAGCAAGCGTACATCCAACAACTCAAGGCCTACGACGACGCCTTTGCCGCCTTCTTCCAGCGGTTGGCCCATGACGGCATCGACAAGAGCAACACCCTGTTCGTTTTCACGGCCGACGAAGGCGACCACTTCACCGCCGGCCCGCCCACCAACCCGGACTGCACGGGTGCGACGATCGACCACAGCCAGCACCCGCCGGTGGTCACGCCCGGCAACTACTGCACCTACACCAAGACGCCGACCAACCCAACGACCCCTCCTGGGCCGCCGTTCGGTGAGGTCGCTGTGGGCCTCGACGGTCTCCTCTCACACGAGCAAGGTCTCACTAACGCCGCGTTCACGGTCGGCAACGACACCGCGCCGGGGATCTATCTGAACGGTCAACCCACGCGGACCGATCCAAACGCGCGCGCCGTCGAGCGCGCGACCGGGGCGCTAACGGTCACCAATCCGCTCTCCAACCGTGTCGATAGGCTCACGCAGTATCTGGCCGACCCGGTGGAGATGAACCTGCTGCACATGGTCACGGCCGACCCCGCGCGCACCCCGACGTTCACCCTCTTCGCGCGGCCCGACTATTACGTCACCGCGACGTGCAGCGGCGGGTTTACCAGCGCCCCGCCTCCCATCTATAGCCCCTCCTGTGTCCTGGAGAAGCCGGCCTACGCCTGGTTGCACGGCAACGTCCAGCCCGACATCACCACCACCTGGCTCGGTCTGGTCGGACCCGGCGTGCAACACACGGGGGTCGACCGCGGCACATGGTCGGACCACACCGATATCCGGCCGACGATACTGGCGCTGCTCGGCCTCAAGGACGACTATGCCCATGATGGGCGCGTGCTTCTCGAAGACCTCTCGCCCTCCGCCGTCCCGGCGCTACAGGCCGATCGCGCCACCTATATCCAACTCGCTCAGGTCTACAAGCAGATCAACGCTCCCGTTGGAGCGCTTGGCCTGGCCAGCTTGCGGATCTCCACGGCGGCTCTGGAGAGCGGAACCGCGGCTGACGACGGCACGTATACCACTCTGGAGGGCCAACTCGCCTCGTTCGCCAGCCAGCGCGACGACCTCACCGCGAAGATGGCGACGATTCTCGACCGCGCCACCTCCAGCGTCCAGGCGGCCGGCGGCGACCAAGCGCCGGATTTGATCGCGCGCGGAAACGCGTTGCTGGGCTCAGTGACCGTGCTGGCCGCCAATACCGGCACGACGGGATCCACCAGTTCGACCACGGACGACACGCCCACCGCTACCGCCAGCGCAGCGGCCTCCGCGACGCCGAGCGAGACGGCCTCCGGGACGACGACGCCGACACCCAGCGCGACCAGTACGGCGACCGCGACGGCGACCGGCAGCCCAACCGCGACGGCGACCGGCAGCCCAACCGCCGCAACGGTGGACACCGCCAGCCCGACGGCGACGAGCGCCTCCACGGGTGGCGCCACGGGGCCGCTGCCGCGGTACCAGCACGTTTTCGTCGTCATGATGGAGAACCACAACTACGATCAGATCATTGGCAACCCCGCCGCGCCGCGGATCAATCGCCTGGCCCAGACCTACGGCCTGGCGACCAATTACGACGGCGTGACCCACCCCAGCGAACCCAACTACGTCGCCAGCATCGGGGGCAACTACTTCGGCATCCAGGACGATGGTCCGTACTACACGCACACGGTCTCCAACCCCAGCGTGGCTCAACAGCTCGAGGCCAAAGGGTTGAGTTGGAAGACCTACCAGCAGTCGCTGCCCTATCCCGGATACATGGGCACGGCCTACCCCAACGCGCACAACGCGCTGTACGTCTCCAAGCACAATCCTTTCCTCAACTTTGCCCGCATTCAGAGCAGCCGGGCAGAGCTGCGCAAGATCGTACCGTGGTCGCAACTGTACCGTGACCTCGCGACCGGCCGCGCGCCGAACCTCAGCTATATCGTCCCCGACCAGTGCCACGACATGCACGGGACGAGTTCGTGCTCCGGCGGCGATGCGACTCTCATCCCGGCCGGCGACACGACGGTCGGGAACCTGGTGCAGGCGATCCTGCGCTCGCCGGCCTGGCGCGCGGGCAACAACGCCATCGTCGTTACCTGGGACGAGGATGACTTCAACGCCACGAATCTGGGGTGCTGTGACGCCAATCCGGGTGGTGGTCACGTCGCCACCATTGTCATCACGAACCACGGGCGCCGCCCGGTGCAAGATGCCATGGCCTACAACCACTACTCACTGCTGCAGACCATCCAGGGCGTCTTCCGCCTCGGTTGCCTGCAGTACACCTGTGACACGGCCAACGTCACGCCGCTGGCGCGACTCTTCGCGGCCGGGCGCACACCTGATAGGGACAAGAACCGCTAGGCCCAATTCAGGCGGCCAGGGGACGACGACGTGGGCGCGATTGCCCACGCGTCGCCCTCCCTGCATCGCTGGTGAGTTGGGTCGGGGGTCACACCGACGTTTAACGACCTAACGTGAGTGCGGGATAAGCACGGATGACCACGGTAGCCAACACAACAGGGCCGGAAAGCGCCACGGCGAGACGTGAGAGACGCATCGTCGCCCAATTGCCCCGTAAGGTCTGCCGCTGTCGCACATCTCTACCAGTAGATGGCCATGCGCTATAGATCGCCCCGCACCGTTATTTGGAGGTTCCCATGCCCACCACGCTCGACCCCCGGCCCAGCCCCGCCCAGGTGCGGGCCTGGCTCGCCGCTGCCCTCTCCGACGCTGCCCTGCACGCCGGCCTCGGCGTCCTCGCCGTCGACCCCAACTGGCGCCTGCGCTCCATTCCCGCGTCCTGCGCCTGGGACGTCGACCTGCTCTACTCCCCCGAGGGCACGCGCCTCGCAGTCCACCTGCGGCGCCGAGTTCCCGCCGCCGGCGATGCCGCCTGGTGCCGCGTGGCCCGGTTGAGCCGCCGGCAGAGACCCTCGACCCGCCGCGTGATCGGCGGAGAACGGACCGACCGCGCCACCCGTGTACCCACGAGTGCGTGACGTGCTGCCGCCGTGCGCGTGGACGGTCGCGGACCTCCCGTGGTGTAGACCTCCCGTGGTGTAGGGCTCCCGTGGTGTAAGTAAGGCACATCCAGTGTGCCATTGCGCACATAACCTGCGCCGTCCTGTGCATGTTGAGATGTTGAGTGCCGATCCTCACCAGGCCCCTTTCTTCCCTCCACTTGGCCCGTTCGTGCCTGCGCATGGTCAAAACGGACGCACGTGGCACGGATGAGGGAAAACGATACGGGTCGAGGGGCTGAGCATCGCGGTGAGCGACGTGGCCCTGTCTGTTGCTTTCTATCGCGACCTCCTCGGATGCACGGTGGAGCAGCAGAGCCCCGTCTTCGCCTTACTGCGCCTTGAGGGCGGTTCTCTCGGCCTCCCGCGCACCAACATAGCGGCAGTAGCCCCAGAACGTGCGTGCCGCTGTCCACCTCGCATTCACGACCGATGATCTCGACGGCCTCAAACCGCCGCACGACGAGCCCTGGGAACGCGCCATGGCCACGCGCGACTCCAATGGTTGTAAGGTCGAGTTCGCCCAGGGGCCGCTGCGGCGCTAGTCAACCGGCACCGGTGAAGGCGTCACATGGCTGATAGTGGCGGCGATGTCGTGTTCACGCCTAGCCGGCACCCGCGGCGGACGGTATTCCACCCGTGACCCTGATCTGCGCAGTGACGTCGCCACCACTATCACGTAGGGATGCGGAAATAGCGACGCCTCCTATTCCACGCTCACCATGCCCGCTAGGGGACGCCACAGACGAGAGCGGTGCGGCCACACGGTGCATGGATTGGCGCACCGACTCTGACGTTGTGGGGTGACGTAGGCGTACGTCCGGCGCACCCACTGTGACGCCTTACACCTGGGATGGCCACACCAATCGTGACGCCTTACAACCGGACACAAAAACAGAGAGCCGGACCCCAGGTCCGACTCTCTGCCCCCTGCCGAAGATTACGATCCGTACCGTACTGGTGGTCTCCCACTTTCCAGGGCCTCGTGTCGCTGCATTTTCCAAGCACCGCTCACGTCAACCACCCTCATCATACGGGACGGGTGTTAAGCCCGTGCTAAGAGCATGTTAAATCTACGTTAAAGAACGTGGGCCGCACTCGCGAACTCGTCTTCGGCTCACTGGACGGGCTCCTCGTGCCCCTCGATGTGGTCAGCGGTTGTACATGTACGGCGTCACATTAGCTGAGAGTGTTGGCGAAGTCATACCCGCCTCCGCTTATGCGCCTCGTGCCTCGTGCCTCGTTTGAGGCGACAAGCGACGCTGACACAAGGGGTGCGACGAGCATGTGGCGTTGCGGAAGATGAGCGGTCGTCGAGGTCGATGAGCGCGAGCAAGAGGGCGTCCCTCTGGCAGGCGTCGAACGTCTGTTCCCGCGCCAGGCGCATTGGCTCGCGCGTGAGGCTCGCACTGTCACGCTGCGCCGATCGTGCGCTGAGCCATGGTTTACGGCAGATGTGACAGGAGGGCGGCTGGCACGGCGCGTCGGACATTGTGCCCGCGTGACGCAGGGCGATCCGGTCGCCCGGCCTACAACTCATCCAGGAAGCCCAGAATCGCTGCGGAGACGTCAGTGGCGCGTTCCTCCGCCGCCCAATGCCCGCAGCCCGCGAGCACTCGCTCCTGTAGCCGCGGGACGACGTCCGGCTGGCGCGCCAGGCGCCTCCGCACGCCCGGATCGTCGAGCGTGACGTCCCGGTCCCCCCGCAGGAACAGGGCGGGCTGGCGGATCGTCGCGCCGCTGTAGGCGGCCAGCAGCTCCCCGTTGCGATCGGTGTTGCGATACCAGTTGAGGCCGCCCCTGAAGCCGTTGCTGCCGGCAAACGCCGCTGTGTAGACATCGAGGTCCGCGTCGCTCAACCACGGCGACAGCACCGCGGGATCGACCGTCGCGGCAAGGAGGCCCGCGCCCGGCCCCGGCAGGACGGGCTGCCAGCGTTCCGTGGTCTCAGCGTCCCCCGAGAGGCCATAGAGGAACCGGCGCAGCGTCGCCCGCACGTCCCGCCCTAACTCCGCCTCGGCGACGCCGGGCTCCTGGACGTAGAGCTGATAGAAGCTGTCTCCGTAGACCTGCCGCATCGCCGCTGTGGGGAACGGCCATCCGCTAATCCGTGCACCGGCCCGCGCGGCACGTAGGGGACGCTCAGGGCGATCACAGCGCGGACGCGATCCGGACGCAGCAACGCGGCGTGCCAGGCCACCTGCGCGCCCCAGTCGTGCCCGACGACCACGGCTCCCTCCTCGCCCAGCGCGTCGAGCAAGCCAACCAGATCGCCGACAAGATGGAGGAGGGTGTACGCCTCACACGCGGCGGGGCGCGCGGTCTGGCCGTAGCCCCGCTGCTCGGGCGCGACCGCGCGGTAGCCGGCCGCGGCCAGGACCGGGAACTGATGCCGCCACGCGTACCAGCATGCGGGGAAGCCGGGACAGAAGAGTACGAGCGGGCCCGTCCCCTGCGCGACGACGTGCATACGGATGCCGTTGGTGTCGACGAAACGATGCATTGCCGCCTCGCTCGCGCGCATGTCCCCGCCGCCCATGGCGCCCATAGGGGTTTCCCTCCCGTGACCCGCACGCCGCGCCCGATGCGAATGAGCGGCGCTGCCATTCTGTCCTGTGGCACATTCTTCCGTGATGGTGGAGGCCGATGGGCCGAGAGGATGTGCCACACACCTACCCGGAGTATACGGCGACGACATGGAGAGATGCACCTGTGGTTTGACGCGAGCGATTGGGCGGTTTACGTCATGCTACGCGCCCTGCGTCACTCAGCAGGCAAAAGCACGCAGCGTTCGGGCGGGAAGCACACCCACACATGGACGGCGGGGGCGCGATCGGGCGTGAGCGCCTGCACCGTCGTCCCGGTCGCCAGTGCGACGACGTGCCGCCAGCGTCCACCCAGGAACTCGCTATGCACGACCTCGCCGCACAGCACGTTGTCCGTTCCTGGCGCGGGCGGCGCGGCATGGATCACGCCGTCTTCAGGGCGTGATACGGCGACGCCACGCCCATTCAGCGTCCCGCCGACGGCGCCGCTCAGGCAGGCGTCGCCGGCGCGTATGGCGGGGCGCCCGTCCGGCCCCGTTTCGACCGCTCCGGCGACGACATTGGCCGCGCCCAGGAACCCGGCGATAAACAGGGTGGCTGGCCGCGCGTACAACTCCTCAGGCGCGCCGATCTGCGCGACGCGTCCGTCACGCATGACCACGATCTGGTCGGCCATGGCCAGCGCTTCGATGCGGTCGTGCGTCACGTAGATCGCCGTGATACCCTGCGCCTTGAGCAGCCGTACCAGTTCCACGCGCATCTCTTCGCGCAGCGCGGCGTCGAGGTTGGAGAGCGGCTCGTCGAGTAGGAGCAGGCGCGGACGCGTGGCCATCGCGCGGGCGATGGCCACACGCTGCTGCTGGCCGCCCGAGAGTTGGTCGGGGAAGCGCGCGTCGAGCCCATCGAGGCGGACCAGGGACAGCGCCTCGGCCACGCGCTCGTCGCGGTCGCGGCGCGTGAAGCGGCGCAGGCGCAGCCCAAAGGCGATGTTTTGCGCGACGGTCATGTGCGGCCACAGCGCGTAGTCCTGAAACACCATGCCGATGTCGCGCTCCTCGGCCGGGATCTCGCGCCGTCCGCCGAAGACGGGGCGGCCGTGCACGGCGATGCGCCCCTCATCGGGGCGCTCCAGCCCGGCCAGCATGCGCAACACGGTCGTCTTGCCGCTGCCAGACGGCCCGAGCAGGGCCACGAACTCACCTTCGGCGACACTGAACGACACGTCGTCGACGGCCTTGGTCGCGCCGAAGCGTTTGGTCAGATTAGAGACGTCGACCGACAAAAGAGCCTCCCCGCGACCGTATCAGCCGGGCCGTGACGGCGATGAGCAGGGCGGCGACGATGACGATCACGAGGGCGACGATGGTCATGGCCGTGCCGGGTCCTTGCTTGAAGTTGTTGTACTGGTTCACGATCTCGACCGCGAGCGGCGGCTGCCCCGGCGGCTGCAGCAACTCCGAGGCCGGCAACTCGAAGATCGTCCCCGTGAAGACGAGCATCCACGTCGAGAGCAACGCCGTCCCGACGATGGGCAGCACGATGCGCGTGAAGATCCGCGACGTATCGGCGCCGGCCAGGCGCGCGGCCTCGAGCAGGTGCTCGCCAACCTGCGCCAGCGCCCCGCTGGCCAGACGGGCGCTGAACGGGAGCGACCCGGCGATGTAGGCCGCCAGCAATAGGCCGAGCGTCCCATAGGGCGTGCCCCCGAAGGCCCTGTTCATCCAGGGCTGGTTCCAGGCGAAGAT
>JAABUR0100009064.1_pt1 | contig 11308 bp, 9 predicted proteins | sample 5560091 | NCBI WGS metagenome assembly JAABUR01 (sample SAMN10711879, study PRJNA513375) | rock metagenome | isolation source: Antarctica rocks | place: Antarctica: Victoria Land, University Valley sud
CATCCAGGGCACCCCGCTGGCCTACTACTACGCCCGGATCGACCCGATCACCGGCGCGAAGGCACCCGTGCACCCGATGGCCGCGGCCATGAACGCCATCGGCTACGACGCCGCTGCTTTGGGCAACCACGAGTTCAACTACGGCCTTAGCACCCTGCGCAAGTTCCAGTCCCAGCTGCACCACCCGCTGCTCGGCGCGAATGCCCTGGACTGGAACACCGGCAAGGCCGCGTTCGAAGAGTTCATCATCAAGAAGGTCCGGGTCGGGGACCACCGCGGTCACGAGCACGGCCACCGGCACGACGACGGCCATGGCGAGTACGTGAAGGTCGGCATCGTCGGCCTGGTCACTCCCGGCTGTGCGATCTGGGACAAGGACAACCTCGACGGCAAGATCAAGTTCAACGGCATCGTGGAACAGGCCAAGCTCGTCATCCCGAAGGTCAAGCGGGCCGGCGCGGACATCGTGATCGTCTCGTGCCACTCCGGTGCCGACACCTCGTCCTCCTACGGCGACGCGCTGCCGTGGCCCGAGAACGCCTCGACGTTGCTCGCCCAGCAGGTTCCCGACATCGACGCGATCCTGGTCGGTCACGCCCACGTCGAGATCCCGCAGCGCTTCGTCCAGAACACCAAGACCGGCAAGCAGGTGCTGCTGTCCGAGCCGCTGAAGTGGGGCGAGCGGCTGACCGTTCTGGACCTCGATCTGGTGAAGCAGCGCGGCCGCTGGCACGTCGGCGCCGCCAGCTCGACGGTGCTCAACGCCAACACCGTTCCGGCCGACGACAAGATCGTCTCGCTGGTCGCCAAGCAGCACGCCGCCGTCCGGTCCTACGTCAACGGCGTGATCGGGACCTCGACCATCGCGATGTCGGCCGCCACGTCCCGCTACGAGGACACCGCGGCGATCGACTTCGTCAACTACATCCAGGCGGACGCGGTGAAGAAGGCCCTGGCCGGGTCGTCCTCGGCCGCGCTGCCGGTGCTGTCCATCGCCGCGCCGTTCAACGCGGACGCGGCCATCCCGGCGGGCAACGTCACCGTCCGCGACGTCGCCGGGCTCTACATCTTCGACAACACCCTTGCGGCCATCACCTTCACCGGCGCCCAGGTCAAGGCGTACCTGGAGTTCTCGGCCGCCTACTTCAAGCAGATCACCGGCACTGGCCCGTTCAAGGCCGACGACGTCACCAACGCCGTCACTCCGACCGCGCCGACCGGGACGCCGGACTACAACTACGACATCATGGGGGGATCGGGGAGTTCGGCCGCGGAATTCTTGACGTATGACATCGACATCGCCCAGCCGGTGGGCTCTCGGATCAAGAACCTGATGTACGGCGGCGCGGCCATTCCGGTGGACAAGCAGTTCGTCGTGGCCATCAACAACTACCGGCAGTCAGGTGGCGGTGGCTTCCCCGGTGTCACCGGCGCGCCGGTCGTCTACAACGCCCAGGTCGAGATCCGGCAGCTGATCATCGACTGGGTGACCGCGGCCAAGTCGATCGACCCCATGGTGTTCTCGCGACAGGACTGGAGGCTCGTCTCCAACGGCACTCCGATCACCATCACCGCCTAGGTCTTCGGCTCGACCTTCCGCCGCTCACGATTCCACCGGCTGGTCGCTACTTGACGGCTACCCCGCTGGCTTCAGCCCAACCGCAATTGCCCGCAGCCTCGGCGGGATCGTCGCCAGCTCCCCTGGCCGCGCCGCGCGCTTCATCGACGGTGGAGACACCTTCGCCCTGATCTGGCGGGTGGCTGTCAGGGCCGCCTGCACCAGGTGCTCGATCGACGGGCTACCTCGTAGATGGCGGCGATCTCCTTGGTCGTGAGTGTCGTCTCGTGTTCGGCTAGGTGTTCGCGAATCCGCTTAGTGGTCAGCACGATCACCGATCCGTCGCCCGGCTGTTCCCGCACCTCGAAGCCGCGGTGCGCGCCCACCACCGCGACGATGCCGACCACCGGCACGGCACCGGCCTGCTCGGTCAGTAGCTTGCTCGCCCGGCGTGCTTCGTGCCTGCTGTTGCGGACGTGCGGGACCCGGTAGCCGTCCACCATGCAGGTGTCGCCGGCCACCCACACGGTGGCCTGCGGATGGTGCTTGGCGTTCACGGTGAACACGCCGGCAGGTCCGATCACCGCATGGTCGATGTCCGACCCGCGGTCGCCGACCCGGACGGCATGCAACACCTTCCACTCGGGGTAGTGGGTCAGTTTGAATCAGCTCAGGGTTGACGGCTCGGCCGTGGGTGGAACGATGGACCCATGCCTGACCGCTCACGCAAACACCCCCGCGACATCAACTCCCTCGCCGCGTCCATCGGCCGCGACGCCACCGACGAAGACAAGCCTAGGTTGGACGAGGACCACCATCACGACGACAACTCTTGCATCACACCGGCCACGTCCGTACGGCGATCTCTGCAAGACGCACCTGACGCTCGTTGATTTCATCGATGGTCCACGCATTGCAACCCGCAATGTGGTTAGTCAGGACGTATGGCGACTCATCGTAAATTTTCCGTTTATCGTCGAATGCATCGCTCTTAAGCGACGAATTGTCGCTTGCGCGCATTAGAACTAAATTGCCCACGCGTGTTGTGTAGAGTCGAATCTCGTCATCCGTCCAGTCGGGCCAGTTCCCCTCCGGCCTCCGAGGCAGGACGTGCTCTAGGTTGATTACAGATTGATCGGTCTGGGGCATGAACCACGGTGCGGGCTCAGACTTCGCGGCCATTTCTAAGGACCGCAGATAGTAACGAGCCAATCGCGAGTTTGATACTCGGCACGTTTCGAAAGTCGTTCTGAATTCTATATCGCTGGGAATTACGTTCGTCAAGGCAGTTTTCAGCTGCGCGCACGTTTCAATCTGTGCATTGAATACGTCGTGTGCGGCTCCTGCGAGCGGCTGCTCGACGGAGCCGCTGCGAGTAGACGACGCAATCAACAACCGGACCCCCAACGAGGTTAATAAGGTGAGCGCCTTACCTGCCTCCTTTTTTTCCATTCTCGCTGCGATTGCGAGTACGAGCGGTCTCATCGGTTTAATGTTCAGTAGACTCAAAACCGCTATAGACGACCGTGCCTCACCGGGGTACTCATTCCAGCGCTCATGATCTGAATTAAATGTAGAAACGTAAACGCTGGAGAGGGATTCAAGGTTGGTCGCAAAGGTTACAGTCGCCTGTTCGGATTTGGCTATTTGTTGAACTGCGTCATATACGTCTACCTCTCGACGGTAGCCGCTCATAGTAATCAAGGCGTGTCGCAAAAAGTTGATGGTTATGTCTTCGTCATCCAGCGAGTCCAGTGTTCCCCGCATATACGCCCAGCGGCTCTGTACTTCATTGAAACGAATGCCGGAACGGCCGAATAGGTGGTTCTTGATCAGATCCGCCTGGGATGTTCGCAGCCCACGATCGTTTAGTGTCTCAAACATTTTGTAAGCATCGGCGTCGTCCGGAACTCGCAATAGGACAACGAGGGCTTTGTTCTCAAGAAATGACACCCATTGATTAAGAAAATCGCCGTGATCATTCTTGTCCACGATCGCGACTACATTCCGTACATGACGCTCCGCGTCACGGTATGCTTCCAGCAGTCGATTGTGCGACGGGCGGTGCGGTGTAGGCAGTGGGTGGCCAGCTTCACGGTTGATGAGAGACCCGAAGAGGTCATTGTCGTCGATGTTGAGCTGTAACCTCGGTATTCGGGCTCGACGCGCACGGTCGATGCCTGTAAGGAACTCGTTGTTGATGGACTCAACGAGGACTTCTTCTGAATTGGTGCGTAGGTAGTCCCTGATTGCTGTAAGTAATATTGCTGTCGTTGCCAGACGTTGCTGCCCGTCTACGACTTCCAGCGCTCCATTGGAGCGCGGGATGGTAACAACCGTCCCGAGGAAGTAGTCAGTACCCTCATTCACTGCTCTAGCGAGGTCTTGGAAGAGCTGTGTGACCTGTTCGGTCTTCCATGCATATTCTCTCTGGTTCGGCGGCACAACGAGTCGATTTTGTTTGAGGACGCTAGCAAGGCCTGACTGATCGTAGGTAATCTGGCTGCGAGTTGCATCAGGCATGGGAGGGTTCCCCCATAGGCACTGAATTGATGAATGGGATGCGCTGACCCGCCGACTCAAGGTCGCGAATGGCAGCTAATCGCAGCCGCTCACGCACCCACGATGAGAGGGGAATACCTGCGATATCCGCTGCGGCCTGGAACCCGTGCTTCTCCCGCTCGTCCAGCCGGATTTGAAGAACCTGTGCCTTGGTCATGGCAGTAGTGTACTGCGGTCCGCAACACAAGCACAAGGGTAGGCTTATATTGTACTGCGATTTGCAGTACAGTAAGTCACATGGTCAACCGGCTTAGCACTCAGGAACGTGCCCGCATCGTTGGCTGCCTGGTCGAGGGCATGTCTATCCGCGCAACCGTGCGGGTCACCGGCGCGGCAAAGAACACGATCGTGAAGCTCCTTGAAGACCTGGGCGCGGAGCGCAGCGATTACCAGGACCGGGTGCTGCGCGACCTGCCGTGCGTCCGTGTCGAGTGCGACGAGATTTGGTCGTTCTGCTACTCCAAGGCCAAGAACGTCCCCGAGGAACACAAGGACAAGTTCGGCTACGGCGATGTATGAACGTGGACCGCGTTCTGCGCGGACACGAAGCTGGTCCCGTCCTGGTATGTCGGTGAGCGCAACGCCAACGAGTCGTTCATGCGCGACCTAGCCTCCCGCCTGGCGAATCGGGTGCAGCTCACCACGGACGGCCACAAGCCATACCTGAGTGCGGTCGAGTCGGCGTTCGGCGCTGACATCGACTACGCGATGCTGCACAAGATCTACGGCGCCGCGACCGGCAAGGGCGGCGACCGGCGTTACAGCCCGGCCGTGTGCACCGGCATCGACATCCGCCCGGTGACCGGCAACCCCGACATCGAGAAGGCGTCCACGTCCTACGTAGAGCGGCAGAACCTGACCATGCGGATGGGGATGCGCCGCTTCACCCGGCTCACGAACGGGTTCTCCAAGAAGGTCGAGAACCTGGCCCACGCCGTGTCGCTGCACTACATGCACTACAACTTCGCCCGGCCACATAAAACGCTCACGAAGGCCAACAGCGGCTACCCGGCGATGGCTGCGGGCGTGGCTGACCACGTGTGAGCCTCACGGAATTGCTGCGCTTTTGGATAAGTAGGGCTAGCGTCCTGGTTTGGCTGGTTCCAAGCAGGAACCTCGACGGAGGGATCGGATCAATGGCGACCGTAGCGGCCTACCACACCAACTCGACGGAGTACCCGCCATCACACAGGAACGTCTACCACAACAAGGACACCTGCCCGGACGGCAAGCGGATTCAGAAGGTTCACCGCCTCTCCGGTACCGGCAACAAGCCGCTGTGCGCGGAGTGTCCCAAGGTCAGCTGAGCTTCTGCGTGAAGGTGACCTCCCAATAGGGGCCGGTCGGGGCACCATGACCTGCATACTGCCAGGTTCTCCTTAACGCTCCGACCGGCAAGTCATGCTCGATCAGCACTCCCAACGCCTTCCATCCCGCCCCGGCGTCACCGTAAAATCGCACCGTTGGCACGGGGTAGGCGTGGTCGCCACCCGGATTTTGCGGGTGATTCAGTCCATCCTGGCCGGACTCGAAAGTCTCGACCCCGGATTCTGCAGCACACGTACGGCAGCACGAATACCCTCATCAAGATCCGAGTAAAATCCTCATCAGTCCAAGTACGCACTACGCCTCCCTGAAATCAAACTGACCCACTACCCACTCGGGCCCGAGCTTGGCCAGCTGTGCCGCGACCGCCTCCTCGCCGTCCGCACTGATCCGCCAGGCGCGCTCGTCGGTATTCACGCCCAGCACCCGCGCCAGCAGCGTCCAGATCGGTGCCGCGTCCCGCTCGGCCAGCGCCCGCTCCCGGGCTGCCGCGCCGGGCCGGTTGACGCTGAGGTCGGTCCAGGCGCCCTCGGTTCCGCCACCACGGGCACCGGGACGGCGATTGGAGCCGGGGTCGGACCACCGCCGCAGCGGGAGCGTCGTCCGGGGCAAGGACATCGGACGGCGGCACGCCGGCTGCCGCACCGACGGCGGTCGCCGCGGGTGGCGTGGGGTCGGCTGCCTGGCCGGCCAGATGATCGGCGATCGCCCGTGCCAGCAGGGGCAGGTTTGCCAGGTGGTCGGAGTGGAACCACTGCGTCTTCACGTCGTAGCACCCAGCGCGGTGCCACCCGGTGTCTCGGCATACAGCCGTTCATGGCCGTAGCGGGCCCACCGCCGTACTACCCACTGCACCATCGAACCCTTCCTCCGGGCATCGAGCCACCCTACAGTGACTAAACGGCAGCCATGGGGCGAATTCGATAACTGGTGAGAGAGTGGCAGCGCTCTACAGTGGCGTCATGGATGCTCGGTGGCCGGAAGTGCGGTGGGTGATGCGGCATGCGGGGGTGGATGCGGCAACGGCGGCTGCGCGGTTGGCTTTGCAGGACCGGGTCCCCGAAGTGAGTGCGGTGGTGACCGCGCAACTGGGTGAGGAGTTCGCCGGTATCTGGTGGGACATCTCGACCGGGACGATTACCATCGCCACGACGGGGCGTCCGGTCGACTTCGGCCAGTTCGACAAGGACGCCCAATTGGCAGGACACCTCACGCAGGTCACCGTGCGGCACAGCCTGGTCGAGCTCAAGGCGTTGAGCGCGAAGCTCGGCGCGCTGGCTGAACACGTCGAAGGCGTGGTGGTAGCGGGCGTGTCGCTCCACGCGAACAGCGTGCTCGTTCGCCTCCAGCCCGATACGGCCCCCGCGACGTTGCCGGCCGACCTGGCGTCCGCGATCACCTCGGCCGGAGACGGGGTATCGATCGAGACCCTGAGCAGTCCCGCGACCGTACACGCACGCCGGGGCGGCCAGGCATCGTCAGGGGATCGTCAGGTTTAGTGCGGAGAGGGCGGCGCTGATGCCCTGGTAGTACCATTCGACGCAGGCGTTGCCGGAAGTCCGGTAGTCCGCCTCATAGATCCCCCGGGCCTTTCCGCCGCGGTAGACCGGTCCGCCGCTGTCCCCGTTCACACCACATTCGTAGTTCGTGTCGGGGTGCACAACGCCCAGGTTCTGCACGGTCACGCCGTTGTAGTACACGGACACGCCCAATCGGGTGACGATCCCGCAGTACGTCGCGGACGACATGCTCAGGGTGGTGCAGACGACATCGCCGACGCTGCTGCCCACCGCACCCGTGATGGGGTACAGCTCGTCCCGGGTGGTATCGCTGCCGGCGATAACCACCACATAGGAACCGGGTGACCAGCCCGTCGGGTTGGCGACAGCTATCGACGCGTAGTCGCCGCTTGACGCGAACGTGCGCCGCCAGGTGTTGCCAACCTTGTGCGCATCAAGATTGGCGAAGTAGGCCCACCACGCGTCAGAGGTCGGGGTGGTGGAGTCGCAGTGTCCGGCCGTGACGACATACGGCTTGGCATCCGACTTGCTGCGGGCGACGAAGCCGGCCGTGCAGGGCCCCCAGCCCCAGGAGCCGGGTCCGGGATCGATCGAGATCCCGCCGCGCAGCGGAGGGTTGCAGTCGATGGCGCCCCAGTCGCCCTGCCCGTTCGAGCAGCTACGCGCGTGGACGGCTGCGGGTGTGGCGAGGGTGTCGATGGAGAGTGCGGTTCGTGCTGAGGCGATGGCAGACGCCAGGTCGGCCGGCAACGCTGCAAGGACGGTGCCGGCGCTCAGGTGAACCAGCACGCTGTTGGATTGCAGGGAAACTCCCGCGATCGTGACGCCGTCGGTGTGTCGGGCCAGGAGGAAGAGTTTCGCGTTCAGCGCTTCGAGGTCGGCCAGGCTGTGCCGCACGGTGAGCTGCTTGAGGCGTCCTGCCAGTTGGGTGTCGCCGTCGAAAGAGCTGAAGTCGACCGGACGCCCCGTCGTGGCCACGGTGATCGTCCCGGTGGAGATGTCCGACCAGATGCCACCGAAGTTGGCACCCAACTGCTTGGTGACCACGGCGTTCACTTCGGGGACCCGGTCCTGCAAAGCCAACCGGGCAGCCGCCGTTGCCGCATCTACCCCCGCGTGCCGTATCACCCAACTCACCTCCGGTGCCGGAGTCTTCGTAGGCGGGGGAGCCGCGCTGGCCCTGCTGGTGTGCGCGATGTAGGAAAATACACCCGACAGGATGAGACTCGCAGCGGCCGCGACAACGACCGTGCGCCGTCGAGCCGGGGCAGCGTTATCTGGCGGGTACATATAGGACTCCGACGGTTAATGACGCGAAAGCTATCGACTCAGTGGTTCTCAACCTAGTCAGGAGGATCGGGCAAGTCAACGCCAACCATCGGCTGTCTCTCGGTGTTGTACTCGATGCGCCAGTCCTCGGCGAGGATGACCCGGTGGTCTCGACCTGCTGCATCCGTGAAGTCCCACAAGACGTCGATCTGATTAGTCGTCGCCAGACCTTTGAGGGTCGCGTTGCAGCCTGCGGGTAACCGACGAAGCAATCCGATTCAACCGCCGAACGGCACGCTGAACGCGTGTGGGCGCCCCCTGCCGTGTCCTGCCGCGCTGTCACCCGTTCGTGCAGCAGACCCAACAGACGGGCAAACGTAGCACCAAAAGGGCGCCTCCCAGCACCCCGACCGAAGCAGGTCGAGGGATCCACAGCATTGCTGGCTGTTCGTCTCTAGGCGTGGTTTGGACGTTGCCGGTAGGGGCGGGAGCCGTCGGCGACGAGCAGGATCCTCAGCCGGTAGTTGTCGAAGTTGCGGAAGCCGTGGGCGATGCGGCGGGTTTTTTCGATGAGTAGGTTGACGGCTTCGGTGCCGCCGTTGCTCACGCCGGTGGTGTCGAAGTAGGCGAGCACTGCTGGCGCCATTGGCGCAGGGTGCGGCCGAGTCGGGCGACTTCGGGATCGGGCAGCTGGGGAACGAGGCGATGACCTTCTCGGCCATGCGCCGGCCCGCGGGCCCCTTGGCGGCGTAGGCGGCGCGCAGCTGCTGGTAGGCCGACCAGGCAACGGTCACTTCGTAGTTGGGTCGCCGAGTTCAAGGCAGGTGTTGAGCTTGGCGAGCTGGCGGGAGGTGAGGTTTTCGCGGCCGTGGCGCAGCAGCCCACGGATCTTGTAGAGCGGATCGTCGCGATGACCTCGGCGTTGCAGGGTGTCCTGTTGGACTCGGCGGCGGACCTCGTCGACTACCTGGGTGCCGAGCTTCACGACGTGGAAGGCGTCCAATACCGCTACGGCGTCGGGAAGTTCGTCGCGGATGGCGTTTGCGTAACCGCGGAACGGGTCCAGCGCGGCGTGCTCGATGCCGGCGATGAATACCTCGGTTTGGGCCTTGAGCCAGTCGGCGTAGGCGGTCCCGGACCGGCCGGGCACGACGTCGAGCAGCCGGGCGTGCAGGCGGCCTTCGCTGTCGCGGGTTAGATCGACCATCGCGGTGACCGCCCGCTCCCCGGCCCGGAACCTGCCGGGCCACCAGATGTGCTCATCGACCCCGAGTGTCTTCATCCCAGCGAGCCGGCTCGGCTGTGAGGTGCGCTCGCGCGCTTCGGTCTTGATCGCCCGCCACAAGGTGTGCCAGCCGACCCGCAGGTGGCGGCCCAGGGCCGATACCGTGGTGACGTCGTGGGCCAGCGCGTCGACCGCCCAGCTGATTGCCCTCGAGGTGAGCACCGCCCGCGGCGCGAGCAGTGCGTGGGTCTCCGACCATGTCGTCTGCGCAGCCCGGCTCGGCGCGCCGCCACACCCGCTTCAACCACACGATCGCCACCGACAGCCCGAAGCACGGCGCATCGGCCGCCTGCACCCGACGCCGGCCGTGCCCCACCACGAGCACGCCACAGCTCGGGCAACCGGTCACGTCAGCGTCGGTCTCGGCCGTGACCACCAACCGGCGGTGACCCTGCCGCACCTCGAGCACGTGCATGCCGTCGCTGTTGAACATCGCATCGGCCCGGGCACACCAGCGTGCACCCGGACCACATCTATCGTGGTCCACGTCGGGGTCTTCTTCTGTCGGGCAGCTTGGTCGCTCTCGATCCTGAAGACCCCGACCCTCATTCCCCGGCTACGACGCGCCCAACACACCGCCAAGATCACCCGGCAGCAGACCAACCACGCTCAGCGACGAAGAACCCGATTGAGACGCGGCCAGCGCGATGTCGGTTCGGTGCTGGCTGCCCGCTAGCTCGATGGAATCGACCAGCCGGTACGCCGCCTCCCGGGCCTCGGCCACGGTGTCGGCAACAGCGGTGGCAGACAGCACTCGCCCACCGGCGGACCGCAGCACGCCGCTGCCGTCGCGTCGGGTACCGGCGTGGATCACGCCAGGCTGGTCGCCGCCGGTGATCGGATCGTCCAGCCGCGGCGTGCCCGGGTAGTTCGCTGCGGCCACCACCACGGTCACAGCCGCCCCGGAGCGCCAGTGCAGCGGCGGGTGCTCCGCGAGCCTGCCGGTCGCCCCCGCGTGCAGCAGCGCGGCCAGTGGTGACTCCAGCAGGGCCAGCACCACCTGGGTCTCGGGATCGCCGAACCGGGCGTTGAACTCGATCACCCGCGGCCCCCCCTCGGTCATCGCCAGGCCGACATAGAGCAGTCCGGCAAAGGGCATACCGCGATGGCGGAGCTCGTCCACCGTGGGTAGGGCGACCGTACGCACCACCTCGGCCACGGTGCCGTCGGGCAGCCACTCCAGCGGCGAGTACGCCCCCATGCCGCCGGTATTGGGACCCGTGTCGCCGTCGCCGATCCGCTTGAAATCCTGAGCCGGCAGCAGCGGCAGCACGTTGACCCCGTCGGTCACGCAGAACAGCGATACTTCGGGGCCGTCGAGGTACTCCTCCACGACCACCCGGACGCAGGCGGCGGCGTGTGCCAGCGCCGCAGCCCGATCGTCGGTGACCAGCACGCCCTTGCCTGCCGCGAGGCCGTCGTCCTTCACCACGTACGGCGGCCCGAACTCGTCCAGCGCCCGCTCGACCTCGGCCTCGTCACCGCAGCTGAACGCTCGCGCCGTCGGTACTCCGGCCGCCGCCATCACCTCCTTGGCGAAGCTCTTGCTGCCCTCCAGTTGTGCGGCAGCACGGGACGGTCCGAAGCAGGTGATGCCCGCCGCCCGCACCACGTCGGCCACCCCGGCCACTAGGGGCGCCTCCGGTCCGATGACGACCAGGTCCGCCGAGACGGCCGCGGCCAGCGCGGCGACGGCGTCCGGGTCCAGCGGATTGACCGGCCGCTGCTCGGCGACGGCGGCCGTGCCGGCATTGCCCGGAGCGCAGCTCAGGGCCGTCACCGCCGGGT